>Ga0134126_10000088_pt1 | contig 113083 bp, 93 predicted proteins | sample KB31752_FD_96881 | JGI IMG/M metagenome (GOLD analysis project Ga0134126, IMG submission 96881) | Terrestrial soil microbial communities with excess Nitrogen fertilizer from Kellogg Biological Station, Michigan, USA - KB3-175-2 | ecosystem: Environmental > Terrestrial > Soil > Unclassified ... | reverse complement strand
TAACGGCGGAATGCTGAGCAATCAGCAGCCTACGAGTTATGCTACGCTGAAGCAGGAATTTAACAATAATGTTGCACAAGATTGTAAAATTTTGAGTAATATTGTATAAGTTTAAATGAACGGATAAATAATTATTCTATGTTGCCAGCCCATAAAGAATTGCAAAATTCTGAAAGGTAATTAGTAATTAGTTTTTTGGCTGAGTTTTTCTGTTAATGACTGTAATAATTGAAATCTGATTTTATCAATTATGCCCGTTGCATAAGCCTCAGTAATCGCACAATCAGGTTCATTTAAATGACGGCAATTACGAAAACGGCATTTATTCAAGTATGGGCGCAGCTCTGGGAATAATTCTGGTAACTCTTCTACCGATAAATGATATAAACCAAATTCCTGTAATCCCGGGCAGTCGATTATACTTGAGGTTTTGTCAATATGATATAAGGTCGCGTTTGTAGTTGTATGGCGTCCGCTATTCTCTGATTTGGTTATCTCATCAACGGTGGTAAATGCTTGTGGAATAATCCAATTAGTAATGGTTGATTTGCCAACACCCGACTGACCAATTAACAAACTCTGTTCATTATTTAATAAAGAAACCAAACTATCACAATTTGTTGCAGCCGACAAGCTAACAACTGAATATCCCAATTTATCATGATATAGCTCATTTATTTGCTGGATAAATACGGCACTTTCAGTTAAATCTGATTTATTAATCACTATATACGGACGAATACCTGCACTTTCAGCAAAGAGTAAACAGCTATTTAAAAAATTCGGATTAAAATTAGGCTTGATTGCAATTACAATCATTATTTGTGTAATGTTACTCGCAATTAATTTACTGCGGTTATGGTCCATCCGATAAACTAAGTTACTGCGGGGAATAAGACTGGTAATTTGTAATTGCTTATCATTTATAAGGTCAACATTAACCCTGTCCCCAACTACATAATCAACTTTTTTTGCTTTGGTAACGGCCACGTATGTAGAGTTTTCAACCTCCACAATAAACTGCCGTCCATAACTTTTAGTGATTAATCCAGTTTGCATAAAATCAGGATTCAGCTTGTAAATGAGCAATTCTTACACTTGCTGGCGGATGAGAATAATAGAATTTAACATATAAATCATCCGGTGTTAGCGTTGAGGCGTTATCCTTATACATTTTGACCAAGCCACTAATTAAATCATCCTTATTGGCGTGCTCTTTAGCAAAAGCATCAGCTTCAAATTCATTCTTTCTGGAGAAATAACTAGATAATGGTGCCAATGGAAAAGTCACCACACCTAATACCAGCATAAACAAAAGCAAGCCATTAGCATTATTTACCGAGCTAACTCCTAAGGCATTATAAAAGGATACATTATCAATTAATAAACCCAAAATGTATAATGCAACTAAGGCTATACCAAAAGATATCCACATTTGTTTCATAACGTGTTTACGTTTGAAATGTCCTAATTCATGAGCTAAAACAGCTTCAATTTCAACATGATTCAGCTGCTTCATTAAAGTATCAAAAAATACTATACGTTTTGATTTCCCAATCCCGGTAAAATACGCATTTCCATGGGCCGAACGTTTTGAGCCATCCATCACAAATACTCCGCGTGATTGAAAACCACATTTAGTTAATAAATTATCTATCCGCACTTTTAAATCGGCATCAGCCAATGGGGTAAATTTGTTAAATATCGGTGCGATAAATGTCGGATAAATTAAAAGCATTAATATGTTGAATGCAACAAAGGCCACCCATACCCATAACCACCAAAAGCTTCCCATAATCGCCATAAGCCATAAAATCAAATATAAAAATGGAATTCCCAATACACAAGAGAGCAATGTACTCTTAATAAGATCAATAATAAATAATTTCAATGTAATTTTGTTAAAACCAAATTTTTGTTCGATACCAAATGTGGAATAAAGACTAAATGGCATCCCAATTATTGCATTAATCAGTGTAAATGCTGCAATTACAGATACCCCATAGCTTAATGTATTATCAGCTAAAACATTACTCAACTTAGCATTTATTAGTTCGATTCCACCACCTAAGGTAAAGACAAGCAATATAATTGTCGAGAAGACAATTTCTAAATTCCCCAGACGTAGTTTGGCCAAATTGTAATTGGCAGCCTTTTGATGGTCTTCCAGACTTATATTTTGGCTGAAACTAGCAGGTACTTGATTAATATGCCCCCCAATGGCTCGCATTTGACGCTTTGCCAGATATAGCTTCATTAACATTACCAAAATAACTATTATTAAAAAACCCTGACTAAGTAAACTCATATGATTTGACTTTCAAATATTAAGAATATCGTATTATACTATACTCTTGCACGGTGTTATATGATATAATCTTGATCCTTTAATTTATACTAAATAATACACTACTATGCTAAGTTTAAAAAATCTACGCCTTGCCTATGGCAGCAAAATACTCTTTGATAACGCCAATTTACAACTATATATCGGGCAACGAATTGGTCTGGTTGGTCAAAATGGAAGCGGCAAAACATCTTTTTTCAAATTGATATTAGGGGAAAATCATCCAGATCAGGGAGACTTTTCCTTAAGTCAAAATACCTATATCGCTTATGTTGAACAAGAGATTGAAGATTCAGACGTATTACTCACAGAATATGTCCTCAATGTTCATCCTCTAATTGTTGAAGAACATACCGATTTACCAGAATACTATCAACTGCGCCCCAGAGCAGAAAAGTTATTGATTAATCTTGGCTTCGAACAGGATGAACTTTATTTACCACTTAATAACTTCTCCGGCGGCTGGCAAATGCGGGCTAACTTGGCTAAAGCTTTGTTTGTACCATCTGATTTGCTCCTACTTGATGAACCTACCAACCATTTGGATTTAGAAACTGTTATCTGGCTTGAAGATTGGCTTAAAAAGTATTCTGGCTTGGTCGTAATTATCTCTCATGACCGGGAGTTTTTAGATAATGTGACTAACTATACCCTATCGTTAAGTAATCAAAGTTTGACACTCTACACTGGTAATTATTCAACATTTGAACGCACGCGTTCTGAACAAATCATGCAACATCAGCAAGTTCAGGCAAAAAATATGGCAAAAGTGCAACATTTACAAAAATTTGTTGACAAATTTAGTGCAGGAACCAGAGCCAAACAAGCACAAAGCCGGGTAAAAATGATTGAAAAAATTCAAATTGCTAAAAGTATCCCCAAAGATATTGATTATAATATTGAGTTTCTTGAACCAGAATATCAGGTAGATAAATTAATCAGTGTTAGTAACGCAACAATCGGCTATCCAGGTAAAACTCTAATCAGTGAAGCGAAACTGGATATTTTTCAAAATAGCCGGATTGGCTTACTTGGTAGGAATGGTATTGGTAAGTCTACCCTGATTAAAACCTTCATTGATGGTACAACCTTACAAAGTGGAATACGAGAGATCAATCCTAAAGTGAAAATAGGTTATTTTGCCCAGCATACAGTTGATGGAATTAGCATGACTGATTCTCCACTTAGCTTATTTACCCGTGAACATCCAAACAAGCGCGAACAGGAACTGCGTTCATATTTAGGCAGCTATGGATTTTTTGGCGATAAAGTGCATGAATCAATCAAAAACTTTTCGGGCGGTGAAAAGGCCAGGCTAACCATTGCCAACATTATTTTACATCGTCCGAATATCATCTTCTTAGATGAGCCAACCAACCATCTGGATATGCAAATGCGTGAGGAATTAGCTAGTAGTATTCAAGATTTTAATGGGGCTGTAGTAATTGTTTCGCATGATAAATTCTTACTGCAAAGTGTAGTTGATGAGTTTTATCTCATTGACGGCGGGCATTTAAAACCATTTAATGGTGATTTAGAAGAATATCATCAATTTTTATTGAGTAAGGAATCAGCAGTAGCTGCAAAAAATAAAGCGGCTAATGCACCAAAAGTTGAGGCAAAACCATCTGCGGGTAAAAATGTTTTACGCTTAAAGAGTGATCTGGCTAACCTGGAACAAAGAATGACAAAGTTAGAAGAGCAAGTTAAAATCTTTGAAGAACAAATGGCAGAACTTGCCACAAAGCCTGAGAATGCACAGCTTAAAGAAATTACTATAAAATACGATCAGGCTAAACAAAAGCTAGATGAGTTAGAAGGTAAATGGCTGGAAATACACCATGCAATCGAACAGTAATCGTAAAATTGGGAGCACCGCAGAATCATTTGCCTGCCAACATTTGCAACAACAAGGTTTAAAGCTTGTTGTACAAAATTTTTATTCTCGTTTTGGTGAGATTGATTTGATCATGGTAGATGGTGATACCTTGGTCTTTGTTGAAGTAAAACAACGAAAACAAGGTATTGATAATGCTATAGAAAGTATTACACCAGCTAAACAGAAAAAGCTAATTTTAACTGCACAATATTATTTATTAAAAACCAGGAAGAATGTAAACTGTCGTTTTGATGTTATTGCCATGGATGGTGGTAATAAGGTAGAATGGCTGAAGAATGTTATATGTTTATAACACGTCATTGCGAGTAATACACCGTCGGTAAACCGCCGGAACATAAAGAATAACACACGTCATCGCGAGCGGAGCGTGGCGATTCAAGTCATTGCGAGCGTAGCGCGGCAATCTAATGCTGAATAAAACAGTCTCTTAGGGATACCGTGTCATTGGAAATAACGCAGCGTGGCAATAAGAATATTAATAATCATTTTAGGAATTATGCATTATGTCAATATCTCAAAATTTATTTATCGAAAACTTTACTCAAAGTATTGAAGCAAAACAAAAAGCGCTAACGGTACTGGAAACCCCGGTTACATCAGCAGCTACGGCTATTATCAAGGCATTCAAAAATGGTAATAAATTATTAATTTGTGGGAATGGCGGCTCAGCTGCAGACAGTCAGCATTTTGCTGCTGAATTTACCGGACGCTTTGAAATGGAGCGCACCCCATTACCTGCGATAGCCCTAACTACTGATACATCAGCCCTAACTGCAATTGGCAATGATTATTCATTTGATGTGATTTTTTCAAAACAAGTTGAAGCTTTGGGCAAAGAAGGCGATATATTATTTGCAATTTCCACATCGGGAAACTCGGGGAATGTGATTAAGGCTATTGAAGTAGCGCAGCAAAAAGGCATGATAATAATTGCCATGACGGGTAAAGATGGCGGGAAAATTGATAAAATGCTTGGTTCTACAGATATTAATATCTGTGCCCCAGCTAATCGCACCGCCAGAATTCAGGAGATACATCTATTGGTACTACACACTATATGTGATATAGTCGATCATATATTATTCAAAATATGATTGTGCTAATTTAAATATAATATCAACTTATAAAAAATACCAATATCACCAACGGGAAGGATTCATTATCATGTTAAACTGGCAACAAGAACTCTCCAATCCAGAACTCATCAAACCAGGCTTATTGATTAATGGTAAATGGATTTATGACCGTCCACAGCAAAATGTTACTAATCCAGCTAATAATGAAATTATTGCCACAATTTGTGAGGCAACTGACACCGACATTGATGCAGCAATTAGTACTTCACATGATGGATTTATATTATGGAAAAGCAAAACGGCTAAAGAACGAGCAAAGATATTACGTAAGCTGTATGAACTACTCGTTGCCAACAGTGATGATTTAGCTAAAATAATTACTCTTGAAGCAGGTAAACCATTAGCCGAAGCTAAAGGGGAAATATTATATGGGGCGTCTTACTTCGAATTTTTTGCCGAAGAAGCCAAACGAATCTATGGTGATACTATTGATGCCAATGTATCTAGCCAGCGTGTAATAATTCGTAAAGAACCAGTTGGCGTTTGTGCCGCAATTACTCCATGGAATTTCCCCAATGCAATGCTCGCTCGTAAAGTAGCGGCAGCGTTATCTGCAGGCTGCACCATGATTGCCCGCCCATCTGGTCAAACACCGCTATCAGCCCTGGCTATGGGGCATTTAGCTTTGGAAGCTGGCGTTCCAGCTGGTGTGTTCAATCTGGTCACGGGAAATAGCAGCCTGATTAGTAAGAAATTCTGTGAGTCTGATCTTATCCGTAAAATTAGTTTTACCGGATCTACCGAAGTTGGTATGCAGTTATATCAAAACAGTGCTTCTACGCTAAAACATCTATCGCTTGAATTAGGTGGTAATGCCCCGTTTATTGTGTTCGATGATGCTAATTTGGATAAAGCGGTAGATGGCTTAGTTAAAGCTAAGTTTAGAAATGCAGGACAAACTTGTGTGTGTGCCAATCGAATTTTTGTGTCTAATAAAGTTTATGATAAATTTGTAAATAAACTTATTGCAGCGGTTAAACTGTTAAAAGTTGGTAATGGATTAAATTCTGGAATTAACATTGGACCACTGATTAACAAAAGCGCAGTCGATCATTCTAATGCTTTAATTAATGATGCAATCACATCTGGAGCCAAATTAATTTGTGGCAATGAAGCACATAGCCTGGGTGAAAATTTTCTAATGCCAACAGTTCTTGGTGACTGTTCCAAAAATATGAGAATTTTTAATGAAGAAATCTTTGGTCCTGTGGTTGCGGTATATAAGTTTGACTCGGATGAAGAGGTCATACAATTGGCCAATGATACACCATTTGGTTTGGCCAGTTATTTCTATAGTCAAAATATCAACCGAATATTTAATGTTGCCGAAAAATTATATTATGGCATAGTCGGGATTAATTCTGGTACAATATCAGGTGAAAATGTACCTTTTGGGGGCGTAAAACATTCTGGTTTTGGGCGTGAAGGTAGCTTATATGGACTAAATGACTATTTGAATATCAAATATATTTGTCTAGACTTGGGATAAATTAATTATAAAGAAGGGATATGTTATGTGTATGAGAAAATGCTTCCTTTGCTGGGGCGAAAAAATATTTAATGTACTTGTTGTATTAGGTTTTATTGCTGGAGCTGGTTCTGGAATCAGTACTGCAATGGCAATTGGTGGCAGACAAGGATGGACCACTGGTGGTATGCAAGTATTGCTATCATGGAGCGGTACGCTAATAATTTCTCTGGTAGTTTATTCATTACTGGATATCAGGCACTCTGTCTCTAAAGACAGCGCTGAATGCGGAAAATAATCCATACCACATAATTTTTACTCGAAACCGGATTATGAGTTTGAAGTCTAATCCGGTTTTTTATTTCTACAAATAGCCACATATCCTCTAAATAATACTTGACAAAACCACTCAACTAATATTATAATAACCTTCTGGATAAAGCATTAGGAGAGCTGTTTTAATATGAAATTAACTACAAAAGGTAAATTTGCTGTAACCGCATTACTAGATATTGCAATATATGGCGATGATGGCAAACCCATGACTTTGTACGCAATCAGTGATCGTCAAGGTATCTCTATCTCCTATTTAGAACAATTATTTGTAAAACTTAGACGCCAAGGTATGGTTAAAAGCTATAAAGGACCTGGTGGCGGCTATGTATTGTCTAAAAAGCCAGACCAATTAAAGGTATCAGAAATTATTAAAGCAGTTGATGATGACATGGATGCCAGAACTTGTCATGGCATGAAAAACTGTAAAGATAGTAATAAATGCCTAACACATGATTTGTGGAATGACCTAACCAATCACGTTTATACATATCTCGATAGCGTATCACTACAAAATCTGGTAAATAATGCAAACAAAGCAAATTCGGAACCGCAAACAATCAAGCTCGCGATGCGTAGCTCAGTTTAAGAAAATACAAAATGACAATTAAATTACCTATATATTTAGATAACTCGGCAACTACCAAAGTTGATCCGCGCGTATTAGAAAAAATGTTACCTTATTTAAGTGAAGAATATGGCAACCCGGCTTCACGCTCACATATCTTTGGCTGGACAACAGAAAAAGCAGTTGAAAATGCCAGAGCGCAAGTAGCAAGCGCTGTTGGCTGTGATAGCAAAGAAATTATCTGGACTTCTGGTGCTACAGAATCAATTAATTTAGCCATTAAAGGTGCTGCAGAGTTCTATCAAGACCGCGGTAAACACTTAATTACACTTAAAACTGAGCATAAAGCTACTCTTGATTCAATGCGTGAACTGGAACGCCAAGGCTTTGAAGTTACCTATCTAACTCCTGAGACTAATGGTTTGCTAGATTTATCTAAACTCCTTACCGCTATACGCCCTGATACAATATTAATTTCAATCCTACATGTAAATAACGAAATTGGCGTAATTCAGGATATTAAATCTATTGGTGAAATCTGCCGTGAGCGTAATATATTGTTTCATGTTGATGCTGCTCAATCTGTCGGTAAAGTTGAATTTAGTATAGCAAATCTTAATGTAGATTTAATGAGTTTTTCAGCACATAAGGTATACGGCCCTAAAGGTGTTGGCGCACTATATATCAGACGTCGCCCAAGAGTTCGTTTAATTGCTCAGATTCATGGTGGTGGTCAGGAACGTGGATTTAGATCCGGAACTCTGCCAACCCACCAAATTGTGGGAATGGGTGAAGCATTTGCTCTGGCTGTTGCCGAACTTAAAACTGAAGCTCCAAGAATCAAACATTTGCAACAAAAATTATTAAACGGTTTAAGTAAAATGGAAGAAGTGTATATCAATGGCGACATGGAACACCGTGTACCACATAATTTAAACATTAGCTTTAACTATGTTGAGGGCGAATCTCTAATTATGGCTATTAAAGATATTGCAGTATCTAGCGGTTCTGCCTGTACATCGGCTTCGTTAGAGCCATCTTACGTATTGCGTGCCCTAGGTCGGAATGATGAACTGGCACATAGCTCAATTAGATTTTCTATTGGGCGGTTTAACACAGAAGAAGAGATTGATTATACAATAAAATTATTAACTGAAAAAATTGGTAAATTACGTGAGCTATCTCCACTTTGGGAGATGTATAAAGACGGTATAGACGTATCGACATACAACTGGAAAAGTGATGGCGAACGTGATATAATATTACATCATTAAAGATTGCCATGCTAGCGCTCGCAATGGGATTCCCGCCTGCGCGGGAATGACAGCATTCACGCTCGCAATGACAAAATATAAAGGAAAAAATAACCATGTCATATTCAAATAAAGTTATAGATCATTATGAACACCCAAGAAATGTTGGTAGTTTAGACAAAAATGATTCACATGTTGGTACCGGACTAGTTGGTGCGCCAGCTTGTGGCGATGTAATGAAACTACAAATCAAAGTTAGCGATAACGGCATTATAGAAGATGCTAAATTTAAAACTTATGGGTGTGGTTCAGCTATTGCCTCATCTTCATTAGTTACCGAATGGTTAAAAGGTAAGTCATTGGATGAAGCCGGAACCATTAAAAATAGTCAGATAGCTGAAGAATTAGAATTGCCGCCAGTTAAAATTCACTGTTCTGTATTAGCTGAAGATGCTATAAAAGCAGCAATTAGCGACTATAAAAATAAAAAATCGCCACACTAACACACGCGTGTGTACCGCTCGCGATGACATTTATAAAATAAAGGAACAGGAACAAAGTGAGTATTACAATTACCGAAAATGCTGCCAATCGGGTAAAAACTTATCTAAAAAACCGTGGCAAGGGAATTGGGTTGCGACTTGGAGTTAAAACCACTGGTTGCTCTGGCTTAGCTTATAAACTCGAATTCGTTGATGCCAAATCCGAGGGTGATGTCGAATTTGAGTCAAATGGTGTGCATATTTTTATTGACCCTAAAAGCTTACAGTACTTAGATGGTAGTGAAGTTGACTATACCAAAGAAGGTCTGCAGGAAGGGTTTAAATTCACCAACCCAAATATAAAAGGTGAATGTGGGTGCGGTGAAAGCTTTACTGTATAGCAATTTCGGTCATCCTCGCGCATGCGCGGGGATCCAGGAAGAGATTCCCGCCTACGCGGGAATGACATGTGGGCGGGAATGACACATGTTTGCTATGACACAATAGACTAAAGGATAAGAAGGTTTAATTATTAATGATTGGAACATTTAGTACTGAAGACTTAAACAAAATACTTCGACAAAATTGTTTTGAGGTATTTGGCTTACCGCTACAGTACAGTATAGATCAAAGTCTCCTAAATAATAAGTACCAGGAGCTGCAAAAGCAACTACATCCAGATAAGTTCATAAATCATCCTGATAGCCTGCTATCAATTAGAGTATCCGCACATATAAATGATTCCTATAATACGCTGAATTCTCCGTTATTGAAATCAATTGCCCTACTACAGCAAAATGGCATCACTCTTGACTTAAATGTAGATAAGGAATTGCCTGCAGATTTCCTAATGGAACAGATGGAGTTATATGAAGAAATTGAAGATGCAAGTCACGATACAGGTAAGTTAAATGATCTTGCACAAAAATTGATTGATAAAGTACGTGCATTAAGTGATAAAATCTCACTGGGTTTTGCAAGCAAGGGCATGGATTCCCGCCTGCGCGGGAATGACAGTTATGGTATTATTATAGAAGATACAAAAAAAATGGCATTTTATAATAAAATTGCTCATCTGATAGATCAAAAAATAGAAGAATCATGGTAAATGAATTATGGCATTATTACAAATAGCAGAACCAGACAATAGTGGTGAGCCACATAAACGAAATATTGCAATTGGTATCGACTTAGGTACTACCAATTCTTTAGTTGCAACGATTAAAAATGCAACTCCTGTTTGCCTACAAAATGTAGATAATGAACAATTAATCCCATCCGTTGTTTACTATGCACCGGATGAAACAACACTTGTCGGCACATCAGCCCATGCAATGCGGGTAATTGACCCGGCCAATACAATAATCTCAGTTAAACGTTTTATGGGTAGAGCTTTTAGTGATTTGGACGTAGGAATTACCTATCCATATCATTTTGCTAAACATGATGGCATTCTTGAAATTGCTACCAATCATGGTTATAAAAACCCCATCCAGATATCTGCAGATATTTTACGCGAATTAAAAAATATTGCTATAGCAAATTTAGGCGAAGAACCATTGGGTGCAGTAATCACCGTACCCGCATACTTTAATGATGCACAAAGACAAGCAACTAAATTAGCCAGCCAAATGGCAGGGTTAAACGTATTACGCCTCCTGGCTGAGCCCACTGCAGCAGCTATTGCCTATGGCCTGGATACAAAAAATGAAGGAACGTTTTTAGTTTATGATTTGGGTGGCGGAACTCTTGATGTTTCAATCTTGCAGTTAAGTAATGGAGTATTTAAAGTTCTGGCGGTTAGCGGTGACACTCATCTTGGCGGAGACGATTTTGATCAGCGTATATTCTGTCATATACTGGAAAAAGCACATTTAACTGAAATTTCGGACAAAGATACTGCCGTTTTATTAAATCTTGCCAAATTTATTAAAGAAAGCTTAACTGATAAAGATACTGTTGCCGTAAATAAAGTTATGTCCAATGGGCAAATTGTAAGTCTTAAAATTAGCCGCGATGAATTTTATACCATGAGTGAACAATTAGTACAAAAATCTATTCGTCCAATAAAGAAAGTCTTGCATGATGCAAAACTTGATATTAGTGCTATTGATGAAATAATTATGGTTGGTGGATCAAGCCGCTTATTAAATATTCGAGAGCAAATAACAGCTATTTTTAATAAACCCTTGCTTACCAACATTGATCCAGATAAAGTTGTTGCCATTGGTGCAGCTATTCAGGCTAATGTATTAGTTGGCAATAGCAAAGATGATTATTTGCTTTTAGATGTCACACCTCTATCTTTAGGTATCGAAACCATGGGCAATCTGGTAGAAAAAATCATCCCACGTAATTCAACTATTCCAATTACACGAGCACAAGATTTTACTACCTATAAAGATGGACAAAACGCAATGACTATTCATGTACTGCAAGGTGAGCGTGAGTTGGTTAAAGATTGTCGAAGCTTAGCCAGGTTTAGCTTAAAAGGTATCCCTGCCATGACAGCAGGTGCAGCACGGATTCGGGTTACATTCCAAATTGATGCCGATGGATTGTTATCAGTTATTGCTAGTGAACAAACAACTGGTATCTCTAATAACATAGAGATTAAGCCTAGCTTTGGCTTAAATGATGAACAAGTTGCCAATATGCTAAAATCATCAATTAGTAATGCTAAAATAGACATGCATAATCGTCTATTAGCTGAAGCTGTATTAGATGCAGAAGCGTTAATTGATGCCACCGCCAATTCGCTGTCTCAGAATGGTGAACTTTTATCTGAAGATGAAAAGAATAAAATCAATCAATCTATTTTGGAATTGCAAAAACAATTGGATGCTGATATTGAAATAACTGAAAAAACACATATAATCAAAAAACTAACAGCCAGTTTAAATGAGGCTACGGGGAATTTTGCTGCAACTTTAATGGATTTAGCAGTAAAAAAAGGTTTAACTGGTAGAAATATATATACAGGAACAAATTTATGAATGATGCAGTATCTAAATCAACAATCTGGTCAATAATTTTTAGTAAGCATAGTGAGCCAATATATAAAAAGCTTAGAACAACTACAATTTACTTGTCAATCTATTCTATAATCGTAGTACTTGCCCAAATTTTTTACGAAAGTACTTTTGAAAAACTACAGGTAGAAAATATTGGACAGTTTCATTTAATTTTTAGCTTTGTGATCTCAATATTAATTGCATTTCGTGTCAATGTATCTTATTCCAGATGGTGGGAAGGACGCACTTACTGGGGAAATTTAGTTAATAATTCACGGAATATAGCCTTAAAATTTAATACTTATATTGGTTTAAATAATGAGCCTATGTTTATTAAGTACCTATGCACCTTTCCCCAAATATTTAAGTTTCACCTACGCGGACAAATTGATACGCCTGAATGTCAGGAATTAATTAAACAGCTTGATTTGACCGTAAAAGATAAAGATCATATTCCAAATAGCATAATTAATCAAATGTACAAAATCATTAACGGTTATCGTCTGGCTGGAAAGATAAGCCTGGAACAATATTTATCAATGGATGTTCATCTGGCAAATATTATTGATCTGGCTGGTGGCTGTGAAAAGATTGTGAGTACACCAATACCGACTCCATTTAAAATCTTTATTCGCCAGGCATTACTCTTTTATATGATAATTTTCCCGTTTGGCTGGGTAGAAAAATTTGGTTTTCTAATTATTCCAATGATTATTGTTATTGTTGATGTATTACTTGGACTTGAATTAGTTTCTGAAGATATTGAAACACCTTTTGCCGGCTCAGATGAAAAAGGCTGTGAATTACACGATAATACCCTGGATCTGAATGGTATTTCATTAAAGATAGCCCAGAATGTAGAGAGCATCGCTAATAGTTAGCAGCTTCGGTATCAGAGGTCAGGCGGATATTTCTCCGCCAAAGACATCGCCGATAAAAAGACTGCACATAACCTACATTGGATCAATGAAGTTATGCTATGCAATTTTGTTGCAATTTTATCTGATTAACTCGATTTTAACACCCAAACGTTTTTCCAGGGTTTTCCAGGACTTATCGGCTGTATAAACTGGCAAATTTAAAATTTTACCTAATGCGATACAATACCGATCCCCTAGAGACAATCCAACTGGCTTTGTGATTCTGGCAAGCTTAACTGCTTCGAAACTTATCCCATCATCCAAAATGTAATGCTCTTTCACAAATGCACTGATAAAATCCCAGGCAATTTGCTCATCAACATTTGTAGAAATAACTGCTTTGCTGACTGCTTCAGTCAAATTATACGTGGTAATAATTGAATCATCAAATAATGTTCTTAAATCACAATTGGATTTTTCATTATTGGCATAAGCCAATAGCGCAGAAGCATCCATAATATATTTTGGTTCCCAGGTTGATCTACTCATTACTCTACCTCGGCTAGTTGATGGCGCTCATTAATTAACTCATCTACCAATGACCGTTTTTCCGGATTATGTGAACTAAAATAAGCCTGTGCATCTTTAAACATTTTTTCTCGTGTGGTTATTGCCCACTCATTACCATGTTTAGTAAACAGTAATTCATCGCCATCATTTAAATGCATATCCTTTTTTATCGCTGCCGGAATTTTAATGGTTCCTTTAGAATAAATCTTGGTAGTTATATTATTAATAGAAGAGCTTGAAGCATGTTTAGATGCTTTAATTAATATATGGTTTGTTAAATGTGTTTGCATAGCTATTATCCTTTTAATACACCCTTATTAACTATATTATACCTGAAATGCAATTATGGGTGTTAATTTATTTTTGGCAAAAGCTAAAGCGTATGAAGAAGGTATAGTTTTATTATTACACCCATCAGGCATACAGACGCGTCTGTGCGCCTGCCACCACTCAGAGGGGAATTATTTATTATTTCAGCATATCTTTTAGTTGCTGCAACCGATCTTTCAATTCATCATTATTATTAATCTTACTTTGCTGGCGTTTGACCATATCTTCTATATTATCACTGCCCAATTCATCAATAAACCGGGAGCGCTCTACCATCCTGGTCTCACCTGCCATTTTACGCTCCTGGCAATGACTAATGGTTAACTCTTTTTGTGCCCGTGTGATACCAACATAAATTAAGCGTCGTTCTTCTTCTATCATATCGCTGCTAATAGATTGGCTATGTGGCAAAATACCCTCTTCACAACCAATTAAATATACATACGGATACTCTAAGCCCTTCGCCGCATGCAATGTACTAAGCTTTATCGCATTTACCTCTTCCGCATCTTTACCATCTAACATAGTAATCAGATTAATCGTCTGAATTAATTCAGGTAATGTCTTATCTGCAGATTTTTTGCCAATCCATTCAATCAAATTTAATACACATCCCCACTTTTTCTCAGCCAATTTAGCGGTTTCCTGCTCGTACAAATACGCCTCATATTTAATCCCGCACACCAAATCCATCAATAGCTCTTTTGCATCTTCTTTTAGCATTCTAAATTGCAAATCATTTATAAACTTACCAAAATCTAATAAATCATCATGTTGTGCTGCATTACAAGTACTTGCAAAACCTTCTTCAAATAAAGCTTCAAATAATGAAATCTGCCGTGTTTTAGCGTATGTGGCAAGACGCTCCAGCGTTACCTGACCCACACCACGCTTAGGGGTCGTAATTGCCCGTATAAACGCAATATCATCATCATCATTAATTAACAACCGTAAATATGCAGTTATATCTTTAATCTCTGCCTTATCAAAAAAAGATTGTCCGCCTGATATTTGATATGGTAATTGATAATTACGTAACGTCTGCTCTAGTACTCTAGATTGATAATTACCCCGATACAAAATTGCATAATCAGAAAACTTACTACTGTATTGCAATTGATGAAGCATGATCTTTCTGACGACAAGATCAGCCTCAGCTTCATCATTTTTACAGCTAACTATTTTAATTGATTCACCACCACCAAATTCACTCCATAATTTTTTACTAAACAATTTGGGGTTATTCTTAATGATATGATTTGCTGCGGCAAGTATTGTCGTAGTGGAGCGATAATTTTGTTCTAGCTTGATTACCTTTAATTTGGAAAAATCTTCCTGCAATTGATTTAGATTTTCAACATTAGCACCACGCCAGGCATAAATTGACTGATCATCGTCACCAACAGCCGTAAATTTACCGCTTCTGGCCGTTAGTAATTTAACCAAACGATATTGACAAATATTCGTATCTTGATATTCATCAATTAATAAATAATGAATCTTCTGCTGCCACTTAAATAATACTTCCATATTGGTTTCAAATAACTCAATTGGTAATTTTATCAAATCATCAAAGTCAACCGCCTGATAAGTCTTAAGCGTATCTTGGTACTGACGAAACACACTAGCGTTTTGCAAATCCAAATTATCAGTTGCTGCAGCCAACAATGTTTCAGGTGTAATAAATGCATTTTTCCACAATGAAATCTGATTTTGCAAGGCTTTAACCGCTGATTTATCTGTAGTTTTGATAATATCACTGATAATCTTTGCGCTATCATAGCTATCAAGAATTGAGAAATTTGATTTATAACCTAAGTGATGCGCCTCTTGCTTTAAGATTTTTAAACCCAAAGAATGGAATGTAGTAACAGTTAAACCGCGAGTATCAATATCTTTGGTAACTGAATTGGTCCGCTCTAACATCTCTTTGGCAGCTTTATTAGTGAAAGTAATGGCGGTGATATTGCGTGCAGAATAATTACAGCTCTTGATTAAATATGCAATTTTTGTTGTAATGACCCGAGTTTTACCGCTGCCCGCACCTGCAATTACAAGGAGTGGTCCATCCACATATTTAACTGCTTCGGTTTGGCTTATGTTTAATTTGAGTAGATCATGCATAGTTTGTGCTAGAATATATTCTTAAAAGGTTAATCCATAATCGGTAGCTACTCGTAGCAGAGATTCCCGCCTGCGCGGGAATGACATACTCGGGACAGCTTGGACAATAACCATAATTGTATCCGAACTTGGATAATCGGCGCAGTTTAATTTAGTGAGTATTATGGCAAGGTATGCAATTGGTGATGTTCAGGGCTGTTTCAGCCAATTAATCCAGTTAGTTGACAAAATTGGTTTTAATCCAGGTGTGGACGTTCTGTATTTTGTTGGTGATCTGGTTAATCGTGGACCCGAATCATACAAAGTCCTAAAGTGGATATATAAAAATCAAGATAATGTAATTTGTGTTCTGGGTAATCATGATATCTACTTACTTGGGCGTTATGCTAATGTGCTGAAACCTGATCCAGATGAAACTATCGGTGAAATTTTACACGCAAAAGACTCGGACAAACTAATTGACTATCTAAGGCGCCAGCCTTTGGTTTTTCATGATAGCAATTTTATTCTAAGTCATGCTGGAGTGTATCCCAAAATAAATTTTAATACCCTGATACATCTAAATAGTATCATTGGCAACTGCTTACAATCTAATGACTATCCATTTTTTATTCATAAAATTTTTGGGAATAAACCAAATTTCTGGTCTGATGATCTGGATTTAATTCATAAGCTGAAGTTCGTCGTTAACTCTTCCACCCGGATGCGTTTTTTAAATACCTCTGATTATTCATTAGATTACAAATACAAAGGTGAATTGGCCGACAAACCAGCAGAGCTAACGCCATGGTTCAACGTCGAATTTGACCCAAGTATTAATAAGACAATAATATTTGGTCATTGGGCAGCGCTTGGATTTCACCAGGATAAAAAGGTTATATCCCTAGACACCGGATGTGTCTGGGGAAATAAACTAACCGCAATTAATCTGGAAAATTTTGAGATATTTCAAGTTTAGATTCCCGCCTGCCACACACGCGCGTGCGCGGGAATGACATAAAAAATCTGGAATGAACGGCCCCACACCTGGGCTATTAGCGGTTTATGTAACTAAATAAGGTTACAACCTTCTCTACACCATTTATACTAGCGGCAGCATTTGCTACCACCGTAGCCTGGGCTTTAGTTACAACTCCAGCCAGATACACTATATTATTTGTAGTCACAACTTTTATGCTGTTACTACTTACTCCATCCAAATTGAAAATTTTGGCTTTAACCTGAGTGGTAGTATATGAATCTGTAGTTTTTGAAGCTATGGACTGAGGCAATCTTATATCCAGGTAATCGTAGATCTTATTAACACCTGGGGTTGCCCTGGCATCAAATAGGGCCTCATCTTTTGTTTTTGCATTTGGTACCTGCCCCGTTAAAAGAAGCTCGCCATTATAACTACTGGCATATACATTTGCATTTTTATAATTTTTATCGTAATTACGCTGTAATTTGCTCTCTATGTTACTATCATCCACTACCGAACCCGCACCAGTTGTAGCGCAGTTATATAAAATCGGTAACAATAAAATAAGTATTATTAAATTTTTAATTTTGTTCATGTTCACTCTTCTGAGAAACAAATTGTTTCTCTAATGTATGGATTCCCGCCTGCCACACGCGTGTGCGCGCGGGAAAGACGCGCTTAAGGTCATTAAAAATTCAATTAGGAACCGTATTTCCGTGGTTGAATTATATTTGATGGATCTGTATCATTTTTACCAGTTCTAAGCACAAATGAGTCTTTCATTATAAAGATATGTAACTCATAATTATCACGCCCATCATTGGTTGCATCATATAATTTTCCACCGCTTTTCTCAGTTGAATCTTGTGCAATTGTATAAGGCCTGGAAAATGTCCAATTCACAATACCAAACCATTTATTGTTTACAGTAAATGTAATCCAGTGCTTAAGCAATATTGTTTCATCTTTAATTTTATCAAAGCACTTTGTCTGACCTGGTGCCACACTACCGTTTCCAACCAGTTCACCACGACTTTTCCATGAGCGACTAATACCAGTATTCACGTACGGTACATCAGCTTCAGTTTGATTAATATAACAAACTTTAAAAAAATGTTCTGCAAATGCGCCATATGACAAAAACAAAGCTATTAAGGCAAGTATTAACTTTTTCATTGAACCCCCATATATTAGATTAAACCACAACTTGCATATTACATCAAATATATAAATGCTTCCGTCATTATAATATAAATTAAAACTTATTACCACATTATTATTTATATAATCTGGGTTTGTTTAATTATTTCTATCATATGCCTGATTAATATTTATTATCTAAAAAAATATCTATCCAAAAAAGCTCATGACTTGGAAATGACTCCGAATTTATCCGTTCAAACTGTAAATAATAATCAATTTTAAAAAAATGATAAATTTGACATTTAAAAAAAAGTATGTTAGAATTCCAGTTGAATAAATTTTTAATAAAATTAATTTTTATCATATATGGCCGTAATGCCAGGTAAGGCAAAGTTTTTCTTTATCCTTACCTAGAGAAGATTGTATTGTTCTCCATATCTAGCTACCAGCTGGTTACTAGTCATTCAATGGTGTTTCATCTTTCATAGCTCTTATTGAAATTAACTTTTACTAAAACTGTAAAGTTGGCGTTCTACTAGCATGCGCTTAAAAAGTAAGCTAAGTAATGCTCTTACAACTATATGGTTCGTTAGGTAGGTAGTTAGTCTTTATAAGGAGTTAATCATGAAACAACTAAAAGTAGCCTTTGTTATGTTTGGATTTTTCTGCATATTTCTATTTTGCATAGTTATGCTAAATGGATGTGGCGGTGGCGGTAGTAGCACCAGCAGCAGCGGCACTGGCAGCAGCAGCGTTCCTACACCAGCAAAAAATCTAAGTCCTACAAAAGAAATAACAACATTTAGACTAGATGCTGGTTCAGGCATCGGCACACCCGGTGTCATCACAGACTCCAATATTGTAGTAACTGTTCCATTTGCTAAACCGCGGTCAAACTTAGTTGCAAGCTTTACTACAACTGGAGTAACGGTTTTGGCTAACGGTGTGATCCAAACAAGTGGTCAAATGGTAAATGATTTCTCCGCACCAACTTCCTACACCGTTACTGCAGCTGATGGAACTAGTAAAACCTATACAGTAAAAGTATTGAATGCATCAATTTCTGCCAAAGACATAACTGCATTTTCTTTACGCACTGCTAATTCCACCGCTGTATACCCTGGAATAATAATGGGTACCAGCATATCCGTGGTAATACCATCTGGAACAGATCCATCATCATTAATTGCAACATATACAACATCCGGGCAAGATGTAATGATAAACGGCGTATTCCAAGACAATGGTATAACGTCAAATGACTTCACAAACCCAGTTGTATTATATACGACCATAGACGCTAATGGAATGACTAAGACCTATACTGTTACTATAACCACAGCATCAACTTCTGCAAAAGAAATAAGCAAATTTTCATTGAATGGTTCTCTATCTGATCCTATCACCAGTAACAATATAAACGTGGTACTGCCATTTGGAACAGACTTAACATCATTATCTGCAAACTACATTATAACGGGAGCTAATTTGAGTATCAAAGGGATTACTCAAATCAACAGTCTAATGTCTAATGACTTTAGTAAGGGCCCGGTAACTTATACAGTTACGGCAATGGATGGAACTACGGCAACGTATACAGTGAATGCTACTACCGCATCAAATATAGCTAAAGAGATTACCTATTTTTCATTAAATGGTGTTAACGGGACAATCACTGGTTCTAATATAACAGTTGCATTGCCAACTGGAACTGACTTAACATCTATAGCTGCAGAGTTTGTAACAACTGGTACGAATGTGAGTGCTAATGGAGTTACCCAAACAAGCGCTTATACAACAAATGATTTTAGTCAAGGTCCGGTGACTTATGCAGTTACCGATTCTGGCGGAAATGTGGCAAACTACTTCGTAACAGCAACAAATCAATAATTTCAGTTCTAACATAGTAATCCTCAGGTGTAATTTTTTACGCCTGAGGTACAAAAATATGTTAAAATGCTGGATGATCTTTCGGGGTAAGGTGTAATTCCTAACCGGCGGTAATTAGGAAAATATTTCCTATAAGTCCGTGACCCGCTATGTGAAAACATACGGTGGAGCTAGTGCGACTCTGGCACCGACAGTTAAAGTCTGGATGGGAGAAAGATTAATTTGATTTTATATTAGTACACAGATGGCTACTATCCAGTATATGCTTATCTTTTATAGAGTATGAATTTCCGCCTATCACACGCGTGTGCGCGCGGGAATGCAACTACACACATAGATAACGCTAGAAGTTAGCATAGCCAATGTAATCATCTCCATTCTCCCAATACCCCTCGAATCATATATAACTTTAATTGGAATACTATTTACGAAAATTGTAGATTGCCACGCTACCACATGCATGTGTGCCACACGCGTGTGTGCGCTCGCAATGACGCATTTTAATAACGGAATTTTTGTGTTTGACGAAAAATATTATATGAAGCTTGCGCTTGATTTAGCGAGAGCAGGAATTGGCTATACCTCACCCAATCCATGTGTGGGTTCCGTAATTGTAAAAAATGGACATGTTATCGGAACAGGGGCACATTTAAAGGCTGGATTGGAACATGCAGAAGTAGCTGCCATAAATATGGCGGGTAAAAATGCAATTGGGTCTACATTATATGTAACGCTGGAACCATGTAACCATCACGGTAAAACCCCTCCATGTACTGAGGCTATTATAAACAGCGGAATTACCAAAGTTATCGTGGCTACTCTTGACCCAAACCCCTTAGTATCGGGTGCGGGCATCAAAGCTCTTGAAAATGCAGGAATTGTCGTTGAGGTTGGACTCTTACGGGAAGAAGCCGATAAATTAAACGAAATATTTTTTCATTATATTAGCACCAAAACCCCGTTCATAACTTTAAAGTGCGGGATGAGTCTTGATGCAAAACTTGCCACTAAAAATCTTGAGAGTAAGTGGATTACAAATAGTAGTTCACGACTGGATGCTCATCACTATAGACATACGCATGACGCAATTTTAGTAGGGATAAATACTATATTGGCCGATGATCCATCTCTGACTGACAGGAGTGATTTAAAATCTTCTGGTACATTACTGGTACGAATTGTTTTAGATACACACTTAAGAACACCAATCGACGCAAAAGTTGTAACTGACAAAGCCAGTCCAACCTGGATAGTCGTGGGTAATCAAGTTACTTCAGAACAAATGGCTAAATATAATAATGTTAAATTTATCCAAATGAAGGATAAGAATATAGATTTAGTACAATTAATGCAGCATTTGGGTGAATTACAAATAACTTCAATTTTAGTTGAAGGAGGCTATACTGTTTTGACCTCATTTCTGGAATTGGGTTTATTCAATCAAATGGTTGTTTATATCGCGCCTCTGTTAATTGGAGGTAAGTCTGCTCCTGCCTTATTTATGGGAGACGGCTTTAGTAAATTAAGCGATGTATTAAAGCTAAAATTTGAGCATGTACAGATGCTTGATAATGATTTGAAGTTGATTTTAATTAGAGAAGATCGCCACGCTGCGCTCGCGATGACATAATGGTTTCCGCTCACGATGACATAATGGTTTCCGCTCGCGATGACATAATGGTTTCCGATCGCGATGACATAATGGTTTCCGCTCGCGATGACGTAATAAAAGGAGGGACAAAATGTTTACTGGAATAATTGAAGAACTTGGTACAATTGGTCATATAAAAACAGGCTCACAATCATTAGAGCTAACTATTATTGCCCAAACAGTATTAAATGATATTAAATTAGGTGATAGTATTGCAGTTAATGGGGTATGTTTGACAGTTACATCCTTTGGGGATCGGCAATTTACTGTAGACGTTATGCCAGAAACCTACCATGCTACTTCTTTATCCAAAATTACAGTTGGAGATAAAATAAATCTGGAAAGCTCGTTACGCTTTAATGGCAAACTGGGCGGACATTTTGTAACCGGCCATGTTGATGATATTGGCTTAATCAAACAAATAACCCCAGTTGATAATGCTATAAACTATAAAATTGCGATGAATAAAAATTTAATGCAGTACTGCATTAATAAAGGGTCAATTGCCGTAGATGGCACTAGCTTAACCATATTTGGCGTAGGGTACGATTGGCTTAATATTGCCCTCATTCCACATACAGTAAAAAATTCGGTGATAGGTAGTAAAAAGGTCGGAGATATTGTAAATATTGAATGTGACATGCTTGGAAAATATGTGCTGAATTTAGCTAAAGCTGATACTTTGCAAGTTCCATCAAATATAACAAGAGATACTTTGAGCCTAAATGGCTTTATTTAATTACGAAGTTGAGATTGCCACGCTGCGCTCGCAATGACAAGATGCTGCGCTCGCAATGACAAGATGCTGCGCTCGCAATGACGAGAGGCTGCGCTCGCAATGACAAGATGCTGCGCTCGCAATGACGAGAGGCTGCGCTCGCAATAACATTTGGATAACGAAATTAGGAAAGATAAATATGTTTGACACAATTGATAGTGCGTTAACTGATTTAAAACAAGGTAAAATAATTATTGTTTGTGATGATGAAGCCAGAGAAAATGAAGGAGACTTTATTGCATTGGCTGATTTAACAACTCCTGAAACAGTAAATTTTATGATCACTCATGGTCGTGGTCTTGTATGCATGCCAATAGATCAGGAGTATGCCACACGGCTAAATCTCCCAGCAATGGCGCGGATTAATACAGACCGGTTTAATACAGCTTTTACTGTAAGTATTGATCATGTATCCAACTCAACCGGGATTAGTGCTTCGGATCGTGCAACTACAATACGCAAGATTTTAGATGATGATATAACTGCAACTGATTTTAGACGGCCTGGGCACATTTTTCCATTAATTGCTAACCCTGGAGGGGTACTAAAGCGTCTTGGGCACACTGAAGCAGTTGTTGACTTAGCAAGGCTTTGTGGAAGTAAACCAGCCGGAGTATTATGTGAAATTATGAATGCCGATGGCACTATGGCCAGACGTGATGATTTACTTATTGTAGCCAAAACTCATAATCTAAAAATAATTACGATTAAAGATCTAATTGAATATCGCAAACGTTATGATACATTGATCCAACGTGAGGCGCATGCTGCAATGCCTACACGTCTGGGAAACTTCAATATTACCGGATACACAAATCAACTTGATGGTAACCATCACATTGCTATTAGCAAAGGTGATTTAACCACTGCCAAGACTCCTTTAGTTCGGATCCATTCTGAATGTTTAACTGGTGACGTTTTTCACTCCATACGCTGTGATTGCGGTGAGCAATTGGATATGGCACTAGCCATGATTGAAGAGGACGGGGCAGGCGTTGTTATTTATATGCGCCAGGAAGGTCGTGGAATCGGGTTGATTAATAAAATCAAAGCATATAAGCTACAAGAAGATGGCATGGATACTGCAGAAGCAAATAGAGCACTGGGTTTTGCTGATGATTTGCGTGAATATTTTCTAACCGCGCAGATTTTACGTGATATGGACATTCATTCTATAAGGCTAATGACTAATAGCCCAGAAAAAATAGAGGCTTTAGAGCGTTATGGTATAGAAGTAGTGGAGCGAGTTCCTTTAAAAACCACACCATATCCGGAAAATAAAAATTATTTACACACTAAAACAACAAAATTTGGTCATTTATTATAGTGTCATTCCCGTGTAGACGGGAATCTAGATCCCCGCCGCATACGCGGGGATGACATATTTATTTACTTTAAAAGGAGAATTATATGATTTATGAAGGAAATTTGACGGCTAAAGGTTTGAAATTTGCTATTATTGTCAGCCGTTTTAATGAGTTTATTACCAGTAAATTATTAGGTGGTGCACATGATGCACTTAAACGCCATGGAGCAAGTGAAAAAGATATTGATGTCATTTGGGTACCTGGTGCCTTCGAAATTCCATTAATTGCAAAAAAATTAGCCAAATCAGCCAAGTACAATGCAATTATTGCCCTGGGAACTGTAATTCGTGGCTCTACTTCGCATTATGACTATGTATGTAATGAAGTAGCTAAAGGTATTGCCAATGTTAGTATGCAAGAGGAAACTCCAGTTATTTTTGGCGTTCTAACAACAGAAAATATTGAACAGGCTATTGAAAGAGCTGGCACCAAGTCTGGAAATAAAGGCTTTGAAGCGGCAGTAGGTGCAATTGAAATGGCTAATTTATTAAAAACTCTGGTATAAAAACACAAACTCGTGAGTAACATTAATATATAATTATTCATGACACATGGTATAATAATGCAAGAGGTACGTAAAATGAATGAATATAATAAGTCTGTAGAAATTAAAATCACCCAAGATAAACTTGTTGATTTGCTGCTACATGCTGCAACACGTGAGGATATCGGTATACTACGGCAGGAAATGAAAGAGGAAACAGCCTCACTGCGACAGGAAATTAAATCGGAATCAGCCAAATTAAATCAAAAGATAGAAGAGAGCGTGCATCTGTTACGACAAGATTCCAGTGCCTTCGAATCTAGAATAGATCGCCAAATCCAGAAAATTGATAGTCGATATAATTGGATAATCGGAACTATAATAGCCGCTGTGATTGGTCTAGCTAGTCTCATCATTAAAATGCATTGACAATAAAAATCCAAATGCCGTACTTCTTATCAATTAATCATATATGCAACCATTAAAAATTATCTTTGCCGGTACTCCTGAAATTTCTAAAATTACGCTGGATAAACTATTAGACTCAGGCTTTAAGATTGATCTGGCCCTAACCCAGATGGACAGACCTGCCGGACGCGGTAAGAAATTAACCATGTCGCCAGTTAAACAATTGGCGCTGGAACATCATATTGAAGTATTTCAACCGCAATCATTTAAGAATAATCCACTGGCAATCGCAAAAATTCGTGAGCTAAAACCAGATATTGTAGTAGTTGTAGCCTACGGCCTGATTTTACCTAAGGAGTTCCTGGATATTCCTACGCTTGGCTGTGTAAATATTCATGTATCACTCTTACCAAGCTTACGCGGTGCTGCACCAATTGCACGCACAATAATTGCCGGAGACACGCAAACTGGTGTAACCATTATGCAAATGGATGCTGGCCTGGATACTGGAGCAATATTGTTACAACAATCTGTAAATATCGATGAAAAAGAGTCAGCCGGATCATTACATGATAAGTTGGCAAACCTTGGGGCAAATATGATTGTCGATTATTTAAATAACTACAAACAGATAAAGCCTATACCACAAGATAATGCACTGGCCACGTACGCACATAAAATTGATAAATCCGAAGCACAAATAGATTTTAATGAAAAGGCTTTAACCATCCAACGTAAAATACGCGGCTTTAATCCACATCCAGGGAGTTTTACCTATCTGGATGAGCAACGTTTATTGATTTGGGAAGCTGAGGTAGCAGAACAAACAAGCAAGCTACCCACTGGCACGATCATTGATTATTGGCAAGATGGTATTTTAATTGCTTGTGGTGATAACTCAGTAATTAAGGTTACTGAGTTACAATTAGCCGGACGTAAAAGGCAAAGTGCAAAGCAATTTGGCTTAGGGTATCCTGATTTAATCGGGAAGATGTGTTCTTAGCTATTCCCAGCACTTTTTCAACGGAATTTACGTTCTTTCATTTGCTCGTATTATTCTTCCAGCAGCTTCAATAAATTAAATTCATCTTTGTATAAATTTATTGGTTTTCTCCGTTCGCCATTTAGTTCTATATAGTTGTGTATTGAAACATTCATTGTTCCCTCGTATAAATAATCTGTAAAATAGTCGGCAACATCAGGATTTACGATTCCATTATTTAAATTACCAGCAAAATAGTCAGAATAATTAAAATCATTGCCCCCAATCGTATAACTAAATGGACTTATCTCCAATTTGTTTCCAAAGCGCTTTATTTTCATAATAAATTTGGCAGAAAAGTCTTCCTCTTTAGGGCAATCAGCAAGAAAAAATCCATCTATACTATTTGAAATTGGCATAATATTACAACTCATATATTCAGTTTCGCTATCGCCAAAATAAAAATCGCCTAGATATTGTGAGTTCATTAAATGATTTACCAGACTGGCTGATTGCTCATCGATTTTTTCATTTCTTGACGTAATTAGGTTATTGTAAATGCTTTGGCAAGAATTTTGAGTAACATTAGTATAACAATCAATGATCTTTAACTTTGGATTTTTATATAAAGCCATTACATTTTTATATTCATTGGCAATATTTTTCAATTTGTTAATTAATTTTTTTAGCCCAGCAGATGCGGCAGCATCTTGTACCACTGACTGTATACTCTGTAAATATGTTAAATATCTTGAAGTGTATATATCAGCTTTTTCATCTCGAAAGTATTGTTCGCCTACTTTTCTTTTGTAGATATCAGCAGTTATGCTTTTGGCAAATTCAGTAGTAAATAATTTATTATTATAAAAACTATAGTCAATCGTATTGGTAGGGCTATAAAAATAGAGCTTCTTATAATCATAATCACCATGAGCATTTTTTATCTGACTATCAAGTTTAGAACTGTAGCTCACTACATCATTAATAAGTTTGGTACAATCCAAACCTTTACCACAGGTTATACTAAAAATGTTTCCATTCTGTTTATACGTACCATATTTGCCAAAAACGTTACCTAATTCATTTGGATTACCCCCTAATTGAATGGCAACAGCTGTTAACGAATATTTTGTGTTAGTATCGCGCATTCCATCAACTACTCCATCAAGTTTACCCTTCAGAGCTTTCTGTTTTTCCTTTATATCTTTCTGAACCATTGTTATTACTTTGGAAAAACTATCAATTCCATTTATTTCCAATGCCACATCTTTTTCAGTAACCGAATCAAAATTAAAAACTAATGTAAAATCCAATCTCACACCAGCATAAGCCCCTGTAATTAACTTATCTCCACATAGTTGGCGAAATTCCTTATAATTTTCCTCTGAAGGTATAGTCTTAAATTTATCATAAACCATTCCGGCTTCTGGAACTAACGTGTCCTCTACATTTTTTATAGCATAGTCTTTTAGCCTGGCACTTACGGTATAATCACTGGTAAAGCCCACAGTCAACGTGTAGTTATCACTCCGTGTGGATTTAGTATAAGTATATGTGTTACTCCATAAGCCCCAAAGCACATCTTCTGTAACCTCGATGGTGGTGATTTTATGTTGAGATTGTCTTGACTGATTTTGTTTAAATTGCAAACTTGCTTCTTGATTGCTGCCAATATCAAGATGTATAAAGTCTTCTTTAAAACAAGATGGCAACTGGGCATGATATTTGGATACACTATCAAAAGTACCCCCCAAGCTATATGGAGACTCTGTATTGGCTGACTCTCCAGAGTCTGCGTGAACCAAAGCAAAATTGCAGACTATAAAAAATCCTGGCAATACAAGATATTTCATATAATTCATCAATTAATATCCAAACTTAAACTACATGTTTAGAAGAAAAACCACACTAGTTGACGTAATTTTTGCCTTGGTTAATTAGTGCGTTCGTCATTCATAGAGTCATTGTTTTATTTTTCCAACAACCCATAAATTTTTACTTCGCGCTATCCCGCAATAAATCAGCTTTCCAACCATTATAGCCATCATACGTACTAACAATCCTAAAAGGTTGTATCACCTCCGTAGGTTCAAATAAACTATGTGAGCTACCTGTTATCTTTATCTTTGAACCTGCGGTTGGTGTCCATTGCCATTCTTCATCATCACTATCATTTAATACAGACGAAGGACCACTATAGATAATCGTAGGACATGGCAATAACTTTTTTCCACCACTATCCTTATCTGACAGATCTTTTAAAGTAGTGCAACTAGTTAACTCACCCATACCAAGCACTAATTTTTTTTCTTTATTATCACCATTCCTCTCGTCTGTAACTTTCAACTCAACTCCACCTGGTGAAATCGGATCCCTATTGGGGCAATACAGCTGATAATGGTTACCTGCCTTTTCAGTCTTATACATTTCACAAGTGGCCGTTTCAAAGTTAAATTTGCCCTCATACTCGCCATTCTCTCGTAGAAGTAGAGGTACACCCCTGATTCTATAGCTTAAGCGCGGTTTGTATTCTAAGTAAAACTTCATATTTGGTTTATCAAATAAATTACTCAAATACTCATTTGTTACTTTAAGAGACTCAGCACAACCTTCTTTAGTAATACGACCCCCAAAACATTGGTTAAATGGCCAGTTTTCTGGATCCATATTATTACGCACACTATTTATATCACTCATCAAACCATCAAGGGTAATTACCATCGATTTGGTATGCGGCATAAGTGAATCAAGTGTAGATTTTAAATCATTCACCTCAGTATATAACCTGGCTAAGCCCTCATTTTTCCTCACTACGGCCTCCATTTGGGCATATATTGCTGGCTCTATAGTGATTTTTGTTGCAGAAGAACTATTGTATAGAGCACCTTTAGGCTGACTATAAAATAGATCCAACCCTGATACTGATGCTACGTTTGTTACCTTTGGGTCAAAATATTGAGCTGAATTTATTCCGCCATCTTTAGATTGTAAACCTTTAGTGTAATCCGCAAATTTCTCCATAATGAGATGACAGTTCTTTACTCCTTCTGGGCTACTAAAATTACACCCTAATATTGCCTTTGGATCAATCTTTTGCGACAATAAAAAAGGATTTCCTCCCGATTGGCTAAAATATATGGAAATTTTTTCTATGCTATCTTTTTGCTCATCCAAGGCATCCACCACACCTTCTAAATTAGCAGTTTCTTTATAAGCCACCTTAACTTTACCACCAATCTCCTGCTTTTTATCTGCTGATGTAAACTCTACCTCTATATCTGCAGCTGCCATTATTCCAGCATGAGCAGAGGAAACATAACCTTTACTACAGCTATCTTCCTTTTCTTCATCATCAACAACATTTTTGGCGCCCACCAACACCTCGGGTTTTAATTTCGCCGTCCACCCAACTTGATAATAGTAAATGAGGCTTAGTATTTTACTATGCGTATTTTCAGAGTTAAGGAACCGCGCCTGTTCTATCTGAACCTTCAACGAACTAAGATTTAGATTTCCGCTCCCATTCAACCCAAAGATATTATTGAGCTCCGCTTTGGTTTCGACACGTTTATACACTACATCAGATTTAGCCTGCTCAAACGTAATACACTTATCCGGGTTTATATCACACTTCATTTCCTCATATTGAGGCAGGCAAGATACATCGCCCACAACCATTTTTGTGGCTGGGGAAAATGGCATTCCCGGCTTTGGAACAAAATCATTCGCAAATGCCGCTCCTCCCAATATGAATATTCCACAACTCAGAAACACGTACGATACTCTCAAGGCTTGGTTCGTCTTCATGACAATTCCCTTTTTATACATTCGCAATGACAGAATTCCGCAATTTACCATCTGCCGTTTGATTCTGGGTTTAAATCCCGAAACCAACTTGCGACCTATTGTTTAAAACTTCTTCAGTTTCACGCCAAGATTTTTTATATTCGCGTGAAACCACTTACTTTGGGAATAGCTTCCCTATCAGTACACTGTGTCATATAACAATACACCTCTCATAAAACATACTGACATATAACCACAGCATTCTAATTCTTTATTATCTATCCATTCCTATGCATTCTATTATAATTTACTTACAATCACAATGCATGTGCTGCAACACCGTGCGTCTCCACTTACATTGTAGCATTAACTACCTTTTATTGTCAAGCTCTATATTTTTATTGTATAAAGTTATTAATCATCTACATTAAATTTCCGTCTATCCTTAATCCTCTTCGCAATCACCTCAGGAGCTAATACATGAAAAGATGACTCAATTATTATATCTTTATATGAAATCTTAACAGCATATAAACCAGCTGGTGCTTTGTACTCGTTATACACACCCGACCCACTAGTCTCTTCCCGTTTGGCTATTATACGGAAAGTGCACCTAGGGAATTCACCAGTTAAGTAACAACTCTTACAATCACGCCCCAATGAAGGAACACATCCGTCCCTTCCATATTCAATCTCAAAATAATCTTCATTCATTCGCTCAGCACCACTATTATAAATTTCAATTTTTGGTTTAACAGCCTCCTCATAACTATAATAATTGGTGAGAGTTAATGTATTATTTCGTACGTAGCCCAAGTTTAAAATATCTGTAATTCCAACATCGTCAATATAACTAACTCTCAGCTCCATTGGTTTAAGAACTTGATCAATATTAATAACCTCTGTGTGTGGAATTATGCCAGCAAGCATATTAATCTCAATCCTTGGCTTGTCAGCCGTAGGAGCTACATTTGCAAGATCATATACCAAAATACACGAATCAGACACATGCTCAAGTTTGTTTACTGTCCAGGTATCTTTTTTTGCGCTACACTCTGCATTGCGACCGTAAAGCTCATCTGAATCACTGCTTTTGTGTATTAAGTTCAACCATGGCGCATGAATATTTTTGATTTCAGATATTTTTATTTCTTTAGTATTACCATTCTCTACCACCAAAACAGCATACCTGTTATCGTAGGATGATTTAAGTGCTGGAAAACCATTATATTCTTCTGCCTTCGCAAATCTTAGCACCGGACTAAAACCATTTTTTTCAAGAGAATATCTTTGGCTGCACAATGAAAGCTCATCTTTGTCCGGATCAGTAAAATAAGTTTCAATCTCACCGTCTGCCGTAGAAGCTTGAATACCTGGAAGGCGCAATCTAAATCTACAATAATCACGTTTGGTAAAATCGGTTTTATTACAATCCAAATCTTGTATATCTGGGGAAAATCCTGGAGTTTCCTTACCATAATGAACGGTACTGACCTTAATAGCAGTGATTTTGACAATCTTATCAACTTCGTTATCCGGTCTAACAGTTATAACATGCCAAGCCATATCATTTATCGGGGGCAATGGAGGAGGCATACCATCATAACTGCACGTCCAGGCCCAGGAATGTTGCGCCCAAAAGCACAATACAACTACACAAAATTTTATACTAAACTTATTCATGAATACAATACTCCGCAAAAATACCCAAGTATTACTTTATTTTTTTATTACATTATGTAAGGGTAAGTTGTTGCCAACGAATCCGTAATAACAAATATAGCGTCAAACTTCAATGGTCCCATCACCTGATCTTTCAAAACTTCTGTTACAATATCTGGCCTTGCAGGGCACGCTGTTGTTGCACATTTAACATACTTAACTGAAATAGGTACATTACCTGAACCATATTCCTCCAATTTTCCCAGACTAGTCAGTGTCATCTTAGGGTATTTAAAACGATAGATGCTATCTCCATTTTTGACATCGTAAGTGAACTCAGGTATTTCAATATTCTTCGAAGAATCACGTTTAATCACTACATAATTATAGTTATCGCGCAACCCACAACCATCCAGAACATATAACCCTACAGCTTGCGGGGTAAGCGGTCTTAATTCACAGCTAATATATTTAAAGCTTGGGTTTGATGGATCGCTCCCATCAGCCAAAGATAATAAATAATATATAGAAAAATTATTTTGTTTTATATAATCAAGCAACGACTCTTCATAATTATGGTTTTTACTTAAATTCATTGTTTCATTAGCAATTGTTTCTTTAGCTTTAGTACAATCTTCAAGTTTTAAACTCGTTGCACAGTTTTTTAAATCTTCATTTGAGTCATATAGTGTTTTTATGCTTTTCAATACGGTATCGTTATACATTTGTAAATCCGTATGCGCAGTTGCTTTGGATTTATGGATACTATGAATTTTAGATGTAAGTATTAAATATTCATTAATTATTGCTATATTTTTGTTTAAGCTCTGATAATCCATTTCTATCTCTTTAAGTATTTTTTTACTTGTTGAGTTATCAGTCACCTCTCCTGTGGATCCGAAAATTTCTTGGTATGTCATATATTCTGGTTGAGAATAAAATAGCTTACCATTATCAACGTTGCCATTTTCATCTATAAATTGCTGAGATAAAGATTGGGCATAATCAATAATGTTACTTAGTATTCCATCACATTTTCCTGTCTCTGTAGAATTCGACCCGCAGTTTTGTATCGCGTATACCCCGGATGAATTCTGTGAACCAAAAATCTTGGCCAATTTCATCTTGTTGCCTCCATACTGCATCGCTTTAAGAGTAATTATTGTGCCACTTTGGGCATTTTTCTCAGCCATACTCAACGCCGCACTAACACCAATAGTGACTCCACCAACATTAGCTGAAGCTTTTAGTGCAGCCTTAAGATCATTATTACCCTGAGCGCTTGTAGATCTAATTTCTACATCTATCAGTAAAAATCCACCAGCAACTGCCCGACTAATAAATTTATCTCCGCATTGTTCAAAAATTTTGTCTGCACTAAATGCCCTGCCATAATCTCTAAAAATTGGTTCAGTTAACAGCGCTTTTCGCGCCGATGCCTTGCTTTTATATAGTGACTGCTCCAAGTTTAATTTTGCACGTTGTTGGAATTCTGTTGCGTAAACCAAATGAACGCTACTGCTGCCAATATTGAAATCGCTGCTGGCACCTCCACTTATCCCAGCGCCAGACCCACCGAAATTTGCAGAACCTGCGGCAGAGCCCGCTATTAAATGTTGCAGCTCCTCGCTTGAATCCAATCGTCTAAATTCAAGTGATCCTCTTGGATTGCTCATTTTAACATGCTGTTTCCAGGTATCGCCTTGCCCCCAAAGAAGGCAGCTATTTGCCAAAGTGGTTCCAGTTGCTGATACATAACCCTGACCAATTACCACTTCGGCAGCCACGTCTTGTACTGACACACCACTCAGTAAAACAAGCAACAGGATTAAGTTTATTTTCAGCATCATTATACGCCCCCCCTTAATGACCAACACCAATGAAATAGCTTTTTGGTTTGATCACCAGGTTTTTAAGTTAATTTACCCAAGTATATTTGTCTTTATTTTATTGACCTAAATTCACTACCATCACCTACTTCAATCTTTTCTGTATAAGGTGAACCTATTAAAGCTTTATCTAAAAACTCTCCCCATGTAGAACCAACAGGAAGTTTTTCATATTCTGCCCTATTTATATAGGGATAACTGCTAACATCATGGTATTTTCCGCTCATTGCCTGAATTATTTCGTTTTCAGGTTTTCCAGCTTTTTTAACTACATCAGAAAGCTCAGGAATTACAACTGAACTACTCATAGTATCAAAAAGCTCTCCACAGGTAATTGTTCCCTTATTACTGTTCCATTTTTCATTAAATTGATTTTGGCTGTTGCGATTGGTAAACTCAGGAGTATACCCGTTGAGGTGCTGAATCAAATCCAGTGAACACTCATCGGTATCTTTTTCTGGTAATGGTTTAGTGTACTCTATTAGCTTAAACAGCTCTTTTATGTTATCTCTGTGAATGATGTGCTCTAACACACGATTTTCCGCGTACATATTCCTTATTTTCCACATATTTTCAGATATAATTTCCGACCGATCAGTATCACCAATAACTATTTCCGTGTCTGGCGCAATAAATGGATTAAGGCTGGGTTTTAAGCAAGCTCTAAATTTAAGCGACTTTCCTATATGATGTTTAAAGTACTCCTGATCTTGTTGGTCAGCACTAATCACACCTTTTATTTGCTTACAAACAACATCATTTTGTGTATTAGCTACCTCAACCGGAAAATTATTGCTTGAATCCATATCTGCTTTTACCTTGATATTTCCTTCGCAATATTTAAAGCTTGGTGTTATAGCCCTACTTGGTTTCGTACTTTTTGGGTTTTCTGCAACAGTATAAGGACCATATAGCAAGCCCTCACAACTTTTTTGATCAATAGCTACTGCATAGTTCATCGACAATGCCGCAATTGATAAAGTTAAATATGATATGCATTTTTTCATGATAAATATCCTTTAATGAATTTTAGTAAATAATATTTGGGTAAACTGTTACCAGCGAATCCTCTTCCATAGACAAACCCCCAAGGAGAATGTTTTCATCTTCAACTTGAGCACCTGCGAAATTCTTTGCACCAGAACAAGGGGTTCCCTTTGTCACCAATTTATATTCAATTACTGGTTTGGCTAAAAAATACGTTCCATTACCTGCAGAGAATAATGTTGCTTGTGAATATTTAAAGCAAAATTTGTGCTCCCCTTTTGTAACACCATATATGAACTCATAAACTGTCATCTTCCTGTTTAATTCAAGCTTATAGTTTATTGGACCAATATCATAAACAACTCCTGAAGATTTAGGACATTGTACCGCTGAAGTAAGCCCTCTCCCCGGGAGAAGAACAGGACTTAACTCACAGAACATTTGTTGAAATTGATACGGTTTTGTCATTGTATCTTTTAAAGTAAGTAACGATAGAGTAAAATTATTGGTCTGTATAATTTCTAAAGCCCTCTCTCCTCTTCCACTTGTTAGATCAAAATCATGTTTATGTTTATTCTTCAAATTTTCCTTTTCTAGATTAACACTAACTTCAGCAGCCTTGCAATCATCAAGCTTAAGTGTTTCACGACATTTCTGCAAATCTTCATTGTTGCTATAAATATACATTGAGTCTCTCAATGTAGTGTCATAAGCAGTCAAATCTTTTACTAAAATAGGTACATTGTCTGGTGGATAAGAGCCCACACGAGCCATATATTCCGCAACCAGACTCCTCTCACTGGCAAATTTGCTATGGGCCGCATGCATGTCATTCAAAATACGTCTACTTTCTCTTATATCTGGATTCTCTGCTTTACCAAACTTGCTTGAATAGAGCATAGGTTCCGGACTGGTATAATAATATTTACTTTTATCAAGAACACCGTTCACATAAAACTGATCAGCTAAACCATTAGCATACTCAAGAATAGACGTTACGATATCAATACAATGTGTGCCTGAACCTCCACCACAACTTGCTACCGCAAAATTACCATTTTTATCCTTATGCATCAGATTAGGCAGTTTTAATGGATCGCCACCTAATTGGTCTGCAGTGATAGTAATTTTTCCTGCGCCTGTTTGACTATTTTCGGCCATGGTTAAAGCTGCAGCAACACCAAGTTCCATTCCTGGTTTTTTCATCTCAGCTTTTACATCCGCCTCAAAGTTCTCTCGTTGTTTCCTATCTTCAAAATCTATTTGTATACCCACCACAAACGATCCAGTCGCCATGGCAGAGCCGATAAACATATCCCCACAAGTGGCGAGAAAAGATGCCGGAGCATACTTGTAATCATCTCTTTTAATTCCAAGTATCCCCTCAATAGGATCCTTGTATCTATCAAATACCAACGTTGCTTTATTATTTACTTCTATTTTATAAACTATAGTTGTAGCTGTACTACTTTTCTTCATAGAATCTAAATAACTCCCCTCACCTGATGCGGTAAATACTGTATTCTTAAAATTTATCTTTCCTGAAACGGACAATGATTTGTCCAGTTCATCTCGACTTGTTATTTGCGAAAAAGTGAGATGGCCTTTTGGATTATCTAATCTTAAATGTTTCTCCCAGGTGTCACCAATCTCAAGACAAGTTGGAAATAAAACTCCCGTAGAGCTTGAGTAACCAGCCCCAAGATTAAAATCCACAATCGCAACAGCTGAACCACACGCTAAGACCAGCATTAAGCTGATTAATCGTTTAGTATTCATAGCTTTTCCTTTAAAAATATTTTATTAGTGGCAGATCCCACCCGTTAAACAAACAATATACTGTGTATGGAAGATTAACTTTTTCTTTCCAGAGTTAAACCATCCTCATCCACAACTCCAAACTCTGTCTTGTAGTCCAAAAAACATTTAGCATTTTTAGCAAAATAAGTTCTAGACCCTTTTTCTTGTGGTTTAAAGACCAGCTCTTCATTATGGCCTTCTCCAAAACATTCTACCTCATGCAAGACACCACTTGCATCCCTTAATTTATACGATAAACCAGATAATTTTTGTCCACTCTGTAATCTATAAGGTATCTTAATTTCTGAATCTGTTATTTTGGCAACTACCCTTGGTATTGGTTTACTATTACCCTGACCACAATCAAGGTAAAAATGCCCCTCCTTTGCAGTGGTAACTGGTATAAAACCACAGGCACCTAACCCTTTTTCACCCCGCCATAGTCCTGAGCCACCCAATTCATATTGATTACGCTCTAAATATTCTAAAGTATCTTTTTCATTAACGCTTAATTTATGAGTGTCGTCATTAAGTTGACTATTTGCCCAAGTTATATCTTCCTGACATAAACCTGGAAAATAAGCTGTATAGCAATGATCTACTACATTAAAATTATAAAATATAGAATCAATTTGATAACGTAATTTTTTAGATATTGATACTAATTGCGAGCGCAGGTTAACATCAATCGGAAAACCCTGATGGGTATAATTACTTATAAAAAGCATACTCTTATTAGCCTTTGCATATTCAGATGAAAATACTTTCCTCTGAGGGATTTCAATATCAGGATTCTCATCCAGACCTATAGTTGAATATGGCACACCTACTGGTAAATCGTAATAGAGGTTCCTGCCATGCTCTACCTGCTCAGGCATACTTTCTTGACCATATTTTATAATGCTGGCTATTGTTTTTTTACATGCCTCATCAACATTAGCTCCAGTTCCACAGTCCATAGCAGGAAAAACAATTTGACCAGCTGCTTCAGCGTTACTCGCTGCTGTCTCATCAATACCAAAAACCCCAACCAATTTTAGTGGATTTCCCCCTCGTTGTAAAGCATTTATAGTTAAAGTTGCATTTTGTTTAGTATCAGTTACAGCTTTTTTAATCTTGGCTGTGATATCTAACAATCCACCAGCAATATCCAGATTCATTTTACCTACAAATTCATCCTTGGCTACTTCCGAATCAAATCTTAGAGTCAGCCTAACAATTAATAATGCTCCTTCACGCGCCTCCCCAACATACCCCTTGCTACATTTAAGCTTGAAATCTTTCTGATCGGATAGATAAAGCTCCCGATAAAATGGCTTAAGTCTATTTATGGCATCCGACACCACTGGCTCTATAAATTTTAGATACACCGTTGAGGTAGAACCTTCAGTAAAATACATGTTTATTGACCTGGAATCATCCAGTGACGAATTTACAAATTCTGCAGTAAGGGAAGCCTTCACTGGCCCAACTTCAGCATCTATGCCAACTGATACCCCCAACGATTTGAATAATGAATCCTGATATTGGATTTGATCAAATGTTAGGATTGAACTCCCACTCGTTGAATAACTCGCCACACCTTCCAAACAAGAATCTGAAGAAACAATTGAATTCGTGTAAGTGTCATAGGGTGCACCTATTATGTTATTAGATAACGTAACTACAGGTACTGGCTTCCCAAGTGTTGATCTAGCTAAACTACGTAGCACAATTTTGGGCTTCCCAAGTGGCACCAAATAAGTCTTTCCATGTTTTTCGGATTTTTCTATTGGTTCCGCACTATCAGTTGATGCCACATCATGGACACGAATTCCGTTTTTCAGAATTATTTCGCCAGCCTTAGTTGCAGGCACTACTACCACGCTACTGCCAGCAAAGCCTGGTTCTGCTTTAGGATTTGAGTTTCTGTTGTCATCAGCCATAGCTTCTGTAGCCCCACTTAAGATAAGTACGCATAAAACCCCAAAGAGTATATATGCTATTTTTAATTGTTTCATCAACAAGCTCATGCTAAAAATTTAATATCATTACAAAGCGTTAACGTTAAATAAATTGTAATAAGCGGATAATTAAAAAACTAAATCTTTTTTGGTTATAAAAATGAAATTCGTTACTAATGAAATAGAAGAATATAGATAATTTAAGAGTCATGGGGATCTCCCTCCAACACCCGGCAAGCTTCTGCCTGGTAAGGTAAATGAAAATAACCTTAATGAACTTAAGTCTGTCAGTAAATAACATCCCTACATTCAATAAAGTAAAATTAATTTGACCTTCTCTACAATCTATCAATTTAATTCTTTACTTAATAGACTTTTTATTAACCCATTTTATTACCATTTTCCTTTTATTTCAGCTTTATCCATAGCTATAATAGCATATTTCTCTTGTAAATGCACAACTTTTTTATTATTTATCTCTAAAACCACGAAATCCCAATACTTTATCATGGTTTTTAAGCTCAGATTGCCACGCTCTGCTCGCAATGACGTGTGGTTTGCGCTCGCAATGACGTGTGGTTTGCGCTCGCAATGACGTGTGGTTTGTGCTCGCAATGACGTGTGGTTTGTGCTCGCAATGACAGTTGGATATTAGCGTCTTGATTTAAGGAATTGGCGCAATAATTGTGAATATTTGGTAGTATCAATTGGACCGCAGGTTTGGGTTTGATGGTTTACATTTTTATTTTTAAATACCTGGTATTGACTGATCACGGCCCCGGTTTTTGCCTCCAGAGCACCAAAAATCACCCGTTTTATCCGGCTATTTATAATTGCTCCACTACACATTAGGCACGGCTCAATCGTTACATATAAATCACACCCGGTCAAATACGTGCTCTTCAAATATGCGCAAGCATTTGTCAACGCTTTTATTTCAGCATGCATACCTGATAAACTAGTAGCTTTACTAAGATTATGCCCAGTTGCAATTACCCGATCATCTTTAACTATCACTACACCAACTGGAATCTCATTACACTCATACGCTAATTTAGCCTGATCATGTGCCAAATCAAGATATTTTTTTATGGTTATTGCATCTAACGGAGCATAACATGGTAAAACTTGTTTATATAGTTGTCTGATTTGTTTTTCTGTTATAGCATCTAAGCTATTTAGAGGTAAATTAGATATAATACAATGTAGATCGTATAAGATTTTGTAACCACTAGAGGGGTATTTATCCCGAATCCAGGCAAACACCTGCAAATAGTCATGTTCTATCAAATCTGTTACGGAATTAATGGCAAAGGACTTTAATTTTTCTTGCAGATAAATTGGTATCTTCTGTAGAGTTAATAAGGAATGTGCATGAGATAACTTTATATTATGCCCCTCCCCCACCTCGTCAGGCACACAGACGCGTCTGTGCGCCTGCCACCCCTCCAGAGGGGAATTATTCTTCCAGATGTCCATTTTTTACCCGCACATAATGCTCTGCAGAATATTGAATAAATTTTATTTCTTCTTCTGTTAATGGGCGAATTTTTTTAAGCGGATTACCAAAATATAAATAACCCGATTCAAGGCGCTTATTTGGCGACACAAGACTTCCCGCACCAATAAATACATTAGGCTCCACAATGCAGTTATCTAATAATGTTGAACCCATCCCAACTAATACATTGTCCATAATAGTACAAGCATGCAAACAACAATTATGACCAACTGTCACATTATTACCAATAATCAATGGAGATTCACTCGAAATACCTGGGTTATAATGCGTAACATGGAGCATAGTTAAATCCTGGATATTGGTATTTTCGCCAATTTCAATCGAACTAACATCTCCACGGGCAACGCTATTACACCAAATAGACGAATCTCTACCAATTTTTACCCGACCAATAATTACGCTGCTTGGATCAATATAACAATTTTCACCAATTTGTGGGGTAAAACCCTGATAACTACGAATCTGCATAATAAATTATATCCTTGTCAATAATGCGGCAGCCGAAGTAAATCCGCCACCAAAAGCACACAATGCCACTATATTTGCTGCTTTTTGCCCTAGTAATGTTTCACTCAAAGCAATTGGAATTGTGCAAGAAGATGTATTGGCATAATGCTCAATATTACTATATATCGCACCATCCGGGATTCCTAAATGGCGACCAACAGCATTCAAAATTCTCTGATTTGCCTGATGTGGCACCACTAAATTCAGTTGTTCCAAACTAACTCCACCTAAACTACAGCACTTGCGTAAAATTTGTGCCATGTTTTTAACTGCTACTGTAAATAGTTTTTTACCTTGCATATGTATTCCACCAGTGATATCAGTTGGAATATTTAAAATTGTTCCATCTTCAGCAATTGCTGATAGACAAATCTGATCCAAAATTGCATCAGCTTTATCCAGATGGTTATTACCATATAAAATTGTAGCACTGGCAGCATCAGCAAATAGGAACGCTGTCTCAAAATCAGTATGCTTTGTCCGTGCTGACATATTTTCAGCAGTAATAACAAGTACTTTTGCATCAGGCCTGGTTTGTAAATAATCTTTGGCGTTTTGTAAAGCATAAATATACCCGCTACAAGCAGCATTAATATCATATGCTGGTATTCTTTGTTCGCCATAACTTCTGTACAGTTTATGCATAATTAAACATGCCATCGACGGGGACTGATATTTTTCCGGAGTGGTTGTCGCACAAATAATTAAGTCAATATCACAAAGCTCAAGCTTTTTATCTTCAAACGCCCTTTTAATCGCGCATACCGCTATATCAATAATGGATTCGGTTTCCCCTAACCAAAAACGCTGTTTTATTCCTGTACGTCTTATAATATCTTCAGCTGTATAATCTGGAAAATTAACTAAAACCTCATCATTGGTTACCAGCCGCGATCCAGTTTGAAATACCGGGTTAGACAAACCTACTTTATAAACTTGCGTAGTTGCATGGGAGATTCCCGCCTCCCACACGCGTGTGTGCGCGGGAATGACAGTTGTAGTTTTAGCAATTGCCGGACGCTTTAGAATTGGGGTTTTACGCGTATGCCTCTTTGCGCTTGCTATACCTTCTGGCAATCTGATTTTTAATAAGGGATCGCCAACAGTTGCCCGCTCTAATTCGGTTACATATATTTCTTCAATAACGCCACTACTTGGAGATAAAATTTCTCCGGCAGATTTACTTGCCTCAATATCAACTAAAATATCGCCATTTTTTATTTCAGAACCAATAACAACATGTAATTTATTAATTAAAACACTTTCGTCAGATGGGCTGGCACCAATGACATTGACCATATACACGCTCTCATCATGAGGGGCCTCTTCTCCCCACTCTAAAGATAAATCTAAAATTTCAGCCGCTGCTGTAAGTATTTTCTCATATGACGGTAATACTTCCAATTGGTTAGCGAAATTACATGGGGTATAGGTATCTGGCCTTGTTATCCGTCGCACCTTAAACGGCACATTTAAATTCTCGGCAACGGCAGCAATTAATTCACCGCCTAAACCGCAAGTATGATTATCCTCATGAGTTACAATAAGATTTCTGGTTTTTTGCACTGAAGCTAAAATAGTAGTTAAATCATATGGTTTTATGGTGCGTAGATCAATAACCTCTGATTCAACACCTACTTTATCCAAAGTATCTGCAGCTTGAACACATAATTCAACAGTATTACCCCAGCCAACTAAAGTTATATCACCACCAGCTTGCACAATCCGCGCCCTACCCACTGGCACTAATTGTTTATCAATATCTCTTGAGGTAGTGTCATGGATAGCTGAATTATTCAAAAGTTTTTTTGGGTATAAAAATATACTCGGTCGGCCAGATTTAAATGCAGCGTTTAACATCCCCGCTGCATCTGCGGCATTCGATGGTACATACACATCAAGTCCTGGGATATGGGCGTAGGTAGCTTCATTAGTCTGCGAATGAAACGGCCCTAAACCAGGGCGATAAGCACCACTGGCGGCAAAAACAATCACGGGGCTCTGCCATCCACCAGCGGTGCGCCAATACATGGTAGCTAATTCGCTAAATATTTGATTATACGCCACCGGCATAAAATCAGCAAATTGAATAAATGCAACTGGTAATTTACCAGCCAGAGCCATCCCACACGCCAAACCAACAATTGTTGATTCACTAAGCGCACTATTTTTTACACGGGCGCCATATTTTGTTGATAGCCCGCGGGTTATGCCAAATACATCACCTTTGCCGTCTTCAATATCTTCACCCAACAGGCATACATTTGGATTAGTTTCTAAATGATAATCAAAAACCGCACGCATTGCTTCTAGCATTGTAAAGCGCTCTTTTCCCTGGGTAAAATCTCCACGGTATTCGATAGCTGCCCGCATTAGTTCTGGAATTAATGGTTTCTCAGCATCAAATATCGCCTTTGGTTCCTGACCCATTCTTGCTAAATCAATTGCAGCACGCACAGACAAGATGGCTTCTTTTTTTGTAGTGTCAATTTCCTGATCACTAAAACCATTTTGTTGTAAAAAACTGTAGCTTGTATTTAGCGGATCATTTTTACTAAACTTTGCAAATTCAGTGTCAGAGCGATAAAGTTTTTGATCATCGGCGTTTGAATGATTATCTAATCTGTCAACATTAAATACAATAATATGCGGCTTTCTATCTATTCGCATAGTCTGTATAATTTGCCCCGTCTGTTCATAGTGTTCAAATGGATGTGTTCCATCAAGATAAGTAATAGGTATATCGTAAAATGAATCAGCGATTTTATTTTCTGGCAAAGAAAAAAATGTATTGCCCCGGGTTTTGGTTGAAATAGCCAATTCATTATTATGAATAAAAAATAATATCGGGAGTTTCGAACGACATGCCTCAGCAATTGCTTCTAACGCCTCACCCTGCTGGGAAGTACCATCACCAATAGCACAATATACTATTGGATTATCTGGTTCATCCTTAATTGCCTGAGCAATTCCGGCGGCTTGCAAAGCATTATTACCAACTGGACCAACGATACTTAAAATATGAAGCTCAGGGGCACTCATGTGTGAAACCATCTGCCGCCCATGAGAATGCGATTTTTCTTTGGCTAATGCACTATAAAAAAACATTTCACCCGAAACTCCCCGGGCCAGCATAAGCGCTTTATCTCTATAATGACAATGTAAATAATCTGACCTCTGCAGATACGGTGCGACTATCACGCTACCTTCATGCCCTTTACTTGAAGCTAAAAAATTTGCTTCACCACTATTTACTAATTCTGCCTCAACAATATCAGATTCCCGGGAAGCAACCATATATTTATATAGTTCAAGATATTTCTCCGCATTCAAACTGTCCATCCCTCATAACCCTTCAAGTATAAAGATTTTTCATGCCACGGATTATATCATATAATCTATTTTCTATTTATCCATTATTTATGCTAGAATAGTGCACTGTTAAAGTTTTTAAAGGAGTAATTTTATGCAAAATACAAACTTCAAACGTTCTGGTTTCACATTAATTGAAATCATGGTGGTTTTAGTAATTCTTGGTGTGATGGCAGCCTTGGTTGTCCCTCGCGTAATGGGTCGCGCTGATGATGCACGTAAGGTAGCTGCGAAAAGTGATATAGCTTCGCTTATGAATGCCCTAAAATTGTATAATCTGGATAATATGCGTTATCCTACAAACGCACAAGGATTAGAAGCCCTATCTCAAAAACCCAATGTAGCACCAATTCCAAACGGCTATAAAGACGGCGGATATCTGGACAAACTACCAATTGACCCATGGGGAGTTCCATACCAATATGCAAATCCTGGTAAACATGGTGAAGTTGATGTGTATAGTTTTGGTCCTGACGGTCAAACCGCAGGTGGTGATAGTGGTGCAAAAGTTATCGGCAGCTGGCAATAGTTGTTTTAGTAAGTAACGATAAAATAGGCGGTTAGTGCCAGCATATGCTTGCATTAACCTCTTTGTTATGGCAGAAACACAACAATGCATAAAAAAATAGATGGGTTCACCCTCATTGAAATTGTAATTGTTTTGGCAATAATTGCAGTTATGGCAAGTGTTGCTGTACTAAAGGTAAGCTCAATCTCACAGGGTGGCTTTCTTAATAAAGCTAATAAAATTGCAGTATTTTTTGAAGTTTTGGGTGACCATGCAGTTTATACTAACAGTTTTCTTGTTTGTGAACCAAATCCAGTCGGATTAGATTGTAAGAAATACAAAAATGACGAATGGAGCGACATCCCCTTATCTAAAATCACTACCTGGAAATGGCCGGAAGATATAAAAATAGAACAGGTAAAAATTAATGGCAGAATAATGAAGCAAGGTGATAAGATCTACTTCACCCCAGATTATAGAGCAAATTTATTATCAATTCGCATAACCAATGGCAAATTTAGCGCATGGGTTGATAATGATTTAACCGGCAATTATAAAGTAAGTTATTGATATGAAACAAATCAAGTACTGTCATCCCCGACTAGATCGGGGATCTGGTGATCTAGATTCCCGCCTACGCGGGAATGACAAGCGACAATTAGGTTTTACCTTGCTTGAGTGTTTAGTAGCGCTTTTCATAATTGCAATTGTACTTGCATCTACCACCAGAGCAATCAGCCTATCAATTTCCGATGTTCATGACAGCTTTACGCGTCAAATAGCTACATGGGTGGCTGATAATCAGGCAAGTCAGTATACTTTTGATGGCGTCTATCCTGAGGTGGGCAGTACTACCAAAAACGTTAATATGGGTGGAGTGGATTTTATTGTGGTAGCAAATGTGCAATCTACCCCTAACCCATATTTTAGACGGCTTGATATTGCTGTTACCGAAAAAAGTAAACCCAAAAGACCAATTTATAAAACAAGTAATTTTATATCACAGTTTTAGCCACAAAGGGCCCTTTTATATATGAATATACTCACACAGATTAAAGCTTCAATATGAAAAAGCACATAAAAAAGCGGGATGGGTTTACCTTAATTGAGCTAATGGTTGCAATATTAATTTTTTCAATTATATCTATTATCTCATATCGTACATTAGCTTCTTTAGTTACAACCAAAGAAATTGTCACTGCAACTCAAGATAAATGGAGTGGAATTGTCAATGCTGTCAGTTTGCTAAGTAGAGCATGGGATCGTAGCATTCCACTTACAGTTCGCGATGAAAATGGAATCTTGATTCCAGCAATCATAGGTAAGGACAAATTGGAGCGCGCCACCGATTCACAGCTGGAGCTTACATTAAGTGGTTCTATCAGCAATCCAATCTTTGGGACAATAAGACCAAGACGGTTAGGCTTTAGATTCGACGATGGTAAATTATTTTTAGTTACCTGGCCTGTATTAAACAGAGTACGAACTACCCAGCCACAGCTTGATCTATTGATGGATAATATTGCCTCGTTTCAACAATCTTTTATTTACCCAGATAAAACCTGGCATGATGAATGGCCGCCAGCTGGTATACCAATAGACCAATTACCTATGGGGCTAAAAGTTACTATTGTTACAAAAAACGGCGAAACCATCATGCGTCAATTCGTATTTTAGAGAACAATATGACATATAATAATGGTATGCCAAGGCGGCCTGCGAATAAAGCTAAAGAACACAAACATAAAGGAGCAGCACTAATTGCTGTGATGGTAATTGTATTTTTAGTGATGACTATTATCAGTAATATAACCATCAAAAATTTCCGAATAATCAGTCGGCTTACCAACCAAAACATTCAACAACAAGCAATCGGAATTTTAACAGTTGGAACTAATTTTGGTCGGGCAGGACTTGGAACGACAGCTGCTACCTCAAAAATTGATTCTATAAGTGACATTTGGGCACAGCCATTACCAAAAACCAAAATTATTGATGATTTTTTGGTAAGCGGTTATATTATTGATGAACAAAGTAAGTTTAATATAAACGATCTGGTTATTAAGGGTAACATCAATAAACCAGTTCTGGCCCAATTTACCCAACTATTAACCTACCTGAAAATCCCGGCAGGTATAGCATCAAATATCGCTCTGTACATGGCATCCCCCGCCAACGAGGCGGATATAATGTCATCATATTCAACGGCTGATCCACCATCGCGTCCGGCAGGCCGGCCATTAATTGATCTTTCAGAACTGATTTTGGTTCAGGGCATGCAAAACGCATGGGTATATAAATTGCAACAATATGTAACAGTAATACCTCAAAATGTCGATTTTAAATCATTAAATAATGAAAGTGGCACTGAAAGTAAGCCTACTGAAAGTAAGCCCGCAAATGCTGCTGAAAGTAATTCTGAAAGTGCTCCGTTAAAATGGACTCCAAGTATGCCAGCAAATTCCAGTAATATACAGGTTAATGTAAATACGGCAAGTGCTGAAGTTATATCTGCAAAAAGCGGGATCCCTCTCTCAATTGCCGGGCGTATGGTTGCACAGCGCAATAACACTCCATTCAAATCTTCGCAAGATATTACAACTTTTTTATCAAACAATGGTATAATACCCGGCCAAGATAGTAGTAAAGATGCACAAAAGGTAGATCCCAGTACTTTAACTACACAGTCTAGTTATTTTACTATTCATGCCATTGTTGATAAGGACGATTTCCAGTTTACCTGGGTATCTTTGGTATACAGAGCAGATCGTAGTGGACAATGGCCAAAACTTATATGGCAGCATCCCGAATAATTTAAATGAGGAAGAGTCATTCGTGAGAACTTTACGTTTATATCTAAATAACCAGCTAGATCAAAGCATAAATTGGACATTAGTTGAGACTCATGGACAAGTAGTTGATAGCGGTTCATCCCTTTGGGACGAGTTTGCTGGCTTTGATAATGTGCAAGTTGAGATCTATCTTAATGCATCGTGTTGCACTATCTTTAAAACAGATAAAGTACATGGAATTAGCAGTAGACAACTCACTGATGAATTAGTGCTGGGCCTGCTTGAAGATGATCTTGTTGACGAAATTGAAGATCTAAAACCAATAGTTATGCGGCTTGAAGAGAATCTTGCATACATTGCAATATTTAACCGCGCATTTTATGAACAATTGATACAATTAGAAAAACCGATCAAATTAGTTCAATCATATGTATATTCTACCAGTATTGACGAAGATGCCAAACAGTGGACATTATATCTTAGTCCGGAACAAAATTTTCTCAGGATATCACAATTTCAATATTATTTATTAGATGACTCTCTACCAGTACCAAAACTGTTGGAAGATTTGCTCACTAATAGCAGCGATAAACCGGATCAGATTTTGGTTTATTCTGATAGCCCTCATGATTTTGATGCATACCAAAAAAAGTTTGGTATAGACTTTGTACCTACCTCAGAACCATTAGAATTTGGCGCGCCAATCTGGAATTTCTACAATCAAAAAAGCAGCAGCTTTAAATTAAAAATTGAGAAAGATACAAAAAAATCACTTCTTCGTTTATTAAAAACCACGAAATACTTCATGATCATGATAGCCTTCTTTTGGGTAATAGATATTATTAATATTTATGTTCATAAATCAAGAATTGAATCAGAGATTAAGCTCAATATGGGAAAAATTGTCAATGTAGATAAGATAAATCAGGCAACCTTGGATAAAATAGCAGCAAAATTCGTTATTATGGCCCACGCTCGTGCATTAGCCGATGAAATTGATTTTGTTCCGTTTTTTTATCGTTTTTTAAGAGTTGTCTCTACTGCTGATCCAGATGACATAACTCAAGTTGAGTTCGATAAAAAGAAATTCACATTAACTATATTCTTGCGGACTTTTGCATCTGATCAATTTAATAATTACCGTGATATGTTTAAATCAAGTCATATTATTGCTGAGTTAAATAATTACAAATCATACGCCAAGGCCCATAAAAACGCTAAAGAAGCAGAAAGCAAAAATGATAAGGGTGGGGCAGCAGATGAGAAAACAGCGGAACATCCAGTTAGCGCTGATACTAAATGGGTTCTCACTCTACGTTTGGCGTGGTTATATGAAACTTTATAACTGAAGGAATAATAATAAAACATGAAAAAAATAAAGCAAGGTATCAAGAAAAGCATTGCTCACCCAAAAGTAGCAAAAATTATAGAGCAACTAAAAGTTCGGGTAAAGCCTGTTGTTGAGTACTATCATCGTTTAAACGAGCGGGAAAAACAGATTGTATTCTTTGGCGGTATACTTGTAATTTTGGTGTTTTTTTATTTCCTAATTAGTGCAGCATATGCCTTTCAAAGTGGTTTACAGAAAGAATATATGGTTGTGCAAACCTATCAAGCTGACGTCCAATATTTAAGTAAGTTATATAAAGATATAAATAATTTAACGCCTAATGAATTTAGCCCAGTAAGCGTTGATACCATAAAGGGTGATCTGGAGTCTATTACAGAGAATAAGCCGGAAGTTGAGCAAATTGGAAATACACTGACTATAAATATTTCGCAGGTTAAATTTTCTGATATAATGGATGTTCTTAATCAATTTCGTAAAAGTTATGGCATATTTCCAGACAATGTAAGGATAACGCGTCTATCAGAGGCGGGTTATGTTTCTTTTAGCGCTTCATTTAAGGTAAGTACACAAAATGAATAGTAGGCTTTTTATCAAAATTCGTAAATATTCAATAATTATTGCATTTATTGCTATTTTTATCGGAACCCTGATTATTAATCTTCCGGCATGGGTCCTAAATTCACCACTAAACAAATACTCACAAGGTCAGCTGAAATTATATAATTTATCTGGATCTTTTTGGAGTGGTTCCGGACTTTTGGTGGCTTCCGCTTCAAACAAACATAATAAAGTAGCGGCAGTACCATTAATCCATTTAGCCTGGAAAGTTTCTCTTGGTCTATCCCAATATATGCGTGTTCAACTACTATTGGATCAAAACAGTATAGCAAATGTATATCTGGATAAGAATGGCGTAAATATAGATAATCTTAATTTATCATTATCAATGGCACAAGTTTCACGATTATCCGATATAGTAGACGATTTAAAAATTGCTGGGAATTTACATGTAAAAGCCAAGCATCTCCTAATTGCTAAGAAAGAAACCGGAGTAATTGACATCCTGGCAAAAAATATATCCTCTGGAATGTCTCCAGTTAATCCTTTAGGCAGTTATGCCGTCAAGATTGATCTAAATGGAAATAAAATTGATGTAACCACAAATGATGATGATGATACGATTTTATCTTTAAGTGGTAGCGGAACACTGGGTGGATTAACTTTAAAGGCTTCAATTAACAGCGACAAAGCTGAGAAAATGAAAACCTTTATCACCTTAATGGGTATACCAAATCCCGATGGTACATATAACCTGAAGCTATTCTAATATTAAAATGCCTATACTCGACAGATTGGAGTTACAATGAAGCAAAGAGTGACAGGGACGCGTCCCTCGCCTGTTTGTAATAGGCAAGGAGCGATGCGCAATATTGTAGCTTCAATATGGTGAGTATATGACAGATTATATTTATGGATTTCACAGTATAGAAGCTGCCGTCTTAAATTCACCAGGCAGCATAAACCATATTCTAATTAGTAGCAACCGTAATGATAAACGCCTAAATAATTTATTAGAATTAATTAAAATACATAAAATTGAATTAAAATATGTGACGGACCTGGATAAATTAACAGGGACAAATAAACACCAGGGTGTAGCTGCAGTTTTAAAACACAAAAATATTAAACTTGAATTTAACGAATTACTTAAAGATCTTGACGCAAAAGATAATGCTATAATTTTAATTCTGGATGGAATTACCGACGTTCACAATTTTGGGGCAATCATTCGTAGCAGCAACTGCTTTGGCGTTGATGCAATTATCGTACCAAAAAATAATTCAGCCAATACTGATAATCCAACAGTAGCCAAAGTCTCAAGTGGTGCAATAAATACTACCCCCGTAATCACGGTTAATAATTTATCCCGTATCATAGAACAGTTAAAAGAACATGATTTTTGGATAGCCGGAACAGCAATGTCTGCAAATTCTATTAATTTATTTGAATTCAAATGTAATAAAAAAATAGCTTGGGTTATGGGTAATGAAGGTAGCGGTATGCGCCGATTAGTTAGTGAAAATTGTGATTATTTGGTGACTATTCCAATGCAAGGAACAACGAACTCGTTAAATGTATCTGTTGCTGCAGGTGTGGTCTTAGCTTATACCAGATTTTCCAATATACAAAAATAAATAGTAACTACTAGGGCGTCATTCCCGCGAAGGCGGGAATCCATGCTCTATAAATGTAAAAAATAAGGATTTTTCATATAAAATGATGAATGTAAAAGAACAGTTAGCAATTATAACTAAAGGCACCGATGAAATATTACCTGAGGCCGAATTAGTAGAAAAATTAAAACTAGACCGCCCTCTAAAAATAAAGGCCGGATTTGATCCAACTGCCCCTGATTTGCATCTGGGACATGCTGTGCTATTAACTAAAGCGCGGCAGTTACAGGATTTAGGACATGAAATTTCATTTCTAGTTGGCGATTTCACCGCCATGATAGGGGACCCAACTGGTAAAAATGCTACAAGGCCACCATTATCCGCCGAACAAATTGCGCAAAATGCAGAGACTTATGCCAAACAGGTATTCAAAATACTAGATAAAGACAAAACTAAAATTTGCTTTAACTCAGAATGGCTAAATAAGTTAGGTAGTAGCGGGATGCTAAAACTATCAGCGAGCATGACTGTGGCACGGATGCTGGAGAGAGATGATTTTTCCAAACGGTATCGTGAAAATAAATCCATTTCTATCCATGAGTTTATTTACCCACTCCTACAGGGCTATGATTCAGTGGCGATGGAATCGGATATTGAATTGGGTGGTACTGATCAGAAGTTTAACCTGCTTATGGGACGTGAACTGCAAAAGCATTATGGTGCATCCCAGCAATGCATAATCATGTTACCACTTTTAGAAGGTTTGGACGGTGTAAATAAGATGTCTAAATCTTTGGGTAATTATATCGGGATAACTGAAGAACCAAATGAAATGTTTGGTAAAATAATGAGCCTCTCAGATGATTTAATGTGGCGTTATTTTGACCTGGTATCACTTAAGCATCCCCATGAAATTGCCAAATTTAAACAAGATATTGAAGCGGGTCTTAATCCAAGAGATGTAAAAGTTGCTCTAGCCCTTGAAATAATCGAACGTTTCCACAATAAAGAATTGGCAACCAAAGCCTTAGAAGATTTCGAACTACGCTTTAAACAAGGTGGTGTTCCGGAAGATATGCCAAATATTGAAATAGTTAGTGATAATTTAACAATTGCCAATATTTTAAAGCAGGCCGGATTGGTAGGTTCAACCTCTGAAGGAATGCGAATGATAGATCAAGGCGGAATCAAAATAGATAGTAATAAAATTAGTGATAAAAAACTCATCCTAAGCCCTGATCAAGAATATATAATTCAGGTTGGCAAGCGAAAGTTTGCTAAAGTTACCCTAAAAGCCAGATCCCCGGAACAAGTCCGAGGATGACATATTGTATGTCATTCCCGCGCACACACGCGTGTGGTAGGCGGGAATCCATTAGCAAAGATTGATTATTTAAATATGCATAATAAAATTTTAAGCGGCAAAGAATTCTCTACTAATATTTTATCCGATATAAGTATTCAAGTGGCTAAATGCAAGAGGCCACCGTGCCTGGCCGTAATTTTAGTTGGGGTTAATGCCGCTTCCATGGTATATGTAAATAATAAAAAAAATGCCTGTAAAAAAGTTGGCATTACTTCTATTGCTTCTGAACTACCTGAAACCACGACAGAAACAGAACTATTAGATATAATTAATAACTTGAATAAGGATGAAAATGTCGATGGTATACTGGTACAATTACCATTACCAGAACATTTAAATAGCAAGCTAATCATTGATAATATTGCGCCACTCAAAGACGTTGATGGCTTTCATCGTTATAATATGGGCTCACTTGCATTAAATGATCCACTCATTTGTCCGTGTACACCACATGGGGTAATGTATATGCTGGATAAACTAAATCTAACCTACCATGGTTTAAATGCAGTTATAATTGGTATGTCAAATATTGTTGGCAGACCAATGGCATTAGAATTAATTAATCGTGGCACAACTGTAACAATGTGTAATAGCAAAACCCGGAATTTACCAGGGATAACAGCTAGAGCTGATTTGGTCGTTGTTGGAGTGGGTAGGCCCAAAATGGTGAAAGCTAATTGGATAAAACCTGGCGCCATTGTAATTGATATTGGAATGAATCGCTTAGACGATGGCAAATTATGCGGAGATGTAGATTTTGATGAAGTTTTACCCGTTGCAAGCCACATTACTCCGGTTCCTGGAGGTGTGGGTCTGATGACTATTGCTATGTTGATGCAAAATACCCTGCATTGTTATAAATTAAATACTGCTGATTTAGCATTTGAAAGAGAATAACAGAATGAATAAAAAAAATTCACACACGCATCATTGTATTTACCATAAAAATAAAAATGGTATGGGCGGTGTAGCAATTGATAAAGAAACTCAGGCAAGAATATTTATTGCCGATAATGTAGAAAAATTTGCACTTGACAATGATGAAGTTACTGTCAGCGTTTCCAGTCATAGCGATGAATTTATGCAAGGCGAAATCCTGCGTATTGATAAACACAATACCAGCAATTTAGTTGGTTTTGTCCAATCGCATAAACCAAAACATTTACTTAGAGTTAATAATCCAAAATTTGGCCATTATCTGGTAGTTATTAATACACCAATTAAATCTATCACACGCGACGAATTATTAAATGCAATTATTACAAGTTATCCAAGTGAGGAAAAACCTTTTTTCGAAGTTGAATTAGCTAATACTATTGGTAAAAAAGACGAAGATCACGCCTTCATTGAAGAATTAATCATTGAAGCCGGTATTCCAGTTGGATTTACTAAACCCGCATTACAACAAGCAGAAAAATTACCCGATCATGTTTTATCATCAGAAATGGTAAAGCATGAAGATTTACGCAAAATTCCTTTTGTCACCATTGATGGTGAAGATGCTAAAGATTTTGATGATGCGGTATATTGTGAAAATAAGGATGGCATTTTTCATTTATATGTTGCTATTGCAGATGTTTCGCACTATGTTACCCCAGGGTCACACCTAGACCATGATGCATATTTGCGTGGCACCTCAATATACTATCCTAAGCAAGTGATTCCTATGTTGCCTGAGAATCTATCTAATGGCCTGTGCTCATTAAAACCAAATGTAGATCGCTTAACTGTATGTGCCCATATGGAAATTACGCCTGAAGGTGATATTATTCATTATAAAATGTTTAATGCTGTGATCCACTCACATGCCAGGTTAACTTATGGTCAGGTTCAGGAATGGATAAATGATTTAAGCATTACACCAAATGATTTAATTAGTAATATTTCAAATTTATATTTAGCTTATAAAGCATTATTATCCAGCCGTGAAAAAAGAGGCGCGATTGATTTTGATACAGTTGAACCAATTTTCAATTTTGATGCCATGGGTAATGTGGAAGATATTGTTCCGCGTACACGTCTTGAAGCACATCGTCTAATCGAAGAGTGCATGTTGGCAGCAAATGTTACAGTTGCCGACTTTTTGGTTAAGCACCATCATCAAACTTTATTTCGTATTCACGAAAAGCCAAACATTGAAAAATTCACAGCTCTTAAAGACCATTTAAATTCTCTGGCAATTAAATTTGATATAAAATATGAGCAGTTAACCCCAAGGGATTATACACAATTGCTGAAGCTAGTTCATGATCATGATGATTTTCAGGCAATACAAAATTCGGTATTGCGGTCAATGCAACTAGCTATATATTCACCAAATAATGTTGGACATTTTGGTTTAAGCTATAAACAATACCTTCATTTTACATCACCAATTCGCCGTTATCCGGATTTATTAGTCCACCGTGCCGTAAAAAGCGTGATTGATAATTCTGAATATCATTATAATGAACCATTGGTTTTAATGGGTGAACATACCTCATTTACCGAACGTAGAGCCGAAGAAAGTTCACGCAAAGTCGACACATTTTACAAATGTCAATATGCCAAAAAGCATATTGGCAATCAATATGATGGCGTAATTTCCGGTGTTGTCGAATTTGGTTTATTTGTCTATATTCCCGGGCTATTAATTGATGGTCTGGTGCACGTAACTGATCTTGGATCTGACTATTTTATATTTAACAATAAATCTCTAAGCTTAGTCGGTAAATCAAGTGGTCTGACATATAGCCCTGGTCAAAAAGTACAAATTGAAATTGATGGTGTAAATATGGCAAAGTTGTTTATTAACTTAAAAATTGTGCTATAATTAGTACCCTATAAAAGAACTGTCATTGCAAGGAACGTAGTAATGTTTAATCTAATTGAAAAAAATCAAACCTTAGCTAAAGGTATCATGATCGCTGTTGCTTCTACTTTTGTGTTATGGGGCATCGGTGGTTATCTGGGTATGGGTGGTGATGATGGCTATGTTGCCAAAGTCGGCAGCAATAAAATATATACCCGTGATATCGACAATGCTATACAGCAAAATCCACAAAATACAGATAAAATGCAAGTGTTGCTTAGCTTAATCAACCGTCAATTATTATTAAATTCTTTTGATAGTTACCATATGGTTGCAAGCAATGACCAGTTACAACAGCAAATCGCAAATGTTCCATTATTCTTAGATAATGGCAAATTTGACGTAAAAAAATATCAAGCTTTTTTAGCACAGCGTTTAATGACAGCTGAGCAATTTCAAAATGAAATCTCACAGCAAATTCTATTAGAACAAACCTTGAACTTTTTTAAATCAACATATTATACGTCAGATTTATTCAACAAACAGTTTGTAAAACTACTTAGCCGGGGGCGGAATGTTTCTAGTTATACAATTTTGCCTGCACAATTTTATTCCAAGGTAAATACCACAGATAAAGATATCAATGAATATTATCAACAAAATATTCCAAAATTTACCACTCCTGAACAGGCTAAGCTTCAGTATTTAATGCTATCTGCAGAAAATATAGCAAAAAACATCGTCGTTAGTGATGCAGAGATTAATAAATACATTGCAGATCATAAAGCAGCTTCAACTCAGATTGATGTTTCGCATATTTTATTTACTGTGCCCGCAAATGCCAATGCCGACGCCAAGGCACAGGTTAAAGCTAAAGCAGAAAAACTTCTTACTGAAATAAATGCGAATCCGGCTAAATTTGCGGCTATGGCAAAAAAATATTCACAAGATCCAATTTCAGCAAAAAATGGCGGGGATCTGGGGTATTTTGGCAAAGGTGTTATGGCTAAACCATTTGAAGATGCTGCTTTTAATTTAAAACCAGGTCAAATAAGCCAAATTGTAGAAACACAGTTTGGGTATCATATATTAAAACTTAATAATATTAAGGGGCTTGATAATTCTGCACTGAAAGAAACCGCAATTGCAGCAATACAAAAACAGCAAAGTACAGCGATGTTACAAAAACAATTAGAGCAGTTAAATGACGTAACATATAATCAACCCGGCAGTCTGGATCCTGCTGCCAAAAAACTTGGTCTAACCCTGTTTAACAGCGACTGGGTAAAAAAAGGTGATATCAGTGGCGAGTTTGCCAACCCAAAAGTTCAGCAGGCAATTTTTACTAAAGATGTTATTACCAATCATAATAACAGCGAAGTAGTTTCTCTTGGAGAAAATAAATATGCTGTATATAGAATTAGCCAATATCAAGCTAGTAAAACACAGCCATTAGCTCAGGTAAAAGATCAAATCATTAGTCAGTTAAAAGAAAAACAAGCATCTCAGTTGGCTTATCAAGAAGGTCAGGCGGAAATTGAAAAGTTAAAAAATGGGAAATTACAGCTAAATTTTGATAAGGCTGTAGACGTTACTTTACTTGGTCAAAGCAAAGATATCAACCCACAAACTGTAAAACAAATTTTTGGTGTTGCTTTAACAAAATCTCCAGCTTATACCGGAGGCATAAATGACAAAGGTGCTTTTGTTATCTACAGAATTAATAGTGAAAGTGTTGACCCCAAATTAAGTGAGCAAAATTTACCTATTTTGGATCAATTTAATCAAAATAATGCCATGATCGACTTAAGCGCATATGTGGGTTATTTACGCACCAAGTACGCGGTTAGCTATAAAGTCGAACGGCTTAACCAGACTGGGCAACAGCAACCACAATGATAAATGATATTGTTAGTCGGCGCTTATTAGACGCCAATGGTTTAACTGATAAATTTTTCTACGAACGATCACAAAAATTATTAGCTCGCGGTGCCAATTTTTGCGATTTTTATTTGCAATATTCATCTGATGAATCTTATTCATTAGATGAGGGAATTATCAAATCTGGCAGCTTTGCAATTAATCAGGGAATTGGTATTCGTGCTATATGTCACGATAAAACTTTTTTAAGTTATTCCAACGATCTTAGTCCCAAAACCATAGCTGCTCTTGTAGATAATTTATTTATTGAACCATCATTACAAGGCATGGCACCTTTTGAAATTCACAATACTTTACCACATCATAGTTTATACACCAACGATAACCCAATTCTAGCCACTAGTAATGCCGATAAGGTGGGGATTTTAAAATTTATTGATAGTTATGCACGCAAGTTAGATTATGTAAGCAATGTAATTGCCAACCTATCTTTAGAATATGATGAAATTTATATTGCCCGCCATGATGAACGGCAACATACCGATATCCGTCCTTTGGTCCATTTGAGCATAACTCTTATTATCAACAATAATGGTAAAATAGAAAAAGCCAGTAGTGGTTTTGGCGGTAGATACTTATTAGAAAATTGTACCAATACTCTACTTGAAGAACAAGTACAAATAGCATATAAACAAGCCTTGTTAAAAGGTGAAGCAATCGCTGCACCGAGTGGACAATTACCCGTAGTTTTGGGCAATGGCTGGGCTGGAGTAATTTTGCATGAAGCGGTTGGACACGGTTTAGAAGGTGATTTTAATCGTAAAGGCAGTTCGGCCTTTAGTAATAAAATCGGTACGCAAGTAGCCAATAAAAATGTCACGGTAATCGATGAAGGCTGCATAGAAAATCGGCGTGGTTCATTAAATATTGATGACGAAGGCAATCCAACCCAGAAAAATGTACTAATTGAAAATGGCATCCTAAAAGCATATATGTTTGATGAATTAAACGCCAGATTAATGGGTGTAAAATCAACGGGTAATGGCCGACGTGAATCATTTGCCTGTAGCCCAATGCCACGCATGACTAACACGTATATGCAAGCTGGTAACTCCACTCATGAGGAGATAATTGCCTCAGTCAAATATGGTATTTATGCAGAAAGTTTTGAAGGTGGTCAGGTAGATATTACATCTGGTCAATTTGTATTTAATGCAAGTACTGCCTGGGTTATTAAAGATGGAAAACTGGCTTATCCGGTAAAAGGCTGTGCATTAGTTGGCAGCGGTCCGGAATGTCTAAAACATGTATCAATGGTAGGTAATAATTTGGCGCTAGATAGCGGTATTGGTGTATGTGGTAAAAACGGACAATCAGTCCCTGTTGGTGTAGGTCAGCCGACTATTAGAATTGATAAGGGTTTAACGGTAGGCGGAACAACAATTTAATTGGAGGCAATGAGATGATAAATTTTAAAAAATTTATAGTAGCTAATTTTATACTTTTTGTTTTGGCTGGTTGCAGCTCATGGTGGCATGAAGATAAACAACCCAACACACCATCAGATTTGACAAACTCAGTTTACAGTCAAGAGGCAATGAATACTATGCTTCACTCTGCATCCAACGCATTAGGGAGTAAACTTTTATCTCAAGGTGTTGATAGTGACAATAATTATACAACAGTATACGGACTTACTTTACAAGGTAAGCCAATGGCTGTTGCTGTCATGAGCACTCCAGCCAGTAACCCTTATTTTACCAAATTACTTAAATCACCTGATATAAGCAGAACCATATTTTCGAATAAAAGCGGAGTTAATCATAGCGTTACAAATATTGTCAGGGTTTCATATGATGATATTAACAATCAGGCTGCGAAAACATATCTTAACTCACTAGGTTTTAATAGCTCGCATAATTTTCTGAAGCGTACAACATATTTTTATAAAAATGGCGAGACTATGACGCTAAATGATTATATTCTTCCAAATCAGAAGACAAATAGTTTCGATCAGTAATTACATTTTTTCAAGAGTCCCTACATCATCCCAGGCCAAGACCGGGGATCCAGGCCATCGCACCTTGTCATTAAAATGCTCTAAAATATCTGCTACAAATCAAAATTGGCTAAAATATTAGTTAAATTCGCTAATTTGCCGTGAAAAAAATGTGTTGTATTCGGTACACAAATAATACTTTGATCATGCTTCTTTGCCCATATGATAGCATCCGCAAATAAAATAACCTCATCATCTAAGCCATGTATTACAATGGTTTTGGTTACGTCTGGCACATATATTGTATGTCTGGTTACTGCTGGGGCAACTAATATTAATTTTTGATGGATGACTTTTGTTGCTAAACTACTTGCAATGGCACAACCAAAAGAAAATCCAGCTAAAACTAATGGTAAATCAGGATGTAGTGTAGTAATATATTGATGAATTGCAATCGCATCATCAACTTCACCTTTACCAAAATCATGCGTTCCATCGCTCATTCCTACACCACGCAAATTAGGACAATAGCAAATATAACCTTTATTGTTTAATGCTTTGGCTAGAGTTTGCACTATTTTATTGGTATATGTTCCGCCGCCTTTAGGGTCCGGATGAAAAATTATAGCTATACCTTTTACTTCAGCTGCGGTTGGATCAAGACGTAAACAGTCTAATTGTCCGACTGGACCTTGAATAAAGAATGGAACAGCATTTCTAGGTAAGAGTAACGGATTAATTGTTTGCATTTTGACCTCATAAATTTAGATTGCCACGCTTTGCTCGCAATGACGAGGGTGGATTGCCACGCTTACGCTCGCAATGACGAATGCGCAATGACAATATTATCGGGGCATGGAAATTCTGGGGATTCTAATTGCTTTTGTTTTAAGCAGACCAAAGATTTTGTCCAAATGCGTTTTAAATTCTTCCTCGGTAATACTAATCCCAGTTGAACTTTTTACCCTTTGAATATTAAGAGCAGTAAACTCAATATTACTACACACTTCATCTATTTGAACTGTATCATTTGGTGAATAATGGTTACCGACATAATCCAAAAACAATACCAGTTCCTGAATATCACGACTATAATGCTCAATATTATCTGGTAACAGATAATTGGTCACCCAGTCGATATGTTCCTTGGCACTGCTAATTATCAAATCCAATAAATTAAAGGGTACTGGTGCAACTACTTTTTCAGTAGTATAGGCTTTATTCCATTTGTTATTATAAAATGCATAACGTGAACGATTATTTAAAATACTCTCTACAACATCCGGGGTTAATTCAACCAAATTTGCTAATTGCTTCTTGAGCATTACCGCCAATGCCGTGGCTTTTACCTGTGCAATATACGGCTTGGCCAAGCTAATTAGTCGCGCTTTACCTTCTTCATGGTTCAAACTTACGCTAGATGATAATTGTTTTAATAAAAATCCTGAAAGTGATAATGCGTGTTCTTTCGTTTGGGCTTTAAAAGCATCCACCCCATATTGGCGAATAAAACTATCCGGATCATGTTCTTTAGGCAAGAATAAAAAATGTACAGCTTTAGTATCAGTAACCAATGGTATTGAGCGCTCTAATGCCCTCCAGGCAGCTTTTTGCCCAGCACTATCCCCATCAAAGCAATAATATATATCATCACAAATTCTGAATAATTTTTTAACATGCTCCTCAGTTGCGGCAGTACCCATGGTAGCTACTACATTATCAATTCCAAATTGAAATAAGGCAATAACGTCCATATAGCCTTCAACAACTATAGCAAAATTTTTATCACTAATTTGCCGTTGCGACTCATATAAACCATATAATTCATTTGATTTATTAAATAGTGTAGTTTCAGGAGAGTTTAAGTATTTAGGTTCCCCTTTTCCAGTAATTCGGCCACCAAAGGCAATAACATCGCCCTTAACGTTTCGAATCGGAAACATAACCCGATCACGAAATCTATCATAGAGTTTGCCGTTATCAACTACCAAACCTGCGTCTTGTAGGAATGTATTACTCTTATAATCGGGAAAAATTTGTGTTAGTGCATTACTTTGATTAGGTACATGGCCCAATAAGAATTTATCTATAATCGTTTGCGTTAAACCACGGTTTTTAAGATATGCCATGGCAATACTGGAAGACTTAAGGTTCTGTTGATAAAACTCTACAGTTTTATTAATTGTCTCACGCAATGTCAATTGACGAATTTTTTGTGCTTCTATTTCGGCTTTGGATTTTTTTGGAGCATTATCTGGAATATGGACGCCATAGGTAGAGGCTAAGGATTTTAAAGTCTCAACAAAGTCAAGACCATTATATTTCATAACATAGGTAATTACGTTACCCGATTCACCACAGCCAAAGCAATGAAAATATTGCTCTTTGGCATTAATAGAAAATGATGCGGTTTTTTCTTTATGGAATGGGCAGCAGGCAAAGTAATTATTGCCGGATCGTTTTAATTTTATACCTCGGCCAATAACATCAACTATATCGGCACGATGAATAATTTCATCAATAACATTTTGATCTATTTGCATGATGTATTCTAACGTTGTTATTCCGCACGCTTTGCTTCATTGCCGCGTAATTGTTTAGCCAGTTTATCAACCAGATTATTAATAAATTTATGCGAATCTGGCCCACCATATAATTTGCTTAGTTCAATTGCTTCATTAATAATAACCGGCGCTGGCACCGACAAATTATTAATTAATTCAACTGCGGCTATTACCAATATAATCTGTTCAATCAAATTAATGGCGTCAATATCCCTTTGCAGATATGGTTTATAGTGATCAAGCATTTCATCAAATTGATTAATACTGTTTTCAATTAGGCTATGCATCAATTCATAATTGGCATGTTCGTATAAATCACGTTCAAAATCATTAAGAACCTTCTCCAAATCAATTACGCTTGCCTGATTGATTTTATAATTATACAAAGCTTGTACAGCAAGACTTCTAGATAAGTGACGCGGGGATTTTTTACTCATAATAGTTCCTAAACAATAAAAAAGATTGCCACGCATTTTACAATTTCTAATGACACGTAGTCTAAGAGACTGTTTAATTCAGCAGTAGATCGCCACGCTACGCTCGCGATGACAGTGGCTACGCTCGCAATGACGGTTTCCTTATATATTACAAGATTATACTACATTTCAGGGTGCTACAGGGTCATTCCCTTAGGCAACTGCCATTCCCACGAAGAGGCGGGAACCCCACAGCCCCCGCATTCGCGAGGATGACAGGAGAATGCGCAAGGATTACACAGGAGGAGGATGCGTGAGGATGTCAGGAATGCGCGAAGATAATATGGTGTGTTTCACCCAAGCTTTTTATATATACATTCAAAATATATACTTACATCAGGATTGATACGCTTACGTAAAGCCTGATATATCATCTTACCCAAACAATCAATAATTTCATGGCTAGCTTTATGTTCGTCACCAAGCTTTAAACACATTTGTTTGTATAGATCACTAATACCGGCAGGTTGGTTAATTGATAATTGCTCCAGAATCGTTAAATGCATACTTAAATGTAAAAATGGATTTGTTTCCCCCATTTCTGGCAGATATTGATAATTAATATATTTTTCTTTATTTTTTAGTACCTTATGGTACTCCGGATGCTCAAGAATAACACTATAGGCAGTTTTCTCCAAATCACTTAAGACAACATTTTGCTGCGCCTTACTAAACACATCAAAAAAGAAACTCCTGGCCTCAGCCTGTGATGGATTAAACATCATTTTTCCTTATCTATATTAATTTAAGACTGCTTCGCATACTTGCTGTGGAGCTTCATAAAATGAACCATGCCCGCTATCTACAATAGTTACCCGAGCTTTAGGGTGATTTTGAAAGACCTGTAGTTCTACTTGTGGATTAAGTATTGCATCATATTTGGCAATTATAACGTTCATCGGTATTTTGAGGTGCCGAACCATTGTCGAATTTTCTGAATTTGACATCCAATTTGCCAGCACTGCTTTTTGTGAATTTAGAGTTTTATTATCAACAAAAACATTCCCAGATAACATTTCTTTCTTGTATTTAGCTAAATTTTTTGGCTGATAGTTATGAATATTATTGCCAAAAATATAATTTAATTTATCATCGGTAGAATTATCCTTCGAAGCATATGGTGTTACTATCTGAGATATGCTTGGTTCTGCAACCACTGTAGAAATCAAACCCAATTTCGATACTGAGTATGGATATTTATTTGCTAATGCTAATGCTATGCCGCCACCCATCGACCAGCCAATCACTTCTGGATGATCCAAATCAGTCCGGTTTATAAATGCATGTACTTCATCCGCCATCAAATCCATATCAGGTTTGGCTACGCGAATATAATCAAGAATATATATTGTATGATTCTGGCTTAAACAATTAATAAATGGTTTAGGCCAAAAATTATTGGTTAGACCATATCCCATTATTAGTACCACTGGCTTTCCGTGACCTACTTTATAATAGTTTAATTTATGATCACCTATAGTTAACGACTGCCTGGGCAGCGCTAAAACCAAACATAAATTTATGCTTAAATATAATCCTATTAGTACCCTCTTCATTTTACCTCCTCTCAATATTAATACCAACTCTCAAATCTAACTAAACGGATTGCCACACCATTGCTATGCAATGGTTCGCAATGACGCTATTGGATTACGCTATTTTATTAAAAATTAAATCCCACACTCCATGCCCTAGGCTTAAACCGCGCTGTTCAAATTTAGTTTCTGGACGCTGCAATGGGCGTGGAACATAATCACCAGTTGATGATGTGTTCATCAGTTTTGAATTGCTTTTTAAAATATCCAACATCCATATAGCATAGTCTTCCCAATCAGTCGCCAAATGTATATAACCACCTGGTTTTAATTTAGAACAGAGTAAATCAATAAATGAAGCTTGAATCATTCGTCGTTTATTATGCCGTTTTTTATGCCATGGATCCGGAAAAAAGATATGAAAACCATGTATAGAGTTATCCATAATCATATCTTTTATTACTTTTACTGCATCGTAGCGAATTACTTTCACATTATTAATTTTATATTGATCAATCTCCATAAGTAATGAACCGACCCCTGGAGGATGTACTTCAATTCCCAGATAATCAAAATCCGGATTAGCTATTGCCGTTTCGCTGGTTGATTTACCCATGCCAAAACCAATTTCAATTATCTTAGAATTATTCCGTCCAAAAATTATATCCAGATCCACCAATGAACTGACATGTTCAATACCATGTACTTGCAGAAGATTATCTAGTGCCTTTTGTTGCCCCGGAGTTATTTTACCTGCACGTAAGACAAAACTTTTTACGTGACGCATTTTTATCTGACGCAATGTCATTCGTTATTTATACCATTCATTTTCTATTTCCCTGGAAATGCAGTAACAACCGCTATTTTACCCTAAGACATAGTCTAATTGGTATACTTATTATTGAATAAGGAAGATAAACTATTCCTTTATTGTAAGATACTGTCAAAATATGACAGTATCTTACAAAAATTACAAATTGATAACTAAAAATAAATTAGCTGGGTATCTGTTTACTTTGTAGATACACCGGGTATTTAGATAAATTATCATAATGATATATATCATCTCTAAATTGAATACCTTCATCCAAATCATACCAAGAGGTCAGATAAATCACATATAATTGTGTCGGCGTAGACAATTTAACAAATTGATGTTTTTTTGAATCAATTTCAGCACTAATACGATTGCTATCCCAACCTTTATTATTCTTCAATAAATAATTGGCAAACTCATCAACCTCGGCAACACGGATGCAGCCATGGCTAAGTCCACGCCTAGTTTCATCAAATGCTGATTGAGCTAGTGAATCATGCAAATATATGCCACAACTATTGGGGAAAATAAATTTAAAGCGCCCCAATGCATTATCTTCACCAGGATCCTCTCTAAACCTCAAACTAAAAATCTTCGAATCAGGATTATTCCAATCAATCGTGCCAGGGTCTACCCGGTTGTAATGATTATCACTACCTACCTGAAATATTTTTATACCGTTATCCGCAAGGTAATTCGGATCATCTTTAATATCTGGCAAAATTTCTCTTACAATACTGGGTGGAATATTCCAATATGGATTTAATTCAGCAGTAGCTATCTGACTACTTAAAACACAAGTTTTTTTATTTGGCTTACCGACCACCACACCGCTTACTACCTCGGCTTTTCCATCTTCAAATGCTTCCAATGAATAATCGGGAATATTTACTCTCACATAACGTGATGGATAATTATCTGGTAAAACACGCATGCGATCCATATTTAATTCAATCTGCTGAATACGTTTTTCAACTGGTACATTTAACGAATTTAATGTTTGTTTATTGACAATGCCATCATCATCAAGTCCATTATTTTGCTGATATTTGATAACAGCCTTTTGCAAATCGGCATCAAATTCACCGGAATCATCTGCTTCAGATAACTCTCCACTTACAAACAGGCGTCTTTGTAATAATTCTACCCTCTTGCCCTTAGCTCCCTTTTTTAAAGTTCCGCCAGGAATAGTTTCCCAACCACCTTGTTTGGCAATAGCATAATAATCGGATAACTTTTCCCGTAATTTGGCGTAGCCTGGATACTTTGGCGCTACATCAATTAAAATTTCGTTCACATTCGTAGTATTAGCAATTTTTTCTGCAACCATCTGTAGATCAACATTTTTGTTAGTCATGGGCCAGTTTGGGGACATCCCTTTACCACTTTGCAAACCAAAAACCAGATTATTCAAGTATAAGAATAAGCCATCACTTAAGGTTAACTCAAGATTAGTCGCTACGTCCTGATTACCAGTGTGGAGCAGAGATATCATTTGATTAATTTGATTCACATGGTAGGTGCGCGGGTCCAATCCATCCATATAAGCATTTCTAATAGATTTGACCAATGCAGTACCCGATGAGGTTAATTCACCATCTTTTACCCAGGCAAATGAATTCCCGCGATTTTGATAGAATGTAGATAGAAATGGAGATGAGCATGAAAGATCAGCAGTACACCTTACAGGCTTGGCATTTATTCTATCGGCAAGCCCGGTGGTATATGCTTGTAATTCATCAGCTGTAACCAAGGTACAGGCCATAACTAAAAGTAATAGAAGTTTTCTCATTTAAAACCCCCTATTACACTCAGCTATTAGTAAATCAATCTGTGTTACGGAAATCATTTATATTCTCCAAATAAATTTTCCTATACGACAATTATACGCCAGATGTGAATCATTATGCAAATTTGTGTTACAAATGAGGTGTGACCTTTTCTGAGAGTATGTCATCGCGAGCTGCAACCTATATAGTGCTTGACAAATTAATGAAGGAAATGATAGAATCATAATTAATATTACCATTAATATTAGATTTTCTTGCAGCAAATTCAAATTTTGCAAAAGTTGCGATATTTTTTTGAAGCCAGACGATCTCATATTAATAGTAGTTCTCTGTTTTACATTTAACTCATGGAGACTATTATGTTCAATGTTAAAAAATGTGTTTTTAGCCTGCTTATATCATCCACAATCTTAATCGTTTGCAGCTGCACAGGTGGCAGCACCAGTAGTAATAGCACCAATAGCGGTAGTAATTCACCAGCTATGTTTAATTCTAAGCCTGCTGGAGTGAATTTTGGTGGACTGTTTGTTTTAGAAGATTGGTTCTTTGCTTCGGATGGTTCTACTAAATATACTCCAGTGCCTACTCAATGCCCGGTTCCTTCAACTGGCAAAAGTACAGTTTTTGCAAAAAATCTAGGGTCGGCAGATTTTAATTGGGCATCTGAAACAGATTTGATCAGGCAATATATGCAGCTTGGTTATACCGATGAACAAATTGCAAATTTTTTCCAGATACATCGTGATAATTACCTGCTTAGAGAAACAGGAGATATTAAAACTCTTGATGATAATTTTAAAAAACTTAAATCTCTTGGAATCACGCTAGTCAGATTACCCGTTACCTGGGCAATTCAGTATGACCATCCATACACCCTGACCGGAACTAATGGCTTTACAGTTACAATTCCTGCCAGTAATGCAGCAAATAGTATTCAATTAATTAAAGATCCATTTTATCCAGATTTAAAATGGGCATCAATTCCAGTTAGCCAAATTGAAAATATTTTAACATCAGCGCAAAAATATGGCATAAAAGTAGTTATTGATATTCATTCTTATCCAGGAGGCTCTGCTGGTGATAATTCTTACAGTGGAATCTTGCCGCGTGTGCCAAAATTTTGGAGCGCAAATACTCCGGAAAATTTCCATACTATCTTCAATACTATGATTTTATGGGCTGAAGGCCTGGCAATAAAAAACCCTACAGCTTTTCAGGGACTTGGCGGGTTATCACCAATGAATGAGCCAGCCCATCTTTTAGGTCCACGGCTTAATCACGAGACCTGGCCATGTGATACTGCCGCTGACTGGGGGTTAACCTCTTACCAGCCAGTGTTGGATACACTAGCCATATCTGTAAAAGATTTTAATAATTCAACATTGTCAAAACTACCAGATCATAGTGTAAAATTATATATGAACATCATCGAAAGCATATTTGATAAGGGTGATCCTTTACAACTTATAGGCAATTGGTGGCGTGGGATAACCAGCGCGGACGATCGTAGAGCATGGGCAGTACTGGATATTCACCACTATGCAGCCTGGGATCCTGAAAACTGTTTGGATCCAGAAAAAGATGCTAATGGAAATCCCATTACAAATGCAAACGGTATCTATAAGTACAAATACCTGGACAAAAATACTAATGGAACTTATACAATTAATCCGGCAGGATTTGCTTTTATTACACAATCTGCAGGCTGGTTTACCAGTTTACGTAGCAAATTGGGCTTATCCACAGATGGTTTGTTAGCCACAAGTGAATTCAGTGCCAGCACCAGATGGAACCTCTGGAATTCATGTACAAGTGGTTTAGCAAAAGATAATAAGGGGAATGATATGAACATTACAAATTCCCTGCCACTACGCAATTCTTTTCTTGAAGCTCAGACTGCTGCTGCTAATTCAAGTTCTGCAAAAGTTGCGTTGTTCTTTTGGACCTGGATGATTCCATATAATAGTAATTACAGAAATGAATGGGACTATTACAGCATATGTAGCAGTAATAATCCACCAAGTTTTTGTAATTAAGTTATTGACAGTTTGTGTATTATTATAGTGTACTAACGGCATGAAGGTAGGCTGTTTCGATCACAGCCTACCATGTAGCATGTGGTAGATGTTTAAGCTTTATGTCATTTCCGCGAACACACTCGTGTGGGAGGCGGGAATCTAATTACAATTTGGCGATGTCTTTAATTTTTTCATCATCTTCTTTAAATATTATTGTTAGATAGCCAAGCACAATATCAGACGTTGGTTCATCACCAGTAATCATAAATAATCTGGTGTAACCTTTATCATGTAATGTTTTGGCTACATCTAATCCATCACCCAGAAAATTTCTATCCGGCCCCTGACTGTCATAATAAGTCCTGTCAAGTATAATTTTGGTATCCAGTGGATATTGATATACGTCCTCCAAAAAGCTATCAGGATCATAGTATGCATCAATAGTAAGGTCTGGAAACTTGAGTTTCCAATCGCGGATAAACCATCTAGCATCATCAACCCACACAATATCAACTTTTTTACTGCCAGGTGTTATCTTCTTGTCCAGATTTATTGTAACCGCAAAAGCTAGTTCTTTAGGTAAGATTTTAACTCGTAAATTAGCGGCCTGTTTGCGTATCTCTTTATTCGCATAATGACTAGTCACTAATGTAGAGCGTTTAATTTTAGTTTGTTCAATTACTTGTAATCCATTTATATTTTGCTCTAATAATTCATAATCCGTTAGTAAACATAGATTATTTTTTTCTTGATCTGACAGAGAATTAATGAAATTAACCGCTTCCGCACCTTCTGAAAAATGCCTGACTTTAAGCTCTGGCATTTTGACCAAATTAGATGCAAGCCTGGTATCCCAGGCACCATGAATTGACGGATCATCGTCTACAATAACTATCGTATCATCTTTAATTATTTTAACTTCTTCGGCAATCCAGAATGGTGCCGGAATTTTAGGAAATTTTAATAAAATACTAGTCATATGTCCCTGAAGAGAAGTAATTTCAAATTCACCAAAGTTACGTTTAATTGTATCTCTAATTTGAGTCATACCAATACCGGAACCATGTTTTTTACCTTCGGTCACAGGAATTTGATTTTTTATTTTATCAATTAACTCCTTTGACATACCTTTACCATTATCGTATATAATAATCATTACCCATTCGGCATTAACATTAAGACTTAAGTCAATTTTTCCATCTGGCTTATTTTCCAAGGCTTCCACTGCATTATTTAGCAAGTTAGACATCATTCGCTTGAACTGATTAGGTTCTATCTGAATAAAAGCAAAATCAGCAGCTGGCATAAAGTCAGTCGTAAACTCAACCTCCTTATGTTCATACCTCTTTTCACCGAGAACCTCAAACATAGCAGCAGATACCAATACTGGTTCCGCCATTTCATTCTCATTAATTTTATTTTTATATCGGCTTAGCATATGCTGAGCAATATCACTTATCCGCATTGAAGCCTGTCGCAATGTGATGCGCTCTTCCTCAGGAATTGCGCGACTTGACTCATTAACTAAACCTCTGAGACTCGATAATGGTGACTGGATATCATGGACTATTTGACCTACAAATTTTCTAAATCTTTCTTGCTCTTCTAAAATAGCCTTTTGTTTTTCATTTTCAAGTTTATGTACCTCATTTTCAAGCCTAAGACGCTCTGCTTCTGCCGCTTCTTTCTCAGCAATTATTTTATTAAGTTTATTTTCAGCTTCTAGTTTTCTATTCTCATGTTTTAATTGTTCAGCTTCTTTTTGTGCCGTAATTTCAATTGAAGTTCCAACTACGCCAATAATTTCATTTTTTTTGTTGCGCAAAGCAGCTCTGGTCGACGAAAAATATCTAATTTTACCGGTCATATCAATATTTCTATCTTCTGTCTGTGAAGTAATACCAGTACGCGCTACCTCATCAATGGCTTTATGCAATCTATTAGCAACGTCTTTATCTTCATATTGCTCATAAGCGTTTTTACCAATCACATCCTCTTTACCTGGTGCACCAAGGCCTTTCATAGACAAAGTATTTAAACCTAAGCACACACCATTTTTATCAAACCAATAAAATGGGGCAGGAATTAATTCAGCTATAGATTCTAAATATTCAAATATTGGTTCTTTTTTCATTTTTTTATCTCTTAAAAATGTTTTATTGATCACATTAGAAATCATCTTAGTTGTGATTTCAGGCCAACTAAAATTCAACTTACTTAAAATTTGGTCAGTTTTAGCTTGAAGTACAACCATTTTTGTTAGATTTTCTTGATCAGTCTCTTCTAGCCATGTCTGGTGTAACATAAAACGTTCAATCTGTTCATGCTTAATTTTGTTATTTAGCCGTATTAATACAGCTTCAATAAACTCTTCAAACGCAACTGTTTTTACGTGCACATTATTATTTTCTACAAGTAGATCTGACAAATTACAAATATGTGGATTGGCAAGATGAAAAATTTTATTACTTAGTTCTTTTTGATTAAACAGTTTTGTAATTGCCAATGCAGTATAATCTACAGGTGATATTTCAACTTTTGCTATTTCTTCCGGAATCATACCAACATCTAAAATTGTTTTTACTCGTGTAAAAAAAGCATTTTCTTCAATATTTTCCTGGCTTCGGTAATTTTTTGAATTCATTGCTAAATTACCTACACGATAAATATTACTGTTTATTCCAAACTTACGATATCTAATTACAGCCAGCTCACCCTCATATTTAGTTTTATTATACACATTACTAATATCACTTTCAAAGTTAATATGTTCATCATCTTCGGTCCAAATATGGTAATGGTGTTTAGTTATATAACCATTTGTAAGTATACTTAAGGTTGAAATGTAATGAAAGTCCTTGTGTTTCGTTTGTTTGGCTAATTCAAGCAAATTAATCGTTGCCTGAACATTTGCCTGATAAAATGTTGCATAATCACCATAATGCTTAACTAGTGCTGCAGAATGAATAATACTATCTACACTAGTAATTAGTTCTCGATATTGTTTCTTACTTAACTCTAAACCTGGCTCTTCAATATCTGCACTAATTGCTATAACCCTGTTTTGATAATTATTCAAATTTGTATCAAAATAGTATTTAAACTTTCTATTTATCTTATTACACGCCTCTATATTTGATTTAGCTCTAATTAATAAATATATTTTATATTTTGTTTCATGTAATAATTGATATAGTATATGACAGCCAAGATATCCGGTCGCTCCGGTTAATAATATTTTTTGAATATTTTTTAATTTGCATGTAAGATTAATTTGTTTAGCTTCTTGCAAATACGCCCCTTTTTTCCTATGCATTTCTATACTAATCTTATAAGAAGATAGCTTATCATAAATTAATTTCATTTGCTTTAATTTATGATATAGGTTACCATTTAAAGCTGGTGTCAATTTTGCTATACTGGCAGGAATCCTAAGTTTAAATATATCATTTAAATTAATTGTGAATTCTTGTTGCAACTTATATAATAACTTGATTGCTAAAAGACTATTACCACCAAGCTTAAAGAAATCATGCTTAATTCCAATATTGTCGCTTGGCAAGTTTAAAATTTCAGAATATATAATACATATTTTAAACTCTATAATATTACGTGGAGCCACATAATTGTTATGTAAAATCAATGGATGTTTTGGAAGAGCCGCCTTATCCACTTTGCCATTAGCTGTCAAAGGGATTTTTTCAAGCCAAATTAATACATTTGGTACCATATAATCTGGTAATTTGGTTGATATATAACGTAAAATTTCTTCTTCATCTAATTTAAACATCGCTACATAATAAGCTATAATATATTTATTTTCTGATTGAGTATTCCTATCAGGGTATTGTTGAGTAATTACTATTGATTGCTTAACTCCATTATAACTATTTAGTATGCTTTCTATTTCACCGAGTTCAATTCTATAGCCTCGTACTTTAACTTGAGAATCATGTCTACCAATGTATTCAAAATTTCCATCTGGTAAGTATCGTACTAAATCTCCAGTTCTATAAAGTATAGAATTTTTATTCTGCTGTTTTTCATTTTGATTTTGAAATGGGTTAATTAAGAATTGTTCATCAGTGAATTTTGGTTGATTAAGATACCCCCTAGATACCCCAACTCCTGCAATGAATAATTCCCCAATTGCCCCAATCGGAAGTAATGTTAAATTATAATCTAGCACATATGCCTTTGTATTGGCTATAGGTTTTCCTATACCAAATTTATTTATAGAAACCAATGCAGTTACAGTGGTTTCTGTGGGGCCGTATTCATTTATAACAGTATTTACATTATCAGTAAATTTTTTAAACAACCTCATTGAGAGGAAATCACCACCTGAAACTAATCTATTTAAATGAAATAAATTTAAATTATTTAAAAGCCCTAAGTATTCAGGAGTTGCGTGTAAATGGGTTATTTGATTCATACTTACAAAAGATAACAATTTATCTGGATCCGCAATATCAGCTTTATCTGGAATGACAAGTAAAGCACCATTTATCAATGGTAAAAACATCTGTTCAATTGATGCGTCAAAGGCATAATTAGCAAAAAATAAAAACCTCTCTATTTGTTGTATATCATACTTAATGGATAGTGCTAATAGCAAATTTATAACTCCAATATGCTCAATCATTACCCCCTTTGGTTTACCTGTTGTTCCACTGGTATAAATTACATATGCTAGATTACTATTGGTAATTTTTGACTTTGGATTGTAGATTGAATATTTTTCTAAAACTTGTATAAAGTCATCATGACCTATTGATAAAATATTTATGGCAGGATTCGCACCTATACTGGAATAACATGGCTTGCTCTCTTGATAATAACTCAATATAGCTTTAGCTTTATAATCAGAATCAGCTATTAATATTCTTGTCCTTGTATCTTCCAATATGTAGTTAATTCTGTCTTCAGGATAATCTGGATCCAGCGGTACGTATGCGCCTCCTGCCTTTAATACCCCAAGTATAGCAATTAGTATGTTTTCGCTTCTATCTAAACAGAGTGTTATTAAATCATCACCATGTATTTGATATGTTTCCCTTAAATAATGTGCTAATTGATTTGACTTTGCATTTAATTCTTTATATGTTAATTTTATATTTTTATATACAACTGCTATATTATCTGGTGTTTTTTCAACTTGTTCTTCAAATAATTGATGAATAGTTTTTTCTTGCTGTTTGTAGTCTTTTGCTGTTTTGTTCCAAGTTGATAACTTTCTAGCGTCGGCTGGAATTAAGAATTCAATCTTATTTGTAGTCAGCAAACACCTTATATAGTGAATTATATACTCCAAAAATTTACTAGCTGTACGTGTATCTATAAATGTACTTTCACCATCAATTGATATTGTAAATTGATCATCATTTCTTAAGATATTCAATAAAAATGGAATATTGGTTGTTTGATAACCATAATTAAACTCTATGATATCTTTTTTATATTTATCGTTAATAATGTGAAAATTCATGTAACTAAATGCACAGGAGTAAATATCTTCAGATAAATTTAAGTCTGATTTTAATTTTCCATAAGGATATAGTTTGTATTCATCAGTTTTTAATTTTTCTTTTTGGCAATTTATTACATATCTTTTTATATCAAACAGATCATCCATATTGGTTTTAAATCGCATAGGGATCGTATTTAAATGCAATCCAAATACCTGATCACCACCATCTTCTTCCAGACGATTATTTACAACAACCCCTATAACTAAATCATTCGTATTCAAAAATCTTGATAAAATCATACTATATAAAGATAAAAAAATCAAATCTGGTGTGGTGCCCAGGTTACGCGAAACTTCTAATAATTTTTTACATGTGATTTTTGACATTTTTTTTTCTAAAGTTATTTTTTTATTTGAAATAGCTTTTTTATCAAAAATCAAATTGGAAGCATTTATTTCGATATCTAATAAATAATCTCTCCAGAAATTTTGATATTTAGAATTTGATAAAATTTCTCGCTCTTTTGCAACATACTTTGCATATGACGGTAGAGTACATTTTTTATCTTGGTTTCCAGAGTACAAATCTACAAATTCAGAAATTAATGATGCCACACTCCAACCATCTTCTATAGCATGATGAGTAGTCAAAATTAAATTAAACCCATCCTCCAAGTCTGGGGTAACTGTTATCCTAAATAAACCAGTATCATGTTTATCAATTGGAGTTTTTATCTCAGTATTTACCACATTGGTAATATTTTCTTGTAAAAACGTGACCTTATTTGTTATATTGATTTCTTTACGTTGAACTAATAAAAAAAAGTATTTTTCGTCTTCTATAAAGGAGCATCTAAGCATTCCATGACGCATTACCAATATATGAAATACTTCACAAATTTTCTCCATATTCAATGGTAGCTTAATTTTATAAGATGTAACGATATGATAATTTTTATCTCTTTCATATTCTAAAATCATTCCAATTTGTAAGTGACTTGCTGGAAATATATCTTCTATAATTGAATTTTCACTAGATATAGTTTTTTGCTTTGTTTCTTCACTTATTAGGCTAAATGGTCTATAATTGATATCTTCAACAATTTTATTATTACTTAATGACAATATGGTATCAACTGTTCTACATAGATACAATTTATTAACATCAATATTTATCCCTATCCGTTTCAGTCTATAAACTAAACGAATACTTAAAATTGAATCCCCACCCAGCTTAAAGAAATCATCATCTACGCCTACACTATTGTTTGCTAAGCCAAGTACCTCTGCAAATATACTACATGCTTTCGATTCTAGTTCATTCCGTGGGGCTATATAGTTGTGACTACCTAGTTGAGAAAAATCTACTTCAGGTAATGCAGTATTATCTAATTTGCCATTTATTGTTAAGGGCAGTTTTTTTATCCATAATAAAGCGCTTGGCATCATATATTCCGGCAAAATATTGGATAACCATTTTAATATTGTTTCCTCATCAAACTTCTTACTTGATACATAATAAGCAACTAAGTATTTAGTTCTTATGTTATTGTTGTATTTATCCACACGTTCTTTTGCAATTACCACTGATTGCTTTATACCCGGATAGCTACTCAATGCATTCTCTACTTCATCTAATTCAATCCTGTACCCTCTGATTTTGACCTGAAAATCATTTCGACCAATATACTCCAAGTCGCCATTAGGAAGATAGCGCACTAAATCTCCGGTTTTATATAGCCTTGAATTCTTGTTTTGTTGTTTTTCTTTTATATTTTGAAACGGATTATCTATAAAATTGTTCCTGGTCAATTCTGTTTGGTTCAGATAGCCACGTGCCAATCCATTGCCTCCAACATATAACACCCCTATTGATCCAATTGGTAGTGGGGTTAAACTTTTATCTAATACATATACTTTATAATTAGAAATGGGTTTACCAATATAAGAACCATTGCCAATATCATCTGCCAGCACCCGTTTATACGTAACATGTACAGTCGTTTCTGTTATACCATACATATTGATTAGCCATGGTTTTTCATAACCATAATAATTAAACCATGGCTTGAGCCTGGATATGTTTAGTGCATCGCCACCAAAAATCACGTAACGTAATGAATTCAATCTAGTACCATCATTAATTGCAATGTCAATAAATTGGTAAAATGCACTTGGAGTTTGGTTTAAAACCGTTACTCCATGATTTTTGCATAAGTTATAAAAGAAAAATAAATCTTTTGTTTGTTCATGGTTTGGAACAATTAATTGTCCACCATGGGTCAAAGCTCCAAATATTTCCCATATACTAAAATCAAATGTATAAGAGTGGAATAGAGTCCATACATCTTGATCATTGAATTTATATGAATCTTTAGTAGCAGCTAATAAATTAACTACATTATTATGTTTCTGTAATACACCTTTAGGTTGTCCGGTTGTTCCACTCGTGTACATCACATACGCTAAATTGCTGCTAGTAATATTTACTTGTGGATTAGATATTGGATATATTTCTAGAATTTGTATAAATTTGTTATTATCTAAGGATAAGATTGCCACGTCAGATTTTTTGCAAAAATCTTCCTCGCAATGACTATTGGTAATTAATACTTTTGCTTGAGTGTCCTCTAAAATATATATAATCCGCTCATTAGGATAATCTGGATCAATCGGTACATATGCGGCACCCGATTTAAGTACCCCTAGTATTGCAATTAACATATACTCACTTCTATCCATACATAGAGCTATTAAGTAATCCCCTTTGATTTGATAAGTTTTTCTTAGATAATGTGCTAATCTATTTGCCCTTTCATTTAATTCTTTATACGTTAATTTTTTATCTTCATACACCACGGCAATATTATCTGGGGTTTTGGCTACCTGTTCCTCAAATAATTGATGAATCGTTTTTTTATCGGGATACGGAGCTTTTGTATCATTCCAATCATATACTATTTCTTGATATTCTTTATTTGATAAAAACTGATACTGTGAAATTAGTGTACTATCAATCCCTTGGGATAAATCTTCCAGAATATCAATAAATAATTTTTGATAATGCCGAACAAAATTCTGTAATATTGTTTCATCTGTTTCCTGAATATTGTATCGTACTCTAAAATTTACCTTTTGTCCTTTACTTTCCTGCTCAAAACATAACTTTCCAAACAAATCAATATTAAATTCTCTATTTACTGATAAAGTCTTAGTTTTTGTAAAATTAAACTGTTTATCTTTTAAATTGGTTTGTGCAAACATAACATTTAATTGTTGCGCATTTGTAACACTAATAATTTTATCTATTGGAAAATTACTATAGTTAAATTTACCAGACTTCAGCGATTTTACAAAGTCTTGAGCTGCCCTAAATAATTTGGGAACTATTATATTCGCACTAAAATCAAAAGGTATTATATTAGTATTGATTTTAGCTCCACAAATAAAATCAGTACCGCCTTTTATAGACACAGGATAACTTATAGCAAATTTAGTTTGGCTAGTGTACCTATGTAATAAAATAGCAAAAATACATTGACTATACGCATATTCGGTGATAGCATATTTACCTGTAACATTTTTTAATTTTAGCATCTGAGCTTTAGTAAAGCTAAACCGTAATTCTTTTATCAAATTAGTAGATGCTATTACCTTATTAGCAGTACATCGTCTTAAAAATCTTAAATCAATTGCTTCACTTTCTGACAGCCTTGATTGCCAAAAATCGGCGTATTTTATATTATTTAACACGGCTTGCTTATCAAATGTTTCTGAAGTTGTAGTATTTATATCTAACTGTTCTGCCAGAGAAATCTTAGAAGAATATTTTGTGGAATTATAATAGCTTGATATATTAGAAATAAGTATATCAAAATCATTACCATCAATTATTAAATGATGTAAAACCAAAATTAATCTATAATTGCCATTAACCTCCTTGAATACCGCGAATCGATATAATGGCTCTGAGTTTAAATTAAATGGCCGTGAAACATATTTAAAACTTTGTGAATACGTATAAACTTTACTAAATGCCTCTAATTGATTTATATCAGAATTCTCTACCCAATAAGGCTCGCCATCTATTTCTATAATATGACTATTGAATAAAAGATATTCGGATATAAACTTATTTAATGCTTTTTTTAAGCGTGCAATATCCAAATCAGATGATATGGTTTGATCAAATACAATATTGTACTTACTGCTTGACGGATCTAACTTCCATTCATTGTAGAATATTTTATGAGATGCAGATAATCTGATCTTATACATACGTTTATAACCAAACTAAAAAATAACCAGACAAAGTGATAGCCTTATAATGTTTTTTTATTCGCAAAATTAATGGATTGATTATCTACATTCAAGCATATTGTAATTACAATAAAGTAGAGCTACGTACCTGTTAATTCATAGGCAATAATTGAGGCAAGGTATTGCAGCTTCAATATGGTTGAATATGGCAGCTCGGATTTTAACGCAAAATTACATAGACAAAAAACTTATTTATGCAAAGTCAACATGAAACAGAAGATTTTGTAACATTATTTTCCGGAGTGTACCAGAAAGCAATGTCAACTATGCATCATAAATTTTTGTAATTATAGTTATAATTTTTAGGTATTAAGGGTAGATTGAGTATCATTATAACATTTATTTTAGGATTTATTGCTAAATTTTATTACAACCACTGGGAAACCTAGCGCGGGAATGACATAAAAAGATGCGGGGCTGATAAAAATTAGTACGAAAACGACATACTGTTATATGCGGAAAAGCCATAAAATACAAATTTTACCTCCAAATTTAGTGGTTTACTTTATTTTTTGAATGTGGTTTAATATCCCCCTGAGCAACTTCAGATTGCCACACCATTGCATGCAATGGTTCGCAATGACAAAACCATTTGATCACCACGAAACTTTCCGAGTTTCTCAAGGTGGCATAGATTGTATTCGTGAGGGCTTCCATTCTAATAAAGCATTTATAAAGTGCTTTATCGAAAAGCATTATTTTTTAGTGCTAAAAAAGCCCTCACGAATATGATTAACGGTATAATAGCTAATTGCGTCATATATGCAAAAAACAGCACTATGTAGCTTACATAAAGTGATCGAACGACCATTTTATTGAAGTTATAATAAAAATACTTGGGTATTATCCATATTCAAGAGAATCAATCTAGAATCTTTATAAAACTATAGCAGACAAATAACTTCAAACCAAAATTTATTATTTATTGTGGGAATGAGTTATTATGCTAAAAATTAAAGATGATAGATTACATGAGACATTTGTATTAAGCTGGGAGGAATTATTAGAGACTATATCCCTAGCAAAGCCAAGACTAGCCAACCGTATGCAGGAAAATTGCGAACTGCTTAAAGATTTGCCTTTTTTCATGGTAAATTATCCGTTTGGCGAAAAAATAATTAATAAACGTGATGTATACTTTCCACTTGTCGGCGGCGGAAGTATATCGTTTAACGATCCATCCTTACCAGATATCTTACGCAATCATTTAAGCTATACTCCGGGCATTGATAATCCGGTTGGAATGATTTTAAACAAAGAATCTGAATTTTATATAACAAGTGGCCACCGCATAGTACCTCATCCAGTAACGAAAGCCGGACAAACTTTTGGATTTGCTCATATCGTTGATGCGGTTATGAATGGCAATTTAGAAGCAGACAAAAAATCCTACGTTTCAATCTGGAATCTTGATGCTGGTGCCAGAACAGCATTTGTATTGCCCAAAATCTCAGAAAACCAAAAACACGCAAATTTACTAGGAACCTATGGCATAGATATAGAAAAACCAAACACTTACATTGAACAGCGGGATGTTTTTAAGACACTTAATGCCAGCGTTGATAAACCATGGACACAATCAATTTTATATTTTCCCAAACAATTTCTTGAGATGTTAAAAACAGATAAACAATTATCAGATATTTTTCAGGAAATGGCAAACATCCATCGCTCAGGCTATACGATTTGGCATACTACATATTCAAAATGGAATAGTGATATTAATTTTGTATTTCAGGAATCTAAAGCAAGCTCACTTTCTTCATATGCGGTTAATATAGCCAAACATATATATCTGATTGTTGCTGGCGGTGTTCCCGGTTTTGCCCCGGCAACCAATGAAAACATGTTACCTAAAAAATTAATCGAGGATGCATATGCAGAAGATGATGGCTATGGTCTTACCGAATATTGGCCAATTATTATGCAGCCAAAGCAATTTAACGCCAAAGCTAAAGAAGCAGTGTATTATTCAATAAGTCTGCCAACACTTATTGATTACAACCCAGATACATTTAAAGGAAAAACACATATTGAGCTTTTATCTGAAATAGCAGATGTACTATGTCGGTGTCAACAATATATATTAAATCACTTTGAAGATAGAGAATCAATCTTATACGAAACAGCAATCAAAGCACAATTTTCTTTTTATCATGACGACCCGAATCCTGAAAAATACGGCAGTACTATAAAAAGTAGTATACTACTGCCTGAAGAAGATAAAAGATTTTATAAAAAAGGCTGGACATTTCCATGGCGCAGCCAGTTTATTCGGGGATGCATTAAAATTGAACCAGCAAATAGTGGGCAAGTTTAAGATGATTTAGATGAATTTTGTACAGGCTTAAAGCTGCCTCTTATCATAGATAACAGGCTGGCGTGATCTAAATGAATTCTTTCTTTTTGCATAATAATCATCCCTACAATAGAAAAGTTTACGAAAAATATTTTCAAAAATTTCTGACCAGGCTTGATTTACCGTATCTACGTGGTGAAATTAAAACCATGTGCCTGGACTTGCTGATATTTGTTTTAAGTAGCGCTCTTTCCTTGTCTCGATCACAGAATTGTTCGCCAAGTGCCAATTTTGATGGAAAGATATCTTCTGTTAATTGCATAATGTCCGTATCCTCATGTTACATGTTACACGTCATTATAGCATATAACCCGCCACAGGTGACCTGCCATTTAGACAAAAGATTTATAAAAAAGCTGGGCATTTCCATGGCACAGCTAGTTTATTCGGGAATGCATTAAAATTGAGCCAGCAAATAAAATAGTATAAATCTTTAAGTTCAAAATTACCAGATTTGATTTGAGGCTAGCTTACAGAACCTTGGATATCATCAATAAAGATACGACCCATCATAAATTTATTGGCCATTCTTTCCTAAAGTTTTTCATCAAAGGTGGGATCAAATTCAACGTGATTGTAACTGATAAACAATCGGGAAGATTATTTTTGATTTCGCCTAATTTCTTCGATTCGGGTCAAGGGCAGTTCAGTTAAATCGGCAATAGTCTTATCATCAAATTTAGGTAACAGCTTTTTCGCCATTTTTATTTGAGTTTCTTCTCTACCTTCTTGTTTGCCAAATCTGGCGGCTTGCCTTAATTTAACTTGCTGAGTCTCAACCAGGCTAGCCTCAAAACTTACATCCTCCCAATGTTTGTCGTATTCTTTACGTTTTGCTGGAGATAGTTTTAAAACATCTAACTTCTCTTTCGCACTTAGTATCCCCTGCGCATCAAAGCCCGCCTTAACTGATTCATTCTTGAGTAAGTACACCCATTGGTCAAATTTATCCCGGATTACATCCGCAAATTTCTTCAACTGGATTATATAATAAGTTGGAAATATATCCGAAGGGGAGCTATGCTTTTTATTGATCTCGTTTATATATAAGTCTATACTCTCATCAGTTAGTTCCAATTTATCGTGTACGTGAACTCCAGTGAAGTCTGTTATACCCTTATAAATGTAATCTTTACCAACACCAAGATTAAAAAATAAAATACTTACAGATATTACTTTAGGAACCTTACTGTAAGGCTGCCCTTTATCTATATATTCAGAAATTAACTTGGAAGTACCAAAAAGTATTCTATGATAAAAGTCCCATTCACTGGCAGTTTGCACTTCAATAATGATCTTTTCACCTGAGGCCGTATTTACTAACAAATCAACCCGATTAAACTTATTATCTGAATGATTCTGATTTGATTCACTTTCTAATAAGGACTCTATCACAATTTGCTCACCTAATAATTCAGATAGAAAGCCTTCAAGAATATCAAAATTAGCTTTATTACGTAACAGATTTTTTATTGCCCAGTCAAAACGGACTAATTTGTGCTCAGACATGATTCGTTTACACCTATGGTTTTTATTATACTACATGATTTTACCATTTTGCGGAGTATTTATGGAAAATAAATATGCTATTTACCCGCGCTTCCACTCATCATAGACAATTTTTATGATCGGTAGAACTGATGCTATTAAGACAAACAAGATTACCAAGGATAGATGTAATTTTACTATGGGTAAGTTACCAAATAAATAGCCACCACCAAGTAGAATTGTGACCCAAAGAAATGATCCAAGTATACTGAAGCTAATAAATCTCGAATACTTCATATAGCCAACGCCGGCTACAAATGGTGCAAAGGTACGAATTAACGGCACAAACCTGGCTAGTACAACTGTTTTATGTCCATTGCGTTCATAAAATTCATGTGTCCGTTTTAAAAGGTCTTGACGAAATATTTTAGATTTAGGATTTTTAAATAAGGTCATGCCAATAAAGCGCCCAACAAAGAAATTACAGTTATCCCCAAGAAATGCCGCAACGAAAATAGTAGCCGCCAAAATAGTAAAATCCAAATTACCAGAACCAGCTAGACCACCAGCAAGAAATAGTAGCGAATCACCCGGTAAAAATGGTGTTACCACCAAACCTGTTTCACAAAAAATTACTAAAAATAATATAACATAGAAATAGTAATGATACGTATTTACCGCCTGAACAAGGTATTTATCCAGATGTAGAATTAAATCAATAAACGTCATTTCATCTCTTCCCAGAAACAAATTGCTTCTTTATATTATAATGTGGATTCCCACCTCTGCGGGAATGACGCGCCAACTATACCACCGCTTCTTCTTTACTACGCACCACTTTAACCAGGTTCTCGCGTGACACACCAAACCACATAACTAATGGTGAAGCCACTAACACTGAAGAATAAATTCCAAATAGTATCCCGATTGTCAAAGCCAACGCAAAATTATGCAAGCTAGGTCCACCAAAAAACAGCATGGATAAAACCATCATTTCAGTACAGCCGTGAGTGATAACCGTTCTACTCATAGTTACGGTAATTGCATTATTAATAATTTCGGCAATTGAGCCACCTCTGATTGTTCTAAAGTTTTCACGAATCCGGTCAAATACTACAACCGATTCATTTACTGAATAACCTAAAACTGCCAATACCGCCGCCAATACCGTTAATGAAAATTCCCAGCGAAAAAAAGCAAAAAATCCTAAAATAATCACCACATCATGCATATTCGCAATAATAGCCGCAACCGCAAAACGCCATTCAAAACGTATTGCCAGATAAGACATTATACCAATACATACAAATAATATAGCAAGTAAACCATTGGTGACCAAATCCTGCCCTACTTCCGGACCAATAAATTCGACACTTTTTAACTGTGCTCCAGTAGCAACCCCTGAAATCAAATCAAAAACCCGTGTTGACTGGGCCGCATTTGCTTTACCTTTATTAGGTAGGCGAATCATTACTGCATTGGACGTACCATAGTTTTGTACGGTAGTTTGTTCCCCCAGACCTGCAGATGTTAAACGTGACCTAATTTGATTTAGATCTACCGATTGGGTATAGGCTACTTCCATAACCGTACCACCAGTGAACTCAACTGATAAATTTAACCCGCGGCTAATCAGAAAAAATATCGCCAAAATAAATGTTACCAGAGATATTGCCGTTGTAATGCGGCCATAACTCATAAACGGGATATCCCGTTTAAATCTAAAAAATTCCATAGTAGCTTACCTCTAAAGCAATTATTTATGCATTCCCGCGAAAACTCATCCTGTCATACCGGCATTTCTCTATGTCGTCCCCGCGTAGGCGGGGATCTAGATTCCCGCCTACGCGGGAATGACAACATTTCGCGGGAATAACAGCATCAATGAGAATGACACGTTTTAAATATGTAATTTAGTTAAGTGCCGTCTGGCATATAAAAAGCCAACGATTCCACGGGAAACCATCACTGCACTAAACATTGAAGTTAATATACCCAGGCAATGCACAACCGCAAACCCTTTTACTGGTCCGGAACCAAACGCTAGTAATGCCAAACCCGCAATTAATGTAGTAACGTTTGAATCTAAAATCGTGGCCCAGGCATGCTCATAACCCGATTGAATTGCTATATGCACTTTACGTCCCAGACGCAGCTCTTCCCGAATCCGCTCATTAATCAGAACGTTCGAATCAATCGCCATACCTAAAGCTAGTGCAATCGCAGCAATTCCAGGTAGCGTCAGACTAGCCTGAAGCATTGATAAAACAGAAATTAATAATAGCAAATTAACCGATAAAGACACAACGGCAATTACGCCAAAAGACAGATAATATATCATCATAAATACGGCAATTGCAGCAAATCCCCACATTACAGAATGGAAGCCTTTGCTAATGTTTTCTTTACCCAAAGATGGTCCGACTGTCCGCTCTTCAATTACCCGCATAGGTGCAGCTAATGAACCAGATCTTAGTAGTAAGGCAACATCATTGGCTTGTTCAACCGTCATCGCTCCAGATATCTGTACCTGTCCACCACCAATTTGGGCACGAATTACTGGCGCAGTAACTACTTCACTTTTTCCATTATCCACCAATACCATAGCCATGCGATGGCCAACATTATCTCCGGTTACTTGTTTAAAAATAGCCGCTCCAGAACTATCCAGACGAATATTAACAGCAGGTGCATTATTTTCATCAAACCCTGGCTGCGCATCGGTAATGCTATCACCCGTTAATTCAACATCTTTATTAACCAAAATTTTGCCAGTTCGACTACCTGTTTCAGATAGCAATTGTTTACCGCCAGGAATATTTCCAGATAATGCCTGGCTCATGTCAGTTTGATCATCATCAACTAAGCGTACTTCTAAAGTTGCTGTCCGGCCTAAAAGATCACGCGCCCTGGTTGTGTCCTGTAACCCAGGTAGTTCTACAACAATTCTATCATTTCCCTGTTGTTGTATGATAGGCTCGGCTACACCCAATTCATTAACCCGATTATGTAAAATAAGTATGTTTTGTTTTACCGCAGCTTCTTTGATTTTCTGCATTTCTTCAGGAGTAATAACAGCACTTAAACTATTATCGTTATTCTTGCTCAATAAAATACCCGGCAAATCTTGCTGTAACTTATTGAATGCATCGGTCGTAGTTTCGGCATCTCGGAACATAATTACTACACTGCTGCTATTTACCTCTATATTTCCATAGCGGATTTTATTGCTACGCATATCACGTTTAATGTCACCAGCATATTTATCCAAGGTTTTTTTAACTGCGGCATCCATATCAATTTCTAATAGAAAATGTACACCCCCTCGCAAATCCAGCCCTAAAAACATTGGTTTTGCGTTTAGTTTAGCAAACCAAAGCGGACTAGCTGGCACCAAGTTTAAGGCTACAACATAATCCTCACCAAGTTTCTGGCTGATTAAGTCACGCGCCCTTAACTGAATATCTGTGTCAGAAAAACGTAATTTTAAAGTTTTACCATCAAAAATTTCACCACCCGGTGTTATTTGGTTTTGGTTAAGGTAATCATTAATTGTCGCTAACGTAGTATTATCTAAAACTGCATTGGAGTGCCCAGCTGAAATTTGTACTGCTGGGGTTTCACCATAAAAATTAGGTAGCGTATAAATAAAACCAACTGCCACAGCTATGATAATTATCAAATATTTCCAAAGAGGGAATTTACTCATATTATATACACCTACCTCAAAACAAAACTGAATTTGTCATCCTCGCGCATGCGGGGATCCCATAAATATCTTTTTATAGAGCATGGATTCCCAATCAAGTTGGGAATGACAAAATAAATTATTTAGCAGCAATTTCAGCTTTAACCATTTTTCCACTAACCGTGTTTCTTTGCACTTTAATAATAACGTTATCTGCAACTTCTAAATGAATAATCTGATCTTCAATTTTAGAAATTTTACCCAAAATTCCACCGTTGGTTACAACATCATCACCTTTTTGTAGTTCAGCGATCATTTGATTATGTAGTTTAGCTTTTCTTTGTTGTGGACGAATCAATAAAAACCAAAACAATACAAAAATAACAATCATTGGCAAAAATGACATGATTGTCGATTGTGTAGTGGCGTGAGCCGCAGCAGCAGGTGCTGCCGTATCTGCAAAAGCATTAGAAATGAAAGACATAATGTTCCTCTTTAATATTAGTTAATTAAATTCAGGGGTATATTATAGTCTATTGCCGACTCCCGTAATAAACTAAAAATTGAAAGTAGCAGTTTTTATTTTTTGTATTATTCGTTTTACCCTGATATGATATAATTCCACAAGCAAATAATTCAAAATTATGGTACATGACTTGGAGAATATGAAAAAATGTCGAAAAATCTGTTTTTATTTATTTTAGGTTTAACAGTAATTAGCACTTATGCAATTGCTGATCAAACTGCCACGACTAATCCAGCGACTGCTACTCCTGCAAAAAAACGGCCAACCGCTAAGGAGCAAAATAACCCAGCTGTTGGTGGGCGACAGGCTGGCAGTGAGCAACTTTTTGGGCAAAGTGCAACGCCGTCTACAAAACAAAAAGAGACCAATCATGATACAAGTAAAATTAAATCCAATAATCCAGCTGTTGGTGGGCGACAGGCTGGGAGCGAACAACTTTTTGGGCAAAGTGCTACGCCACCATCCACAAAGCAAACTTATACCAATCCTCATATAAGCAAGGGTAACTCGAATAATCCTGCTGTTGGCGGACGACAAGCAGGGAGTGAGCAACTTTTTGGGCAAAGTGCTACACCCGAAGAGGACAATCCGAAGTCAAAATAAAATTAAAAATTGTAATTTGTATTGAATTATTTTTTACAAGTATGGTACAATCCATCTCGTAACTTATTTTGAGAGGGTGGTCAATGTTCAAAAGAATGTTAGCTCTGACAATTTTATCTTCTTTTTTGGTGTCATGTGCGTCATGGTTCTCAAGTAGTGATAGCACAAGTAAAGATCTTGACAGTCCGACTGTTGGTTCTAAAGATAGCAGTGACTTTTTATTTGGTCAGGCTGCTGACTCACCATCTAATGTAAAAGAAGATAGTGGTGTTGCACCTGTTGTGGCAAAACCTGAAAGTGCTAGTGTAACAAAATAAGTTAAATGTTTAAATATTTTAATTACTGTAACTAACAAGGGGTACAATCTATGTTAAAAAAATTATTAGTTGCTGCAGCCGTAAGTGCTGCAATCGCTGCATGTTCTTCTACTAAAGAACCTGAGCCGGCTCCTGAGCCAGCTCCAGTTGCTTCAGCTCCAGTCGTTTCTTCGGCTCCGGTTGTTTCTTCAGCTCCAATAGTATCAAATCATAACAGTGTATATTTTGGTTTTGACCAATATGACATTAAAGAAGGTTACACTGGTATAGTAAAAGCTAATGCTGACCATTTAGTTGCAACTCCTGCCGCTAAAGTACAAGTTCAAGGTAATACGGATGCTGTTGGTTCAGTTGAATATAACCTGGCTCTAGGTCAACGTCGTGCTGATGCTGTTAAAAAAGCATTAATTGCTGACGGCGCTTCCAGAAAACAAATTGAAGCGGTTTCTAATGGTAAATTGAAACTTTTAATTGACTCTAAAGATAGAGAGCCAAAAAATCGTCGCAGTGACATCACTTACAAATCTGGTCAACCAACTGGTTACAGCCAAGATAGCAGCGGCTTACCTATGGTAGACGAAAGCGTTTACTCTGGTTCAGTTGTTGAAGGTATTGAGTAATCATGTATAAAAGATTGTTGACGGCCATTGGTCTGTCAGCAACCTTTTTCCTATTGGGTTGCGCGGATGATCAGGCCAGGTCACAAATTGCAGCAACAAATGTTCAAGTGACTCAGTTACAAGAAACTGTTGGTGTTCTTAACACAAAAGTATCTACACAAAAGCTCGTCGACATTCTTAATAAACTTGATGAATTACAAAATCAAATAAATCAATTAAATGGTGAAGTTGAGACACTAAAACAAAATCAACAAGAATACAAAAAAACCGGGGATGCGTTATACCAGAGCGTAGAACAACAAATTCAAGCCTTACAAAAAAATGGTGGTACCCCTGCAGCTACTGTCGCGACTCCTCCAGTTGCAAATAATGCAGCGACACCCGCTGCTGATGATAGTTTAAAATCAGCCTTACAAAAAATTAAATCCAGAAATTTCCCGCAAGCTATTAAAGATTTAAAAAATATAGTTAGCACCTCAGATAACCCTGAGACTGTCGCCAGTGCGAGCTATTATTTATCCGTAGCTTACGCTGCAAATGGACAATTTAAAGATGCAGTTGCTACTGCACGCCAATTTATTACTGATAATCCAGACAATAGTAATGTACCGGATGCTATGCGTACAATTTACATCTCGCAAAATCAGCTAGGTATGAAAAAATCAGCAACCGTTACTGCCAATTCATTAATTAAGGATTATCCGGATAGTGATGCTGCAAAAAAAGTTCAAAAAGAGATGGGTAAAAAACAATCGTCTTAATCTTCAGATAATAATGGAAAATAAATCGTGAGTGCAAAAATAATTGTAGTGACTAATCAAAAAGGCGGTTGTGGTAAAACAACCCTAACTATGAATCTGGCTGGCGTTTTAGGCAATAAGAAAAAAATTTTGATTATTGACGGCGACTCACAGGGAAGCGCTACACGTTGGGCATCTAGTGCCAGTGATAGCAAACCATTCCCCACTGCAATAATGGGATTAGCCAATACTGGTGATAAAGTACATCGCGAAATAAAAAAATACGCTGCTGATTATGACTACATTTTTGTAGATTGTCCGCCGGCTATAGACAATAACTTTACCGCTTCGGCACTTTTAGTGGCGAATCTAGCACTCATTCCAGTCATACCAAGCCCTACTGATTTATGGGCAGCAATTGGCATTCAAAAAGTCATCAGTAATGTAATGGAGTTAAATGAAAATTTACAAGCCCGTTTAGTTGCCAATATGTGTCAAAATAATACCAGTATCTCCAAAGAAGCGCTTACTCTAATTAATGAATTTGAATTTCCTAAAACAGCTACCAACATCTATCAACGCACAGCATACAGACAAGCTGCTGCGTTTGGTGGCACTGTGGCTGATTTAGACAACACAAATGCTAGAGTTGAAATTGATCAATTGATTAATGAAATATTAAAAATTGTAAATAAGCGTACTTAATAATAAATAGGAGATAGCACAATGGCGAACAATAAACTAACTAAATCTTTACGCAATTCAATTGCTGCAGAAACAAAAAGCGTAGACCTGTTACATGGTCTTGACGCCACACCGCAAAATAAGCAGGCAAAAAGTACTTCTACAGCAAAGCCAAAGGCTAATGTTGCTCAGGTTACTAAAAAATCTGCTATAGCGAAACCTGCTGCAGCAAAAGTAGTAGCAGCTAAAAAACCTGCCAAAAAAAGTGTTTTGGCAAAAAAACCGGTTAGCAAAGCAGCTAACACTCAAAATAAACAAATGGCTGCTAAACCAAAAGCTAAAGCTTCAGTTAAAGCCGCTGTAAAGAAACCAAACAATGCATCATCATCGGCTAAAACCAATTCTTTCGCTCGGCTGCAGGATAATCTGATGGCTGGAATCGCACACACTAAATTACATCATCTTGTTGAAACCAATTATCATCTATGTGAAACATGCCTGGAAAATTTACAAAAAGTAAATGATAATTTGCACGATTACTTAAATCAGCTAGTTGAAATAAATAATGTAAATTCATTAATTAAATTAAACCTAAGCTATTTAAGCGCTGCGCCAACACGCTATCAAGAAATGATTGCGCAAAATAAAAATATTTTTAGCAACTTTTTTAAATTCGCCAGACCTAACGAGTAACACTGATATCAAGACATTGTGGCATCAATCTCATGACGCCACAATGCATGATGCAGACTTAGCAGTAATTTAGGCGGTGTATGAGTGTTTGCCCACACCTGCCAAAGCTCCACCATCTACAATTAAATACTCATCACGAATTTTTGTGCCAGTAAACCATGCTTTTAAAATCTCCAACACACCTGCAGCATAACGCGTTTGTGCGGATAAGCTGGTACCTGATGTATGTGGAGTCATACCATTAAATGGCATATTGCGCCATGGATGAGTCTCTGGTGCGGGTTGTGGAAACCAAACATCTCCAGCGTATCCTGCTAGATGTCCTGATTCCAGAGCCTCTTTTATCGCATCACGATTACAAATTTTTCCACGGGCAGTATTAACAATATATGCACCACGTTTCATCTTTCCAATTAAATCTGCATTAAACATATCCTCAGTTTCAGGATGTAATGGACAATTAATTGAAACGATATCAACCGTTTTTACTAAAGAGCTAACATCACTATGGTAAACCAAATTTAGCTCTTGTTCAATTTCTGGTGAAAGACGATATTTATCATAATAATGCAAATGTACGCTAAATGGACTTAATCTGCGAAGTATAGCAAGACCGATACGTCCAGTACCAACAACGCCGACATGCATACCCTCTAAATCGTATGAACGTGCAACACAATCAGCAATATCCCATTTGCCTGCTTTGGCAAATTCGTGCTGAGTTAAATAATCTCGCACTAAGCTCAAAATCATCATAACATTATGTTCAGCAACGCTGATACTATTGCAATACGTCACTTCAGCCACAGTTATGTTTTTTTCAATTGCAGCAGCCAAATCAACGTGATCTGAACCAATCCCGGCTGTAATAGCTAATTTTAATTTATGTGCTTTGGCAATGCGTTCTTTAGTTAAATAAGCTGGCCAAAATGGTTGTGATATAACAATATCTGCCTCGGGTAAATATTTTTCAAATTCGGAATTTGCACCTTCTTTATCTGAAGTTATAATAAACCTATGTCCCTGATCTTCCAGAAATTTCTTTAAGCCTAATCCACCAGATACAGAGCCTAGTAAAGCTCCTGGGATGAAGTCTATATTGTCCGTGTCTGGTGCTAATTGACCATTCGGATATTGGCTAATTTTAGGGATATTATCCCGTGCATATCCTTTGGGCATTCCATTTACTGGATCCGGGTATAATACGCATAGTATGGTTAGTTTATTCATGTATTGTTCTCCTAAAAAAAATTAATTATGAATGCGGTGCGGTTTGTGAATGATTGTTAAAATAATAGCGGCAATCAACGCTAAAACATCAAAAAACAAAAATAGCTGTAATGCCATATTGTAATTATTATATGTTGTTTTTATGTATGCGACCAAATACGGCCCAAGAAATCCGGCAACACCCCAGGCGGTCAACACCATTCCATGAATTGTTGATACGCTTTTTATATTAAATATGTCACTTAAATAAGCTGGTAGCGTAGAAAAAGCTCCGCCGTAGCAAGTAATGATCACAAAAATCGCAATAATGTTAATGTTATCACCCGGTTGCATGAGGAGTAAACTAAAACAAATAATTTGAATTATAAAAAACATCACATATATCACCGGACGTTTTACATAGTCAGAGACACCAGCCCACGTTATTCGTCCACCACCATTGGCAATACCTAATACCCCAACTATGAGACCAGCTTCAACTATTGATAAATGAGATACATCCTGCAACAATGGAGATGCTATTGATAAAAGACCTATGCCACAGCTAATATTAATTAGCATAATTAGCCAAATTAATATGAAATATGCTGAAGAGATGGTCTTAATATAAGAAAATTCAAAATTAATATACCGTTCACTCATAGTATCGGTAATTTTTGGACTCAATAAATAACTGGCAAATAGCATCACGATTAAATAAATTATGCCGATGCTCATAAAAAAGTAGTGTAATCCAAATTTGGCTAAAACGTATTCATAAATTCCGCTAGCAATTAAACTGGCAAAACCAAAGCCCATAATTGCACAACCTGTGGCAAAGCCGCGATTATTGGGAAAACATAGAATTAACGTAGTTATAGGCGCAATATAGCCAATGCCTATACCGATTCCAGCTATTACTCCATAACCAAGATAGAGTAACCAAATACTCTTTATCACTATTGCATAATTGGCAATAAATAGTCCGCTAACAAAAAATAATGTGGCAAATAAGGATGTAGTACCCGCATTAAACCGGTGTAGGTATTTACCCAAACCAGCCGCAGATAAACCTAAGAAGAATATCGCTAAACTAAAGCTTATTTGGACTTGGGGTAGACTCACACCAAAGTATGCCACTAATGGCTTGGTCACGATACTCCATGCATAGATAGAGCCAATTGACAAATGCAGAAGGACTGCTCCAAAAACAATCCGCAGATTATTGTATTTTACGTTGTTCATTAAGTTTTATCCATTTCTCTATATTTGATCATTGCCTTTACTATTTAGTCAGCAATCTTGTTCAAATATTTCATTATCTAGATAAAACAATGTTGAATAAATTAACATTTAGTTAATAAATTTAGTCAACTTTGCTTTATAACTACATTATACCTGAATAGATAGAAAAATTCAATACCGAATTTAGGAGGGAAAATATATCATTAGATCTACTGATACATTCGGAACGGCAGATATTAAATCGGATGTATGGTATCCATAAACCCCGGATACCTAAGGGTTGTCTAGGTTTTAGAGCCTCAACTCCTGGGTAGCCTTCACTATATTTAGCACACAATTTAATGTTTTATTTTGCTCATCCAGAAGAGGATTAGTTTCGGCTATTTCAACTGCCAAAAGTTTATTTGCATCAATTTTAGTATATGCATCCATAAACTGGTTAAAATTTAACCCATTTGGTACCGCTGTACCCACACCAGGCGCAAACTCTGGATCAAAACCATCAACATCAATACTTAGACCGATTTTATCTACTTTTGCCGATAGATCCTGCCATGCATCATTAAAAACCCTGGAAAAACCTAGTTTTGTCACATCATGATTATAATAAACTTTCACGCCAAGACTATTTAATAATGTTGCTTCCTCTTCTTCATATGAACGAATACCAATTAAAATTACATTTTCTGGTTTTAATTTGGGATTTGAATTTATTATATTAAGAAACTCATTAAATCCGTAGCCAAGTAATGTAGCTAACGGCATACCATGAATATTACCAGAATGAGAGGTTTGTGGTGTATGTGCGTCCATATGCGCATCAATCCAGATTAAACCAAGGGTTTGATTTTTCTCCGCTAAAAATCCTGATACCCCACTCCAGGTGCCAATAGCACAAGAATGATCTCCACCAATTACCAGCGGAAAACTTTCACTTTCCAAAGCCTCTTTAACTGCAGTCGCCAAATCAGTAAAATAATCCTTCAATAATGGGACATTATTTCGACCATCAGAATAGGTAATTATTTGATTGATTTGCAGATCATTGTTATGTAATGACGCATCGTGTAATAACGTGTTATTCAATAACGAATTTAGCATTCCTGGTGTATCTGCAGCACCTGCAATACCAGCGCAGCTATCAATCGCAGCGCCGATTAGTTTTATATTCATATTCCTCCGCTATAACTTCGTTAGCCTTATTAAGAACCTGGTATAGATTCTTGGGATCCTTAATCGGTGGTATAAGACCTAAGTCCTGTCCTAAATTATATTTATTGGCTAGATCATATACCAGGCGTAATGCTGAATAATCTTCAAGTGCAAAACCTACTGAATCATATATGGTAACTTCTTCAGAATTTTCTCGCCCTGGTTTTTTACCAGTTACCAATTCCCAATATTCGGCGTATACCATTTTTTTAATTTCATCCGGACTTAAGCGTTGAATCTCACCTTCAATCGCCGATTGTGGTGTGTATTCAACCACTATCTTCCCTCTGGATAATATCGGTAACTCAAATTCAGTCTTACCCGGGCAATCACCACCCAAACCATTAATATGAACTCCAGGTTTTATCCATTTATCCAAAATCACATCAACGTGACCTTTACATGCCGTACATACAACAATTATATCTGCAGTAGAGACTGCTTCTTCAGCATTATTACACGCAACTAATTTAAAACCCTTATCTTGCATATTTCTAGCAAATTTAAGCATTGCCAATGGGTCTGTATCATAGTATCTAACTTCTTGTATTTCACGCACTAATTTATGCGCTAATACCTGAAATTCACTTTGCGCACCAGTACCAATTAACGCTAATGTTTTACTATTTTTACGTGCAAGTAGATCCGTCATAACGACAGTTGCAGCAGCAGTTCTAAATGCTGTAAGTGTAGTCATCTCAGAAAACATTAATGGATATCCATTTACCACACTTGACAGTTGACCTGTTGCAACCACAGTTTGACAACCAGAGAATGGGTTTCTTGGATGACCATTAACATACTTAAATGTGTAGTATTTTTTATCAGCAACAGGCATTAACTCAATAACTCCCCCATCAACATGAACAGCATGCCTTGGGCTTTTATCAAATTCATCCCATCTGAAAAAGTCTTGTTTTATATAATCAATCAAATCCAGTAGGAACTGATCAAATCCATGTTTTTCAACCAATACGGCTAGATCTTCTACGGTAATAATTTTCATAAGCTAAACACCTATTTTTTAATGTTATAAAAAGCTTTCATGCCTGGATAAACAGCATTTTCACCTAATAATTCTTCTAAGCGGAGTAATTGATTATATTTGCTAATACGATCAGATCTAGATAATGAACCAGTTTTAATCTGACCACAATTAAGTGCAACTGCCAAATCAGCAATTACAAAATTCTCAGTTTCCCCCGACCTATGCGACATAACTGTAGCATAACCTGCGGTCTTTGCCATTTCAACTGCTTCAATAGTTTCAGTTAAAGTACCAATTTGATTAATCTTAACCAGTAGTGCATTAGCAATTCCTTTTTCAATGCCCTTAGCTAAAATTTTTGGATTGGTAACAAAATTATCGTCCCCTACTAATTGTAATTTATCACCTAATTTTTTGGTTAAATAAATCCAACCAGCTTCATCCTGCTCTGCCATACCATCTTCAATTGAAATAATTGGGTAGTTATTAGCCAGACCTTCAAGATAATCAGCAAATCCTTCAGAACTTAATTGTAAACCTTCCGCCTGTAAATGATACTTACCATCTTTATAAAATTCAGATGCAGCGCAATCTATTGCCAGCATTATATCTTTTCCGGCAACATATCCAGCTTTATCTATGGCTTCTAAAATTATTTTTATTGCATCCTCGTGGCTGTTCAAATTTGGGGCAAATCCACCTTCATCACCAACTGATGTAGCAAAACCACGGGCATTACAAATTGCCTTTAATGCCTGAAATATTTCAGACCCATAACGTAAGGCTTCTTTAAATGAAGGAGCGCCAACTGGCATAATCATAAATTCCTGAATATCCAGATTATTATTCGCATGTGCCCCGCCATTAATTACGTTCATCATTGGTACTGGTAATTGTTTTATCCCAATTCCACCCACATAGCGGTAAAAAGGGATATCCAAAGCATTACTAACCGCCTGAGCAACAGCCACAGATACTGCCAATGTAGCATTAGCGCCAAGCTTGGCTTTATTTTCCGTGCCGTCTAGCTCTAATAATTGTCTATCAATATCAGTCTGATCAAAAGCATTACAGCCGCGAAGTGCAGGAGCAATAATTTCATTAACATTGTTAACTGCTTTTAGTACTCCCTTGCCATTATAGCGGGATTTATCTCCATCACGTAATTCCAAGGCCTCTCGCGTTCCAGTTGACGCACCAGATGGAACCGATGCACGACCTGTTGCCCCACAATCAAGAGCAACATCAACCTCAACAGTTGGCAAACCACGTGAATCTAGTATCTCACGAGCAAAAATATCAGCAATAAAGAACATAACGTGAACTCCTAAAAATAAAACCTTTGTCATCCTCGCGCACCCTTAATGTCATCCTCGCGCAGGCGGGGATCTAATGGGGATTCCCGTCTGCACGGGAATGACATAACTCACGGGAATGACACAATATTACATTATAATTATCATTGATGCGACATATAACAATATACAACCAAATAGCAGATTAATTATCCGCTGCTTTTGGTAGAACATCTTGCGCACCTTAAAGTTACCAAAAATAAAAGAAACTGCAATAAACCATAATAACGTTGATACACCACTACCCAAAATAATTGCTAAAGTATCAAACATGTCGCTTGCACCGTGAGCAACTGCATAAGTAGATAAGGATATAATAAACATAAAAGCTTTTGGATTGGTCAAATTACATACCAGTCCACTTCTATAAAATTGCCCCATTGGCACAACATCTTTAGTCGCGTACATTAATTGTGGTTCTTCAATACTTACTTTAGCAAATATTGATTTTAATGCCATGTATGCCAGATACAAGCTACCAACAATTTTTAATAGCAAAAATAGCCACTTACTGTCAGCTAGTATCGCACCAATACCTAGCATGCCAACTGCAAACATGATAGTACTGCCTGAAGCTATGCCTAACGTTGTGTAAATACCCGCCTTATGAGAACTAGTCATTGAACTTTTTAAGACCATAAAAAAATCTGGTCCCGGGCTCAAAATTGCCAGAAAATCAATAAATAAAACGTATATAATTATTTGAATATGCATAACTCATCTGTTCAAAAGCTACAGTTATTTTTATAATATAACATACCAGATATGCGGGTTTTGTAAATTCCCCACCGGCTGGTAGCCGGCCTATTTTGCATCATACCTTTTTGGTACCGGATAACCACGAGCAGCAAGAAGTGATGCTAATCTCCCTGGGTCATCAGTGAGAATACCATCAATACCCCAGCTAATTAACTTGTCGATTAATTTTGGATCAAATGCACCACCACTATGCTCCGGCCACGTCCATACCGCAACTTTTAAACCCAAACGATGCGCTTCATCCAAATCAGCCTTAGTTAGAGCAACATCTTCCGGCTCATAGCATGAGCCACCTAATGCTTTTACCATCTGTGGTAGAGAATTATTATAATCTTTTAATAACTTACCACCACTCCATAAACCAGATTTTACCAGATCTATACTTTTCATCCGCGTTATATCGTCAGCGGCAACCAGGTACGCTGTTTTTATTTTTGGGTCTAATTTTTGTAAATCATATAATGGCTGCCAATCAAATGACTGTATTTCCGCCCGATGAATCAAATTATTTTGCTTAAGCAATTTATATAATTTGCTGGCAAATTCTTTTGGAGAAACCGTCCAATCCAAATGAGTTGGATCATTTTTTATCTCGATATTAAAATTTACCTGATTATCCGTAACTTTATTTACATAGTCAACTACTGACTGCAAACTTGGAATTCGTGTTCCTGGGATACTCAGCTGATCCGGAAAATATTTGCCATATGAGCTATTTGGGTTTAGGATTCCAGCTTCATATTTTTGTAAATTAGCGAATGTCAGGTTTTTTACTAAATACGGCTCTATTTGTTTATTAAATTTATCTTCAGGGATAGATTTAATAAACTCTTCTTTGCTTTTGGCCCAAAACTTGCCATCTTCACTTAAAATATCCGGATTTAACCAGATATCATGGTCTATAACAACAACTCCATCTTTAGTAACACCTATATCCATATCTACCCAATTAAGACCTATTTTCAAGCCAGCTTTATAGCCTGGTAGTGTATTTTCTGGTGCATAGCTTCTGGCTCCACGATGCCCATATATCTCAACATATTTCGTATCTTTGGCATGGGGCACGCCTGCCATAATTTTATAATCTGGAGAAGCGGCAAAACTATTAGACATAAGAAGCGCTCCTATTAATATTAGTTTCAAATCATGGATAAACATAAAACATTTTTTCAAACAAAATCTATATTTTTTTAACCAATTTATCCAGAGCCATAATTTCTTCAAGAAAATCTGCAATTTCATACATTGGGAAGGAGTTTGGTCCATCAGATTTTGCCTCACTCGGTTTTGGATGAGTTTCCATAAACATACCGCTGATACCAACGGCCACACCAGCTCTGGCTAGTGCAGGTATAAATTCACCATTTCCACCGGAAGATGTACCCTGACCTCCAGGTAATTGTACGGAGTGAGTCACATCGTATACCACAGGACAATTCGTTTCGCGCATAATTACCAAGCTTCGCATATCTGATACCAGATTATTATAACCAAAACTAACGCCTCGCTCACATGCCATAAGTAACCCATGTCCTTCGACAGATAGAGCCTTATCCATAACATTTTTCATATCCCATGGTGCTAAAAACTGTCCCTTTTTGATATTTACCACATTACCAGTTTTAGCTACAGCTTTAATGAAATCGGTCTGCCGACATAAAAATGCCGGAGTCTGCAATATATCAACCACACTCGCAACCTGATCAATTTCTTCTAGTTCATGTATATCCGTTAAAAGTGGCAGCCCAAGCTGGCGCTTTACTTCCGATAAAATACGTAATCCCTCATCAATCCCCAGCCCACGAAATGTGCTACCGGAGCTGCGATTGGCTTTATCATAGCTTGATTTATAAATAAAATTAATCCCCAGTTTTTTAGTTACTTCTTTTAAGTACCCTGCAGTATCAATTGCTAATTGCTCAGATTCAATAACACATGGTCCGGCAATTAAAAACAATGGCTGGTCCAAGCCAATTTTAAAATCAAGTAAATTCCAATTTTTTTGCATTTATGCTCCCTTATTACTATGTTGTTTCAATGCAGCGTTTACAAATGAAATAAATAATGGATGTCCAGCTAACGGATTTGAAGTAAATTCCGGATGAAACTGGCAAGCAAAAAACCATGGGTGATCCGACAATTCAATAACTTCTGCCAATTTCTCATTACCCACAGATACACCGCTTACAATTAAACCTTTATCCGTTAGCTTACTAAGTAATGCATTATTTACTTCATAACGATGACGATGACGCTCGACCAAAACATCTGTATTATAAATTTTATGCGCAAGTGAATTAGGAGTCAGTTTACACTCCTGAGCTCCAAGGCGCATTGTTCCGCCTAAATTAGCATCTTTACTGCGTTTCTGAGTTGTCCCCGAAAAATCCTGCCACTCGGTAATCATGGCAATTACCGGGTATGGTGTATGCGTATCAAATTCGGTCGAATTGGCATCTGCCAAATTAGCCACGTTTCTGGCATATTCAACTACAGCAATTTGCATGCCTAAACATATTCCCAAATATGGAATACGGTTCTCACGAGCAAATCTGACGGCTTTAATTTTACCCTCAACACCGCGTTTGCCAAAGCCACCCGGGACTAACACTGCATCCATTTTAGCCAATTCAGAAAAATCATCATTTTCTAAAACTTCAGCGTCAACATAATGAATATTTACTTTTGTTTTAGTATGAATTCCAGCATGAATTAATGATTCATTCAGTGATTTATACGACTCAGTCAGGTCAACATATTTACCCACAAAGGCTATATCAATGCTATGTGTAGGATGCTCAAGGTTATGAATGATCTTATCCCATACCGCTAAATCGGCCTTCTTAACATTCAAATTAAAATGTTCACAGATTATATCATCAATTTCCTGATCGTGTAACATGCGTGGCACTTTATAAATGCTGGTTGCATCATAACAGGCAATTACTGAGCGCTCTTCCACATTGCAAAACAATGCAATTTTTTGTTTTTCATCAATTGGTAGTTCACGGTCCATACGACACAATAAAATGTCTGCCTGAATACCAATTTCACGTAATTCTTTAACTGAATGTTGGGTTGGTTTAGTTTTAATCTCGCCACTACTAGATAGATAAGGAACTAATGTCAGATGAATAAAGCAAGTGTTGGTTCTGCCTAGATTTTGCCGCAGTTGACGAATTGCTTCTAAAAATGGCAATGATTCAATATCACCAACAGTACCACCGATTTCTACCATAGCAATATCAAAACCTTCACTGGCAACTGCTATTTTATGTTTAATTTCATCGGTTATATGTGGAATTACCTGGACGGTTTTACCTAAATAGTCACCGTGTCGTTCTTTTTTGATTACGTTTTCATAAACCTGACCCGAGGTAAAATTATTTTTCTTATGCATACGGGTACTGATAAAACGCTCATAATGCCCTAAATCCAGATCAGTTTCAGCGCCGTCTTCGGTAACAAAAACTTCTCCATGCTGAAAAGGACTCATGGTTCCCGGATCAACATTTATATACGGGTCAAGTTTTATCATGGTAACTGTTAAACCACGTAGTTCAAGTAAAGAAGCTACCGATGCTGCGGCAATACCTTTGCCGAGTGAAGATACTACTCCACCTGTAATAAATATATATTTTGTCATTTGTATGCTTTTAAATAAAAAACGAGGTGGGTAAACCGCCTCGACTTGTTACACGCTCCATGTATTATACCTTATTTGGGTATTTCTTTGCATAAGCATCCGCAGCAAATTTTATACATTGTAGGGCTTCTGCGAAAAAACACTAAAATGCAGAAATTCTTGTTGTTATGGTGTACTTACTTATTTGGCAATTAACCACGCAAAGTGGCATCGCAGTTGCCATTTTTACCGCAAATTTGGCATTAGCGTTGCCAATTTGCAATAAAAATAGGGTTCTATGAAAGAACCCAAGATGCAGGAATTTTTTATTTACACGCTACTAGCTTTATCTGACTGGGCAACCTGCTTACTACCCTCAACATTCGGCTTGGAGGAACTATACGTTTCAAAACTAAATGGACAATCACTTACCAGATTATTTTTTGGATTACAGTCATAATTGACAGCGTTTGCATATAACCAACGAACCTCAGTATTTAATCTCCACGGAGAACCTTCTGGATCAAGCTCTGGCTTCCTAATGTTACATTGATTTAGTGCTAAAGGGGATGCTGGTTCCAAGGTAAAAACACATGCATTATTTTGGCCAACCTCACACTTAATTTCGCTAGTAGCCTTAGTTGTATATTCACATGATACCGTAGACAAGCTTCGATGTAAGCGCGGTCTACCCTCTTCATCTGCAATCAGTACGCCAGCTGCAGTAGCCTTAGAAAATACCGCCCCTATTTTTACTTCTTGCAAACTTTTATTAGAAGACCACTTACTGCCATCATCACTTATTACTCCCCGCTTGTCTGTGCTATTTTGTATAGCTTTTACTGATGGACAATCCGCATAGACATATGATGTACCCCAAATTAATAGAGAAATAAGAATTGTGTGTAATTTTTTAGCTACGCTATTAGTTATTTGCTTCATTTACAGTTACTCCAAAAATATTAAAATAAACCTAAAAAATGCAGTTTATGCTAACTAATAACTACCCGGGGTATCTGTATAACAATGATATTTGTTATTCTCTGGATTCCCAATCAAGTTGGGAATGACAGCCTGAGCAGCTCAAATTAACTGAGTTTTTTAAGATTAATAATAAATAAGTAATAACTGTGAAAAAATATAAATGAGCTTTTTGAATAACCACATTCTAACATGTCAGATTAGTTATGTCAAATCAAAAGCACTAAGCAATTGCTTAGGGTCAGATGCTACTGGCGGATATTATTGTTTATTAAGCGAATAAAATCTGTATCTATTTTACCCGCTAAATACTCTAATTGCAAACGATATGTCAAATATTGATATCTGGCCTGATTGTAACTTAGTAATGTTTTGGCATAATCATTCTGCGAATTAATTAACTTTACACTGTTTCGAATGCCTACCTTATACCCTATTTTATCTGAAGCTAATTTAAGTTTTGCCGATTTAAGCGCCTGGGTTTGTGCTTTTACGATACTAACACCATTTTGCACCTGATAAAATGCATTTATGATTAATTGGTCTGATTGACGTAGCGTGGAGCTTAACCCCTCTTGCGCAGCTTCATAATTGCCAATTGCCACGCGAATATTGGAGTTTATTCCGCCGCCAGAAGCTATCGGTATACTTAACTGTAACCCCACAACGGCTATACTGTAGTTTGCGCTAGGAATACCAGGTATATTGGCTAACTGGGTGAAATATGCCTGGGTAGCTGCTGAATCTGCACTATTAATACTAGATGTTCCAAACATCTGATAATTCCCCACAATACTCAAGCTTGGCAGATGCCCTGATTTGGCAATTGAAATATCTTCTGTAGCCATATTTAATTGCTCTCTGGCAATTTTTACATTCAAATTTGCCGATTTCATCATATCAGACCATTCATTTGGCGAATCTGGGATAGGTAATTCAAGAATTATCTGATCAATTAATGGTTGGACCAAATCTGAATTTAATCCAGTCATATTATGAAAAATTGTCTTCCGGTTCATTAAATTATTTTCAGCTTGAATAGCTTGCGCTACAGCAGAATCATAATTGGCTTTAGCATCAAATACATCAGCTTTTGTGACTGTTCCGGCACTAAAAGACTGTTCTGCCTGCTCCATCTGCGTTAAGAATGCATCTTTATTCATGCGAATAGCATTTAGATTATCAACTGCGTATAGAATATCAAAATATGCCTGCGCAACGTTCACCATAAGCTTTTGCCTGGCATTAGTTAATTGCAGCCTTGCCACTTCGGCAGCAAATTTACCTTTAGTATATGTAGAAAATTTACCAAAATCAAGTAGAACTTGCTGGAATGCCGCCGTAGCTGTTGGCTGAGTATAGGTAACCGTCATCCCGAAGGAACTTAGGTAATTTTGATTATATGCAGCAGTAGCGCTAATTTGGGGAAGAAGTGTTGCCAATGCCTGATTTTGTAATTCAACGCCTGCATCTGTTGCTGCAATTTGTGCCTGATAATCAGCATTAAATCCTAATGCCCGTCTGTATGCTTCATCCAGATCAAAGGCAATAGCACTGCCCACAATGCTAACAATAGCCATTGCCAAAATTATCTTTAATCTGTACCTGATCATTTATTATACCTTGGGGCACTGTATAATAAAAGTAGCCAACATATTTTGTATGTTGGCTACTTTTAATAATAATTAGCCATAATGTTTTACTATGTCATCCTCGCGAATGCGGGGATCTCCCCCAGATTCCCGCCTTCGCGGGAATGACACGGTATGCCGGGATGACACGGTACGCGGGAATGACAACTGATGATTATAACATTATTGGCAGGATTCGCACTCTGGATTATCAATTGAACAGAATTTTGCATCTGTTGCCGGAATATCCATATTATCCATCGCGGCAGTGTTATGTTGCTGCGACGTTCCAAATGCACCAGTAGAACCATCGGCATCTACAGCATTTAATTCACCTCCACGGCCAGTCGATTTTTCAGCTGAAGTAGCGGCTAAAGTGCGTAAGTAATAAGTGGTTTTTAAACCACGGATCCAGGCAAAACGATATAATTCATCTAATTTACGCCCAGATGGTTGCGATACATACAAGTTTAATGACTGTGCCTGATCAATCCATTTTTGCCGACGGCTACCAGCTTCAACTAACCAGCGTGGATCCATTTCAAATGCTGTAGCATAAAGTTCTTTTAAATCATCAGAAATGCGTTCAATCCGTTGCAAACTACCATCAAAATATTTAATATCAGCAAGCATTACTTCATCCCATAAGCCTTTGGCTTTTAGATCTTTTACCAAAAACTCATTAACCACCGTAAATTCACCAGATAAATTTGATTTTACAAAAATATTTTGATAAGTCGGTTCAATTGATGCCGATACACCGATTATATTTGCAATAGTTGCCGTTGGTGCAATTGCCAGACAGTTTGAATTACGCATACCGTGTTGTTTGATATGTAGTCGTAATGCATCCCAATCCAGGCGTGACTCCATATTAACTTCCAGATATTTTTCACCACGAGATGCGGCCAGAAGTTTTAATGAATCAAGCGGCAATATTCCTTGTGACCATAAACTACCCTCATACGTAGTATACTTACCCCGTTCCATAGCCAATAGGCTTGATGCGTAATATGCATAATATGCAATCATTTCCATAGATTTATCTGCAAATTCAACCGCATCAACTGAAGCATATGGAATACGCAGCATATGTAAGCAATCTTGAAAACCCATAAAACCCATACCAACCGGTCGATGTGCCATATTTGAATTGCGTGCTTTTTCAACTGGGTAGAAGTTAATGTCAATTACATTATCTAACATCCGCATTGCAGTTTTTATCGTCTGCTGTAACTTAGCAGCATTAACTTTTCCGTCTATTATATGATTGGGCAGATTTACCGAACCCAAATTACATACCGCAATTTCACGTTCATTTGTATTTAGTGTAATTTCTGTACATAGGTTTGAGCTATGCACTACACCGACATGTTGCTGTGGCGAGCGAACATTACATGGGTCCTTGAATGTCACCCACGGATGCCCGGTTTCAAAAAGCATGGTTAAAATTTTACGCCATAACTGTAATGCAGGAATACGTTTGGCAACTTTGATTTTACCGTCTAGCGCCAATTTCTCATACTTTTCATATGCCTCGGTAAATGCTTTACCAAATTTATCATGCAAATCTGGCACTTCGTTTGGTGAAAATAATGTCCATTCGGCTTGCTCATGTACCCGTTGCATAAATAAGTCAGGAATCCAGTTAGCCGTATTCATATCATGACAACGCCGGCGATCATCCCCTGTATTTTTACGTAACTCCATAAATTCTTCAATATCCGCATGCCAGGTTTCCAGATAAGTACATACTGCACCTTTACGCTTACCACCCTGATTTACCGCAACTGCAGTATCATTAACAACTTTCAAAAACGGAATAACACCTTGACTCTTACCGTTAGTGCCTTTAATTACCGCTCCCATTGCCCGCACTTGTGAAAAGTCATTTCCTAATCCACCAGCATATTTAGACAATAAAGCATTTTCTTTTAGGGCGTCGTAAATACCCGCCAAATCATCAGCAACCGTAGTTAAATAACAGCTGGATAATTGTGAGTGAAGCGTTCCTGAATTAAACAAAGTTGGAGTGGAAGACATAAAATCAAAACTGGATAATAAATTATAAAATTCGATTGCCCGCTCTTCTTTATTTTCCTCATTTAGGGCCAATCCCATCGACACACGCATAAAGAATGATTGTGGCATTTCAATTCTTCTACCGCTGATATGTAAAAAATAACGGTCATATAATGTTTGTAAGCCAAGGTATTTGAATTGATTATCACGCTTTGCAGATAAATTATCCGCCAATTTCGCCAAATCATATTCGGCGAGCTTTGGATTTAATAATTCAGCTTTAATTCCTTCTTGAATATATGAAGCAAAGTAAGCACGATATGCTTTATCCATATTGCTGCTATCAACTTCTTTACCCATAACCTCCTGGGCAATTGTATGTATTAAAATTCGTGCGGTTACATAGTTATACTCAGGTTCAACTTCAATCAGCTGACGCGCAGCTAAAACAATTGATTTATACAACTCTTCTTCTGTAACACCATCATACACATTACGTAACGCCTCATCTAATATGGCTTTAGGCGAGGTTGCAGCCAGTCCGGCACATGCTTTTGTCACCACATCTAATAAATGACTGGCGTCTAATTCATGCCGGCTCCCATCTTTATGCACTACATTAATTTTCTGCTTAGGTAAACTAACCCCATCCAAAGCACGTGTGCGTGAACGCTCTTCACGATAGAGTACGTAGCTACGAGCAACTTCATGTTCACCCTTACGCATAAGTGCTAGTTCGACCTGATCCTGAATATCCTCAATAAAAATTGAGCCACCCGTTGGTCGTCTGCTTTGCAAAGCACCGATCACCATATTGGTCAAGGTACCAATTTGATCCCGCACACCGTAACTGGCAATACTATTTGAACCATGAATAGCGATATAAGCTTTTGTAATTGCCACTGTAATTTTACTTGGATTAAATTCAACCACATCCCCGTTGCGGCGAACTACCTGATATTTTGAAAAATCTCCAGCTGGTGTTAGTATTTGTCCAAGCTGGGTAGCCAATAAACTGTCATCTGTAGATAATATTGTTGCCATGATAATTGTATCCTATTATAATAAAAGCACATTTTTAGATAAAAAATATATTCAATATTCTGTAGCCACTGTCAGCAGTAGCTAAAACACTATATATAGTGATAATCTCCACCATCAAGCCCCATATTTAGTATTTATACCATGATTATAGCACCTGATTTGGAATTAAAACAATACAAAAAATTAAAATATTTATTTGACTTTTAAGGTACAATCAGGTCAGCTTACACCCACGTGAATTTATACCAAAATTTAGAGCCAGTTAAATATCTTTAATCGTTACGAAAAAAAATAATAAAATGACAATCCAATGGTTTCCCGGACACATGAACAAGGCTAGAAAAGCCATAAAAGAATTAATTGGTGATATTGATGTAGTTCTTGAATTACTTGATGCGCGCGCACCTTTTTCTAGTTGTAACCCGCTGCTACAGAACCTGATTAAAGGAAAAAAAACTATCAGGCTGCTCAATAAGAGCGACCTGGCTGACCCAAAGCGTACACAAATGTGGCTAGATTTTTTTGCAAAACAGAGTAACGTTACTGCTATAACTGGCTTTAAGGATGATAAACGCCAAAGAAATCAAATAATTAAATTATGTGAAAATCTGGCCCCAAATCGTAACAGTTTTGCAAAACCTCTGCGCGTGATGATAACTGGCATTCCCAATGTTGGTAAATCCACATTAATCAACCAATTAATTGGCAAGAAATCAGCTAAAACCGGCGACATACCTGCAGTGACCAGAGCTAATCAGTGCTTGACATTACGCGATAATTTTTTAATTTATGATACTCCGGGGATGACCTGGCAAAAAATTCGTTACAAACAAGTTGGCTATCATTTAGCGTTATGTAATAGTATTGGACGTAATGCCACTGACGAAGAATTGCTGGCTTTATATATAATTGAGTATGTAAGGCATGAATATCCCGAAGCGCTCATAGCACGGTATAAATTAACTCCTGAATTATTAGCACTACATAGTGATGATGTGCTTAATCATATTGGTAAAAAACGCGGATGTATTTTAAGTGGCGGCATTATTGATAAACAAAAAGCTGGTGAATTGATTATTCAGGATTTCCGGGATGGGCGTATTGGAAAAATAAGCCTGGAAACACCAGATCAGTGGGAGCAGTGGATCTCAGAAGCAGCAGCTCAGGAACTTCAGGAAGAAGATAACAGCTAAGAAAACGATACTTCGACGCATAATAAGTCGCGTTATAATTTATAATTAATGCATAGTATTTTGAACAAAGGTTAGGTAGAAACAATGCAGACAATATTAGTAACCGGGGGTTTGGGTTATATTGGCTCACATACAGTTGTCCAATTAATTACTGCCGGGTACACACCGATTATCGTTGATAATTTATCGAATTCAAGCATTAAAGTATTAGATCGAATAGAGCAAATTACACAGGTCAAGCCAGTTTTTTATAAACATGATATTCAAGATACATCGGCCATTGAAGAAGTCCTAAAGCGCCATAAAATTGATGGAGTTATTCATTTTGCTGCTTCAAAGGCGGTAGGAGAATCGGTACAAATGCCATTAGATTATTATCAAAATAATGTTAGTGGCAGTATTGGTTTACTTCAGCAACTAAAACTTCATAATATAAAAACTATCGTTTTTAGTTCGTCTGCCACAGTTTATGGTGACCCGGCAACGACTCCAATTACTGAAAGCTTTCCACTTAAACCCACCAACCCATACGGTTGGACCAAATTTATGATTGAGCAGGTCTTACGCGATTTACACATTAGTGATAATCAGTTTAAGATTGGTATTTTACGTTATTTTAATCCAATTGGAGCACATTCTTCTGGCTTGATTGGCGAAGATCCGCAAGGGGTGCCAAATAATTTAATGCCTTATATTGCGCAAGTAGCAGTTGGTAAACGTGAATACTTGAGTATCTTTGGTAATGATTATCCTACGCATGATGGAACCGGGATACGTGACTACATACATGTAGTAGATTTAGCAATCGGCCATATAAAAGCGTTAGAGTATCTGTTTGATGTTAATAGCCAAAATTTATTAACGGTAAATTTAGGTACTGGCAATGGTTATTCGGTATTAGATGTGATAAAAGCATTTGAGAAAGCATCTGGCAAAAAAATAAACTACAAATTTATGCCTAGACGCAGTGGTGATGTTGCTACTTGTTACGCAGATACAAAGTTGGCAGAAAAGCTGCTTGGTTGGAAAGCTAAATTTGGCATTGACGAAATGTGCCGAGATACCTGGTTATGGCAGAGCAAAAACCCTAACGGCTACACAGGCGTCATTCCTGTGTAGATGAGATCCACGCCTGCGCGGGGATGACATAGTACTTGTCATTCCCGTGTAGACGGGAATCTACGCTCTTAAAAAATAAAGATTTATTGGAGAAAGTTGATGACACCTAAAATCACTAAAGCGGTATTTCCGGTTGCTGGTCTTGGCACCAGATTTTTACCTGCTACCAAAGCATCACCAAAAGAGATGTTGCCTATTGTAGATAAACCTTTGATCCAGTACGCTGTTGAGGAAGCTATCGAAGCAGGTATTACGGAATTGATATTTATTACCGGGCGCAATAAACGTTCGATTGAAGATCATTTTGACAAAGCTTATGAATTAGAAAAAGAGCTGGAACTCAAACATAAAACTGAAATGTTAAAAGCGGTACAAGGAATTGTTCCCGATAATGTTAATTGTATTTATATTCGTCAAACAGAATCCCTGGGGCTTGGACATGCAGTGTTATGTGCCAAATCAGTTGTTGGCAATGAACCATTTGCCATTATTTTAGCGGATGAACTAATTGATGCTAAACCAGGAGTTTTATCACAAATGCTAGAAGTTTATAATGAAATGGGCTCTTCAGTACTCGGGCTTGATGAAGTAGAAAATTCACAGACCTCTTCTTACGGTATCGTGAAACTTGCGGAAAAATCATTAAAATATCCCAAAATTGAACAAATCATTGAAAAACCCAAACCAGAGGATGCACCATCTAATCTAGCGGTCATCGGCCGCTATATCCTGACTCCACGCATTTTTAATGAGCTAAGTCGTACAACAAAGAGTGTTGGTGGTGAAATCCAGCTGACCGATGCAATTGCTAAACTCTTGCAATATGAAGCAATATTTGCCCATAAAATACATGGCAAACGTTATGACTGCGGCTCCAAAATAGGTTATTTACAAGCAACAGTTGGTTTTGGTCTCAAACATCCTGAGATTGGAGCAGAATTTAAAAAATTTCTTACAGAATATAAATTGTAAGCACGCGTCATTCCCGCGCAGGCGGGAATCCATATATAGAAAAACAATTTGTTTTTCAGAAGTAAATATTAAAATAAAAGTAAAAATTTTTAGAAAGGGATTCCCGTCTGCACGGGAATGACATGAGAGCGGGAATGACGCCTGAGTAGTTACAAAATATGTTAAAATTACACAGTTTTAAATTAATTTTAAAGGAAACGTTATGGCAATCAGAGTAGCAATTAATGGGTATGGTCGAATCGGACGCTGTGTACTGCGAGCTTTATATGAAAGCAAGCGTACTAATGAAATTCAAATCATAGCAATTAATGATTTAGGACCAGATATTGGAACTCATGCACTACTTACTCAGTATGACTCGGTACATGGATACTTTCCGCACAAAGTAGAAAAAAATGAAGATGGCATTAGTATTGATAAGCATGAGATTAAGTTTTTTGCACAACGTAATCCAAGTCTACTCCCATGGGCAAACCTTGGTATTGATGTAGTTTTAGAATGTACTGGTCTCTTTACTTCAAAAGAAAAAGCAAGCGCACATTTAGAAGCTGGAGCTAAAAAAGTAATTATTTCTGCTCCGGGTGGTGATGATGTTGATGCCACAGTAGTCTTTGGCGTAAATCACAACGTTTTAACTAAAGATATGACTGTTATTTCAAATGCTTCATGTACAACAAATTGTTTAGCTCCTGTTGCTCAGGTACTAAATAATTTGGTGGGAATAGAAAGTGGCTTAATGACCACGATTCATTCATACACCAATGATCAGGTATTAACCGATAGCTATCATAGTGATGCACGGCGTGCCCGCTCTGCTACAATGTCAATGATCCCAACCAAAACAGGAGCAGCTAAAGCACTTGGTTTAGTTTTGCCTGAATTAAGTGGTAAATTGGATGGTCTGTCAATCCGGGTACCAACACCAAATGTATCTTTAGTTGATTTAACTTTTACAGCTAATCGTGCAACAAACAAAGAAGAAATCAATCATGCATTTGTAGAAGCAGCAAGTGGCAAGCTTAAAGGTATTTTGTCGGTTAACCATGAGCCTTTGGTCTCAATTGATTTTAATCATAATACACATTCTTCAGTTTTTGATTTGACACAAACCAGAGTTATCGGTAAATTGGTTAAAGTATTTAGCTGGTATGATAATGAGTGGGGCTTTTCTAACCGGATGTTGGATAATGTTGTTGCCTTAATGAATGCGAAATAAATTACTGCTCAGCCTATATCTTACATAGCTGTGTCATACGCTAAAAGCCGCAATGCTCATGTACTAGTAAGTACACTCCGTTTGCTTAATTTTAGCTACTCCTTGCTCTGTAAGCATATACTGGCAGTAATCCAATATAAATAAATTTCAGACTGGATAGTAAAATGAAACAAACAAAAATTATTGCCACATTAGGCCCTGCATCTTCAGCACCTGATATGATCAAACAATTAATTAATGCCGGGGTTGACATATTTCGTATTAATTTCTCACATGGAACACGTGAGGTGCAACAACAAAATATAGATAGCATTCGTAGCACTGCCAAAGAGTTAGGCAAAGTCATAGCTATTATGGGTGATTTACAAGGTCCCAAAATCCGTGTATCTAAGTTTGCGGAAGGTAGGGTTGAATTAAAACCAGACCAGTCTTTTATTCTGGATTGCGCCTATAAAGAACTTGGTAATAATACTGTCGTTGGAGTAGACTATGCGCAGCTTGCTGGCGATGTAGCATCCGGTGACATATTACTTTTAGATGATGGTAAAATTGCACTTGTTGTAGAAAAAGTGCAAGGTGATAAAGTTTATACAAAAGTAATTCAAGCCGGTATGCTGAGTAACAATAAAGGGATTAATAAGCAAGGCGGCGGCTTGACTGCACCAGCATTAACAACTAAAGATTTTGCTGATATTGAATTTGCCTGCCATGCCAATCTAGACTATATTGCAGTTTCATTTGTTCGCGATGCTACAGATATTGCACTTACTCGTACTCTTATTGCCACACATAATGGTCATGCTTCTATTATTGCCAAAATAGAACGCGTAGAAGCAATTACCAATATGGATGAAATAGCTAGAGCTTGTGACGGAATTATGGTTGCCCGTGGTGATTTAGCCGTTGAAGTTGGTGATGCTCAGGTCCCCGCATTACAAAAACGTATGATAAAAATTGCTCATAAAAATCATAAATTGACTATTGTTGCCACTCAAATGTTAGAATCAATGATAACCAATCCGGTTGCTACACGCGCAGAAGTGTCCGACATTGCCAATGCAGTACTTGATGGTACTGATGCAGTGATGTTGTCAGCTGAGACAGCCAGTGGCGCATACCCTCTTGCCGCTGTATCAGTTATGGCACGCACGTGCATTGAAGCGGAAAGAAATCGGGAAGTTTCACTTGATCTGGATTTATCAGGGCAGAAATTTAATTTTATAAACCAAGCCGTAGCTATGTCTACTTTATTTAGTGCATATCATTTACAAGCTAAGGCGATTATTGCCCTAACTACTTCTGGTGCAACTGCGTTATGGTTATCTCGAATTAATATTGGTATTCCAGTTTATGCCCTAACAGATTCAAATAAAGCAGCACAGCAAATGGCACTATATAACAATGTACATCCAATATTAGTAGACAATAAAGCCAAAAACACCACAGATTTACGCGTGGAGGCAAAAAAGACTTTATTAAATAGCAAGCTAATCGAAAAAGGCGATACCATTTTACTCACCTGTGGTGATAATTTGCATGAAATTGGCGGGACTAATACTATGAAAATTGAGACTTGGTAGTATTTGCATGATTGGGAAATGCGCTCTTGTCATTACAAGGCATGCGATCCCGTCATTACGAGCGCACACACTCATTGCGCCAGCCCACGTCATTGCGAGCGCAGCGTGGCAATCTATTTTTATAAGTCTGGAAAAAGGTATATATTATGTCTATCTTAATTAAAGAAGAAATCATTGCCAATCATAATAATAGCGCAATCATTGAATACCAACTAATTGCCAAAAATGGTTTTCAGGTCAATATTCTCAATTACGGGGGAATTATCCGGGCTATATATACCCACGATAAAAATCAACAATTAGCCAATATAATAGTAACTAACTCTGTATTTAATCCACAAAACCCCGGACACGCCGGAGCCATAACCGGACCAATTGCTGGTAGAATAGCCAATGGAAAATTCAAACTAGAGGATAAAGAATATCAATTAGAACTAAATAATGGTAAGCATAGCTTACATGGTGGCAATAATAGTCTTGATAAACAGATTTGGCAAGTATCCAGGCTTGATGACGGCATCCGTCTACAATATACCACATTTGATGGTGAATCAGGCTTTCCTGGTATAATCAATTTTGTGGTTGATTACCGGATAACTGGCAATAATCAATTAAGTTTGAATTATGAAGCCACTACCGATCATGAAACTATTGTTAATCTAACTAACCATAGTTATTTTGATTTAAGTTGTGGGCGGGACCCAATGGGACAGGAATTGTGTGTCAATGCCAATTATTTTGGTGCAATAGATGAAAATGAATTATTATTTACTGGAAAATTAATCTCGGTTACCGACACACCATTTGACTTTCGTAAGCCCAAACCCATACGGCAAGACATTGATAAACCTGATGCACAACTAAAGCTTGGCGGGGGTTATGATCATCCATTCGTATTGGATAGTGACAAAAAAATAATGCTATCTGACCCCCACAGCCACCGTTATTTAGAAGTTTTTACTACAGATCCTATTTGTGTAATATATAGTGCTAACAATTTTCAACCTCCACGATGTGCGGTATGTCTTGAAACACAAAAAATGCCAAATGCAATTAATTTACCAGAGTACAAAAATCAGGTTATAATTGATCACACCAATAAATATATAAGTAAAACCATTTGGCAATTTGGGGTCAAATAGCTTACTCTAATTACGGTCTTAAAAAAATTTTACTTTACTTCGTGAGCTTTTTCATTTATATAAATAGTTATCGGTTCTCCAGATATTAATTTCACAGTAGTGTTTGCACACTCAAGAGTAACTGATAATCTTCTATTTTTGAAACACAAAGTAAATTGCATACTATCCCACTTAGCGGGTAATTGTGGCCGTAAGTGCAACTCACCATTAATAATACGCAACCCGGCAAAACCATATGCAATACACATCCATGTTCCGCCCATTGAAGCAAGGTGCAGCCCAAAATACGTATTATCATGTATATCGTCCAAATCTAACCTTATTGTCTGCTGAAAATAATCCCAGGATTTCTTCTGCTCTCCAATACGGGCAGCCATAATACTAAATATTGCATGTGATAACGAAGAATCATGGGTAGTAATAGCTTCATAATAATGATAACTATTTTTAATAACCCCCAATGTAGTCTCATCTTCCCTCATCATATGAGCAAGAGGCACATCTGCCTGCTTACATACCTGGTATCTATTTAATTTCAATGGAGAATAATTAAGCATTAGTGGATATTTTTCTTTTGGTATATTCTTAAAATCCCATGCCTTCTTTTGTAAAAATGCATCATCCTGAGCCTGAACTTGTAGTTTTTCATCTAATGGCAAGTACATATTTTTTGCTGCACGATCAAACTCTTTAATTTCATCTT
>Ga0134126_10000087_pt1 | contig 113976 bp, 101 predicted proteins | sample KB31752_FD_96881 | JGI IMG/M metagenome (GOLD analysis project Ga0134126, IMG submission 96881) | Terrestrial soil microbial communities with excess Nitrogen fertilizer from Kellogg Biological Station, Michigan, USA - KB3-175-2 | ecosystem: Environmental > Terrestrial > Soil > Unclassified ... | reverse complement strand
CTTTCAACGGCCGCGTCAATCGCGCAGACAATACAGCACGGCCGCGCTGCGGATGCCGTTCCTCAGTTCCGTCCCGAAAAAAACGAACCGTTTTCGCTCCGCCCCCTCGCCCTCCACCAAGACGACCGGCGAAGACAGCAGTTGAGGCCGGGTCTGTGTATGGCCGGCTACGTCAAACGTCCACAAGGTTCGGCCGCTGGCCGCGTCGAGACAGCAGACTCGTCCACCGCTGGCCACGATATAAAGACGTCCCTCGAGCAGCGCCGGCCGGGTGACGACCGGGCTGCCCATGTCCGCTTGCCAGATGTGCTGGCCGTCTCGACGATCGAGACAGTAACAGCAACCGTCGCGCGCTCCGAAGTAGACGCGCTCCGTATCCACGGCGGGACGGCCGAAGATCGCATCCGGCACTCGGACAACCCAACACAGATGCCCTGTCGCGGCATCGGCGCAAACGAGCGCGCCGGCCGGCTTCTCCGGTGGTTCGGCGCTCTGTGTCAAGCGGCCGGTGCCGGTTCCGAAGAATACCTGTCCGCCTCCCACGGCCGGCGAACCCCATACCGGCAGTTCCGTCGGTGTCCGCCAGAGCGGTTGGCCGTTGGCCGCGTCGAGACCGAAAATCTCCGTGCGCTGGTGTAGTCGGCTGACGCCGCTGCCGGCGTACAGGCGGCCGTCTATCACGACGGGACTGGCATCGATGTGCCAGGGGCCGGCAAACTGCCAGCGTTTCGCGCCGGTGACGGCGTCGAGGCAGTAAATGCCATCGTCGCCGGAACCGAAATAGACGGCGTCCTCCGCGATGCACGGACTCGATTCGATGTGCCCGCCCGTGACGAACTGCCACAATTTCCGACCGGTACCGGCGTCGAGGCAATACATCTTGCAAATGTCGTTGCCGTGCATGCCCTCGCCGATGTAGAGCCGGCCATCGCCCAGGCACGGCGTGGAGATGGTGTGCAGCATCGCGCCGTCATCGTCGAACGTCCAGCGCACTTTTCCGTCGAGCCGACTCAGGCCGTAGACAACGCCCGAAGGCGCCAGCGCGCTGTCGCGGATGGCTGCTACACAAAGGCCATCGCCCGTCACGACCGGAGCCGAGAGAATCGCGCCGCGCTGCGGTTGCTCGAACATCCATACCAACGTCGGGCCGTTGGCTTTCGATGGTGTGCGATGGAACGTCAGCCCAAGGAACACGGTCAGAGCGAGCAAGATCAGGCCCACGAGGACAAGCACAACTCGGCGGCGTGGGAAGACGGCAAGGCGTCTCGGCGCGGTAGGTTCAGAAGTCATTGCCGTTCACGATGTAGCCATCGCTGGCGAAATACAAATTTTGTAGCGGGAAGTTTGTCGGCACCGGCTTGCTACAACTCTGCTGTCCGGGATCATTGGCGATATTATTCTTCAGGAAGTGAACCGAGGCGTCGCAAAAGACGAAGTTGGCCCCGCCCGTGTGATAGCTCGCCCAGGCATAGCGTGTGCAGCCGGCGTCCGACCCACCGGCATAAGGCGTGTTGATGGGCCAGGTGGGTCTGCCGATCATGGCTTCGACGCCGCTAAGAACGCTGGCTTTGTCGCGGCCCGCCCAGACCGCGCCGACCTGCTTTTGCATGTCGCGCTCGCCGATCATGAGGGTATTGCTGGTGCCATCCGTGATCGCCGACATCGGGATCGCCGATCCGCCGTCGCTGACCTGCTCGCTGACGACGTAATTGCTTTTCGCATAGCCGCCGAAATAGTTATTGATGGTTCCGCCAGGGTCCGACGGACAGAGGAAGGAGGAGAGTTTCGTTGTCGTGGCGGCGTTGAGCGAGAGCGTGGTTCCATACGGATTGACGGCATTGGATAAGTTCCCCTGCTCCAAATACGGCATGAGCCAGACCGACCAGCCATAGTTCGAGGGCTTGGCGAATGCCGGTGGGAAAGCGTGGTTGACATCGTGATAGCTGTGCATGGCCAGGCCCAGTTGATGTAGGTTGTTGGAGCAACTGGTGCGCGCGGCCGCCTCACGCACTTTCTGCACGGCCGGCAATAACAGGCCGATGAGGATGGCGATAATGGCGATCACCACCAGCAACTCGATCAGCGTGAAGCCGCGGCGACGGTTTGGCATGGATCGATCCTTCCACGAGCGAAACGATGGACGATCGGGAGCGAGGAAACGCATTCGCTTTGATTCTTCAATAATGTGGCAGAATGGGCAAGAGGAAACCGGCGTGGTAAAGGGAAGCGAGATTGGCGAGGGGATGGGATTTGCCGATTTCGCCGCTTGAGGTCGCTGACGAAACCTCGCCAGCCCGCAGCGCCAGCAAGGGTTCCCTTGCTGGCGCTGCGGGCTGGTAAGATGACCGCGCGGGTTACGTACCCTGTTCCCAACCACTCATGTACTTGCGCTGCTGCGAGGTCAATTCATCGATCTTGATGCCCATCGACTCCAGCTTGTGCCGGGCGACGAACTCCTCGACCTCGGTTGGGACCGTGTGAACGGCGGCGCTGAGCTTGCCTTTATTGCGGACGCAATACTCGGTGGCCAGCGCTTGCGTGGCGAAGCTCATGTCCATGACGCTCGGCGGATGCCCCTCGGCCGCCGCCAGGTTAACGAGACGCCCCTGACCGAGCAGATAGATGCGTGTCCCCTTCTTCAGTTTGTATTCATCGACGTGAGGCCGCACGTTCGTCGTGACGCTCTCGCACTCGCCGCGCAGGGCCGGGATGTCGAGTTCGACATCGAAATGGCCGCTGTTGCAGACGATAGCACCGTCCTTCATCTTCAGGAAATGCTCGCGGCGGATGATGCCGGCGTTGCCGGTGACGGTGATGAACACATCGCCAAGCGGGGCGGCGTCGGCCAACGGCATGACCTGGAAACCGTCCATCGCCGCTTCCAGAGTGCGGACCGGATCAACCTCGGTGACGATGATCGAGCTACCCAGACCGCGCGCACGCAGGGCCACGCCCTTGCCGCACCAGCCGTAACCGCACACCACCACCTTGCGCCCGGCCAGCAGCACATTCGTGGCGCGGATGATGCCGTCGATGGTGCTTTGGCCGGTGCCGTAACGATTATCGAAGAAGTGCTTGGTCTGGGCGTCGTTGACGGCGATGACCGGGAAACGCAGCACGCCGTCGCGTTCCATGGCCCGCAAGCGATTGACGCCGGTGGTCGTCTCCTCCATGCTGCCGACAACCTGAGCGATCAGCCGTTGTCGCTCGGCCGGCGGCAGCTTCTGCGCCCACGCCCGCACCTGCGGATGCACATCATCAAGGCGTTCCAGCGCCACGAAAACCATCGCCGACACCAGATCGGCACCGTCGTCCATCGTGACATGCGGTTCGTGTTCCAGGGCGGCGACAATGTGCTTGTAATAGGTATCGTTGTCTTCCTCGCGGATCGAGAAGACGGAGATGCCGAAGTCCTGCACGAGACTGGCGGCCACGTCATCTTGCGTACTCAGCGGATTGGAGGCGATCAGCACCACATCGGCGCCGCCTGCCTTCAGAGTGCGGGCCAGATTGGCCGTCTCGCAAGTGACGTGAAGGCAGGCCGACAAACGCAGACCGGCCAACGGCTGCTCCTTGGTGAAACGCTCGCGGATGCGTGCCAGCACCGGCATATCGCCGTCGGCCCACAGGATGCGTTTCTTGCCCTCGGGCGCTAATTTGAGATCCTTAATGTCGCAACGTGCTTTCGTCGCCGTGGTCATATTCACTCCGTCGAAAATCGGGTTCGCAACCGGGTGGCGGGTTGATACCCGAACATCCACCTTGATCTGTAGTCTCTTTCTAAGAGTGGTGGATTGTTGTTCAAGACATGAATCCGTGTCAAGGTGACTTCACAGATGGAGTACGCCTCTGGATTTTGGAGGTGTCGAGGCAAAGCCCCTCTCCCCTGTACCATTAGTATCTACACAAGTGCGGAGAGTGCTGAGTTAGAGGATCTTTTGTAGTTGAGGAAGAGCGTCAAATGCCTTGTTTACGCTCTTCCTCAACTGCGCTTCGGCTCTACAAATTACTTGTGTAGATACTAATGCCCCTGTACTCGGGGGAGAGGGGTTGGGGTGAGGGGGCGGTTTTACTCCCCTCTCCCCTGTACTCGGGGGTGAGGGGGAGAGCTTTCCGTGGGTTTCTCTCCCCCTCACCCCCAACCCCTCTCCCCCGAGTACAGGGGAGAGGGGAGCAAGACCTCCAAAATCCACAAGGCCCCTCACAGCCGCGCCGCCGCTTCGCGCGCGTTGGCGATAAAGCGACGCATCTTCTCGGCGTCCTTGCGTCCCGGAGCTTGTTCGACGCCGCTGGCCACATCGACGCCATAAGGCCGCACGATACGCACCGCCTCGGCGACATTGTCCGCCGTCAGTCCGCCGGCCAGAATGATCGGCACCCCCGGCTGAAACGATTCGAGTAAATGCCACGGTGCCGTTTGGCCCGTGCCTCCGTGCTGACCGGCCATATGGCCATCGAGCAAGAGCGCCGCCGGCAGTCGGTCCAGCGCCCGGCACGTCTCGATATAACGCTGGATCGCCTGCAAACTCGCCGCGTCGCGCACCGGAAACGCCGCGATGAGGTGATAGGGAGAGCAATCGCTCAACTCGCGGTTTTTGCCGTGCCACTGGATGATGTTGATCCGTCTCAGCGCCTGCACCTGCTCGAACACCTGGCGCATGGGCGACTCAACGAAGACGCCGACGGCCGCCACGAACGGCGACAACTCGCGCAGAATCATCTGTGCCATCGCTGGGGCGACATAGCGCGGCGAACCTTCATAGAAGTTCAACCCAACTGCGTCGGCCCCCAACAGAGCCGCTTGTCGGGCGTCGCTCTCGGAGGTGACGCCGCAGATTTTGACGCGCAGATGATACGACACAACAGACCTCGTGAGACAAGGAAGAATCCAGCCAGTGTATGGATTCGGGTGCATGTACGGATTCTGGCATTTTTCGCTAGCCCAGCCCTTTAGGGCTGGGGATTGCAGCGTGATGTGCGGTTTTGGGGCTTCAGCCCCTCCCGGTCATAGCGCCTGCATAGCGGAGGGCCTGAAGGCCCAACAAAATCCACCACCCCATGCTTACCCCAGCCCTTTAGGGCTGGGCTAGCGAAAAAACAATACTAGAAACAATTCACGCACCCGTATGGATTCATCCTTTCTCGTTTCGCGAGGATGGTCAAGGGGCGGTCTCTTGAATGGTCCGCATCTTCCGGTTACGATGCTTTCATCCATTCCTGAAGAGGCTAAAAGATATGAAAGCGGCGAAAGCGGAACTGGCACGGACGCTGGAAGGGGTCGAGCAGGAGTTCGTCGGATTGTGGCGGAGCATGAGTTCGCTGTGGGGCATCAGTCCGACGATGGCGGAGATTCACGGTTTGCTCTACATCAGCGGCGCGGCCCTGTCGATGGATGACATCATGGCCCGGCTCGGCATTTCGCGCGGCAATGTCAGCATGAATCTGAGCAAGTTGGCCGAGTGGGGACTCATTCGTCGCGTCCACAAGCGCGGCGACCGTCGCGATTACTACGAATCGCTCCGCGATGTTTGGGAGATGTTCACCCTGGTTGCCTCGCAGCGCAAACGCCGCGAGATCGATCCGATTCTCAACACGCTCCGCCAGTGCCGCGAACATCTGTCGCCGGAGACGCTCGGCGCATGCGCGGAGGACACGCGCGCCACCGATCAGCGACGTCGGGTCAACGATTTGCTCTCCTTCCTCTCACTAATGGATAGCCTGGCCCAGCGTTTCTTCGAGAGTCATCGCGGCTTGCGGGCGGCGGTAGAATTGCTGGAACAAAAAGAGAAATAATCCGCGGTTTACGTTTCGCGCGAAACGTAAACAAATCCGTCAATTTACTTGACATCGCTGGGTATCCGCTTAAACTAAAGTGGTCTGACCAGTTGGCATAACTGGTCAGACCAGTAAAAGTTTAGTCGGAGACTTCATCGCCCACCTGATGTAGATGCTGGAAGTTCGCCTCGATATGTTCGCGCATGGCCTGGGCAGCGGCGCCGGCGTCGCCCGATTCGATGGCGGCGAGGATTTTGGCATGATGCTGATGGGCGATTTCCGAACCGTAGCGGCCCAAGGTGCGGCGACGGCTTTCGATGAGAAGTTGTTGAATCGGCGTCAGCACAATCTGGAAGAATGGATTGCCGGTCGCCTCGGCCAGCGTGGCGTGAAACATCAAGTCGGCGTTAACCTGTGCCTCCAGGGAACGCCGAGGATTGCCGAGTATTTTCTGCGTTTCTTTCAGCTGATCGAGATGCTCTGTGGTGCGCTTGCCGGCGGCCAGGGCCGCGATGGTGGTTTCCAGCGGCAGCCGAACTTCGGCGAGGTGTTCCAGCCGGAAATCGGGCCGGTTCAAAAGACGCTGATAGCCGAGCGCCACCTGTCGATCGCTGGGAGCTTCAACGCGCGTGCCGGAACCGTGGACGCTGCGAACCAACCCCAGGCTGCCCAACCGTCCCAGCGCTTCGCGGACGACGCTGCGGCTGACGCCGAGTTGAGCGCTCAAATCGCGTTCAGACGGCAGCAGATCGCCCGACGCGAACTCGCCGGCGAGGATCGCTCGCTCCAACTGGTCGGCCACCTGAGAAACATGATCGGTTCGCGACATCGGTGTGGCGATTCTCCCAAGGTTTCGAGAAGCCTGTTGTAGTGGATTTGAACGAAACGACCGAAGGTTGACAATCCCTCACAAGTAGTGAATGCCGGAGACGCGGGAGAATGACGATGAATCCCCTTCGGAATAAACACCGGGCGATGTGGATGATTCTCCGTTCTCTGGCCCTGCTGATGGGGTTGGCCGACAATCGAAGCCACGCCGCCGAGACGTTGTTCTCGAAACAGATTGCTCCGTTGCTGGAACAGCATTGTCTGCGCTGCCACAGTGGGAAAACGCAGCGCGGCGGCTTGTCGTTGGCGACATCTGCGGATCTGATGGCCGGAGGCGATAGCGGCCCCGTCGTCGTCGCCGGCAAACCGGACGAAAGCCTGCTCGTCGAGATGATCTCCGGTCACAAGCCGAAGATGCCGAAAAAAGCCGCGCCGCTGAAACCGGCGCAAGTCGCCTTGCTCCGCGAATGGATTCAGCAAGGCGCAGCGTGGCCGAAGAACCTCACGCTCGCCGAATGCAAAGAGCAGGAGGAGACGTGGTGGTCGCTGAAACCACTCGCGCGGCCGGGGGTCCCGATGGTCCAATCGCCGGCTCAGGTGCGCACGCCCATCGATGCGTTCATCTTGCGTCAACTCGCGCGGCAGGGCATGAAACCGAGTGCCGAGGCGGATCGTCGCACGCTCATTCGCCGGCTCTCCTTCGATCTCCTTGGCCTGCCGCCGACGCCCGAAGAGATTGACGCCTTTGTCCGCGATAAGACGCCGAACGCTTACGAACGGCTGGTGGATCAATTGCTCGATTCGCCGCGCTACGGCGAACGCTGGGCGCGGCACTGGCTCGATGTGGTCCACTACGGCGACACGCATGGTTACGACAAGGACAAGGTGCGGCCCAACGCTTGGCCGTACCGCGATTATCTCATCCGCGCCTTCAATGAAGATCGGCCCTATTCACGATTCATTAAGGAGCAATTAGCCGGTGATGTCTTCTTTCCCGATACGCGCGCTGGCATTGTCGGCCTCGGTTTCCTCGCGGCGGGACCGTGGGACTTCGTCGGTCAGGTCGAATTGCGCGAGGGAACATTGGATAAGAAAATCACCCGCAACCTCGACCGCGATGACATGGTTGCCACCGTTATGAACACGTTCGACAGCTTGACCGTGCAGTGCGCCCGCTGTCACGATCACAAGTTCGACCCGATCAAACAGGAAGATTACTACAGTCTGCAAGCGGTGTTCGCCGCCGTGGATCGGGCGGATCGGCCTTACGAGATCGATGCCGGGGCCGCGGAAAAACGCATCGCCCTGAAGAAACAATTGACCGAACTGGCGGAGCGCAAACGCGGTCTTACTGTTCGCCGGCAAGAGTTGGCCGGCCCCGATCTCGCCATCCTCGATCGACAAATCGCGCAGCTTTTGGCGAAAGCGAAGGGACCGATGCGGCCGGAGTTCGGCTATCACAGCGGTATCTCGCCGCGTCAGGACATCGTGAAATGGGTGCAGGTCGATCTCGGTCGTTCGACGCCCCTCGATTCCATCGTCTATGTCGGCTGTCACGACAACTTCAATAATATCGGTGCCGGTTTCGGTTTTCCGGCGCGTTATAAGATCGAAATAAGCGACGATGCCGCTTTCAAGACGGCCGTACTTGTCGAAGATCACACGAAGGCGGACGTACCCAACCCCGGCATTGCGCCGCGGAGTGTGATCGTCGGCGGCAAGCAGGCGCGCTACATCCGCATCACGGCGACGAAGTTAGCCCCGCGCTCGGGTGATTTCATCTTCGCCCTGGCCGAACTGAGCGTGTTCACGCCGGAAGGCGTGAACGCGGCCGCTGGCCGTCCGGTCACGTCGCTCGATTCCATCGAAGCGCCGGCGCGCTGGCGCAAGACCAATCTGGTAGACGGCTACTATCACGCGGCGAAAGGAATCGCGCACCTGGCCGAGATTGCCCGACTCCAGGAACGACGCCGGGGCATCCTGGCCCACGTCAACGATGCCGCGCTTCAGCGCGAAACGGCTGCCATTGAACAGGAAATCAAGGCCACGACCGCTCGCCTCGCCGCGCTGCCGCGACCCGGCATGGTCTACGCCGCCGCCGCGCATTTCGCTCCCGCAGGCGGATTCATACCGACCAAGGGCAAACCGCGACCGATCTATCTCCTCCGTCGCGGCAGCGAAAAAGCTCCCGGACGCGAGGTTGGTCCCGGTACGGTTGCCTGTTTGCCCGGCTTGCCGTCGCGCTTTCCGTTGGCCGGACAACCCGAAGGCGAACGCCGTGCTGCCCTGGCACGCTGGATCACCGCCAAGGGCAATCCGCTGACGTGGCGGTCGATTGTCAATCGCCTCTGGCTCTATCATTTCGGTCAGGGACTTGTTGAGACACCCAACGATTTTGGCCGCATGGGCGGCAAACCCTCGCATCCCGAATTGCTCGATTGGTTGGCCGTCGAGTTCCGCGACGGTGGGCAATCGATCAAACAATTGCATCGCCTCATCGTCAACAGCGCGACCTATCGCCAGACCTCAGCGGTCAAGCCGGAGTATGCTCGCATCGACAGCGGCAATCGTCTGCTGTGGCGTATGAACCGTCGCCGTCTCGATGCCGAATCGATCCGCGATGCGGTGTTGGCCGTCAGTGGTCGGCTCGATCTGAAAATGTACGGCCCCGGCTTCCGCACCTTCGGCTTCCTCGACGATCATTCGCCGCACTACAAATACGAGGAATACAATCCCGACGATCCGGCCGGCTGCCGGCGTTCGGTCTATCGCTTCCTGGTCCGTTCGGTGCCCGATCCGTTCATGGAGACGCTCGATTGTCCCGATCCGTCGCTGCGCGTCGAGAAACGCAATGAATCGCTGACGGCGCTCCAGGCGTTGGCCTTGCTCAATGACAGATTCATGCTCCGCATGGCCGCGCATTTCGCCGAGCGCGTTGAGAAGCAGGGCGGTGATTTGCCGGCTCAAGTGATCGCCGCATATCGGTTGGCGCTGGGCCGCGAGCCAACGGCGGAAGAGCGGCGTGTGCTGATCGAGTACGCCCGCAAGCATGGGATGGCGAATATTTGTCGATTGATGCTGAATACCAATGAGTTCTCATTTGTTGATTAACGCTACTCGGGCTTCCCCATTGCAGGCGAGAAAATCAAGATTGTCACCGCTTCCGGCAACCAAATAGGATGAAGTCCACAGGAGAAACACGATGATCGAACTCACCGAACAGCAGCGGCAGGAATTGAAGGGGGATGTTCCTCGCGTTATTGATCCTCAGACAAAGAAGACTTACGTACTCGTGAGCGAGGAGGCCTACGAACGCATGCAGGCACTTCTTGCCCCCGAACGTCTGCCGAGAACCGAGCAACAGGCACTCTTGCATGCGGCTGGATTGCGCGCAGGTTGGGACGATCCCGAAATGGAAATCTACGACCGCGAGGAGAAGAATTTGGGGATGCCATGAATGTTCAACGCGGCGATGTCGTCATGGTGGATTGGATGTACAGCGACCGAACCGGAAGCAAGAAACGTCCGGCTCTGGTAATTCAAGCGGATGTGTACAACACGGCGCTGGACGACACCATCTTGGCGCTCATCACCAGCAGCCCCCGCCGTCGCGTGGGAGCGGCCACCCAACTGGAAATCGACATTTCGACGCCGGATGGACAACAGGCGGGCCTGAGTATCGATTCGGTCGTGCAATGCGAAAACCTCGTGACCATCGACCGGCAACTCATCTATCGCATACGCGGGAGATTGTCGGTGACGCTCCTGCGAAAGATTGATGATTGTCTGAAGGCTGCGCTGGAGTTGCCGTAGGACGGCAATATATGGAGATAGCACCATGACCCGCGATCCCTGCACGCATAGCGGCGTTCGCTACACCGATCGCCGGCAATTTCTCTGGCAGTTCGGCGGCGGACTCGGCGGTATCGCCTTGGCCAGTTTGCTGAATCACGAAGGATTACTCGCGGCTCCGGCCGCTGGGCCGCATGGCTCGCCGCACTTCCCCGCCAAGGCCAAGCGCGTCGTGTGATCGCCGTTACTTGTCGATTACTGCCGCAAGCACGGCTTGGCGAATACTTGTCGATTGATGCTGAACACCAATGAGTTTTCCTTTGTCGATTAACTGGAACGAATAGCGTGGCTTGCATTCCGTATTTCAAAATCCCCAGCACGGGGAATAGGCTCGCCTTTCAGCGACTGATGGTGAGCTTCGGAAGAGACTTCCGAAGGTCCGCAAGCCCTTCATCCGTGACCTTAGTACCGAATAGCCACAGTACCTTCAGGTTTTTGAGTTGCTTCAACTCTTTCAGCCCCGTATCCGTGACCGGGGTGCCTCCGAGGCGTAGTGTCTTCAAACTCTTGAGTTCCTTTAGTTCCTTCAGTCCCGCGTCCGTGATCTGGGTGGCACCGAGACCTAGCATCTGCAAGCTTTTGATTTCCTTCAACTCTTTCAGCCCCGCGTCCGTGACCTGGGTATCGCTGAGGTCCAGCGTCTGTAAGCTTTTGAGTTGCTTCAACTCTTTCAGCCCCGCGTCCGTGACCTTAGTGCCGATTAGCGACAGTCCTCTCAAGCTTTTGAGTTGTTTCACCTCTTTCAGCCCCGCGTCCGTGACCTGGGTGTTCTCCAGCCACAACTCTCGTAAGCTCTTGAGTTCCTTCAACGCTTTCAGTCCTGCGTCCGTGACCTGCGTGAAGCCGAGGCTCAGCGTCTGCAAACTCTTGAGTTCTTTCAGTGCTCTCAGTCCCGCATCCGCATCCTTAGTGCCGATTAGCCGCAGTTTCCTCAGGCTCTTGAGTTCCTTCAACTCTTTCAGTCCTGTATCCGTGACCTTGGTGCTGCTGAGGTCCAACGTTTCCAAGCTTTTGAGTTCCTTCAGTTCTTCAAGCCCTGCGTCTGTGATCGCGGTGTATCCGAGGGACACCGTCTGCAAATTCTTGAGTTCTTTCAATTCCTTCAATCCTGCATCCGTAATGTTGGTGAGACCGAGGTCCAGCGCCCGCAAGCCTTTGAGTTCCTTCAATTCCTTCAGCCCCGCGTCCGTGATGTTGGTGTCCCTCAGTTTCAGCGTTTGTAGGTTCGTTAGTCCCTTTAGATCTTTCAATCCCGCATCCGTGATCTTGGCTTCGATGAGGTCCAGCTCCTGCAAGCTCTTGAATGCCTTCAGTTCCTTCAACCCCGCATCCGTGATCTTGGAGCCGGACAACATGACCATCACAACGGGTTTGCCGGGTTGTTTGGTGTCCATCCCGACCCGTCCACCCAGTTTCTCTATCGCCTTCACGGCGTCGGCCTCGTCGGCCCGACAGGTCGCCGTCATTACCAGCAATCCCAGCAACATCCCTCCGCCCAGCATCCCTCGATGTCGCACCATGATGGTCCTTTCGGAAAGAAATCGGATTCTACGTTCCGCAACCATATTCCCCATCACGGCAGCGTATTCGCCCCGGCGCGGGCTGTCCAACGGATTCCGTTCGGGCGCAGCTACATCCGTAGCTCCACAAGCCTTACGGTTCATCGTCGCGGAGCTTGGCAACCGCGAACGACCAGTTTATCATCCTTAGAGGCACTAACTTTATGAGGCGCAGAGCGGCGTGTTCAAACCGAACACTCCTGGAAAGGCGTTCTTGGTTTAGCGAGCCTCCCGCGTAAGCGGGGGGAGCGTGAGCAGTATCCTCCCCCCGCTCACGCGGGAGGCTCGCCATTTGGTTCGTGCCTCTTAATGAGCGGAGATAGCACCATGACTCGCGATCCCAACATGCATAGCGGCGTTTGCTACACCGATCGTCGGCAATTTCTCTGGCAGTTCGGCGGCGGACTCGGCGGCATCGCCCTGGCCAGCTTGCTGAACCACGAAGGATTACTCGCGGCTCCGGCCGCTGGGCCGCATGGCTCGCCGCATTTCCCCGCCAAAGCCAAGCGCGTCGTGCAATTGTTCATGTCCGGCGCGGCCAGCCAGTGCGACACCTTTGACTACAAACCGCGTCTCATTCGGGATCACGGCAAAAAGTGGGATCCGGGCGAGAAGGTCGAGCTATTTCAGTCCAGTCCCGGTCAGACCATGCAATCGCCGTGGAAATGGCGGCGCTACGGGCAGAGCGGCAAATGGATCAACGATTGCGTCGCGCCGCTCGGCGCGTGCGTGGATGACATGGCCTTCATCCATAACATGGTGGCGAAATCGAACGTCCACGGTCCGGCCACGTTCATGCAGGCGACCGGCTTCGTTCTGCCGGGTTTCCCCAGCATGGGTGCCTGGATCAGCTACGGACTCGGCCGGCTCACCGACAATCTGCCCACTTTCGTTGTTCTGCCCGATCCGCGCGGCTTTCCGCCCAACGGTCCACAAAACTGGGGGGCCGCCTTCCTACCCGCCGAACATCAGGCAACGATGGTGCGTCCCAGCGCCAAAAGCCCCATTGCCGATCTGTTTCCACCGAAATCGAGTTTCGTCACGCGCCAAAGCGATGCCGATATGCAGGCGGCACTGGCGGCGCTGAATCGTCGTCACGAGACAGCGCGGCCCGGCGATTCGCGGCTCGATGCCCGCATTCGCTCTTACGAAATGGCCGCTCGTATGCAGCTGAGCGCCCCCGAAGTTCTCGATCTGGCCAAGGAACCGGCGCACATCCTGCGCATGTACGGACTCGATTCGCTCGACATCGCCTTGCAGGACGGCATCAGTGAGAAAGCCGAGATTCAGTATTTCGGCCGAAATTGCCTGGTCGCACGCCGCCTGCTGGAACGCGGCGTGCGCTTCGTGCAGGTGTGGAGCGGGGCCGACAACGGTTTCCCGCGCCGCAATTGGGACTCACACGAAGACATTGAGCGCGATCATGGACCGCTCGGACGCGGCCTCGCCGTCGGCGCGGCGGCGCTGCTCAAGGATCTGAAACAGCGCGGCATGCTCGACGATACCATCGTGCTGTGGACGACGGAGTTTGGCCGTATGCCGTGCAGCCAGGGCAGCAAGGGCCGCGATCACAATCCGTTCGTCTTCACGAACTGGCTCGCCGGCGGCGGTGTCAAAGGCGGCGTCACCTGCGGCGAAAGCGATGAATGGTCGTACAAACCAGCCGACAAGGCGACGTATTGCTATGATGTCCACGCCACCATCCTGCGTCTGCTGGGCATCGACCACGAGCGCCTGACCGTGCGCCACAACGGCATCGACCGCCGCTTGACCGATGTGCATGGCCGGCTGATCCCGGAGATCATGGCCTAATTTTCCACGAATAAAGAGAGAATTACATGAGAAAGTTTACGGTGATACTGCTCGCGATGTTCCCTTGGTATGGCGGAGTATTGCCGGTCCGGGCGGAGAAGCCGCAGCCCGCCTACGATTCGATCGATCGCTATGAGACGCGGCGGTTGGAAGGCTGGAAGCTCCTCATCAACAAGAGCCTGCTCGCCGACGAACAGCGTGAACTGCGCGACAAGACGCTGCGTGTGCTGGGCGATCAACTCTTCCAGATTACGCGCGTCGTTCCCGCGGAAGCGCTGGCCAAATTGCGGAAGATTCCCATCTGGGTTGAGTTGAAGGAATCGCATCATCCGTGCATGTGCTATCATCCCGGCGCGGGATGGTTGCGCGAACACGGCATGAATCCCGCGAAGGCCGGCGCGGTCGAAATCGCCAATGCACGCAATTTCAACAGTTGGACACTTCAGCAACCGTGGATGGTTCTGCACGAACTGGCTCACGGCTATCATCATCAGATACTCGGTTTCGAGAACGCCGAGGTGCAAGCGTGCTACGATGCCGCCGTCAGCGCCAAGCTGTACGATTCGGTGCTGAATGGTCGCGCGAATAAAGTGCGTCATTACGCGCTGAACAATGCCAAGGAGTATTTCGCCGAGATGACGGAGGCGTATTTCGGCACGAACGATTTCTATCCCTTCGTTCGCGCGGAGTTGAAGAAAGTCGATCCGCGGATGTTTGATTTGCTCGAAAAAGTTTGGGGCGTGCGGAAAGCGGCGGCAAAGTAAGTAGGTCCGGCGAGCCGAGCCGGACAACCAGTGCCGCTCGGCTCGCGGCACCTACCGACGCGAATCGCATCCGGTAGGTCCGGCGAGCCGAGCCGGACAACCAGTGCCGCTCGGCTCGCGGCACCTACTTAATGCGTGCCGCTCGGCTCGCGGCACCTACCAATGCGTCCGAGCTTGTTACTCCGGCAACAGCCACACCCGAATCGTCTCATCAAGACTCCCGGAGACGATGTGCTTGCCATCCGCGGATATATCCAGCGAAGTAACGGCCGCCGTATGGCCGCGACAGCACCATAATTCGGAGCCGCTTTCCGGATCCCACACGCGCAGCGTCTGATCGTGACTGCCCGAAACCACCCGGCCATCGGCGGTCACGGCCACGGCGGCGATCATCTGGCGATGGCCGCTGAAACGCCGCAGTTCGCGGCCGCTCTCCACGTCCCATAAGCGAATCGTCGTATCAAAATGTCCAGATGCGATCGTTTGGCCGCCGGGCGCGAACGCCGCGCCGAAGATGAGGCCGCGCGGCACGGCGAAGCTCCGCACTTCGCGCCCGCCGCGTACATCCCACAGGCGCAGGGTTTGATCGCGCCCAGCCGATACGACATGCTGGCCATCATCGGACAGAGCGACGCTGGTAATCTCGGCGCGATGGCCGATCCAGCGCTGAATCTCGCGGCCGCTGTGCAAGTCCCATAAACGCAAGGTGCGGTCCTCGCCGCCGCTGACGGCCTGCCGGCCATCGCGACTGACCGCGAGGCAGCGCACCGCGTTGGTGTGGCCCATCAGTCGTGCAACCTCCTGGCCGGTTACCGGATCCCAAACGCGGACACTCGCCCCCTGGCCGGCGAGCGCGTGTCCGCTGCCGGGAACAACGGCTATACAACAGACCTCTTGAGGAGATTTCCCGAAAACTCGTTGTTCCGCGTCGCCGGCAATGTCCCACAAATGGAGTTGACGATCGGCACAGGCCGCCAGAATCGATTGTCCGTTCTGGGCGAACGTCACGGCGATCACGGGGCCACCGGAAGACGGAATCGTGCGCAGCGCGCGCAGCGGTTCGGGTTGATGTCCGGCCGGCAGCACGCCGGTTCGCGTCAGCTGTTCGAGCGCGGACGCCAGTTCGCCCGGCGTGCGGTAGCGATCGTCGGGATGCTTGGCCATCAGCTTGCGGACCACGCTCGCCACCGCCGCCGGCACCTCCGGCCGCAGTTGATCGACCGACGGCGGCGTCTCCCAGCGCTGGCGGTCGAGTTTCTGAATCAGCGTTCCACCGGGAAACGGTACGCGGCCGCTGAGCAGGAAATAGAACGTGCAGCCGAGACTATAGAGGTCAGCCCGGCTATCGGCCTTGTGCGGATCTTCCAATTGTTCGGGAGCGATGTAGTCGGGTGTGCCGATGACCGCGCCGTCGCGCGTCAGCGTCGTCAGCGAATCCTCGGTCAGATCGCGCAGCTGATACAGGCGTGCGACGCCCATGTCGAGGATTTTGACACGCGGGCGCGGCGGCAGGGCAATGCGCTGTCCCGGCTGCGGTGTGCCGCTGTTAGGGGCCACAACCATGAGATTCGAGGGCTTGATGTCGCGATGCACCAGCGCTTGCTCGACGGCGTGTTGCAAACCCAGCGCGGCTTGGCGGACGAAATCGCACGCCAGGGCGACCGGCAATGGGCCATTGTGTTCGACCAGACGTTGGAGCGTCAGCCCCGGCACATATTCCATCGCCAGAAAATGCGTATCGCCATCCTGATCCGCTTCGTACACGACGACGATGTTTGGATGCGACAGCCGCGCCGCCGCCTGAGCCTCACGGCGAAAACGACGTAGCGCCTCCGGATGCGCCAGCCGTTCCTTGCGAAACACCTTCAAGGCGACAATGCGGTTCCCTCGCACCTGGCGCGCCTTGTAGACGATGCCCATGCCGCCCTGCCCTAGTTCGCCGAGAATCTCATAGTCTTCCAGCCGGAATGTGCTGGGAACGACGGCAGCGAGTGTTTCGTCCGCGCGGGGTGGAGGCGGAACGAGGAGGGTTGGGAGCGATTCACTTTTTTCGCGGGAGCCGCACACCGGACAGGGCAAGGTCGCGCCGTCGAACCGTGCCTCCGCGGTAACGCGGATTTCCCATTCGTGACCATTCGGACAGCGCAGCAAATGCGGCATGGAAAACGGACTCTCCGGCCCAAACGTCCCTTTGGCCCTGTCATCTTAGCGACCCGCTGCCCCCTGTGCATAGCTGAGCAGGAACGCAAGTCAGAGAATAGCCGCGTCAACCTCCCCCTCGTTCAGACTACGGTTGCGCCTAGAAATGAGGCGTTCGTCTGGCGAGCTTTCTCTCGCGTAAGCGCCCCGAGTGCTTTCCGACTCGGGGCGCTTACGCGAGAGAAAGCTCGCCAGACGAACACGCCGACGTCATTTGCGTTTGAAGGTGAGCGCGAAATCATCGAATTGAATAGCCTTGTGGCCGTTGCCCGAGTCGGCGAAGAATTGCTCGAGCAGATCGCGTACATGAGCGGAGGCCAGGTGATAGTAGTTGTGCTTGCCGTCGCGGCGGAAGCCGACCAGACCGACCATGCGCATGAGCGTCAGGTGATGACTGACAGCCGGCTGCGATTGGCCGAGCATGTCGCACAGGGCCGAGACGTGTAGTTCACTGTCCTGGGCCAGAGCGAGAACGATCTTCAAGCGTGATGGATCCGCCAGCAGTTTGAAGACAGCGGTCATGCGGGAAATGGTGTCGCCGGAGACCCGGATCGGTGACGAGGTCAAGGGCATGACCTTCGGTGAACGGGTTCGGACCGCGGTAGCATGATTGGTCAAGACTGAATCCTCCCACGTCCCGCGCGTCTTGGCCGGTAGACGCTGGCTCGGTCGCATCGAAGCGCTCCAATAGCGCAAGAGTGTCCCGGCGAACGCGCGGGTCCCCCTAAATGAAAAAGAATGGAACTCCCCGGCCCAGGCCGGATCAATCGCACACTCGCCGGCCGTGCGGCCGGGAGCCTGAAAAACCAAACGCATCGGATGGGCAAAGGCTCAGGTGGACCTTATACCGATTGAGGATGGATAGGGGATAAAACGGCAGGGCGAGCTTCATCCCGAGTCTATCTCAGCCATTTGGCTTTTACGAGTCAATTAGTAGAATATCAGTGTTTTCATGTGCGTCAAATAAAATCCTGTTAATTTCTTCATTCTCCTATATCGCGGGCGCGCCAATGGATTCCGGCGAACGGCCGGCGTGAGCCGGCTGGTATAGCGTCCACCAGTCTATACCAGCCGGCTTACGCCGGCCGTTCGCCTCCTGTACCGGAAAGTCCATAGGCGCGCAACGTCTGGGCGATGCGTGCTTCCCCGGCTTCGTCGAGCGCACAAAGGGGCAGCCGCAGTTCACCCGTGCCGCGACCGAGCAACTTCATGGCCGTTTTCAGCGGAATCGGATTGGTGGCCACACCAAGCATATCGCGGCAAAGGGTGAATAAGCGACGATGCCACTGCAACGCCTCGGCCGGCTTGCCGGCATCGTAGGCCGCGACGAGCGCCTTCAAATCGCGCGGCACCAGATTGCCGACCACCGACACCACGCCGCGCCCGCCGATACTCAGGAGCGGCAGGGTCAAGCTATCGTCGCCGCTGAGAATGGTCAGATCGCACAGCGAGGCGATATGCGACGCTTGATCGAGCGAACCCGTCGCTTCCTTGATGGCGACGATGCTGGGAATTTCCGCCAATCGCGCGATCGTCTCCGGCAGAATGTTCGAGGCGGTTCGGCCGGGAATGTTGTAGAGCATGATCGGCAAATCGCATGCTTCGGCCACGGCGGCGAAGTGCCGATAGTATCCCTCCTGCGTCGGCTTGTTGTAATAGGGACCGACCATGAGCGCGCCGTCGGCGCCGGCGCGCTTGGCGAAGCGCGTCAGCCGAATGGCTTCGCGCGTGCTGTTGGAGCCTGTGCCTGGCACGACCTTGAGGCGTCCCGCCGCTTGCTCGACCACGGCGGCGATGATACGCTCGTGTTCCTCGTGATCGAGCGTCGGTGACTCGCCGGTGGTGCCGACCGGCGACAGGCCATCCGTCCCTTGCTCGACGTGCCAGTCCACCAGCTGGCGCAGGTTCGGCAAGTCGATCTCGCCGCCGCGAAACGGCGTGACCAACGCCACCGTCACGCCGGCGAACTGTTCTCCCTTAGTCTTCTTCATGGCTGCTTACTCCGATGCTAGGACGGATGACGCGCACCGTCTTATCCCAAGAGACTTTTTACCGAAAACGACAAGAAGACAACGGGGCGAACGAATAGAATAACAGAATCGTCACGCGGATGTTGCCGGCCGCGCGGCGAACGCCGAGAGCGACGAGGATGGCGATGCTGGAACAATTGGTGCATTCGGTCGAGTCGGGGCTGCTAGGTCTGGGTCGTTGTTTGTTCAGCGCCAGCCCGCGCGAACGCTTGCAAGACGACATCGAGCGCCTGACGACGGACCTGCGCCAACGGCAGGCGGAGTTGACGCGCGCGCGGATGGAATTGGCCGCCGTGAAACGCCGTCTACGCGACAACCCAACCGTCGCCGCCCTCCTGCCGTCGCGCATCGAGATCGCGATGCGCAACCGCCGGCCGGAGCAGGCGTGGCGCTATGCGTTGGAACTGGATCAACTCCGTCAATCGCTGGCCGCCGATCAGGAAGCGAGTCCTCGTCTGGAACAAACGTGTTGGAGTTTGCAATTTCTCATTCGCCAACTTGAACGGCGTCTGGCCCAGCTTCAGGAGCAACTCTATCCCTCTTAATTCGGCGGCACGGCCGATGACTCGCTTTTCCCCTCTGCCTCCGGTCGTTTTCTTCGACGCCGTCGGCACCCTCCTTCATCCCGAACCGTCCGCGCCGGCGGTGTACGCGACGATGGGCCGGCGCTTCGGCAGTCGTCTGGACGAATCCATCCTTATCGCTCGTTTTCGCGCCGCCTTTCGCCGTCAGGAAGAAGCGGATTATGTCCATGATCTTCGCACCAGCGAGGAACGCGAGTTCGTGCGCTGGCACGCCATCGTCGGTGAAGTCCTCGACGATGTGATGGACCCGGATGCGTGTTTTCACGAGTTATACGCTCATTTCGCGCGGCCCGATGCCTGGCGCTGCACGCCGGAAGCAGCCGAGGTGTTGGAAACGCTGGCGGCTCGCGGTCATGTGCTGGGCATCGCCTCGAACTTCGACAGTCGGCTCCGTGGTTTGGTCGAGAGCTTTCCCGCTTTGCGGCCGGTGCGTCATCTCGTCATCAGTTCGGAGATCGGCTGGCGCAAGCCGGCCGCGAGTTTCTTCGTGGCGATGTGCCGGCAGGCTGGGACTTCCGCGGAGGAGGTTCTGTATGTGGGAGACGATCCGGTCAATGACTACGAGGGGGCGCGAGCGGCGGGTCTGCGGACGGCATTGCTCGATCCACACCATCGCGCCGCGGTTCCCGCGCAGGCGCGTCTCACGTCATTGACCGATCTCATTTAGCGGCCGTTTGCCAGGCAAGTCCTTGCGGAGGTGAACGCTTGGCACTCCAATCATCTTCAAATCGCACGGCCAAACCAATTGGGCTTCCCCTCCCCCACGATGCCAGGAACTTGGCACCGACTATTCTACCCTTGGCTGGTGGTGAGCGACGACGGTGCGCGCCGAGTAACGCGCACCGCAGAGGTACACTATGTCACCTCCGCGTCACCTCCGAAGAAGGTTCCTGGGGTGGGGTGGCGAACCGACAAATCTACGAAACGCCGCGGTCAGAGGTTGCGCTTGATCCCGCCGACTTCGCTGTTGCCACCGGATACAACTCGGCATATAGGTAGTGTTCCATGTCTGGAGTAAGAACATACACGCACAAGTAAAGGCCATGCAATTCCTGAGCGAGTGAACCAGGCGAGACGATTACGTTTGCCTTGACGAACGAGACTGCATCCCATAACCACAAGGCGGTTGACTCAAAGAACAAGTGCAACGAAGTCGCTTTGTCCTTTCGACTGGCCCGCCAACTTGCGGTAGCGGCAAGCGCGGCGGGCCAATCGGCTTCCAGAGCTGCAACGGAGTCGCACTCAAACCGGACGCTCGCGCCGTACGTTCTCCCGAAGCCGAAGAAACCGCCAACAAAGTCCTCGCTGAAATGGACCATTACTCGCCACCGAACGACTAAACCTTGCTCAGTCCCATGTTTCAGCTTATCGCCGAACACAAAGGTCAGCCGCTGGGCCGGCGAGAGGGGCAACATGACTCGGAAAGCCCATCTGCGGTCCCGGTCTGCTGGTCGGGTAAGGAATCGGCGTTGCCGTCGCTCCCTTCCCTCAGAACCGGTCGATGTCCGTTTCGACGACCTCCGTGCTCCACTGGACACGGACCGTTCGAGAGGCAGCGTGCGACTCATCGGAGCCGCCGAACACGTCCTCGGGGAACACGTCGAGTAGTTCGGTAAGATACAGGTGGTTGTTGTCGATGTTGCCTTGCGTAACCGTCAGGTAGCGAGAAACAACCGCCATACACACCTCTCAACTAGCTAGAGCGACTGTGGCCGAATATCTGATTAGGTCGTGCACGCGCGTGATATAGCAAGGGTGCGCGATATAGCAAGGCTCTTCCCAAGTATCCAAAACATCGCGCCGACGTCAAGAAAAATGCGCTTCCGTTTGGGGGATGGGGATTTTTTCTTGCTCGCCCCGTTCACACCGAGTGCCCCGCACGAAAGAGTAGCCGACTTGTGCCGTGAGTCGGAAGACTCGCGGAGCGAGTGTCCCACACTATCTGAACCCGTCGCTGGCGCTCCGGGCTTATACTGAATCACCTTCATCCACGAACTGCGCCCCCACGTCGTAGATCCCCGCCATCAATTGGTTGCAGCGCACAATCCGCGCGGTCATCCGCAACGTCGTCTGGTCTTGTTGCGGCAAGGACACCATCACGTCTTCCCGTGGCAGGGGCGTGCTGGTCAGGAAAGAAATGCCGCCCTTCGACAGATCGCGACCGAAGCCGATGATCGGCTCGCTGTTCGAGGTCGTCTGAATGCGGATGCGCGCGGTGAACACGGCGCGCGGATGCACCCGCCGTTCATCGGGCCGCGCGGTCTGGCCATGCAACTGTTCCAACAGCGTGTCGATGGCATGATCCCCGTTCGCGGACGTTGTCGCAGAGGGATGCGACGCGGCGGACGCGACCTGAAAACGACAACCGAGTTCGACCACTTCGCCGCCGCGCGTCTGGCAATGTCGCACCTCGGCCGGGACGTAGAGCATCTGTCCCTCCCAGTCGAGTCCGATGAGGATGCGCTCGCTCGTGGCCAGGCGAGCTTGCAAGAGGCCCATGCCCTCCGGTGACAGGTTCTGCGCTACGCCCTCGTAGGCGGCTTCCCAGTCTACGGTGCCATCCGCTCGCACCGGTGCCACGCGCACAGGCCGTTGCACCGGCAAGCGCGGACCACACCGCTTCTCCTCGCCCGAAGGTCGAGCCAGGGTAAGCACGACGCGCCGGCCACCCGCCTCGTAGCGTACCTCATCAAGGAATGATCGCATGAGGAGAATGCCCCGACCGCTGGATAGCAGCGTTTCCGGGTCGGGATTGGCCGCCCGCTTCAGGGCACGTTCCACGTCGAAGCCTTTGCCCTGATCGGTGAAGGTCCAGCGGCAGTATTTGCCGTCATAATCGATGCGCACTTCGACCGTCCGCGTTCCGTAGTGCGGATCGACCGAGCGCGCCGCCAGCGCCTCGGCGAAGACGTTGTCGGATTGTTCTTTCAGATCGGAAGACAGTTCCAGATTGCCGTGAACGATGGAGTTGGTCAGCGCTTCATGCAGCGCGAGCATGAGCTTGCTGGCGCGCGATTCGTGACACGCCCCGCACAGGATGGCCTTGTCCTTGAGATACTCGACGGTGGGCGCAATCCACTCCGGCTGACTGGGAATGTGCAAGTAGGTTTGTTCGGCCGCTATCGCGGCCGGCAGAGAAGGCGTTTGCAGCTCACTTATCATGACCGTCTCACGCGGACAGGGGCGGTCCTCCCGCAGATCGGGGACGCTGCAATCCTAGCCCGCGCAACAGGTCGGAGCAAAGAAAAGCGCTCGCGGTAGGTGCCGCGAGCCGAGCGGCACTTCGTAAAAAGTCCGGCTCGGCTCGCCGGACCTACCGGTAGGTGCCGCGAGCCGAGCGGCACGCATTGGGGTAGGTGCCGCGAGCCGAGCGGCACTTAGGGAAAGGAACCACACGAGTTTCCACTCGTATAGCCGCACTCGGCCGGCAGGATGCCCTGAGCCTGTTTCACCTTGACGGCGGCGATCTTCCAGCCGAGGAACTCCTTGACCACCTCGCCCCGTGCCTTGTACGACTCCATGTAAGACGTGGTCAGGTCCGCGAACACTGGCATTCCCTGGCCTTGCTGTTTCTCCAGATCCTTAATTCGTTCCTGCCAACGGCCGGACGCCTCGCGGGCCAGAATGGTAACCTCACGCCGGGCACGCACCTCGTAGGCCGCCTCGCGTATCTCGGCCACGACGACGCGCTCACGCTCGCGAAGGTAATCAATCAGGTGAGCGCGGACGGATTCAACTTCGTCCTTTTGCCTCGGCTGAATGTGCGTCACTTTAGCCAGAATCGTCAGCATCTTGCAGCCCGACTTGGGACTGGACATGCCGAGCATGGGACTGATCGACCCCAACAGTTTGCGCGCGGCGTCCAGCGTGTCCTTGTCGAGATGGGTGATCATGCCACGCAGCAAAAGAAGCTGGGGCCGCTCAGCCAGGCCCAGACGCACGGCCGCCTCGATATCGGGAACGGCTTCGCTGCCCAGTGGGAGGCTTGGGTCGGGGCGGAATCGCCAGGTGTGCGAGGGATTGAATCCCAGCGCCTGACGGAGTTTGCTGTTGAGCTGCTCGATCACCAGTTGATTTTGCGCCTGCTGCAATTGCAGCCCGACGAGCCGCCGTTGATATTCCTCAATCGGCGCCGGCAAGCGAATCCCTTCTTTTTTCAGGCGTTCCATGCGTGCCAGCGTATCGCGGCCACGCTCCAGACTGGTATCCAGCAAGTCCGCCTTCGCCTCAGCGCCGGCGAGTTGGTAGTACCACTCCAGCGCCGTGCCGGCGAACTGATCGCGGATTTCCAAGGCGCTGTAGAGCAGCATGGATTCCTGAAAGGCCCGCTGACTGGCGGACTTGCGATCGTTACACAGGCAAAAACCGTTCGTTCGCTGTTGGGCGAGTTTCTGACGCTGGCGATCGAGCGAATCGGCTGCCGGCGCGTGCCGCGCCGCCAGGCACTGACATTGTTTGGGTTCGAGCGCGCGGTAGGCGGAAGGAGGTGGCGGATCGTCCGGCGGCTCGATGGGTTTGAGCGACAAGGCCAGGGCAAGCATGTCCGCTTCCAGCGTGTTCCGCTCGGCCGTCGGCAGGGCCAGTTCGGTCGCGGCGGAGGCATCCGCCGGCTCGATGCAACGACAACGATGTCCCAGCGAGCAACCGGCGGTCCCTCCCAGGATCGCCAGCCCCACGAGCAAAAGGATCGACGCTCGCCCCATAAATAGCCCCTGTGGACGTCGCTTCAGACCGCCTTGCGCAGAGCGGGCGCTGTCGTCCGCTGGCGCTGGATCGCCATGCCCTCATCGAGAGCGGCCGCCAGCCGAGGCCAAACGCTCTCCGCGCTGGCCAGTTGCCGCATGCGCTCTCGCGCCCGAATCGCCATCGCCTGATAGCGAGGCAAGCTCTCCGTGGCCGCCTCATAGCTGGCCCGCAGTTGATCGTGCAGCGATTGCCAAACTAGGCGGTGCCAGGTAGTGCGGTAGCCGCCGCCGACCTCCTGCGGCCAGCCGGCCGGCTCCGGGTGCGAATCCAGCGTGTAACCGCATTGCGCGTCGATCGAATCGGCCATGCCCGTGTGCGGCGGCGCCAACGCCGGACGACCAGCCGCCATGAAGTTTTGCAGCGGCAGACACGATCCCTCGGCCCGCGATGTGTTCAGGTAATACGTGCTGGCCCGCGTCAACTCCACGAGTTGCTCCTCGGACAGATACGCCGTCACGAAGGCCAGGCGGCAGCGATGGCTCAGGCCGGTGCCGCAATAGAAGGCGAATAGCTCCGCCAGCGCCGCCGCCTCCCATTCCGCCGACACGACCAGCTTGACGACCAGCGTGGCATCGTCGCGATCCTTCAGCGCCAGCAAGTAGCCGGACAGCAGATCCTGCCAGTTTTTGCGCGCATCGAACGGATTCAGAATGGCAGTGTAAACAACTCCGCTTAGTTCCAATTTCGGCCGCGCGGGATAAAGCAGCCGCACATCGGTTTCCTTGAGGGCTTGCCGCGCCGACCACAGGACGGCGCGCACGGCCCGCGCCGAGCGATGCAGTGTCTTGCCGAACCGCTGCGGCATGGCCTTGACGCACTTCTTGTACAACTCACGGAGACTGAGACGCGCCGGCAAATGGCCTGTTTCCGTGCTAACCCAGGGGCGGGCCGGCCGTGGCAGGGTGGCCGGCTGTGGAAAGACGTAACAGGGACAATCGAGTACCACACGCTGCTCCGGTCGCCAGTCGGGAACCTGGAAGTAGTCGGGCTGGATGGGCACCGGCACCACATGCACCGGCGTCCGCACGCCAGCCCGCAGGAAGGCGGTACGCGAGAACTGCGTGTGCGTGATAATCAGGTCCATCTCCTCGGCTCGCCGCGCCCAGTTCTGCTGAGGATCGTTCTCCAGATCGATGGCCGGGATATCGGGAAACTCCCAGGCGGGCACGGCAATGTTCGGCGCGTCCGGCACAACGTCCATCAGGTGCAGGGGCAGAAAACTAAGGTGAACCGGCGTGCGTTTCTGGTGTCGCGCTTCCGTCACGGCCTGTTCGATTCGGCTGCGTGGACCCGACGCTTCCTGATGTCGGCCCCAGCGTTCCAGCAGCGGCGCGAAGGCGCGATAGACGTAGCGATAGGAGTACGCATCCCGCCCCAGACGCCGAGCCAGGTCGCCTTCGGTGTACATGGAGGTGACGAGCAGTTGCGCTTCGTCGCCGGGAAATCGTATTGACTCGCCGTTCATAACGCCCCTCCGGGCGCAGCATCTGCGCGGCCATGCGCGCGGAGCGCACGGCCCACGGCTGCGCGAGGTTTGGGTATTCACCGGGAGATGTCGTTAATAAGCCCTAACGCAATTCAGTAGGTTCCGCTTGCCGAGGGGGACCTTGCCCCAACAGGTCCCGCTCGGCAAGCGGGACCTACTGCATGCGGTTACAGCCTCTACGCCGCTTGTGGTTGACGCGGTTCCAAGGTGTCGAGCAGATCCAGGGCCGCGCGCAAGCGCGGCCAGATGCTCTCCGCATTCGCCCACTGAGACATTTTGCCTTGCCCGCGCGCGCTCAATGCTTCGTAGGCTGGCCGATCCTGGCTGGCCACATGGTAGCTGTGCCGCAATTGCTCCAGCAGCGACGGCCAAACAAGACGGCCCCAGGTAGTTTTGAAGCGCACGCGATTGTCGTGTGGAAAGATGGTCGGTTCGGGATGCGTTTCGAGGATAAAACCCATCTCGTTGGTAAAATAATCGCTGATCGCCGTATGGCACGGCGAAACGCACGGCCGGCCCGCGGCGAGGTGGTTCATGACCGGCAGACAATTGCCCTCGGCGCGCGTCGTGGTCAGATAGTAGGCGCTGGCGCGCACGAGATCGAGCATGTGTTCGTGTTTGAGGTATTCGGTGAGGAACACAATCTTGCAGCGATGCGCCAGACCCATGCCGCGGTAGTACATCAGGATGCGGTCGATCCAGTCGCGTTCCTTGGTGACGAGTTTAACGACAAGCGTCGCATCGTCGCGATCACGCAGCGCCCCCAGGAATCCGCTGAGCAGATCTTCCCAGTTCTTGCGTCCATCACCGGGATTGAAAATGCTCGTGTACACCACGCCGGACAGATCCAGATGCGGGCGCCGGCAACTCTCCACGTAGTTAGTCCATGAATCGCGGTTGGCCCGGCGCGATGCCTTCTTGAGCAGTCCATGCATCGCCGGCGGCACGAGCGGCTTCAGATAATGGCGATACGTCATCCGTGCCTGATGGCGCAGTCGGCCTCGCAGCGACCCGGTGGGGCGATGCGCTTTGACCGTCACCACTTCGGGCGCATCCCACAGGGCGCTTTCGTGTACATCGGGATGAGGGAAGACATAGGCAGCGTAGGGAAGCTGGACGTGCTGGCCGGCACGCCAGATTGGGATACGGAAGTATTCATCCGGCGTCGGCACGGGCACGATGCGAACGGGCGCGCGAATGCCGGCGCGCTGGAATGTATCGACGGTAAACTGTCCGCCGACGATCACCAGATCGCACTGGTTGGCCGTCGCCACCCAGTTATTGTTGGGATTACCGTCGAAAACATGGTCGGGCACATCGGGAAACTCCCAGGCCGGCACGACCACGTTCGGCGCGGATGGTGTCAGATAGCAGTCCTGGAAGGGCAGGAAACTTACATGAACGGGGTCGAGTCCGCGTCGGCGCGCTTCGCGGATCGCGGCCTCCAGCGGTTCAGCCTCGCGGGAAACCTGGATGACTTCTCCCCAGCGCGACAGTAGCGGGACGAACAACTGAGCGACGATGTCGTAGGAGTAACCGGGCGTACCCAGGTTTTTGCCGCGTGTGGCGCCGGTCATGTAGGAAGTCACGATGACGGCCCGACGACTCTTGCCGTCCGGCGGAATCTGTCCGGGGGTATGCTGAGGATCACGGAGGCTCATCGCCACAATACTCCTGCAAGGACACGAATCGTTGGCCCAAACATCAGGACTTGACTCTCCTCTTATCGTTCGCTCTTGGGGCGAAGTTGAAGGAAAACGCCGAAGATAGCGGTTGTGTCGGCTGCGCTCCGTGCGCGTGGAGAGATGCGCGGCCGAGAGAAAAAGGGGGAGAGCGCGTGAGGTTTGGGGTACGATCGCTGTCGAGCGATTTCGACAATTTCGCAGATGGCTTGTACGGCGTCGCTTCCACCGCTAAAGTAAACCCGCCGCTGGAGTGGCGGAATCGGCAGACGCATCGGACTTAAAGAAATTTGAGCACCGGAGTGGGAAACCCTCCGTGTGAATTCAGTCGAAGTCGGGGGAACCGCAGCACGTCCGCGGATGGTGGCGGCAATCCCGAGCCAAGCTCCGGCCGACACGGCGGGAGAAGGTGTAGAGACTTGGCGGCTGAGGCCTACGGGGGCGACCCACGGCCAAGGGAAAGTCCAGACCACAAACCGCAAGGGTGGCGAAAGCCATAGTGGTACGAAAATCCGAAGGGACGTAAGTCCCGTGAGGGTTCGAGTCCCTCCTCCAGCAATCCCTTCCATCTCTTGGGGCTTCCAGACAAAACCCTTGATTGCCAGCCCGCAGCGCCAGCAAGGAAGATCCCTTGCTGGCGCTGCGGGCTGGCACGGGCCGGATATGGCGCATCCAAAACCCGCAGGCAGCCTCTTGGCCGTCTGCGGGTTTTGGATGCGCCAGCGTGAATGCTGCCGAGTTGATGTCGCTTCTTGGCATGAGTTGACAGGATTGGCGGAAAAAATCCTCAGAAAGTCCCGAAAAATCACCGAATCTACTCTCTTAATAACACCCCTCGCCAGGGTAGTATCGAAATTGTGAATCCGCAACAACTACTCGCCCTGGCTCTCGATCCTTCCCGCATTCTTGAGGCCCGCGGCATCCTCCCCGACCCCTGGCAGCGAGCGTTCCTCTTGTCCAGCGATCGCCAGATTTTACTCAATTGCAGTCGTCAAAGTGGGAAATCCACGGTCGTCAGCGCCCTGGCCCTGCATACGGCGTTGTTCACGTCCGGCGCGCTGGTGCTGCTATTGTCGCCATCGCAGCGCCAAAGTACCGAGATTTTTCGCAAGGTACTCGATGCTTACAAGGCGCTCGGCAAACCGCTGCCGGCTCGCCATCAAACGCAGTTGCGGCTCGAACTGGCTAACGGCTCGCGCGTCTTGTGCCTGCCGGGACGCGAGGGAACGATTCGTTCCTTCGGTGGGGTCAATTTACTTGTCCTCGATGAAGCCGCCCGCATTCCCGACGATCTGTATCGCAGCGTTCGCCCCATGCTCGCCGTGTCGCAAGGACGACTCATCGCCCTGAGTACACCGTTCGGTCAGCGCGGTTGGTTCTGGCAGGAATGGGAGAGCGAGGGGCCGTGGAAAAAGATTCGCATCACCTGGCGCGATTGCCCGCGCATCACGCCGGCGTTCATCGCCGAGGAAACCCGCGCGATGGGTCTGTCATGGGTGCAGCAGGAATACGAATGTCTTTTCACCGCGCTCGAAGGTCTTGTTTATCCCGATTTCGAGCAGGCGTTGGTGGACGATGGGCAGCAGGTAACAGGCCGATTGGTCGGCGGTATCGACTTCGGCTGGCGCAATCCGTTCGCGGCCGTGTGGGGCGTGCTGGATCGTGATGATGTGCTGTGGATCACCGGCGAACGCTATTTGCGCGAGACGCCGCTGCACGAACACGCCGCCGCCCTGCGCGAACTCGGCGACGTGATGTGGTACGCCGATCCCGCTGGACGCACCGAGATTGAGGAACTGCGCGCGAGCGGTCTGGTGGTGCGTCGCGGCGACAACGACATTCGACCGGGCATCGCCGCCGTGACGGCGCGGCTGCGCACCGGCCGGCTCAAGGTGCGGCACGACGCCTGCCCGAATCTGCTCACCGAGGCGCGGCTGTACCGCTATCCCACGGCGACTGAGCGCGTTCTGCGCGGCGAAAATCCGGTGGATGACCACAATCACGCGCTGGGTGCGCTGCGTTATCTCATCTCGCGCCTGGATGCGCACTTCATCGCCCGCTTACGCCGCCGTCCGCTATCCGCTGCCCGCCATCCGCCCGAGACAACAGCGGACGGCGGGCAGCGGATAGCGGATAGCGGAAACGAAGACCTGTGGACGAGGCTGTCATGAATTGGAATGCAGAAGTCAGAATGCAGAATGCAGAATGAAAACGCATCTGACTTCCATTCTTCATTCTGCATTCTGCATTGAAAAGGCTGTCATAATGCGTACTTTTCTCGCCAAAACGCTGTTTCGGCTCGCCCATTGGCTCCAGTCCAAGGGAATGCCCTACGCGCTGGCCGGCTCACAATGGTCGGGCACCAGTTTCGTCGATAGCTACAAACGCAATCGCCAGCCGACGCCGAACGAAATCCTGGCCGAACTGAAAAACACCGCCTGGACGTGTGCCAGCATCAACGCCGCGACCTGCGCCAATTATCCACCGCGTTTGTACGTCATCACCGAACACAATCAACCGCGCCCGAAATGTCTGACAAAATCGCTCTCACAACAATCCGAGCGCCGCTTGCGTTCCCTGCCGCATCTGCACATCCGCGCCAAGAGCGCCGCCATCATTGAGGAAGTCACCGACCATCCGCTGCTGACGCTGCTCCAGCGCGCCAATGTCGCGCATAATGCGTTCGATCTCTGGGAGTTGACCACGCTGTATCAGGAGGTCCACGGCAGCGCTTATTGGGGTCTCGATGTGGACCCCATGCTGGGAGTGCCGCGCACCATCTGGATTTTGCCGACGCAAAACGTCACACCGCGCCGCGATCCCAATAGCGCGAACCTCGTGGACTATTACCTGTATCGCAACGGCACCAGTGAGGAACGCTTTGCGCCGAATCGGGTGATCCACTTCGCCTATCCCGATCCGCGCGATCCGTACACGAGCGGCTTGTCGCCGTTGCGAGCCTGCTTCGAGCAAGTCGCCCTGACCAGTGAATACGCCGCGTTCAAGAAAGCCAAGTTCGAGAACCACGCCATTCCCGACGCCATCATTTCGCCGGATGAAGTGATGGGCGAAGAGGAGCGCGATCGCCTGGAAACTCAGTGGAATCATCGCTTTCGCCGCGGCGGCAGCGGCAAGGTGGTCGTGGCCGAATCGTCGCTGAAGGTGTCGCTGCTCAATCAATCGATGGGCGATGTCGCCGCGCTGGCGGACATGGCCGCGACGAAAAACGACATCGCCAATGCGTTCCATATCCCGATCGCGTTTCTAACCTCACAAACGAACCTGGCGAACTTGCAGGCGTCGCGGAGCCAGCATATGAGCCTGGCCATCGGTCCCCGACTCCAGCGCCGCGATGAGAAACTCAACGCCCAGCTCGTGCCGCTGTTCGATCCGACGGGCCGGCTGTTTCTGGCCAGCGAGGATCCGGTGCCGGTCGATCAGAATCTGCTCGTGCAGCAACAGATCGCCGACCTCAAATATGGTGTTGTGTCGATCAATGAGATCCGCAGTGAGCGCGGTTTGCCGCCGGTGCCGTGGGGCGAGGTGCCGTGGTTGCCGCTCCGATGGGCACGCACCAACAGGCGAGAAAATCCGAAATCCGAAATCCGAAAGAAATCTGAAATCCGAATCACCAAGGACAAAAACAAAATCGGTTTTGGTTTGAGTTTTTCTTTTTGGAGTTTGAGATTTCTTTCGGATTTCGGATTTCGGATTTCGAGTTTGGAGATTCAATCATGTCCGATATTCTCACCACCCACTATGGCGCGGTCGAAGGTCCGCTCGGTTTCCCCATGCCCAACCGCGCCGCCCACACGCTCGATACGCTGCTCAAATCGCTGCCGCACACGCCGGAATACGAATATCGTCATCTCGTCACGACCAAGGCGGCCACGGAGATCAATCCCGGCGAACGCAGCGATGTCAGTTGGATTAGCAGCGAAAGTCCCGACCGCACCCGCGAAGTTGTCGTCGCCAAGGGCATGAATGATTCGCAATTCCAGGGCAATCCCATTGTCACCCTGGGACATGCGTATTACTTGCCGCCGGTAGGCAAATCGCTGTGGCGCAAGCGCGTGCGCGACGGCGAGCGTGTCGGTATCAAGGCGAAGACGGTCTATCCCGCCCGGCCGGAAATGTGGTCGGGACAAGATCCCTGGCCCTCCGATCAGGTGTTCGCGCTCATCCAGGCCGGCCTGTTGCAGGGCAAATCCATTGGCTTTTTGCCCGTCAAGGTCCACATTCCCGACAGCAAGGAAGTGCAGAAAAATAACTGGACCGATCGCGTCGGCCTCGTCATCGACGAATGGTTGTTGCTCGAATACGCCTGTGTTTTTCTGCCGGCCAACCAGGACGCCCTGGTTGAGAGCGTCGCCAAGGGCAGCCTTGCGCTTGGCGATGATGTACTGCAAGCGCTGGGACTGGGCAAGCAACTGTTCGGCGATGGTGATGGCGGCTTGCAAGAGCGTGTTATCTCTTTCACGTCCTTGAATGAAATTCACAACGCCATCCTTGGCCGTATCGCGGCCATCGATTTCGATGGTTTGGCTGAAAAAGCGATAAAAGACACCTTCTATAAAGCTATTGGTCGCGTGTAAGATAGAATTCCTGCCTCATCGAAGCCGTCCGGGTCGGCCGACCGAGAACGACACCAAGCGTTCCGCCGAACATGTCCCGAGATGGACGGATGATTTCGTGCCCTTTCACCCCATCCGTGGACCTCCGAGAGCAATCACCATGTTTGTCGAATTGCTGAAAGATTTCCTCGGCAAAAAGGCCGGCGAGCGCATTCATCTCGCCGAGACCGAAGGCCGACAACTCATCGCCAGCGGCGTCGCCAAAGCCGTCGGCGACGACCCCATCACGCCGCTCGTGACCAAGGCGATGGAGAGCGCCCTGGCCGGCTTCACGCGCGGACTCGATACCGTCATTAGCGAGACGCTGAAACAGTTCAGCGAGGCGCAGAGCCAAGCCCGCAAGCACGCGACACCGGCCATCTTCGGCGCCGGCGGCAGCGGCGATTCGCGCAAATGTTTCGGCGACTGGCTGCTGGCCTGCGCCCGTAATGACGCACGCTATCTGGAAAAACATTATGGTAGTTCGTTTGTCGCCTGGCAGACGAAGGCGGCGTTGGGCGAGTCGTCCGGCGTCACCGGCGGCTACACGGTGCCGCCCGAATTGTTCGAGCAACTCATGACCATCGTGGCCGAGCTGGCCTTCATCCGGCCACGCGCCTTCGTGATCCCGATGGCGGGAGCGAGTTTACAGATTCCTTATCTGGACATCACGACCGCGCAGAGCGCCGGCGTGTCGCCGTTTTTCGGCGGCTTGCAAATGTACTGGACGGCCGAGGCGCAGACGCGCACGGAAACCGAACCGCAGTTCAAGCAATTGGAACTAAAAGCCTGGGAATTATCCGGTTACAGCGTCAGTTCCAATGTGCTGCTTCAGGACAGCATTCTCGGCCTGGAAAAATTCTTGATGACGCTGTTCGCCAAATCGATCGCCTGGTTCGAGGAGTACGCCTTTTTGCAGGGCAACGGCGCGGGCAAACCGCAAGGCATGCTCACGGCCGGGGCGACGCTGACGAAGACGCGCGACGGCGCCAATCAGGTCAGTTTCAACGATGTGGCAACCATGTGGTCGAAGCTGCTGCCGTCATCGTGGAGTACGGCTATCTGGGTATTCTCGCCGAGCGTGGTGCCGCAGTTGTTGCAACTCAAGGATGGTGCCAACCGCGCCATCTTCATCAGCATCGATCAGGGCGTGACGAAATCGCCGGTATGGTCGCTGCTGGGCCGGCCGGCGTTCCCCAGCGAGAAGGTGCCCGCCCTGGGCACCAAGGGCGATTTGATGTTGCTCGATCCGTCGCTCTACGTCATCGGCGACCGCATGCAGATTGAGATTGCCGCATCTGAACATGTGAATTTCTTGAAGAACCAGATGACGTGGCGTGTCGTCGAGCGAGTCGATGGGCAGCCGTGGCTCGAAAAGCCCATCACGCTGCAAGACAGCAGCACGCAGGTTTCGCCGTTTGTCGCCCTCAACTAACAACAGTGTTCAGTGTTCAGTTTTCAGTTTTCAGTTTTCAGATCTCGGTCAACTGAAAACTGAACACTGAGAAAAGGAGCCAGCATGTATACCGAACAACTCACGCAGCGGCTGGGCATCACCGCCCCGGTCGCGCCGCAAACGCTGACAACGACCAGCACGGTCAACAGCGGCAAGGTGGATATGTCCGTCTTCCACCGCGCCCTCTTCTTCTTCGAGACGGGCGCCTTCGGCGGCACCAGCCCCACCTTGTCGGCTGTGCTGCAAATGCAGGACAGTCCCGACGGCACCACCTGGACCAGCAATGCCACCATTTCCAGCGCCACCGTGACGGCCGCGAGCAAACAGGCGACCCAGGAGATTCGCGCCGACCAGCTCAACAGCGGCGCTCGCTACGTCCGCCTTCAGGCTGTTTGCACCATCGGCGGCAGCAGTCCGACCATTCCGGTTGCCATCGTCGCCGAAGCCGACGAGGCGGCGCATAAGCCGGGCAGCGCCCAGAATGACGCCAGCGTCGTCAGTCAAACCGTGGTCAATTGATCCGATGGGTAGGTGCCGCGAGCCGAGCGGCACTTGTGGAGGTAAAGTCCGGCTCGGCTCGCCGGACCTACTGCAATCGACAGTAGGTGCCGCGAGCCGGGCGGCACTTCTTCCCGTCCGGCTCGGCTCGCCGGACCTACCGCCAGTAGGTGCCGCGAGCCGAGCGGCACTTCTTCCCGTCCGGCTCGGCTCGCCGGACCTACTGCATGCGGCTACAGCCTCGAAGTACGAATATGACTACGAAAAATCTCATCACACTGGCCAAAGCGCGAGACGCACTTGCGCCACAGCAGAGCAACCGCCGTCCCTGGGATTATCGGGTCGGCGTCGCCCTCCCTCATTACGAGACACCGGAGACGTTGCCTGTTCTGCTGGAGTTGCTCCGCCTCCAAACCGTGCGCCCGTATGTTCTGCTCATCGATACCGGCTCGACATGGCGGACGGTTCGCCAGGTTGAGAAATCGCGCTCCGCAGACTGTGAGGTCCACTACCTGCGCGCTCACGCCTACCGGCATACGAGCGCGCCCGTCACCACGGCGATGGACACAGCTTTCGCCCTGTGCCGCAACGAATACCTTTTCTGCACGCATACCGATGTCTTCCCCGTCCGACGCGATTTGATCGAATGGCTTCTGTCGCTGTGCAACGCCGAGCAACCCGTCGTCGGCTACGAGATGAGTCCGCGCCCCAACACCAACGGTTGGCGCAACGTGGTCAGCCACACTTGCACCCTGCTGTACATGCCCACCATGCGAAAACACGGCATCACCTGGAGTTTCGAGCGTTATTGGGAGTCGGGCCAGGCACCGCCGCAACAGCACGGCTACCCGGATACGGAACAGCCTTTCGATCGCGCCATCCGCAAAGCGGGCATCTTTCCCTACCTCATCGGACACGATGCCAACGGCGTCCGCTATGTGGATGGCAATATCGATCACGCCCGCAGTTGGACCGGGCTGAAAATCCACAACCGAGGTACGCCGGAATTGGCGCGCGGCTACAGCCAACTTCATTGGGCGCTGCAAGCCGCCAGGATGCGCGCCGCGCGATGGAAAAAGGAGGATGCCGATGGCCGCTAAAGACCTCATCACCAGCGGACGGGCCTTACAGAATATCCAAGCCATCACGGATAATAGCCAAAACGCTTTGCTGGCCACGCTCATCACGGCGTATTCCGATGCCATTGAAAAGTATTGCCGGCGGCGCTTCGTCAGCACGGTTTACGATGAACTCTACAACGGCAACGGCGACCGCCGATTGCTGCTCCGCGAATATCCCCTTCAGAGTGTGCAGAGCGTGCGCTATCGGCCCGTTACCGTGTTGAAGATCATCAACAGCAATACGGCGAGCATTCAACGCGCGACGGTGCAAGTGACTTCCACCGGCATCGCTTTGACGTGGGTAGCGTCCGGCGTAACCGGCACGGACGCCAGCAGCACCTACGCGAGTTTTCCGACCTTGCAAGGCATCGCCGACAACATCAACAGCCTGGGCAATGGCTGGTCGGCGCAGGCGGTCGGCTCAGCGACCGGCGACTACGGTCTGTTCCCCAGCGCCGATCTCTACGTGCCTAGTTCTTACGGTGACGGCACGACGACCGCGAGCCAGGGAGCGCTGACGGCGCGCGGCAACTATGCCGAGTTGAAGCTGCACACCTACGAATTGCAGGGCTATCAATGGGATCCGCGCGGCTGGCTCTTGCGCGCCATCCCCTACACGGATCCGGAATTGTTGCACCCTGAAGATCTTCGTTGGCCGGTCGGCATCGATAATTTCCGCGTGCAATACACGGCGGGCTATTCCACCATACCCGAAGCGATCCAGGAGGCGTGCGCTCTGTGGGTGGCCATTGCCTACAACCAGACGCTGCGCGATCCGAGTCTACTCAGCCAGGCAATAGCGGGAGCAATCCATCACGTATGGGGTCTGCAAAATCCGCTGCATCCGCCGCCGCGCGTGCGCGCCCTGCTCGCTCCGTATCGCCGCCACACGGTCAGCACCATTCAAGGGTGAAATCATGAGTTTGCCTGTCCCGCCGAATGCCACCTGCGATGTCTACCACGGAACCAACGCGCCGCCGAGTACGCCGGATGTCGCCGGAGTATCGTGCTATCTCGAAGAGCGCTTTCGCAACATCAAGCCGATTGGCGGCAGTCCGGGCCTCATCTACGACCACATCCTGCGCGTGGCGTGGGATCTGGACATCCGCGACGATTATAACGGAGTAACAAGCTCCTCGAAGGTCTATGTGCCCGATCAGGATGGCACGGAATTTCAGGTGGTGGCCGTGGCGCGGGTGGGACGCGGCACCGCCGTCGATCACAAAATTGTCTACCTCCAACGCGGCAATGCCCCCTGGCCGACCAATGATGTGTGAGGCAATCGTGAAGAACCGACTACCTTTGTTGCTGTTGCTGAGCGCCGCGGTGCTGGCGGCCTTCATCGTGCTGGAACAATTCGAGCGTGAACTAGCGCCCGTTCCGCCCGCACCGCCCGTGCCGACGCCCAAACCACTGTGTCCGGGACCGAACTGTCCGCGTAAGCCCAAACCGCGGCCGTGGGGCAAACGCTTTGTGCTGCCGGTCGGCAGCCTGGCGTCGTCGGCCATCGGCGGCGAGATTGGTCCGGATGGGACCGAGTTGCAGTGTCCTCTGCCCGGTGAGTTTCACACGAAGAACACCGGCGGCAGCGACGGAGCCGGTTTATGTGTGTACTGCTCGATGAAGCACGCCGGTATCTGGCAAGACGATCCCGTTTTTGCCGGCTTGTTCGAGTGGATGAGACATCATCCCGGCGGCGGCTATCCCGCCAAGGTCGATCGGATGATCGAGCAATTCCGCCGAGAAAAAGGGCTGCCGCAGCCGAATTACATCCAGGTCGAAGGCACGGATTTGGAGATTCTCAAGGCCGCCTGTCGTTCGGGACGCATGCCCTGCGTCACCTATTCGTTCAGCCCCACGGGACGCTACGGAGGCCAGCGCATCGCGCACATGGTCAACTTGGTTCATGCCGAAGATAAACACTTTGTTTTACTAGATAATAACTATCCTGGAATTAGCAATTACGAGTGGCTTTCTGCCGATGAGTTCAAGAAAACCTATACCGGCGGCCGTTCCGGTTGGGCGATCATCCCGCTGCGCCCCGGACCGCCGTTGCCTCCTCACAATGAAAGCGAGTGAATCATGCGTTTCGCCTTCTTCGGTCTGGCGGTCCTCCTGGCGCTGGCTCGCCCGGCACAGGCACAGTACGAATGGCGTTCCTTCGCCGACGATGTCAACCAGATGGGGCTGTATCACGAGGGCCGGCAAATCGGTGCCTATCATCTCGTGGAGGATTATTATCGGCCGCTGGACCCGTTGACGTTGCAGTGGGGCGAACGCTGCCCGCCGCCCATCGCGCCGCCACGACGCAATTTCGGCCTGATTCAAGAAAAAATCCGCGACGGCGATCATTACAGCCTCAATGGACGCGAGGTAAGCAAGGAGCAGATTCAACAGGTGCTGGGCGATGCGGATCGTCGCGTTCCCGACGATAGCGGGAAGATACGCTTAACCGTTATTGGCGATCCGAATTGGCGTTCGATCGTCGATGAGGATTTGCCGAAACATCCGGCGCTGGCGTCGTGGAAAGACAAGATCGTCGCCGCCTGGTATCCGCCGAATCACTGGGCTATGGCGCGCCAGGGCTTTCAAACCAGCGGCTGGCCGACGATTTACTTGCAGGCACCCGATGGCGCGGTGCTGCATCGACAGGACGATTATCAAGGCGGCGCCGAGGCGCTCGCCGAAGTGTTGCGGAAGCTCGATCCGCATTACAAACCCGAGAAAGACAGGGATCGTCGTAAGGTCGATCTGGCGCGTTGGTTGCCGTCCCGAGTTCCGTGGAGTGTACCGTTGGTGCTGCTGAGCGCCGCGGCGTTGCTGTTCTTCTTGCGGAGAAAGACATGATTCAGCCTGAAATTTGGCATGTGGTGTTCGCGGCCGTCGGTGTCGCGCTGGGATGGTATCTCAAACATCAAAGTATCAAGGTGCCGCCGGAAGTACTGTCGGTGGTCGAAGACTTGCTGGCGCGGAAGCAGCAGGACCATAGCCGCAATCTGTTGCAAGACCTCCTCGACGCGGTCAAGGCGTCGCTGTCCGCGTCGAAACCCGAAGCGAAGTAATCGAGACGATTGTCATGAACCCCGACACGCTGGCCGGCGCCGTCCGCAATCGCATCAAGGCTCATGTGCGCGTGCGGGCCGGCGATCTGCTGCCGCACGAATTGAATCCGCGCACGCACAGCGCGGCGCAGCGAGCGGCGCTGGCCGCACTCTATGAAGAGATCGGCTTTGCCCGCTCGTTGCTCGCCTACGCATTGCCCGATGGCCGACTGAAACTCATCGACGGTCATCTGCGTCAGGATCTCGCGCCCGATATGGAGGTGGAGGTTGAGGTGCTGGATGTCAGCGATGCCGAGGCCCGCGCGCTGCTGCTCTCGCTCGATCCGCTGGCGCAATTGGCCGACTACGACCGCGCCGCCCTCGATCGACTGCGCGGCTTGACCAGCACCTCGTCCGATGCGATCGCCAACTTGTGGGCATCGATCGCGCAGACGAATGCCGCCGTCGCGGAATCGCTGGCCGCCGCGCGCACGCCGAAGGAGAAAACGGAGACAATCCCGGAACAGTTTCTCATCCTCGTCGAGTGCGCCGACGAGCAGGCGCAGATTGAATTGCTTGAGCGCTTTCAGCAAGAGGGGCTGACGTGCAAAGCGCTGGTGTCGTGAGTAGAATGACCAGTGTTCCCGCAAAGTACGCCGTCAAGATAAGCAATCGAAAGGCAAGCAATCATGTCGAACCCTCCTGTCGATCCCGTTCCTCAACGAGACACCGCCAGCGAAGTCCCGCCCTTCTCTTCCTCGCAAGGACAGGGCACGGACGATTCCGCGTTTTGGAGACACAAGAGTTCGGACGAATTGGCTGCGGAACAAGGCGTTCAGCCGATTGAGGACTTCGAGGCGTTTCTCGATGAGATCGGCGATGTGTGGCCCGAAGAGGAAAGTGCGGATGAGTTCATCGCCTGGCTACGCAAGTTGCGCCGCGAAGGACGGGATAGCTGATGGGCACTGTCGTAATGGATACCGACGTGGTGTCTTTTCTATTCAAGAAGGACACCCGTGCGCGACTCTTTCAAAGACATCTGGTCGGCCAGCAGTGGATGATTTCGTTCATGACGGTGGCCGAGTTGGAGCTGTGGGCTTTGCGGCATCAGTGGGGAGCAACTCGCAAAGCCCGCCTGGAACAGTATCTCGCAAAGCCCGCCTGGAACAGTATCTTTGCCGCTTCGTGCTGCATCCGTTTGATCGAGCATTATGTCTGAAGTGGGCTGAAGTGACGGATTCCGCGCGGCGGAATGGACGACCCATTCAGACGGCGGATGCCTGGATTGCCGCCACGGCCCAGCTGGCAAGCGTTCCCCTGGTGACCCATAATCCCGCCGATTACGCTGGCGTGAACGGATTGACCGTCCTTTCGGAAGCAAGTCCCTGAACGGCGCTGTTGGCTCGCGTTCACACGCGCTAAGCCGCAAGCGGCAAAAAGCCTACACCATGCAAGCTACCCTCACTGTCGAATCGCCCATCCTCGAATCGCCGCGCGTGTCACAAATTCGCGGTATCTTCGATCTTACCGCCGAGAAATCCTCGCGGTTGCAGTGGACGGTTTCGCTGCCGCTCGACGAACGCCCCTGGAATATCGGACTTATCACGGGACCATCGGGCTGCGGCAAAAGCACGCTCGCGCGGCATTTTTGGCCCGAGCGCATTCACCGCGATTTCAACTGGCCGCGCGACGCCGCGCTCGTGGACGGCTTCCCCGCGTCTCTGTCAATCAAAGACATAACGACTCTGCTATCTGCCGTCGGGTTCTCGTCGCCGCCGGCGTGGTTGCGGCCATTTCACGTTCTCTCGACCGGCCAGCAATTCCGCGTCACGCTCGCCCGGTTGCTTGCGGAAGCGCCGGACCTGGCCGTCATGGATGAATACACCAGTGTCGTCGATCGCACCGTGGCGCAGATCGGCTCGGCGGCCTTAGCGAAGGTCATCCGGCAGCGCGGCCAGCGCTTCATCGCGGTGACGTGCCACGAGGATGTCGAGCCGTGGCTGCAACCAGACTGGGTGTATCGTCCGGCGGAGAATGCCTTTACCTGGAGGTGTCTTCGGCGACGGCCAGCCCTCGCCCTCGCCGTCGTTCGTTGCCGGACATCGGCGTGGCGGCTTTTCGCTGCGCATCACTATCTGAGCGATAATCTCAACGCCAGCGCTGTTTGTTTCCTCGCCAGCTGGCGCGAACAGCCCGTTGCCTTCAGCGCCTGGTTGCCGTTCGTCGGCGCCGGTCCACCGACGCGGCGCGAGCATCGCACGGTGACATTGCCCGATTATCAGGGAGCCGGCATTGGCAATGTTCTGTCGGCTGCTATTGCATCCTTGTGGAAGGCGCTCGGCTACCGCGCCATTTCGACGACCAGCCATCCGGCGATGATGCGTGCGCGCTTGAAGTCGCCGCACTGGCGCATGCACCGTTCGCCTTCACTGGCGACCGGCCCGGAACGGCGCTTGAAAAAACTCAAACACGCCACGACTCGGCTCACCGCTGGGTTCGAGTACATCGGTCCCGCGCTGCCGCTTCGCCTGGCTCACCTCCTGCTCGCTTCGTGAGTTGCCCACCGCATGGCTCAGTCGCGCTATCGTCTGACGGCCGCTCTGCAAGAGCAGATTGTCGCCTACATCCGCGCCGGTGGCTTTCCCCATATCGCGGCGGAGGCGGCGGGTCTGCCGCGCCACCTCTTCGCGCGCTGGCTCGAACGCGGCCAACGCGCGGATGCGCCAGCTGCCTACCGCGAGTTCGCGCGAGCGGTGATGGAAGCGCAGGCGCAGGCGCGATTGCACGCCGAGTTGACCGCCCTGACCGATAAGCCGCTGGATTGGCTCAAGGCCGGTCCCGGCAAGGATAGCGCCGACAATCCCGGCTGGACCAATCCCGGCAAGCCGCGCAGCGCGTCCGCCGACGGTGCGGACAAAGGGCAAATCTGGGCCGAGGTGCTGGCGCTGTTGGGACGCTGCGCGGAAGGTCTCGCGGCCTATCCTGAAGCCCGCGCCGCCTTGGCCGCGTGGATCGCCCAATTGCCCGCGACGCCGCCGGATAAAGGAGCGCGAAAAATGGCGTGAGATGGCACGAATTGACACATCAATAACCTCTTGATTATCCGTTTTTTGCCGCGAAGAATAGCATTGTCCCAACCTCAACGTCCTCTCGGCCCTCTCGCATCCCAGGAGATCCCATGCACCTCGAAGCATTCCCCATGCAGTTCGTCGCCCTCACCGATGGCGTACTCGACGGTCAAGAGCATATCATCCTCTTTTTAGAACACGCCGACCGCGGCCAACCGCGTGGCCTCGCCCTGAACCTCGGTGACGCCCGCGCGCTGTTAACCGCTCTCCGTAACATCCTGCCCGAAGCGCAGCAGATCCAAAATCGTCTCCACGAACAAAACTGAAACCTTCGTCTCCCAGCCCAGAATCTTCCTCGCCATGCCATCCTTGAACGATCCGGTTTGCATTCATTGCGAGCAGCGTCCGGCCGTCAGCGTTTTGGACCTCTGCTCGGTCTGTCATGCCGCCAAGAACATCCGCGTGCTGTACCTGCGGCGGCGCGGCTGGACTCCTGAATGGGAGATGCACCTGCGCCACCTCACCGCACGCGCCAAACAACGTCTGCCGCTGTTTCCCGGCGAACGGCCGGCGTAAGCCGGCTGGTATCGACTCCACCAGCCTATACCAGCCGGCTCACGCCAGCCGTTCGCCATTTTCGGAGTACCCGCCATGCGTCCCTATCGCTGTCATGCTCCCTCTCAATCCATCGCCGCGAGTGATCTAGCGGAGGTTGTCACCGTGGCTCGCTGTCCGTGCTGCCGCGCGCCGCTCATCGCTCGCTTGGGGCGAGATGGGCCGTACTTTTATTGCCAGTGTCCTGAAAAGAAAAATTACGCACCATCTGAGGAGGATAAGCCTAGAATGCAGATTGAACGAGTTGACAACGCCCGCACACTCGAGGATGGATCATCATGCGTAACACGAGCCATATTGGCGAGATCAGCCGTACCCAGATTATCGCCGCGCTGACTTTGCAGGGAAAGACGCTGCTGGCTCCTCTGGGTGATTTCCAGCGTTACGATCTAGTCATTGATGACGGGGACAAGTTCCTGCGTGTGCAGTGCAAGACGGGGAGATTATCCAAGGGTGCGATCATGTTCAATCCGTGCAGTATCGATTCGCGCAGCAAGCAGGGAGGATGTATCCGAAAGAGATATGACGAGAACGAGATCGATTTGTTTGGCGTGTACTGCCCGGACAATCACACCTGTTACCTGGTGCCCGTGACGGATGCCGCGCGGACGGGATGTTCGCTGCGTGTTGAGGCACCCCGGAACGGCCAGCAAACGCGGATTCGTTGGGCAGGAGATTATGAGATCAAAACGGAAGTGGAGCTGAGGGGGATCGAACCCCTAACCTCCAGAATGCCATTCTGGCGCGCTCCCAATTGCGCCACAGCCCCTACTGGTTCTCAACCACAGATAACCTAGCGGACACGGCCCAAGGTGTCAATCGTGTCCGCTGGCTTTGCGGCAAAATCTCCGCTGGACAGCCTGACGCCGCATCGGGACAATGAATCGCCGCGGATGTTCCGTTTCGAGAATGAACTCGCAGGAAGCCATCGTGAGCAAACGAACCGTCATCAACGTGGGCAAGTACCTGCTGGCCATCGGCTTGCTTGTCTGGGTGATTCAGCGAAATTGGGCACCCACGGACAGCAAGGGACTCGGTTACGTCTGGCAGACCCATATCGTCGAAGGCAAACCGATTCACACCGGGTTTTTGCTGGTCGCTGTCGCGACCTTCCTGGCGTCTGCCCTGCTGACGTTTTTCCGTTGGTATCTGCTGGTCCGTGCCGTGGACCTGCCGTTCCGCCTGGTGGATGCGCTGCGATTGGGGTTGGTCGGGCTGTTCTTCAATGCGTTCCTGCCTGGCTCCGTCGGCGGCGACATCATCAAGGCGGCCGTGCTGGCGCGCGAGCAGAGCCGGCGCACGGTGGCCGTCGCCACGGTCATCATGGATCGAGCCATTGCCCTGTGGGCACTCGTGTGGTTTGTGGCCCTGATGGGCAGTTTCTTTTGGTTGACCGGCCAGCTCGAAGACTCGGTGGCCGAGCGCTCCAAGGGAGTTGTCCTCGGTGCGATAACCCTTGTGGCTATTTCCGTGGCCGTTTGGCTGTTGCTGGGCCGGCTGCCATCGTGGCGCGCCGAACGCTTTGCCGGCCGATTGGAACACCTGCCGCGCATCGGCGGATCGGCGGCCGAGTTTTGGCGCGCCGTTTGGATGTATCGTTGCCGACAAGGCAGCGTCGCCCTCGTGCTGGGCCTGTCGTGGATTGGCCATGTCGGGTTTGTCTTCGCGTTCTGGTGCAGTGCCAATGTTCTCTGGAGTCCGGAACTAGGGCCGATTCCGCCGTTGGCGGAGCATTTTCTTCTCGTGCCGATGGGCTTGGTCGTGCAAGCGCTGGTGCCGACGCCGGGCGGCGCCGGCGGCGGCGAATGGGGTTTCGGCGGACTGTATCAACTGTTCGGAGGCGAAGCGGTCAACGGCGTCCTCGGTTCCTTGGTGCAGCGCGTCATCGGCTGGGTACTTGGGCTGATCGGCTATCTCGTATATCTGCGCATGCGCGCCACGTTGCCGACCGCTTTGACGCGCCAGGCGATGCCCCAAGGGGAAACCAAGCACGCGGCGACGCTCAACGGCGAGGTGCATCCGCGTCCCGCGAGCGAAAGCTTTACGGCCCATTGACCTTCCGGCGGAGCCGAGCGACCGTTACCATTGACCTGTCTTCGGGCGCTCTGTTGGGGGCACGAACCATGCGCATCGAATTCTATGGCCTGGCGTTCGAGACGCCGCGCGTCACCTTTTACCTGTGGTCGCCGTGGCGGGCTGCCGCTCTGGAACACCGTCTCTTCGAGGCCATCCGCGCCTTGCCGCGCATCGTCATGGAGGAGGGACCGGACGAACTGCGCCTGCACCTTGAGGATCCCAAGACATGCCGCTCGGCGCTGCAAGCGGTGGCCCGCGTCCTCAAGGGCTGGCAAGAAGAGGCCGACCCCGGCAGCGAACGGCGTTCGTGGCGCTGGCTGCTGGAGGGCGATACCGACGCCGACGGCTACGACCACACCGGTGAGCCGGTCAGCGTGTGGGGCTTTTTGCGCGTCAGCCTGGAACGCGGCGGACCCGGCGAACCGGAGAAGGGCGAGGACATTGATCTCGAAGGCTTTGGCTTGCAAGTGCAGGGTGAGGGACGAGGAGGATAGTGTGGTCCACTTGTTAGAAATTCTCAGTGGCATTTAAGCGGCCCTTTTCCGTTTCAGGAAGCGCCAGAGCGAATGCGCCTTGGTAGCGAGCTTCCAGCGAGTGGAGGTGAGGATCGCATGGAGTTGCTGGTCTCGCTCTGCTAACTCGTCCCGCCGCTTCGCCAGTTCCGCGCTCAGCGTGTCGCGTTCGGTGGCAACGCTGGCGACCCGTACTACCGACGCCGCGATCGTCTGAACCTCCCACCAGCCGCGCACCGTCAGCCGAGCCAAGGGGCCGGTATAGGGGAAGATGAACGTGGGATCCGTCGTCTCGAAATGGTAGGTGCCGTCGTCGCAGACACCGTTGGCCGCCACCAAGGAAAGATCGACACGTCCCTTCGTCCCATCGGGAGCGCGCCAGACCATCTCTTCAACGCGAACCCGACAGAATCGTCCCTCAAGAGGATCCCAGCGCAGCCGTCGCACCGCCGGGGCATCGGCCATATCAAAGGTGAAGGTGAATTGGCTGTTCCGGGGATCGGCCGCCACGCGAAAGGCAGCTGCCTCGCTGAATCCTTCGCCGCTATCGACGTAGAGCGTCGTCAGACAATCGCCCAGCGGATTGAACAACTCCTTCTCTCCCAGCAGTCTCGTGAAGGCGCGGGTGTCAAACTGATAGTGCGTTTGCAAAACCTCCGTGGCCTCGCGGTTCTCAAGCAACTCGTGGATTTTTTCGATCCCGACGAGACGATAGACGGGAGACGGCGAGCGCAGCAAGAGGAAGGCTTGCTCGCAGGCGATTTCGACCGGAGAGGAACACGCCGGCCGCAATAATTCGCCGCCAAAAGCCTCTCGAAATACCTCGGGAGAGAGTCCGTCAAAAAAACGTCGCACGATGAAATACAGTTCGTTGACGCAACGCAGGGACTGGCGTGGGTTCGGAGCGCTCAGGTTACGGTTCTCGCTGCGGATTCGGTAGCTCAGGGTCGCCTCGGGGATAAAATGAATATCATAAGTCTTCAGAAGGCGAATCCACAGGTCGAAATCCTGTAACTGCAACAAGCGGGGGTCGCAGGTGCCGAACTTTTGCAGAACCTCGGTTTCGGTGAAACCCGTGATGGCGTTGATGAAGTTGCCTCGGTGGAAGAAACGATGGCAGATCTCGGCTCGGCTCTTCGGGCGGATGTCGAAGATGTCTTCGCAGAAGGAAGCCTGGGTGAGCGGCCTTCCTTCGTCGTCGATGAAATCGACGGCCGAAAAAAGGAGTCGGGTTCCGCCGCGCCGGTACTCCGCCATCTGTCTCTCCAGACGGTCGGGGTGACAGACGTCATCGCCGGACATGAGGGCGATGTAGCGGCCGCGGCAGGTCTGATAGGCACGGTTGGCCGCTGCGCTCGGTCCTTGGTTCCGCTGGCGGATCGAGACGATGCGCGGATCCTGAAAGGACGCAATCATCTGCGGCGTGGCATCCGTTGAGCCGTCATCGACGACGACTAACTCCAGGTCGGAGCAGGTCTGCTCGAGGACGCTGCGGATGGCCGCGCCGACATACTTCTCGTGGTTGTAGGTCAGCATGCTCACGCTCACGAGAGGCGCGGATTTTGTCATGACGGTTCCTCAACCGGCCAGGCGGCGCGGCACCGCGAAATGGTGCAGAGCGTCACAAACCTGAGTCCATTCGTTGGCGGTCATGTGCGGACCGAGGGGCAGACTTAGCGTCTCCTCCGCCAATCGCTCGGCGACGACGGGCCGTATTCCCCGCCAACGCCCACAGCGATAAGCGGGCGACCGATGCGGCGGCGTCGGATAATGAATAAGCGTGGTAATCCCGACTCCGGCGAGGTAGTGTTGCAACTCGTTGCGCCGCTCGTGACGAACGGTGAAGAGGTGCCAAGCCGGTTCGATCTCCGGCGAGATGGGTGGCCGAATCAACTGCGGTACGGAAGTTAATGCCGTGCGGTACGCCGTGGCCCAGCGCGTCCGCCGGGCGTTCCATTCCTCCAGGTGTTGCAAACGCACGCGCAGGAAAGCCGCCTGCAATTCGTCGAGACGGCTATTGCCGCCCAAACATTCGTGCTGATATTTGACGCGAGAACCGTAGTTGCGCAGCAGGCGAACCTGCTCGGCCACCGTGTCATCGTCAGTCGTAACGGCTCCGCCATCGCCGAAGGCACCGAGATTCTTGCCGGGATAGAAGCTGAAGCCGGCCGCGTCTCCCAGAGCGCCGGCGCGGCGTCCCTTATAGCGGGCACCGTGAGCCTGGGCGGCGTCCTCGATCACCTTCAGTCCGCGCGATTGAGCCAGGGCGTTGACGGCGTCCATGTCGGCCGGCTGGCCGAACAAATGCACGGGCATCACCGCTGCCGTCCGCGAACTGATAGCCGCTTCGATCTTGCGCGGATCGAGGTTCCAAGTGTCTTCCTCAACATCGACTGCCACGGGAATAGCGCCCACGGCGGAGACAGCCAGCCAGGTGGCGATGAAGGTGTAGGCCGGCACGATGACCTCCTGGCCGGGTTGCACGCCGTTGGCGCGCAGAGCCAGCGCGAGAGCATCCAGACCGTTGCCCACCGCCACGCAATGCTTGACGCCGCAGAAGGCGGCGAACTCGCGCTCGAACGCCTCCACTTCCGGCCCCAGAATGAACTGGCCGGCATCCATAACGCGCTCGAAGGCGACCCGGAGGTCGTCTTGGAGTTCAAGGTAGGCAGCCTTGACATCGAGAAACGGCACCGTCATTTCGCGGCCTCCACGGAGCGGCAATAGGTTTCGTAGTCGCGGTAGTAATCGGCTTCTTCGTAACAAGCGGAGGCCAGCGCCAGGCAAACCGACCCGGAGGAGAAGTTGTCCAACTCGCGCCAGAGCATCGGCGGAATGTACAGACCGTAATAAGATCGGTTTAGATGAAAACGCCGTTTGTCCTTCCCGTCATCGAGAAGAACGTCGAAGCTGCCGGCCATGGCGATGAGCATCTGTTGCAATCGCTTATGGGCGTGCCCTCCCCGGTTGGAGCCGCCGGGAACGTCATAGATGTAGTAAACGCGCTTGATCGCGAACGGCGCTTGATCCTCGCCCTCAATGAAGGTGAGGTTGCCGCGTGGATCCTGGACGCGCGGCAACTGGATAATCCGGGCGTGATGCACCGAATACTGAGGGAGAACCGTGTACGAAGCGAGAGATAATGCACTCATTGTGAGATCCGGTGTTAGAGGCGGGGACGCAACGGTCCCGGATCGACTCCCAAGTTTCGGCGAGCGGGGACGCGTTAGCGCCCCGAGAAAGCAGGCACTCGGGGCGCTAACGCGACCCCGCTCGTTGAAGCGGATTACGCGATGCGCGCCCGCCGTTTCAGCTTACGTAGCTGCTGAACGCCCCCATTCAAGATCCGGCGGACCCAACGCGGCGAACTCTCTTCCGACGCCTGCCCGCCGGCTTTCTGCCGTGCGACCTCGGCCGCCGAAAGAGGCCCCCACCAGTGTCCTTGGACCGTGACCGTCCGAATATTCCCCTCGATGGGGAAGAAGAACATCGGGTCGATCGTGTCGAAGAGATGGGCGCCGGACGCCAACAATGCGCCGTTGGAAGCGAGCAGGGTCATGTCGAGGGAGTGGCTTGCGCCGGACGCATCTCGGTAGGTGACGGAGTCCAGATGCACCTTGCAGAAGCAGTTTTCCACGGGATCCCAGCGGAGGCGGTGTACGAGACCGAGTCCCGACAAGTTGAACGTCAGAGAGAACGTCTCCGTCTCCAAAGAGGCTCCCTTGCGGAGGGCGATTTCTTCGCGGAAGTTGTTGCCATCGTCGGGATAGAGAGTCGATTGCCAGAATCGCTCTCCGCGGCCGCCGAGATGGCTGCACCACTTCCCCTTGAGGGAGATACCGGCCACATCCCCTTCGATAGGGAGGTAAAGAGCTGGGCTGATGGTGAGGAACTGATGCATCCCATCCGCCCGTAGGTGCCCGTTGCTCACGATACGGTCGAGGTTCACCGAAGTGACTTTGCCGGCCGCATCCCAGTAGCAGACATCGCTCAGCTGTACTTTGCAGTAACAGCCTTCCAGCGGCTCCCAACGGACGGCGCGCACCGGTCCCAACCCAGACAGGTCGAACGTGAGGGTGAAGTCCTCAATGTCTTGGTTGGCCGGACTTACGACGCGCATCGCCGCCTCGAAGCCGGCCCCGGTGTCAAGGTACAAATCCGAATGGTCGGGGTACTGTCGTTCCACATCGAGCGCTTTGGTCGTGTCGGCGAAGCTCTTGTTCGTGAAGCTGTAGCTCCCCGCCAGGAGAGTTCTGCCCTCGTCCTTCTGGAGCAAGTCGTACAATTGCTCCACACCGAACAAGCGGAGAGAAGCATTTGGGGACTTAAGCCAGACGAAAGCCTGCTCGCATTTGTATTCGAGAGGGGTGGTGAACGCCGGATTGCGCACTAGATCCGCAAACATCTCCTTGAAGAGATCCGCAGGGATGTCGTCGAAAAAGTTTCTCATCAACAGGTAAAATTCGTTGCGCGTGCGGATGAGCTTGAAGGGATCCCAACCGCTCAGGTTGAGATCGCCGCGCCGCAGTCGAAAGCGATATAACTTCTCATTCAGATAGCAAAACTCGTATTTTTTCGCCAACCGGATGAGGAGTTCGCTATCCTGCATCTGGTACAGAGCCGGGTCGCAGTACTGCCCTAACCCCTTGAGGATGCTGGCCTCGGTGAACAGGGTTAGGATGAAGGCGGGTGCCCGGCCTTCAAACAGGCGACGGAGAACTGCGGCCCGACCCATTGCCGGCGTCAGGTTGGTGTGATACCGATCCGTGTTCGACGGGTTCCCCTCGTCGTCGATAAATTCCGCCTGGGCGAAAAGAATCCGGCTCCCTCCCTTCAAGTATTCGCCGAGTTGCCGGTCGATGCGGTTGGGTGGCAGAAGGTCATCGCCGGCCATGATGGCGACATACTTGCCCCGACATTCGGACAAGGCGCGGTTAGCGGCCATGCTCGGCCCCATGTTGGCCTGATGGAATATCCTCACCCGCGGGTCCGCAATACGGTTGAGTACCTCGGCGGTATTGTCCGTCGAGCCATCGTTGACGACGACGACTTCGAGATCGTGGTGCGTCTGCTCCAGCACGCTTTGGATCGCCTGCCGGATGTATTTTCCGTGGTTGAAAGCGAGTATGGTCACGCTCACGAGCGGTTCGGCGACCTTCATGTGAGTCATCCCCCTTGTAGTCCCGGCGACGAGTCCCCGGACCCCCCCTTAGTTGCATTCCATAACCTGGGCCGTACGCAGAGACGGCGGCACGGCGTAGAGCATGAGATCGGCCCCGTCGTCCATGTGCGAACGCAGACCGAAGCGATAAGCGGGATTGATCTCGCGGATGAGGGCCGGCAATGACCACAGATCATCCGCTCGATGATAAACCGCTACCGCCAGCGCCGTATCTCCCCGGGCCAGCAGACGCCGCGCACCGAGCAAGGCATCGCGTTCGGCCCCTTCCACGTCATATTTGATGAACAACGGGAACGAGGCGTGCGGTAAATCGTCCAGCGCGACGACGGCGACCTCAGACCCCTGCCCGTTGCCCAGAGACGATCCCAGGGTGCCGGTGGCGTTAAACTGAAGCCGCGTCGATCCCGACCATAACCCCGCATTGCGCAATTCGACCCGCTCGCGGACGGAGTCCGGCAACCCCTGCCAATACATGGTCAGTTTGCCGAAGCTGAGCGCGTCCGGCTCGAAGGCGATCACCCGAGAGAAGCGGCAGCCCGCCAGCTGGAAGAACGCACGCACCGAGTCGCCGTCGAACGCGCCGCCGTCGATAAAGCCGACGTTGTCCGCCAGCCGTCCGGCGAAATAGCCGTAATCGAGTCCCACAGGTTCGGGCAGAACCTCAAGATCCACCTCAAGCCGGAATCGCAGATGCGCGACGAGTTCCTCGCGCGACCGCCGATCACTCAAGGCATCGAACAAACGGTAATACGAATCGCGAGCGGCGAGAACGCGCTCGGGTCGGTCAAAGAAATAGAACGGCAGCAACTTTTCGGGCAAACATGCGGCAACGGCGAACAACGACAGCACCGAGCGAAAGCCCAACTCCTCCAGCCGGCGGCGTGTGCCGCGGAAGGAATGGCCGGGGCTGAAGATGGCGACGAGGACCGTGGGACCGTCACCATAACGGCGGCGGGCCTCCACGGGCGAGCAGACGGCTAGGCCGTCGATCTCGATCCCCTGCTTACAGGGTGTATCGTCCAGAAAGGCCAACGGAGCGAGGCCGGCCGACTTCAAGGCGCGGGCGATAGTCCGGCCGGTGCGGCCGGAACCGTAGATCAGAATACCGGACGCGCCGTGTAGATTCTCGCGCAAGCGCTGTCGTATCGCCTCGGCACGCTTCGCCGCGCCCGGCCCAAACAGCTCATCCAACTGGCCACGCAAATGGGTGGTATCCATCTTCTCACGCTCCCTTTCGCTGCCGTGTCTCGTCCGCGTCGCGCAAGCGCTGCATCCGCCACGAACGCACTCCCGCCCGTGGATTCCAGCGGTAGCCGAGATAACGGGCCAGAAACGGATCGTCGCTGAATCGGCCTTGCAGCATATCGGGCATACTGATTTGCTGTCCCAGGATCGGCATTCCGACCACATGGTTGACAGCTCGGCGGATGATGCCGGAGGTGTTGTGCCCCGCGCGATGGAACATCATGGCGTCGAAAAGGATCAGCGATCCCGGCGGTGCCTCGATCACTTCCTCATGGCGGCGGACGAATGCGTCGGAGGGGAAGTCCTCCTTCAGGTGCGTTCCCGCCAGGATGTAGGTGCCGCCCGTCTCGCGGGAGAAGGGGTCCAGACAGAAGAGGGCGCTCAGAGCCAAGGGGCGCGAGCAGACCCAATGCTGGTAATTCAGGTCGCGATGCCAGTTAATCTGATAGTGCTTCGTGGCGGGGGGATTGATTACTCCATTCTGCATGAGCAGGACGAAGTTGGCACCGAGGATACGTTCGGCCACGCCGAGCAACACGGGATTGGCGGCCATAGTCAGGAAGACGTCGTCGTAAGCCAGCAGGCAACGGGCCACATTGGCGTCGTTGATCCGTTGCATATTCTCCTCGCCGCCAATCTCCTGCTGTTGGACGGCGTATACGGCGTCGAGTTGTTCGCGATAGCGTGCGATGTCCTCGGCGGAAAGGCCGCTGTCGGTCACCACGTAGCCTCGGCGAAGCACTTCCTCCGCCAGGATCTCCAACGGATTCTCGGCGGCCGTGACCTTCGTCACGCCATAAGCCGCTGGTTGGTTCGGGATCATCCTTGACCTTTCTTTTCATCTTCCGCCACGAATCCGTTTCCACGGGGGACTAGCGTCCCCCGCTTCGCCGACTTCTGAAATCGCGTCTAAGCGGCGCTGGGAGACGGCATTCCCGTCGCGCTGGCGACATCCAATTCGTAGTGATCGTGGACCACTCCGCGCGCCCCGAACCCTTCCTTCTGGTCGATCAGCCCTTCGTTCAGAACCAAGCCCTTGCTTTCCGTGGATATACCAAAGTCGAAATATCTCTTATCGGGGTAGTGTTCGTTAATCAGCCAGGAAAAGAGAGCGTCGAGAGCGCCGATCCGTTTTCCCTCCTCGCCGGCCGAGATGTACTGAGCATGGGCGACGGTGCGGTTCTCGAAGACCACCACGCCGGCCAGCATCCGCTCGCCCAGGTAGGAGCCGAACAGCTTGATGTTGTCCGGGAATTTGCGGCGCAGGAGTTCCATCTCCGCCAGCGTATGAACCGGGCGCGCCCCGTGGGCGCGCTGAAGCGTGTCCTCAAGAATGGCCCAGAACAAAGGGAAGTCCTCACTCGGTCGGGCTACCACTCCCGCCGTCCGTGCCTTGCGAGCGCCGCGGCGGCGACGCTCCTGGAAGGCCGGTTTGCTCTGCTGCTCAATGGTCGAGGTGACATCGCGGCGGCACAGGCGAGCGCCGCGCAGGAACAGAGCGTAGCGATCCTCTTCCGCCGGCAGCGTGTGGTAAATGTGCGGGATGCACTTGTAAACCAGTGTGGTGATGCCGTTCTCGCGGAGGTAAACGGTCAGCTGGGAAAGCATCTCGATCATTAGCCGCGTGGTCATGGCCGCATCCGTCAGGAAGCCGCCGAAGGTCAGGCCGCTGTGGCTGACCAATCGCCCTTCGTGCCGGTTCGCCGGCAGCAGGGCGACCAGCTTGCCGTCTTGGTGAAAGCACAGCGAATGATCGTGGAAACGATCGGCGTGATACTCCAGGTAATCGCGCTGGAAGAAGAACACGCTGTTCTTGGCGACGCGGACGAAGGCGTCCCATTCGTCTTTGTTCGAGTCCGAGTAGCGTGAGATAGCGATCATTTAGGACTTCCTCACCGCGACACCGAAACCACTCTGCCCGTAATTGTTGCCGTTGTAAAACAAGTACGTGCGGTCGTGGACGCTCACGACCGCGCCGAAACACATCATCTCGGCATCCCAGCCGCCAGGCGAAACGTCAATGCCGATCTGGTCGTCCATCCGCTGCCAGGCCAACCCATCCGGCGATTCCGCGTAGCCGAGCCGGTAGCCCTTGCTGATGGTCCGTATCGAGTACCACATGCGGTAGATGCCGTCCTGCCGCAGCACGAACGGCCGGCCGAAGCCGTACTCATCCTCCGAGGCGAAGGAGAGGCACACGCGCCCCGACTTTCCCCAGTTGTGGCCGTCCGCCGATTCCAGGTAACGCAAGGTGTACGATGGGACGCTCTTGCCGCGGACCTCAGTCCAATCGCTGCCGCCGATGTACCACATCTTCCATACGCCCTCCTCAACCAGGACGTGGGCGGCGGTGCGAACGAACAATTCGCCATCGCTGCGATCGAGGATCGGCGTCCGCGAATAGCGCTGGAAACTCGCGCCGCCGTCCGTACTGATGGCGAGGCCAACGAACAGGTAATAGCGGACCCGGATGCCGAGCTGCCAGCCGACGTAATACAGAAACGTCTTGCCCCGATGATCGAACACACAGACCGGCGTCACGCCGTTGTCGTCAAACGTGCCGGCGATGCCGATATCCAGCACCGGTTGCGGAGACACGTCGAGAACGCGGCGCGGATCGCGCGCATCCACATCGACGTAGCCGATGCGGCCGACCTTTTCCTTATCGAGGAAAGCGGCATACACGCGGATGGTGTTCTCGTCGCGCACCAGCGGCGTGGGGATGAAGGCGTGGGATTGTGCCCACGGCTGCTCTCCCTTCGCTTCGTAAACGAGACCGAGTTTGTCCCACATCATGGCTCAACTCGCCACCTTGAAAAAACGCAGACTGCTCACCCGCGACGGCGTCACTTTGTCCAGGTTGTAAAGGCTGCCCTCCGGGGCATCCTGAGCGATGGTGACGCCCGGCCCCACCCAGCAATCTCGACCGATGGTGCGGTTGTTGCTCACGCTGCTGTTGACGCCGAGGAACGAATTTTCGCCGACACATACAAATCCGGACAGTACCACATGCGACGAGATGAAACAGTTGTCCTTGATCTCCGAATGATGGCCTATGTGATTGCCGCTCCACAAAATCACGTTGTCGCCGAGCTTGACGAACGGTTGCACGACGTTGTTCTCGAAGATGAAGCAGTGTTCGCCGAGGTGGACGTTGCGCCAGACGAAGGCCTTGCTACTGACGTAGCTGGCCAGCGTGTAGCCCTTGGCCTTCGCTTCTTGGCACAGTCGCGCCCGCAGCCGGTTCATCCGCGTGTAAACGACGGCCGCGAACAGATCGTGATGGGCCGGATCGAAATGCGTCTGCACCTCCTCGAACGGAACCACCGGCAGACCGAAGAGGCGCTCGCGCTTCAGGTAGGCGCGCTCGACGCTGAAGCCAGCCACCCGATAGGGCGAATCGTGGGTGAAATACTCGTAGGCCACTTCCGCGAAGGCACTGTCACCGACGAGGACGAGAGCTTTCCGCGTATCCATTTCCGCTCCTAAAAGTCGGGCCGGTCGCCGTTATCTCCTGCATTATCGTTCGGATCGTTACTGTTTCCAACTTGAGAGAATCGTTGGCGTCGCGGAATCAAGGCCGTACGATCAACACGTCCTCGCGGCGGTTCGTCATGGGTAAGTCGGCCCCTTGCGGTAAGAGATAGGCGTCATAGCCCGCCGCGCGGCAGCGCATCAGCAGGGCGACGATAACCGCGTCGTCGAGCTTGCCCGCCTCCACTTGGTTGAAGGGGACCGCCGGTATCTCGTCTCGGCCGGTGTACTGCTGGTGATAGGCGATCCCCGCGGCGGAACTGAAGAATCGTTTGCGTTTCGAGATGTTGGGGATGTCGCCCAGAAGCATCGCTCCGCCGGGAGCTAGCAGCTCCAACGAGCGATCGAGAAAATGGAAAAGGTTGCCCTCGTCGAAGATGTAGTGGAGGACGCTGTAAACGAGGAGGGCCTGCACCCGACCGGCGTACTGCGCGAACAACTCCGGGCAGTTCGGATAAAGTGCGGCATATTTGCGGACGTGCGGTCGATCCGGTAGTTGGTCCAGCATCTCCCGCGAATCCACCAGCAGGAGCGTGTGTTCTCGTTCGCCGCACAAGTCGATCAGGGCGTGAGCCAAGCCGCTACAGCCGGGACCGATGTCCAGCACGACTTGACGGTCCCGACCCAGTTGGGGCAGTTTGCCCCGAATGTCGTGAAAGATGGCTTCTTCCTTGCCCGCCCGATACGAGTCCGGGAAGCCGATTTTCTCGTAACAGGACAGCGAACGATCGGCCGCCATCCGGCGGAAATCCTCGAAGGTTAGATTGTCGAATTGTTGGTGACGGATCGGCTTCATCCCTTCACACCCTCTCGCGGCTCTTTTTCGCTGTGAACCGGCGAGAGAGATAGCAAGTTCTTGGGGAAAAACAAGACGACATCGTTTAGCGGGCACCCTCTGGATTTTGGATCTATCGAGGCGAAACCCCTCTCCCCTGTACTCAGGGGGAGAGGGGTTGGGGTGAGGGGGCGAGAATTCTGCGGGATTGCTGCCCCCTCACCCCCTACCCCTCTCCCCCGAGTACAGGGGAGAGGGGAGAAAAACTCCAAAATCCAGAGGCACACCCCGTTTAGCGGGCACCCTCTGGATTTTGGCATTTCTTGGCAAAAGCTCATCGGCGTGCCAGTTGTTCGCGTCGCGCGTGTTCGAGGATTTCGTTGAGTTCCTGCGTCAGATGCGCGATCATTTGCCGCGTCTCGTCGTTGATCTGAACGGTTTTCTGCAAGGCATTCTGCAAGGCCGACAGCGTCGGATAATGACTGCGTTTGCGGATGGGCCGGCTAAGGTCGCCCAGGTCGGCGACGCGAGCCAGCCAGGTGACGGTGAAATGCTCGACCAGATCGCGCGCCCGTTTCTCGGCGTCGGTCATCAGATCGCGCAGCGGCAGACGGCGAAATGACGGTTTGGAGATCATGAGCCACCCCTCCCGCAGTTGGGGATTGTGAGCAAACGAGAGGCGTTCTTACTCTAAGACGTATTCGGGTGTCCGAAGTTTTCGCGCCAACCACATTCTCTCGCTTTCTCCGTGCGAGTAAACGGAAAAGCGTGATGCGATGGTGAGCGACGCCGGAGTGATTGAGTTGAGAGGCGAAAAAATGGCGATGAGTATCCCCCTCAACCAATCTCCTTGTGTATACTCTACCAGAAGTGTCGCCGTCAAGCGCTGCCCCTCGTTTTTCTCACGATTTTCTCATGCGTATTTTGGTCATCGCGGACATTCACGGGAACTGGCCGGCCCTGCAAGCGGTGGCGGCCGAACCGCACGATGTCTGTCTGTGTCTGGGCGATCTGGTCGATTACGCCCTGGAACCGGGGCCGTGCGTGTCCTGGGTGCGCGACAAGGCGCAACACGCCGTGCGCGGCAACCACGACCACGGCGTCGCCCAAAACGTCGTCGTTCAGGGCCGCAGCGGTTTCAAGTATCTGACCAGCATCACCCGGCCGCTGACACGCGAACGGCTCGGTGAGAGCGAATTGCGTTTTCTATCGCGTCTGCCGGTGACGCGCCTGGTGACACTGGATAACACCCGCTATCTTCTCGTCCACGCCACGCCACGCGATCCGCTCGACGAGTACGCACTACCGGACGCCGATTTTTGGGCGCGTCGTCTGCAAAACGTCGAGGCCGATGTCATCTGCGTCGGCCACACGCATCAACCGTATGTGTTGGAGGTCGGCGACAAACTGGTCATCAACCCCGGCAGCGTCGGTCAACCGCGCGACGGCGATCCACGCGCTTCGTATGCCATCATCGAAGACTATAAAGTAGATCTTAAAAGGGTAGAATATCCCATTGAAGACACCATTGGCATCATCCAGTCCAGCCCGCTGCCCGACCATGCCAAGGACATGCTAATTGACGTATTCCGCACCGGCGCGCCGGCGCCGAACGGGCACAAAAGCTCGTGAGGGCAGTCGATCTACCAGAAGCGCCAGCGACGGGGCGAAACCCGTCGCTGGCGCTTCGGGCTAGTCGTGCTAATGATTGAGCCGAAACTCCGCGCTATTGAGCAACGCCCAGAAGATGTCAGCCAACGCCTTGCGATGATCGTGCGAAGGTCCGCCGCGAACGTAGTAAGCGATAAATCGCTTCGATTCCATCGCCGTCGGCTTACGCGACAACACCGCCAGAAATAGTGAGTCGATACGTCTGGAATCCGGCCCCGACTGATCGGCGAGGGTCGAGAGCGTCTTATTCTGTTCCAGACTGGTCCGCTCGGCGACGAACGAACTGTTCATCAGATACAACGCTTGCAAGATCGACGTAGGTGCCTCCGTTGGTTTGTCTTGGTGCGCGAAGCGCGCCAGGAATTTCTGCCGCGGCGATAGATTCTCCGGGTTACCGAAGCGATTCGACGGGGCGGAACTCGTGTCCTGATACTCGGTCGCTTCCGCCAAACTGTCGAACAATTGTTCGGCGCTGAGTCCGCGAATCGTCATGCGCGCGAACAGACGCGGATCGTCCTGGCCGGCATGGTTGGCGACGCTGGTACGTTGATAGGCTTGGCTGCCGACGATGGCGCGAATGAGGTATTTCAAATCGAAGCCGTGAGCGGCGAATTGCTGGGCCAGTTCATCCAGCAGTTCGGGATGGCTCGGCGGATTGTGGGCGCCCTGCTCGTCAACAGGGTCCGTTAGACCAATGCCGAAGAAGTACGACCACAGGCGATTGACGATGGCGCGAGCGAAATAGGGATTGTTGGCGTTGACCAGCCAGTCGGCCAGGACGACGCGCGGATTGTCGTTGGACTTCCAGGCTGGCTCCGGTCCATCGAGGAAGCGGGCGCGGACGAGTTTCTTTTTGCCGGGAATTTCAATCTCGCGTTTGTCCGATACCTGACCGCGCTGCGGTTCGACGCCGGCGAAGAAAGCCGCGAACGACCAGAACTGGCTTTGCGACCAACTGCCGCCGGAGCGATCGTCGTGACACTGGGCGCACTCCAACTTGATGCCCAGAAACAGCCGCGAGGCGCTGGCCGCCAGGTTCTCCGGCTTGAACTCGTTGATCTGGTAAAACACGCTGGGCGAGGAGCCGTTACTCTCGAAGGGTGCTGCGGTAATCATCTCGCGCACGAGGCGATCGAAGGGGGTGTTCGTCTTCAAGCGTTCGCGCAGCCAGGTTTCCGTGGCGGGAGCGAGGTTGGCCGCGTTCTCCGTGTTGACGCGCGACAGAATCCAGCCGCGCCAGACGTTGGCGAAGTGCCGCGGGAAGGCGTCTGGTTTTCGGCTCGGCTTCTTGCCGTCGAGCAGCAGTTCCACCCAGATACGCCGCTTATTGGGGCGAGTGTCGTCGAGGAAATCGTGTGCGTCGGTGATGGGAGGGATGCAACCGGCCAGGTCGAGATAGACGCGGCGGATAAACTCGGCGTCGTCGCTGAGGGGAGCCGGCGGGACGCTTTTCTCCATTTGGCGAACGGCCAGCAGATGGTCGATGCCCTTGGCCAGCGCTTCCGCATCCAGCGGAGCGGCCGAGGCGCAGGGAGCCAGCCCACTCAGTTCGAATATGCCCAGACAACAGATGCCCAACCAACGGTTGCTCATGGGAGACTCCTGGAACGAGAAGGACATGCGGAGCCGTGGTAAAGACGAATGGCCCCATCACGGCCAACGGCAATTCCTCCCCTGCGACGACCGTCCGTGCCGGCGCTTCTCCTCTATTAGAGTCGATTCGCGGGACGAGTTGCGCGGAAAATCTGAAAAACCCAGGGCGGAAATTCGCGGGCTAGATTATAAATTGGACGGATGGTTTTCTTCGTTAGGCGTCGTGGAGATGCTCGCCATGCTTCGGGAAATAATACTCGCGTTGCTCAATGCCTTTTTGCTCTTCTGGGTGGCGGTAAGCCCCCTTTGCTGGATTCTCCGCGATGGCTTGGGGCCGGGTTCAGTTGATAGTCACGGCCTGCACAGTATTGTTCGGTTCCTGATGACCTTCTTTTGGGGACCGATTCTTCTGCTTCTCGTGGTTCTCCGTGTAATCGCGGGCCGTTTCCTGGGCCGTCGCGCGCTGCACGCCGACGATCCAGAGGCGGGCGAAGTTTCAGGAACCATTTAGAGGCACGAACTTTATGAGGCGTGGCGGCGTGTTTCAAACCGAACACTCCTGGAGAGGCGCTCTCATGTTGGCGCAGCCCTCCCGCGTAAGCGAGCCTCCCGCGTAAGCGAGCCTCCCGCGTAAGCGGGGGGAGGATGAATCGCCGGCGGTGCCGTCATAAACCGCGGGGAAGGCGGTGTCCGCGTCTCCAACGATCTGGACATTTTTCACGACTTGGCCATCCTTGTTACTGCCTCCGCAGAAGCGGATGAGAAGACGCTCCCCGTGCGCAAACGGCGACGATCATGCAATCAACACTGTTTCCACGGCATCATACCAGGCCACGATCTGTTGGATGACGTGGTCCAAGAACTCATTCGTCAACGAGACGATGTTCGCCTTGTTGTGATGAACGAGTTTCGGCACATCTTCATTCACGACCGGTTCGGCAAGCCAGGAGAAAAACGCCTGTTCCTCACGCATGGTAAAAAGAAACAGACAGACGGGGTAGGTAAACTTACGCATCCCCTGAAATTGTCCCATCGTCGGGCCGAGAATCTTGTTCGCGTGATCCGGCACAACGGGGGACGGCACGCCGCGAAGCAGAACCCCGAACAGGAGACGCATCGGCTTGTCTTCGCGGTCGATGGTGACGTGGAAGTCCAGGCCGGTGTCCTTCTTCGTCTCCACGATCATCAGGTCGCCTCGGCGGGTGAGGATGATGGTCGCGAGCGCGCGGACCTGATCGGCGATAAAACGCTCTTTCGATTCGTTGGTCACGGCTACACCTCAGTCCAGGAAAGACGATGCCGACCGCGACATATCGCGGTCCTGCCAGAACGCCCGAACTTCTTCCCAGAGCCGTTGGAGCGTGTCGCACGTCAGTTCATGCGCGGTGGTAATCGACGGCATCGCTTCGGCCATCGCGCCATGGACCGAGATGATGAACGCTCGCTCTTCTCTCTCGTGTACGCCAACGACGTAGGTGGGAGCCGGGTAGGCGACCATTCGGCAGATGTCGTTCTCCGCTACCTCGACGCGAATCATGAGCGCTCAGTAGATTGCTGGAAGTTCGCCACGTTCTCGCCGAGCAAAACAGCAATCGCCGACGCTCTCGGGCTTTGAATTCAACGGAGATTTTTTCGTCCGGAGGTCCGGTAGATCATCGGGAAAGGCCATGGATTCCCGGTAGAGATCCGGCTGGTGAGCCTGAAGCGCCGCGAGAATTCGCATCCACCGGGATCGGTGCTGAACATTCTTCTCGCTGTTTAATCGCAATTTCTTGACGAGCGATTCGCCCGCGTCATTGAGTGCCTCTACCTGACCATCATCCCTAATTCTGACACAGTCTGCGAAAGCAACGCTGCACGGATTTGGAACACCGAGAATGTTACACTTGGCGTTGTTGCAGGTGGCGCAGGCGTAAAGCAGGTTCGCGTATTCCAATCTCCCATGTGGGTCTCCGGCGACGGGGACAAAATGCTCGATATTGAACGTGGCTCCCCGGCCGTACCATTGCTCTCGGTGCAGGCAATAGACGCACCGAAACATGAACTCATCCCGGACCCAATCGCGGTAACTCTCGTAATCCTGATAACCACCAGGACCGTGCTGCCTAATATGTGGCTCAATTGGATACTCGAATCCCTGCATCACATGTCCTTCTTCCGGATGGTCGCGCTTCCAAAGACGCGGTTTTCCAACTCCTCCAGGAAATGCGTGGGGCGAGGCGACACTTTCTCCAGGTAATAGTCCGCGTATGCCTGGAGACCGGCGAGTTCCGCAGCTTCCCCGCTGGTTATCGTCCCGCCAATCTCCTTGTCCACAAGTTCGCCCCTTCGTCGATTTGCGGTCGGCCAGTCCGATTCGTAAGCCATGAAATCGGAAAGACTCATCGGATGGCTCAACTCTGGCGGGAAGTACCGGGCCTGTTTGAAGGGCACTCCGACGCGGTCCCAGCCCGTGAATAGCGACAGTAAAGCCTGCTCTAGCTCGACTGGCAACGCGTACTGTCGAAGCACCGCAGCATCAACCCGCAGCATGAGCCTACAAAGCTCGTCGGAGTCGGTCCGAGCGGTAGCAGCATCCAAGTATTCGTGAGAGGCCGTCTCGATCTCGCTGAATGCCGTGCTGCGGGGCACTGGAATTCTTCGCATGTCGCCGACGATGTTATGTCGTTTTCCGAGATGGCAAAATGCGTATGCGTTGGCCACCGGCGAGTTTAATAGTGCCCAGAGCGTTTCGAGGGAGCATGTATGCGGACGTACCGTAAGGAAGGCACTGGCGACGGGTCGTCCTTTACGGTCAATGAATGCTTTCAGCCGCCACGGACCGCGGCTGACTCGCGCGTAGTTCATCAAGACCTGTGGGACACCAACGGTCGTACCGGCCCGCCGCCGTAGGGTTGACTCTTCCTCAAGGTTCATCCAGTACAGCTTTGGAAGCTGATGAATTTGCAGCCCACGTTCGAGGCGAATATAGCCACGGTAGGCACCGGGGAATTGCTCTTCGGAGTATGTGGAAACGCCCGGTGGTAAGTCCTTTCCGTGGTAGACAATCCCTATCCCAAATTCTGCAAGAGCAGTCGCTTTCGGATTATCTCCCAACGCCAGCCAAACCTCTTCGAGATCTGGAATGCGCATGTCCCAACGTACATCCGCACTGAAACGTGACTGCTCGATGGTTCGTGAACTGGGCGCGTCGTAAGTTTCACGAAACTTCGGCATCTGCCATTCGCGAATCCGGCGAAACCTAAGTGTCGTCCTCTTATGCGAGTCTTCCGGCAGCCGTCGCCCTAGCAGAACCGCCGATTCTGCATCCGAAAACGAGAATACCTTGTCTGGAAACAGCGAGACTTCGCGGAGTTCAAAGTGCTCGATCAAGTAGCGCCGCACATCCTCGGCAAACGCCCCATGCAGTACAGTCTGAGGAATCACAACCCCAAACACGCTGCCCGGCCGTAACTCCGGAAGCGTTCGGCGAAGCATCTCAGTCGCTTTGTTGTTGACGACAATCTCCGTGTCAGCCTGTGCATACGCCGCTATTTCATGGTCCGCAAATTTCTCGAACGGTGGATTGGCCAGAAGAATCGTCTTTCCGCGCGTTTGCTCGGCGAGTCGATCACCGATAAACATATCCTCGACGCGCAAGTCCCATCCATCAGGATTGGGAATGTCGGAGAGAGTAAGAGAGAGACGAGCGAGTTCCAGCGCGAACGGGTCTCGCTCGGTGCCGTGAAGGCGACTGCGAAGATACGAACCACGACGACTCGGGATCGCCTTTTCAGGCGGAAGAAGCTGGGTGAGCAGTCGCATGGCGGACACGAGAAATCCCGCGTGTCCGCAGGCCGGCTCGAAAACGCTCCGGTCGTTCTCCGGAATCTCTTCGATCCAGTCGGCGAGATGGCCGACGATGTAGTCCACGAGATACGGCGGTGTGCTGTGCGTTCCCAGAGATGCACGCGTCGCTTTGGAGATCAGCGTATTTTCGTAAACGTACCCCAATGATTCTGTAGTCGTGAGAGCCAAGCTGCTGAACTGATCGATGGTCCGCGCTGACTCCCCCAGAGCCGCCAGCTTCTGCTTCGATCCAGCCCTGAATGGGGTTGTGCCGTAGTGCTTGGCGACGCGGGCGAAAACATCCTCGACGTTTGTGAGTTCAATGTCCTCGAATTGCGGAACTTGCTTGTCCCGCAGAATTTTCCCGGACACTAGCCAGAACACAGACTTGAGCAACCAGTGACCTTGTTCGTCGGTCACGTCGCTCCAGCCGAGTCGGGTTTTGAGTCCAGATACATTCTGTTCAATAAGGCGGCCCAGAGCCTCGCCGACCTCCTCCTCAACGAGCGGCATGAGGCCCAAGTCAACGAAAGAGAGTTGGTATTCGCTTCGGATTCGCCCAAGCGTCTTTGCTCGATAGACGGCTTCTGGGGAAAAATCGTCTTGGTGGTTTTGGAAGAAGCTGTCAACGCCACCAAAAGGGATGCTTTCGATCCACTCGGCCGAGGCCGCCCCTTGTTTCCACCACTGCAATGTGTCGTTAAAGCACACGAATACGACAGGAGTTCCCAGAGGCCGACATGCTTCAACCGCTACTCGCGGCTCCCCGTTTACCGCTAACACCGCCACACACGCCGACCGAGAATCCATCGGCATCTGGGCGAACGCGACAAGCGGAACGCAGGCGTTGTCCCCGTAGCGGAAATCGAACCGCAGGAGATTCGCGCGGTATCCACATAACCGCAATGGCCCTTTCAGAGCATCGGGTTTGATTGCCGGGGCTGGGATGGTGGCGGTTCCTTATTAAAATTTCCCAATCCAGCTAACGCAAGATACCCTGACCAAACGAGTGAAGATGTTCCAATTGTATTGGCAATTTGTGGCTGTTGCATCGCAGGATTCTTTTACCCGGTCACGTCCATTCCAGCAAGCCTAGCCGACGAGGATGGCCCCTACACGGAAAAGATTAACGACCCATCTTTCCTGGCCGTTGTTTCCGGCATTGCGGTCTACGGAGATAGCAATTCATTCGGGAAGGTGTATCCTCTTGGCGGACTGGCAGACTGGCGGAGTGACTTTTTGGCAGTCGCGTAAACGCGGTCTGGGAAGACAACTGCGCAAGAAGAATCGCTCCACCACCATCCAGGTCGGATGGTCGGGATAGCTGCCAAGCCGCCGCCCCTGGCTGGATTCGGCGCATGGATGCCGCCCGGAATAATTGCCACATCCCGTTCTATCGTGTCCCAAGCGCAGCAGGCCGTTTCCTTGCGTTTTGCCACGGCGACCGCTAAGTTAACCTCCGTGGTCTCTGTCGCATCCGCCGGAATGCTCCGCCATGAAAAAACACTTGCTCGCCTGTCTGTTCGTCCCCTGTTTCACGCTGTTCGCCACGGCTGCCGAGCCAACCTTGAAGGAGGCCCGCGAACGCTGGTTGCACGGCAATTATGACGAAGCACGCGAGCAGTTCGAGACGCTGGCCAAGGACGCCAAGCTGCGTTCCGCCGCCACCATCGGACTTAGCCGAGCGCTCGAAAGCGTGGGTGAATACGACAAGGCACTCGAAGTCGTCGAGGCGATCCTGAAGGATCATTCCAAGGACGCCAGCCTGCTGGCGCGGCAGGCGGAATTGCTGTACCTGCGCGGCCGTTGGGACGATGCCGAGAAAGCGGCCAACGCCGCCATCGATGCCAATAAAGAGCAGTTCCTGGCGCGCTGGGTGCGGGCGCAAATCTACCGCGATCGCGGCGACATGAAAAAAGCCGACGCCGAGTGCAAGTGGTTCGTGCGCACTTACACGCAGCGCGACCAGAAGGACGATCCCATCAAGGATGCCGAGGAACTGGTACTGGTCGGTCTCGCCGGTGCCGAAAACGCGCGCTGGAACAACCTATCCGATCAGTTCGAGTTCATTCTTAACGATGTGTACAAGGACGCCATTAAGTACGACAAACTTTATTGGCCGGCCGAGTATCAGGCCGGCATGCTGCTGTTGGAGAAATACAACCGGCCCGAAGCACTCGATGCCTTCGAGAAGGCGTTGAAGGTCAACCTCAATGCCGCTGAAGTGATTGCCGCCAAGGGCGCGCTCGCCCTGACGAAATTCGAGATCAAGGAGGCGGAGCGGCTCGCCGAGCAGGCGCTGGCCATCAATCGAAAGTTGCCCGCGGCGCTGCGCCTGCGAGCCGACGTACATCTGGCCTCCGGCGATGCCAAGGCTGCGCTGAAGGAACTGGCTCAAGCTCGCAAAGTCAATCCGCGCGATGAACGCACTCTCGGACGCATCGCCGCCTGTCTCGTCTTCCAGCGCAAGAAAGAAGAGGTGGCCGCGCTCACGAAGGAAGTCGAGCAATTCGACGCCAAACCCAGTCCGTTTTATTTCGAGATGGGCGAACGACTCGAAGAACGCCGTTACTTCGACGAGGCGGAAAAGTGTTTTCAGAAGGCGGTCCAATTGCGGCCCCATGTGCCCGAAGCGCTCAAGAGTCTCGGCCAACTTTACATGCGCATGGGATTGGAAAAGGAAGCACGCGAGACGCTCGATAAGGCTTTCAAGTCCGATCCGTTCAACGTCCGCGTCAACAATCTGCGTAAGGTACTGCGTCACCTGGACAAGTATGAAACGCTGAAAACCGCGCATTTCGAGCTTCGCTACGACCCCAAGAACGATAGCGCCCTGGCCCATTACATGGCCTCGTATCTCGAAACGATCTACGCCGATCTCGCGGAGAAGTTTGCTTATCGACCCAAGGGACCGATTCTCATTGAGGTTTTCAACAGCCATCAGATGTTCAGCGGTCGAACCATCGCCCTGCCGGATCTGCACACCATCGGCGCTTGCACCGGCAAGATGATCGCTATGGCGTCGCCCAACGCGCGCGACCTCGGCAAGCCCTTCAACTGGGGCCGCGTTCTCCGCCATGAGATTGTTCATATTTTCAATCTCGAACAAACGCATTTCCTCGTCACGCACTGGCTGACGGAAGGGCTGGCGGTCGGCAACGAAGGTTTTGCGCGACCGCCGTTGTGGAATCAACTGCTGCTCGAACGAGTGCCGACCAACAAATTGATGAACCTCGACAACATCGAATACGGTTTTATTCGGCCACGCAATCAGGAGGAATGGAACCTGGCGTATTGCCAGAGTCAGCTATACGTCGAATACATCAAATCGAAGTACGGGCCGGCCGCCATTGGTGAAATGCTGGCCGCGTACCGCGAGGGGCTTAGCACGGCGGAGGTTATCGAGCGCGTTTGCAAGGTGGACAAGGCCGCGTTCGAGAAGGGCTATCTCGCGTTCGTTGAGGAAGCGGTCAAGCCGTTGCAGCGGGGCAAGCCGGTCGAGAAGAAGCGAAAACTTGAGGAACTGAAGACGGCCTACGAAAAGGAAAACGATCTGGACGCGGGGGCCGAATTGGCCGTGCGTTACCTTGCCCGCGATCGCGTGAAAGCGCGGAAAATCGCCGAGGAAGTGCTGGAACGCAAGAAAAAACAGCCCAAGGCCACGTACGTACTCGCTCGCCTGGAACGATTGGCCGGCAATGTCCGCCAGGAACGCAGTCTGCTCGAAGGGGCGCTCAACAAGGACGATCCGGACCCACGCCTAGCGCTGGCGCTGGGAAAAATATACTACGATGCCAGTGAGTTCGATAAGGCGGCGGAGATATTTGAACTGGGTCGCAAGGCGGAACCGTTCGAGACGAGTTGGCTGATGCAGTTGGCCCGCGTGTACGCGCAGAAGGACGATAAGACCAAACTCATTGGCGTCCTCAAGGATCTGGTGCCGACTGATCCGGATGAATTGGAGCAGCGTTTACGGTTGGCTCGTTTGCTGCTGGAAGACGGCAAGGCGACCGAGGCCGAGAAGTATGCGCGACAGGCGATGGAGATTGACGTGCGTAACAAGGATTGTCGCGCGGTGTTGCTCAAGACGCTGGAAGCGCAGAAGAAGGATGCGGAAGCGGACAAGATTCGCAAGCTGTTCGAGAATCCCGCGAAGGACAAGTGAAGCATGGCGTTTTCCCTCGCACAATTGCAAGAAACTATCCGTAACACCTATGACGCCAAGGATCGGCGGCGCGGTGTCGAGGGCACCTTCATGTGGTTCATGGAGGAGGTCGGCGAACTATCGGCGGCGCTACGGAGCGGCAGCGACGCCGAGCGCGCGGCCGAGTTCGCCGACGTGTTAGCGTGGTTGGCGACGCTGGCCAACATCGCCGGCGTCGATCTGGAGGCGGCCGTGCAAGCGAAATATGGCGCGGGCTGTCCCGGCTGCCGGCGCAGTCCGTGCGTATGCGATCAGATGGAGAAACCGTGAAGCTGACAAAGCATTTTCACGATAAGCCCGGAGCGCCAGCGACGGGTAAACTCCCGTCGCTGGCGCTCCGGGCTTGTCGCTGGTGGATGGCGCCGAATTCGCCAGCGGCAGTCCTGCTTGGTCTGCTGGCGTGGGCCAGTGTCATCCCTCTGTGGGCCGCCGCGCCGCCGCACATCGAAGGCGATCCACGCATCGGCTTCCGTAGTGTGCAGGGAGGCGGACAATCGCGTAACGGCGTTTGGGCGCCGATGCAAATCACGCTCAAAGCCGGGGCCGACGACATCACTTCAGGTAGCTATCGCCTCATCGTCGAGAGCGCCGACGGCGAAGCCGTGCCCTATCGCTATACCGTGCCGGTGCCGGCCATTCCCGCCAACAGCGAACAATTCGTCTTCGCCTACGTCCGGCCCGGCAGCGCCGGCAGCACATTCTCCGTCACCTTGCAGAAGACCGACGGGCAGGACGTGCAAACGCTGGCTCGCATCCAGCGCGACCCCAGCGCGCCCAAGAGCGAGGTACTCGAACCGCGCGATGTGCTGTATCTGACCCTCGGTGCGCGTCTGCCGGCGCTGAAGCAAGCGTTGAAACATCCTGAGAAGCCGGGCGTTCCCGGCGAGGTTGCCGAGGACGAAGAGGAAAGCGGGGCGCAGCGCTTCGCCTCTATCGAGAACATCGCTGCTCTACCCGATCACTGGTTCGGCTACGAGGCCGTCGATGTCATCCTGTTGACCACCGCCAGCGATACGTTCGTCAATCAGTTGTTGGAGATGAACAAGGTTCGCCGTGATGCGCTGCTCGATTGGGTGCGGCGCGGTGGCAAACTCGTGTTGTCGGTCGGTCGTAATCAGCAGAGTGTGGCCCGTTGGCTGGACAAGGTACCGCTGCTGGATTGCGCCATCAAGAGCAAGATCACACGCTCCGCGCTGCCCAATTTGCAATCGTGGTGCGGCGGCGGGCAGAAGCAACAATTGCTCAAGCAAGTCGAAATCGCCGGCGTCGAACCGGGAGCGAACACGCACGCCCTCGTCTGGGAAGATCCCGCCGGCGGCGATCTGCAAAAGAGACCGATCATCTTGCAGGCCGGTTGCGGTCTGGGGCGGGTTATCCTCATCGCCTTTGATCTCGATGCGCCGCCGTTTTCGACCTGGGATGGACAGCCGGCGTTCTGGAAGAAGTTGCTCAGCGACAGCACGCCCCGCGTGCCGGCGGCCAACGCCAACAAACAAGCCGTGCCATTCGGCGATACCGGCGAATTGGGAGCCGAACTCAAGCGCGGATTGGAGAGCTTTGAGGAAGTGCCGGTCATTTCCTTCGGCTGGGTCGCCCTGTTCATCCTCTTCTACATTGTTCTGGTTGGTCCACTCGATTACTTCATCCTCAAGAAATTTTTCAAGCGACTCGAACTAACGTGGATCACCTTCCCCGTACTGGTGCTGATTGTCAGCGTGGCGGCGTATGCCACGGCTTACTATTTCAAGGGCGATGATCTGCGCATTAACAAGATCGATTTAGTCGAAATTGATTTGCACGGTCCGGGGCAGGTGTACGGTACAAGTTGGTTCACGCTGTTCAGCCCGCGCATTCAAAACTACACGGTCGGCCTGGAGCCGGTCGCGCCGGAGTGGGGCGGGCGCTGGGATGCGCAGGACGCCGACGCCCCGGTACCGCCCGTGATGATGGCGACGCTGGATGGTCCCGAACCGAGTTTGGGCGGCAACTCGCAAAGTCTGTTCCGCCGTCCTTACGAATATACCGAGGACGCTGGCGGACTCGTGCGCGTGCCGATTCCCGTATGGGCAACACGCACGTTTACGTCTTCGTGGCGTGCGCCGCTGAAGGATCGGCAAACCGCCGATCATCCGTCGCCGGTTCAGGCGGAGTTGCGGATCAGTCGAGATGGCAAGGCTCTGACGGGCGCGATCACCAACAATCTGCCGGCGGAATTGCTGGGGACCATGCTCTTTTTCCAGGAGCAATGGTATGTGTTGGGCGATCTGGTGCCCGGCGAGATGCGCGAGGTTGGTCCGTTATTCGAGCGCGATGTCAAGCGGCACATCCTGGCGGATTGGTTCAACGATCCGAGCGTGTTGCAACCGCGTTTCAGCTCGCTCCCGACAGGGCAACAGCGTTCGTTCCAATTTCTGTCATCGTACAGTACCCTGCGGTCGCTGCTGTTTTACAGTGCGCCGGGCGGCGGCCGACAACCTAACAGCGGTCTGCGCAACCTCGATGAAACCTGGCGTTTGTTGCCGCAAGGAGAGGGACAGCGACGTTATCGCAATGAGGTCATCCTGGTCGGCCGCACGCCGCCACGTATCGATAAGGCCGAGACGGTCGCGAGAGATGGCGTTTCGCCGTCGCGCTTGTGGCTCGATGAGTTGCCGGGTACGCAACCGCAACGGCCGCCCCTGTCGGGCTATCTGCAACAAGAAACGTATGTGCGTATTTATATCCCTTTAGTCCGTAGTCCATAATCTTGCCAGCCCGCAGCGCAAGCAAGGGAACAAATTACCCTTGCTTGCGCTGCGGGCTGGCAAGATTATGGACTACGGACTACGGACTAATAACCATGATTGAAACGCGCGACCTGACCAAGATGTACGGCGACCTGTACGCCCTTAACCGGCTGACGCTCAAGCTGGAACGCGGCGATGTGTACGGCTTCATCGGTCCCAACGGCGCCGGCAAAACGACCACCATGCGCATCCTGGCGACGCTCCTCAATCCGACGTGGGGCGAAGCGACGGTGTGCGGCTACTCGATTTACAACAACGCCAAGGAGATTCGCCGGCTGATGGGTTACATGCCGGATTTCTTCGGCGTTTACGACGACATGAAGGTTACGGAATATCTCGAATTCTTCGCCGCCGCCTATCGCATCCAAGGACCGGAACGACGCCGTAAGGTCGATCAGGTACTCGATCTGGTCGATCTCGGCTACAAGCGCGACGCCCTGGTGACGAGTCTTTCGCGCGGCATGACGCAGCGCCTGGGGTTGGCTCGCGTGTTGCTGCACGAACCGCAAGTGCTGCTGCTCGACGAACCGGCCAGCGGTCTCGATCCGCGCGCCCGCATCGAGATGCGCGGCCTCCTCAAAGAATTGCGCAACATGGGTAAGACGATCCTCATCTCCAGCCACATCCTGAAGGAATTGGCCGACATCTGCAACAAAATCGGCATCATCGAACGCGGTCAACTGCTGTTCGATGGCGATGTGCAATCGGCCATCAAGCAAGTGCGGCAGCACACTGTTTATTTCGTGGCGGTGGCCAACGGTCAGAATGCCGTGGCGCGCGAGCATCTCGAAGCCCACCTCGACATTCTCAAGGTTGAACCGCGTGAAGAAGAGGACTGCCTGCGCGTCACGCTCAACGATAGCGTACATGACGGTAGTTTCATCCCGGAACTGCTGCTGCAAAATGGCCTGCGGCTGAAAATGTTCAAGGAAGAAGAGATCGACCTGGAAGACGTATTCATGGGCATCACCAAGGGAATAACAAACTAATAGTGGTTAGTGGTTAGTGGTTAGTGGTTAGTGGTTAGTGGTTAGTGGTGAACTATCATGGCCGGATCGCGGCTCCGAATGGAAGATACATTATGTGAGCGATCAATTCCATCGGTTTGGTGGGAGCGACCATGACTTTGAAGAGTTACAAAGATCTGATCGCCTGGCAAAAGGCGATGGATCTGGTGGAAATGGTTTATCGTACCACGGAATGCTTTCCCCAGCGTGAAGTCTTCGGACTATGCAATCAAGCGCGGCGAGCCGCTGTCTCAGTCCCAAGTAATATCGCAGAAGGGCAGGGACGCAGTTCGACGCGAGATTTTCTGCACTTTTGTCCATCGCCCGTGGGTCGCTTCAAGAACTGGAAACACAAATGCTGATAGCTGGGCGTTTGCGCTATTTGGATGAGAAGGTGGTCGGCAAATTCTTGAACGCATCCGGCGAAGTCGCCCAAATTCTCAACGGTCTTCGCAAGAGTCTATCCTAACATTGACTAACCACTAACCACTAACCACTAACCACTAACCACTAACCACTATTATGCGTATTCTCGTCACCGGCGGGGCCGGCTACATTGGCAGTCACGCGGTTCGGCTATTCCTCACGCGCGGCCATGACGTGTGGGTTTATGACAATCTCTCGATGGGTCATCGCGCCGCTGTACCCGCCGAGCGGCTCATCGTTGGCGATCTCGCCGAGACGCCGCGACTGGATCAGGCGCTCGTCGAGCATCGCATCGAGGCCGTGGTACACTTCGCTGCCTATGCCTTCGTCGGCGAATCCGTCGAGCAGCCCGCGAAATACTATCAGAACAACCTCATCAACACGCTGCATCTGCTCGACGCCCTGCGCCGGCTGCGTATCCACCGTTTCGTTTTCTCCAGCACCTGCGCCACCTACGGCGTCCCGGAGAAGGTGCCCATCACGGAAGACGAGAAGCAAAAACCGATCAATCCCTACGGCAACACGAAACTAGCGGTTGAGCATGCCTTGGCGGATTATGCCAGCGCCTACGATTGGGGCTTCGCCGCGCTACGCTATTTCAACGCCGCCGGTGCCAGTCCCGACGGCGACATCGGCGAGGATCACGATCCGGAAACGCATTTGATTCCGCTGGTTTTGCAAGCGGTGATGGGCCAGCGGCCGGCCATCACGATTTTCGGCAGTGACTATCCAACGCCGGACGGCACCTGTATCCGCGATTACATTCACGTCGATGACTTGGCCGAGGCACATTTGCTCGCCCTGGAGAACCTGACGCCCGGCAAGCAGCTGCGCTACAATCTCGGCACCGGCAAGGGCTACAGCGTGCGCGAAGTGATTCGCACGGCCGAGGAAGTGACGGGCAAAGCCGTGCCGGTGAAGGAAGGACCGCGCCGGCCCGGCGATCCGCCGTCGCTGGTGGCGTCGGCCGACAAGGTCCAGCGCGAACTCGGTTGGCGACCGCGTTACACCGATCTGCGTGCCATCCTTGAAACGGCCTGGCACTGGCATCGTCGCCATCCCAAGGGGTATGATGATTAATCGACGCTTGCGGCCTCCTCGTTTAAACCACAGCGGCCCCATCGGTCGCCGCACAAACGTAGAGGACGGGCGTGAGCTTCGTGACCGACTGATAGCTGGTGGCGACCACATTCGTAAACGCATGCACCTCGTCGCTACGAACCAAGGCGACGGCGCAACCGCCGAAGCCGGCGCCCGTCATGCGAATGCCCAGGCAAGCGGGATGTAATCGACCGTACTCGACCATGACATCCAGTTCTCGACTCGACACGGCGAAGTCATCGCGCAGACTGTCGTGACTGGCGTTCATCAATCGACCCAGCGCGAGGGCATCTCCTCGGCGCATGGCTGTGGCTGCTTCCAGAGTGCGCTCGTTCTCGGTCACGACGTGTCGCGCCCGACGACGCGTGACTTCATCCAATCGGCCGGACTCTATCTCAAAGCGAGCCGGCGACACATCGCGCAGGGCAGTCACGCCAAAAGCGCGGGCGGCGGCCTCACACTGGCCGCGACGTTCGTTGTAGGCGGAATCGACGAGGCCGCGGCGCGTGGCGGTATCCAACACGACCACCGTCGTTCCCGGCGGAAGGGGCACCGCTTGCGTTTGTAAGGTGCGACAGTCGATGAGCAGGGCGTGTCCGGCGCGGCCTGCCGCGGAAATCATTTGATCCATGATGCCGCAGCGCACGCCGACCCATTCGTTCTCGGCACGCTGGCCGAGTTTGGCCATTGTCGCGGCGTCCCAGGGAGTATTCGATACGGCGGCGAACGCTCGCGCCACGGCCATTTCCAGCGCTGCCGAGGACGACAGCCCGGCACCAACCGGCACGTCTCCGGCGACGACGCCTTCCCAACCGCGAAGCACATGGCCAGCCTCTTGCAGCGCCCACGCCACGCCTTTGACGTATTCCGCCCAACCTTCCTTGGCACGCTCCAGTTGATCGAGCGAAACCGTCACCGTGTCCGCGAAGTCCAGCGAATGAACGATCACCTGCCGATCGGAGCGCGGCCGTAGAGCGATCCACACCGCGCGATCGATGGCCAGGGGCAAGACGAAGCCGTCGTTATAGTCGGTATGTTCGCCAATCAGATTGACACGCCCCGGAGCGCGGACCACGAACCGAGGTGCGGCGTCGAAATGTTGCTCGAACGCGCGGAGAACCCGTTGTTGGCACGTCATCGACAAAGGGAACTCCTTCACGGCGCACTCAATGACTTGCCGTTGTCACTTCGATTGAGTCCCAGGATGAACGGCACCGCGCGCTTGGCCCACTCTGCCGCCGGCGGATAGCGCGATGCGTCTTCGCCGAAGGAACTGCGCAGCATGTCCGTATCGATGATGCCGGGGTTGAGCGGGATCGCGGCCAGTCCGCGCGGTAGTTCCTGCGCCAGTGCCTGCGTCAATCCCTCAATGGCGAACTTGCTGGCGCAGTACGACGCCACTTCCGGCGAGGTCGAACGGCCCCAGGCCGAACTGAAATTGACGATAACCCCGCTGCCGTGGGCAACCATGGCCGGCACGAAACTCCGCAGCACATTGGCCACGCCCTTGATGTTGATGTCGATCAACCGATTGAAGTCATCCGCCGGCACCTCCCACAAAACAGCGTTGGCATTCATCACCGCCGCGTTATTGAGGAGCAAGTCCGGTGCGCCATGCTCGGCCAGCAATCGCTCGGCCCAGCTGCGCACCTGCTCGCCCTGCGTCACATCAACAGCGGCGAAGTCATGCGGCGCACCGAAGCGCTGCCGCAGTCGAGCCAGGTCGCTCTCGGATCGACCGCAGCCAAAAACCGTGTGGCCCAGAGCGATGAATTGCTCGGCCATCGCCAGCCCCAAACCGCGCGTCACGCCCGTGAGGACGATACGCCGAACCGATGTCGCAGCCATGTTTACTGTCTCCTTTCACCGCTTCGCGTCCGTGCTTCCAGTTCCCGGATGCGCGCTTGGGCAGCAGCGAGGGCTGTCTCGGCAGCTTGTCGCGCCTGCGCCTCGGCGGCGCGAGCCTGAGCCATCGCGGTGAAATCCTGGATTTCTTCCATCGTGTCCGCGTCCCAACAAACAACCATTTCATTCCGCAAGCCCATCAATAGGCGCACCGGCTCCAACAATAACCGCTCCTGGCTATCCAGAGGCAGACGCGCGTACTTGCGCGTTCCGCGCCGATAGCCCATCAATTGCCGTGGACCATTCTCACGCTCCTGATCCACGATCGCATACAACGGCACACCCGCCCGGTAGTATTCGCGCACCTTTATCACCACATCGTTGTCGCGGGCGCGCTTGTCATGCGCGTCGGGAGAGACAATCTCGATGACCATCACCGGCCGTGCGCCTTCCGTGGCGACAACAAAAGTCCCCCATTGACGGTTCACGTCCAGAACCCCATCGAAAACACTGATGTCCGGCGAATGATTGCGCAGCCTGCGCACGCCCCAATTAATCAAGCAATCGGTCAGCACCAACGCATGCGGATTGTCGGCCAGCCGCCATTGCAGCACTTCGGCAAGATAGCGGCGGTCTTTACTTTGTCGCGTGTTTTCGGGAATCTCATCGCCCTCCCGTGGATGCAACACATCATCCAGCGTCAACGGCACCTGAACGGATCGTTTGCGACCGTTGGGGCCGATTTGCTGGACGTAGCGCCACCCGAAGCGAAACGGATCGGGTTGCTTCGCGCGGCGAGATTTACCATTCTTCCCGGTAGTGGAATGTCCCGTGTGGTTCATGGCTGACCTCGAATCGAGAGGGACTGGGCACAACCTCCGCATTCTAGCGGAAGCGCCGGGATCGAGAAACGTCGGCTGATCTTGTTCTGTTCGTTAAAACCACCGTGTCTTATCGACCACGTTCACGAGCGGCTCGCCGTGCGCGAAGCGGTGGATATTGTCTAGCAGCACGCCCAGATGGCGCTCGGCGATGCGCGGAGAATAGCCGGCGACGTGCGGTGTGATAATCACCTTACCGGCCATGCTCCAGAGCGGATGATCCGCCGGCAACGGCTCCGTCTCAAACACGTCAAGGGCCGCGCCGGCAATCTCCTCGGCGCGGAGCGCGGCCGTCAGGTCTTCCAGATCAACAAGGATGCCACGGCCGATATTGATGATATAAGCACTCCGTTTCATCTGTTGAAACTGCGTCCGGCGAAACATCTTGACCGTGTCCGGTGTGTGCGGAGCGGCGATGACGACGAAATCGCTGTTCGCCAGCAAATCCGGCAAGCATTCGACCGGCCACAGCGCTTCGACACCCTCCGGCGCTTCTGTCCGCACTGGATCCACGGCCAGAATGCGCATGCCGAAGGCCAAGCCGCGACGTGCTACCTCCGCGCCGATGCTGCCCAGACCGACAATGCCGAGTGTAGCGTCGCCGAGGTGCAGGTGCGCGCGATCAATGGCGTTGACGACGCCGGGGCCAGTCGTGAAAGCGACGCGGGCATCCTCACCGCCAACGGGTGCCCAGTGGGCGCACATCTGCTGAATGATGTAGCGATGCAGATTGCGGGCGAAACAAAGGATGTAGCCGAACACCTGATCGGCAATCACATCGGAGAACAGGCCGCGCATGTTGGTCAACACGCAGGGATGAGCGACCAGTTCGGGAAATAGATAATGTTCCAGGCTGGCTGTCGGCGCTTGCACCCAGCGGAGCTGGCCGGCGACGGCAAGTAAGGACGGCGTAATTTTGCCGAAAAAGGCGTCCGCGTCGGGCATGTGCGCCAGCGCTTCGGATTCGTTGGTGGCGTTGACGATAATCATGCCGGGCGATTCCGCCGTGATGCGTGATAGGCGGGCATCTTCGACGGGAGGGTGAATGACAAGTTTCATCGGCTCACAGGGATTGAAGGAAGGCGATCAAATCCTGACGTTGGCCTGGACTCAGTTTCTGTCCGCCGAGTTTCTCCGGGGCGTGCGGTCCTTGCAACAAGTCGTCGAGCGTAGCGGCGCGGCCATCGTGCAGATAGGGACCACGCTGCCACAGGCCGCGCAGCGTCGGCGGATTCCAGCGCCGGTACGGGCTGCCATCCGCATCCAGCTTCACATCGTAGAGATGTTCGGAAGTGTAATCCGGGCCAGCATGACAGCGCGCACATTTCGCTGCTCCCGCAAAGAGAGCCTGCCCGCGCTTCGCCGCGACTGACAATCGATTGTCGGCGATGCGATGCGGATTGGGCGGATGATCGAGCGTGCCAAGAAAGGTGACTACGGCACGCACTTCGTCGGCGCTCGGTTTGGGACCGAACATGGTTTGCACGTAGGATTTTTCGACTGCCGCGCCGAGGCTCTTCTGCCAGCCGTGCCATGTCCACGGCGCGGTCCGCGCGACACCGTGCAGGCTCGGCGTGAGCTTCGCATTGCCGTAGGAATCATCGTTGAGCGTGTCGAAGGTCAAGCCGCAAGTGTGTCCGTCCACGTGACAGGTGTGACAGCTGAACCATTGATTGTGCGAACGGCGGGCGTCATAAAATAGCGCCTCGCCCTGTCGCGCCGGTGAGAGGTGCTTCGGTTCTCCCAAGGCAATCGTCCGCACCACTCGACCGGCGCGGACATTGACGATCTGTAGGGCATCGCGCAGGTAGTTGGCGACGACGGCTTGCGAACCGCCGGGCAGAAACGTCAGCGCGAGCGGCCGGCCCTCCAACGGCAGGCGGCGCAACTTACCGTCGTTCTTCGCCAGGCTTTCATGGAGAAAATCGCCGGGATCGCCGCCGGTCCACGGCAACGCGGACGACTCGAAAACCAGCATTTCATGGGTGCCGCCCGCTGTGACGGCGAGATAGCGTCCCGACGGATCGAAGGCGACGCCGTGCGGATCGCCGACGGCTTGGCCGTGTTTGTCGAGAGCGATTTGCTCCAGCGACGGTACAGCTTTCGCATCGAGCGGCAGGCGCGTCAGCCGGCTGTCCGTCACCCAGCCCTTGTCGATGTTCTCGCGCGATACCGGGAACGATCGCTTGATCCCGTGCGCGCAGATTAGCGCCCGACCATCCGGCGTGAATGCCAAAGTGCGGAGATTGAAGGCATCGCCGATTTCTCGCGTCCAAACGAGTTTGCCGGTCGTCAGATCCCACAAGTACACCTGAGCCGACCGACTGCTGGCCGCGGCGAGAAAGCGACTATCCGGCGACAGCGCCAGATGACGCGGTTCGCGCGGCGCAGGCCAGCGTTGCGTGATTTTTCGGCTCGCCCAATCGATGGCTATGACTTCATCGTTACCAGCCAGGGCCGCGTAAAGACGGCCCTTCGCCGTGAAGACCAGACCGCGCGGCTCAATACCAATCTGAAGCGTGCCGGCCGGTTTGATGGTTGTGCCATCCAGATCGAACAGCGATAGCGTGCCCGACCAGAGATTGCTAACGGCGGCATGCCGGCCATCCGGCGAACAGGCTACCGCCACGGGTTTGCGACCGCACGATAACTCGGCGAGTACCTTGCCCGCCGATATATCCACCAAAGACAGCGAATCCGCCGTGTGATTGGCTGTCAGCGCGAGCCGACCGCCCGGCAACAGCACCACATCCACCGGACTGCGATGCGGTTCCTCACGCGGCGCGGGATGGACTCGCGGCGACAACAGGAACAGCGATGAAATGAGTAGCAGCGTGGAAGCGCTGGCGAGGATTGTTCGCATGGTTGGACATCCCCACCAGCCCGAAGCGCCAGCGATGGGTGACGAGAAGCCTTCGCTAGCGTTTCGGGCTGGTACGACTTTATTGCGCCGCCTTCTCCGGCACCGTCACCATGAGCAGACGTTTCGGCTGTTTACCAGCGGGAATGCGCGCCGTCACCTTCTTCGTCGCGGTGTCAACGACGGCCACGGCATTGCCGCCGCGCGCCGCCACGTAGCACGTCTTGCCATCCGGGCTGAACGTCAGCCAGTAGATTTGCGTGCCGATGGGGATGGTCGCAATCTGCTTCGGCGTCTCACCCGTAATGTCGTACACATGCACATCGTGATGCTCGACATCGCATTCCCAGATTTCCTTTTGATCCGGACGAATGCCCAGACCATGACTACGGCTGGCGACCTTGCGCTGTTCGTCCGGCAACTCGGCCTGCACGCGATGGACCATCTTGCGCTTGGCAATGTCGGCAACCTCAAGACCGACTAACCCATCGACCTCGACGAACAAGCGTTTCTCGTCGGCCGACAGCGCAATAGGCCGCACCACGTTGCTGTACGGGATGGTACCGAGAATCTCGTGTGTGGCCGTGTCGGTGATCGTCACCTTCTTAGGCGATCCCATTGGTGCCAAATACATATGCTTGCCGTCCGGCGAACAGAGGGTATTGTGTGGCCGGCCGCCGGTGAAGACGCGCTTGAGTACCTTGCCCTTAGTGACATCGACGACATCCCAGAAGCCGTCGCTGCATGGAACATAGGCGATCTTGCCATCGGGCGTGACGGCGAGTTGGTTCGGCGCGGGGCCGACATCCATGCGGCGTGTGACCTTGTCGGTGTGCGGATCGATCCACACGAGTTCGCCCGGTTTGCGTCCCTCAATGGTGACGAGGATGAAGTCCTGGGCGGCGGGCACGGCGATGCCGTGCGGATGAGGACCAACCTCGATGCGACCCATTGGCTTGTTGGTGGCCGCGTCGATGACGGTGACGTCATTGCCGGCGCTGTTGGTGACGTAGAGCTTTTGGCGAACCTTGGCCGCCGGCGTATCGGCCACAGCGGGGCAGACGATGAACAGGCTGAATAGACAGGCAGACAGACAGCGAATCATGGAGGCGTCTCCTTGTGGATGGTGAGGCGTAGGGCGGCTGATTGCCAGCGTAGCCGATGGCACGCGGATAGCAAGCAAGTAACGCTGTCACGCTCAGCATCTTCGTATCATCTGTGGTGTGGATAAGATCGCAAGCTATCGCTGGCTTAAGCGGATTCGTCTCGCTTCTGCCGCCATTCCTCGATCCAGGCATCGACATCCGGGTGCAATCGTCGAGCCTCTTGAAGAATCGGTTCGGCGGTCTCAGGCGATTCCATGCCGTACTCCTCGGCCAACCACTCGCGCAAATCGGCAGCCGAATCCGGCTCATCTGGCTCACAGGTGACATAATTCGGCCCGAATTCGCTGTAGCCAATGCCTAACAACTTGAGAAATTCGCGGATGTTCGCCGCTAGCACAATGTTGTCGTCGCCTTCCGAACCGAGGTTCACGACCGGAGCTTCCGCAGAGTCCATCTCTTTGTAGAACCAGAGGGCGATCAACGAACCATCGGGACCGCAGCCGAACACGGCGAACCGAGAAGCATCCTCGGCATTGCCGAACCATGAATCCGCTGTGTCCGCACCCAACTCAAAGCAGCCGCTGACGGAATTTCCTTGTTCTTCGGCGAAGTCACACAGTTTACGCAGATCGTCCGGTACGCGAATGCCTTTGGGAAACTTCGCCTGGATTGTGTCCGCGAGCATCGGCATTTCCTCCTGATTAACTCGTAATTAGCCCGTCATAGCCGGCATATCATCGGCATTGGCCCTCCTCTTGTCAAGCAAGTCCGCTGCGGTCCTTTCATGCCCCTCTTGGACGAAGCGTTAGGGCTGCTAACCTCGCTTTTAGCGCAAAGTTGATGCGGAAGTTCGAGCCATGATTGATCTGTCCCAGGCTATTCGCTCGTTGAGCGATTTCAAACGCAAGACCAGCGAATTCATGGTTCGCACGAAGAAAAACGGACACCCGGTAGAGCTGACCATCAATGGCAAAACGGAGTTGGTGGTTCAGGACGCGGCCAGCTATCAACGGCTCATCGAGTTAGCCGAACAAGCCGAACGGATGGCGTTCCTGCGCGAGAGCCGCGAAGATGTCGAGGCCGGACGCACGGAGCCAGCCTTCGACGCCCTGGAGCGCCTGGCCAAGAAGCACAAGCTGAAGCGAAAAGGCAAGTGACTCGACGCCGTCCATTCACCTTCCCGCATGCACATCCGCGCCGATTTCCGGCTGCTGACGAGGGAGCGAACTGTCGCAAGTATCGCCGATGGACGCGATCATAGGGCGTCGGTGGAGAAGGCATCGGCGGTTCCGGGCAAGCCATTGCGGCGCAGGGCGTCGAGATATTCGGTGGGTGACAGGGGTGGCCGCTTCAAAGCGGCCCGGTGTTCGGCGGCAGCGGCAACGACGATGCCACTCTCCATCAGTTGAGAGGCAAAGGTATCGGGCACCGCCGAGGCTATTCCGAACGGCTTCAGTACGTTCGTTGGAAAGTCTTTGATATTGAAAGTCACGATCACATCGGCTTTGCCTTCGTCGTAGATGGCCCTTCGGTGTCATAGAGTCCCAACGCCTGCGACAACTGGACCATCTCGTCCGCCGCGTTCTTCGCGCGCTGGAACATTTTCTCCCGGTACTCCACCAGGGCGTCGGCCGGAATGCGACGGTGCTTTCCGACCATACGACAAGGCAGCAGCTTCTGCTTGATGAGTTTGATGACGAACGGCCGCGAGACATCCAAGAATCCTGCGGCTTGAGTGGTCGTCATTTCCAGGGGCAGCGGTTGGCACAATCCTTTGTACGCTCGATGCACAACAGCCTCCAATTCAGGCGACACCTCGACGCGAACGCCGTCAATAGCAATTTCAATCCGGCCTCGTTGGGGCATCTCAGGAGTTTCGTTGACTTTCACGGTCTCGGTCGGGAGTATCGCAGCAGCTTTTCGTCGTGGGTTTGACATGGCATCACTTGGTTGTGGATCTGGCGGCGCACACTACCGTTACAGTTTATCGGCCAAGTGAAATAAATGCAATATGTGAAACGAACGCAAATCGCGGTCGTCTTGGAGAAAATGCGCATTATTTCCGAGGCATCGCGTGAAGCGGCCATCTCCTCATCGACATCCACGAAGGAAGTCGAGGAAACACTTGCCGAAGCGAGCCGTATCGAGTGTAATCGCTATATCGTCCAAACATCCGTGAATCGACCTGCCGATGTACTTCGAGGCCACGCATCATGCAATTACCGTCCCGCCTATCTCAACTTCCGCCGCGCCTTTCGCTCATACTACTCACCGCCCTCCTGCCTCTCGTGACGTTCCTACCGAACGCCGCTCCGGTGCGCAGCGCCGATACGGCGAAGCCGGCCGCGAAGTTCGAGCTTCATCGCGGCGATCATATCTGCATCATCGGCAACACGCTCGCCGACCGCATGCAGCACGATGGCTGGCTGGAAACGATGCTGCAAAGCCGTTTCCCCAAGCATGAACTCGTGGTTCGCAATCTTGGTTTCTCCGGCGACGAATTGACCGTTCGCCTGCGCTCGGCGAACTTCGGCAGCCAGGATCAATGGCTGGCCGGTTCGCAACCCATCCCCGAGCCGGGCAAACTGGTAACACGCAAGGGATTGACCGATAACCGCCTGGAGAGGACGAACACGCGCGCCGATGTGGTCTTCGCCTTCTTCGGCTACAACGAATCGTTCGCCGGCGAAGCCGGCTTGGATCAGTTCAAGAAAAATCTTGAGACGTTTATCAAGCATACGCTCGGCCAGAAGTACAACGGCAAATCCGCTCCGCGTCTCGTTCTCTTCTCTCCCATCGCTCACGAGAACTTGCACGACCGCAATCTGCCCGATGGCAGTGCGAACAACAAACGCCTGGATATGTACACAAAAGCGATGGGCGAAGTCGCCAAAGAAAATAGTGTTACCTTCGTGGATTTGTTCCATCCCACGCGCAAGCTGTACGACCATTCGCCCGATAAGCCGATGACCATCAACGGTATTCACCTCAACACACGCGGCAATGAGGCCGTGGCGCGCATCATCGACCAGACGCTGTTCGCTGGCGAGACGGAGCGCGATGTGAAGGGGCTGGAGAAATTGCGGCAAGCCGTCGTCGATAAGAATTTCTACTGGTTCAATCGCTACCGTGTGCTGGATGGCTTCAATGTCTACGGCGGCCGGGCCTTCGAGAAGTACGCCGATAAGCAATCCAACTACGAAGATCAGCAGCGCGAGATGGAAATTCTCGACGTGATGACCGCCAACCGCGATAAGCACATCTGGGCCGTCGCGCAGGGTAAGGATGAGAAAGTTGACGATAGCAATACGCCGCCGTTCATTCCGGTGAAGACGAACAAGCCCGGCAAGGGGCCGGATGGCTCGCATATCTATCTCGACGGCGAACAGGCCATTCAGAAGATGACGCTTGGTAAGAACTTGAAGGTCAATCTCTTCGCCTCCGAGAAGGAGTTTCCGGAGTTAGCCAAGCCGGTACAGATGCAGTTCGACTCGAAGGGCCGGCTGTGGGTGGCGGCATGGCCGAGCTATCCGCACTGGAAACCCAAAGAAGAAATGAACGATAAGATCCTCATTTTCGAGGACGCCGACGGCGACGGTAAGGCCGACAAGATGACGGTCTTCGCCGACAAGCTGCACTGTCCGACCGGCTTCGATTTCTACAATGGCGGCGTTCTCGTCGCGCAAGCTCCCGACCTGATGTTCCTCAAGGACACCGACGGCGACGGCAAGGCCGATCTGCGCGTGCGTGTGTTGCACGGACTCGACTCGGCCGACTCGCATCACACCTCCAACAGCTTCGCGCTCGATCCGGGTGGCGCGCTGTATTTCCAGGAAGGCACTTTCCATCACACGCAGGTGGAGACGCCGTATGGTCCCGCGCAGCGCTGCGCCAACGGCGGCGTTTTTCGCTATGAGCCGCGTGCCCAGAAGTTCGATGTGTATGTCAGCTTTGGCTTCGCCAATCCGCACGGCCACGTCTGGACGCACTGGGGCGAGGATTTCGTTTACGACGGCACGGGTGCCAATCCGTATCACGGTGCGCTGTTCTCCGGGCATCTGGATTTCCCGCAAAAACATGGCCGTCCGCCGCAGGTCTACCAGCAGCGAACCCGGCCGTGCCCCGGCGTCGAGATTCTCTCCAGCCGGCACTTTCCCAAGGAAAACCAGGGCAATTTGCTCGTCGCCAACGTCATCGGCTTCCAGGGCATTTTGCAATACAAACTGGAGAACAAGGGCGGCAGCTTCGGTGCCACCGAAACGGAACCGATTATCTACTCCAGCGATCCGAATTTCCGTCCTTCCGACCTGAAAATAGGGCCGGACGGCGCGATCTGGTTCATCGACTGGCAGAACACGATCATCGGTCATTTGCAGCACGCGCTGCGCGATCCCAGCCGCGATCGCACGCATGGCCGCATTTATCGCGTTACCTATGCAAATCGCCCGCTGCTCAAGCCGGTGAAGATCACCGGCGCGCCGATCGATAAATTGCTCGACATCCTCAAGGAGCCGGAAGACCGCGTCCGCTCGCGTGCCCGCATCGAGTTGGGCGGACGCGAAAGCAAGGAGGTTATCGCGGCCGTGAAGAAGTGGACCGCCGCGCTAGATAAGAAAGATCCGCAATACGAACACAATATGCTCGAAGCATTGTGGATGCACCAGTATCACAATGTCGTCGATGAGGGGCTGCTCAAACGCATGCTGGCGTCACCGGATTTCCGCGCTCGCGCGGCGTCGGTTCGCGTGTTGTGCTACTGGCGTGAGCGCGTGCCGGAGGCTTTGGAGTTGCTCAAGAACCTCGCCGCCGATCCGCATCCGCGCGTACGCATGCAGGCGGTTCGCGCCGCCAGTTTCTTCACGGTACCCGAGGCCATTGAGGTGCCGCTTATCTCCGCCGATCAACCGGCCGACCCGTATGTCGATTTTGTCCGTGGCGAGACGATGAAGGCGCTCGACCCCATCGTCAGCAAGGCCGTCAAGGCCGGCAAGACAATTCATTTCACCACGGATGCCGGCGCGCGTTATTTCCTCAAGAACGTCAGCACGGATGATCTTCTCCGCCTGAAGCGTACTCCTGCGGTATATCTCGAATTGCTATTCCGCAAGGGCGTCCGCGACGAATATCGCCGTGAGGCGTTGACGGCCTTGGCCAAGGGGCAGAAGAAGAGTGAGCTGCGCGTGTTGCTCGACGCGCTGCGCAGCCAGGAAGATGAGCGGAAACAGCAGGACGAAAGCGTTGTTTTCGATCTCATTCGTCTCTTGACCAGCCGGCCCGCCTCCGAATTGGCCGAGGCACGCGGCGAACTGGTGAAGATGGCCACGGACTCGAAATTGCCGGTGACCCGGCAACTCGGTTTCGTGGCCCTCATCGCGGCGGACGGCAACGTGGACAAGGCATGGGCATTGGCCACGAAATCGGTATCCGGTCTGCGTGACCTTCTCCGTGCCATGCCGCTCATCCGCGATCCCAACCAGAAGGCCAGCCTTTATCCGAAGGTCGAGCCGCTGCTCGCCGGTCTGCCGAAGGAACTGGCCTCCACGACGAACAACGGCAAATCCACGCTGGGCCGCTACGTTCGCATTGAATTGCCCGGCAAACGACGAACGCTGACGTTGGCTGAGGTCGAAGTGTTCAGCGATGGCCGGAATATCGCTCCGCAGGGCAAGGCGACGCAGAAGAACACCGCCTACGGCGGTGACGCAAGCCGGGCTATCGACGGCAACAAGAACGGCAACTACAACGGAGGCGGTCAGACCCACACGGCGGAGAATACCGCCAATCCGTGGTGGCAGGTCGATCTCGGCAGCGAGGTGCCCATCGATTCGATTGTCGTGTGGAACCGCACCGACGACGGTCTCCGCCAGCGTCTCGATCGTTTTACGCTCAAGGTGTTGGACAAAAACAGCAAGGTCATCTTCGAGAAAAAGAACCTGCCGGCTCCGCCGGTCAAGACGGCTTATGACATTGGCGGCGAAGCGCCCGAGCGTGTCATCCGTCGCGCCGCCATGAACGCGCTCACGTCGGTTCGCGGCAAGGAGGCCGATGCGTTCAAGGCACTGGCCAAGTACGTCGGTAACAAGGCCGATCGTCAGACGGCGATTCAGGCACTTCAACACATCCCCGCCATGCACTGGCCGAAGGAGCAGGCTAAACCGCTGCTCGAAGTTTTGCTGCCGTACATCCGCACGATTCCGGTTGCGGATCGTACTTCGCCGGCCGCTCTCGATGCGCTGCAACTGGCCGATTCGTTGGCCTCACAGCTGCCGTTGGCTGAGGCCAAGCAGGTACGCCGCGAACTCGGCGAGCTGGGCGTGCGTGTCCTCCGCATGGCGACGGTGCCGGATCAGATGTTGTTCGACAAGGAACGCATCGTCGTCAAGGCCGGCAAGCCGGTGGAGATTCTTTTCGAGAATAACGATCTGATGCCGCACAATTTCGTCGTGACGAAACCCGGTTCGCTGGAAGCGATCGGCATGCTCGCCGAGACGACTGCCACCCAACCAGGGGCGCTGGAGCGCGATTATGTTCCGGCGTCGGATAAGGTATTGCTCAAAAGCCGGCTGCTTCAGCCGCGCAATTCGCAGAAGCTCAGTTACATAGCTCCGAAGCAGCCGGGCGTCTATCCTTACGTTTGCACCTACCCTGGCCATTGGCGGCGCATGTACGGCGCGATGTATGTCGTCGAAGATCTCGACGAATATCTCGCCGACGCGGAGGGCTATCTGGCCAAGCATCCGCTGCCGATCGCGGATGAATTGCTTAAGTTCGTGCGGCCGCGTAAGGAATGGAAGTTTGAGGAGTTGTCCGCGTCGGTGGAACATCTCAAGGAGGGCCGTTCGTTCAGCAACGGGAAGCAGATTTTCCAGGTGGCCAACTGTGTCGCTTGCCACAAGCTGAACGGTGCCGGTATTGAAGTTGGGCCGGATCTGACGAAGATCGATCCCAAGCAAGATAAGCCGATTGAGATTCTCCACGACATTCTCGATCCGTCGTTCCGCATCAACGAAAAGTATCAGACGTTCACGTTCGAACTGAATTCGGGCAAGGTCGTCACAGGTCTTGTCGTCGCGGAGACGCCGGAAATGGTGAAGGTTCTGGAAAACCCGCTGGCCAAGGCCGACCCGGTGATTCTCAAGAAATCGTCGATTGCCGAGCGCAAGAAGTCGCCCACGTCGATCATGCCGAAGGGATTGCTCGACAAGATGACGCGCGAGGAGATTCTCGATTTGATCGCGTACGTCGCCGCCAAGGGCGATCAACGCAGTCCGCTGTTCAAGGGCGGCCATGAACACGGACATGGGCATGGACACTGATGCCGTGAGCCATACTCGATAAAGTGACGCGGCCGGCTGGAGTCATCCAGCCGGCCGTTTTCTTTCGATCACGTCGCGGCGCGGGTTGATTGCAGTGACGGGAGAGGGCCGAAGGGCAAGCGGAGGCAGCGCGCCGAGCAACGCGTACCGCAGAAGAAGTTCCTGGGTGGCCCTAAACTTACTCCGCTTTGACTGAGACATTGCCGGAACCTTGTGCCCCTGCTTCACGCTTGTACGGCGAAGGAGACTCTTCCACGAACACCCGTAGCTTCTTCGCCAACTCTTGCGACGCGGGGCACGAACACGGTACCCCGGCGTACATGTAGTAGTCCCAGCCGAAGTGCAAGAAGCTAGCCAGCCCCTCCAGCCGACACCAAAACTTCTCGCGGAGAACCAGCCGGATCACCGTCCCGAGTTGCTCCAGGGCAAGGACACTGCCCTCGCCGAACTCAATTGGATACTTGCGGTTGTTTTCCAGTCCACTGACTGTCAGAGCGGACTGTCCGGATTCGCGGAGAAAGCTAAGGGCGACCGCGACGTAGGCATCCTCAACCCGACGATACTCTGTCGCGGTTAGGACAACGCCGCCGAAGGAGCGGCCGATGTCGCTGATGGAGGTCCACTCATCCCGCGTGTATGCACCGCTGGAATCGCGAAAGGATGGATTGTATTTCGTGATCTGGTACTCCAACATAGTTCCTCCGTGGGCCGATCTACTGGAGCGAATCATTCTGCCCCGATCTCACGATGGGTAGGCCGAACTCGGACTTTAAACAGGCACCCAACCGAAAAGCACTCAGCGACAAGCCCTGAGCGCCCGCCTGCCCTCGACTTCAACCCGAATGGAGCCACCAATGTCTTCACGCCTGCCGGCAAGGGTTTGCCGCCGCCCGACACCGGATTCATCAGTCGCTGGATTGCCGAACCCCTGCCGAAGTGCATCAGCAGGAGAGCCGAAGAGTCCGGCAAGGCCAAGAATCATGAGGGTAGTTTGAGGGCCAATCCACTTCTCGATTCGCCTGATTTTGGTCTAGACAACAGGGTCCACCATAGAAAATACGGAAAAAGCCATTTGGCAAATGGAGAGAGAATTGAGGAGGCTGATTTTTTCCATCTCAGTCGATTCTTTTTGTCTTTTGTTTTTTGTCTTTTGTATTTTTTCCGTGTTTTCCGTGTTTTCCGTGGTGAAATCTTCTTTACACCAATGCCGTCGTAGGCTGCGTGAATGGTTCGTTGGTCTCGGCGCGGCGTTTCAGTTCCGCGCACGGCTCGAAGCGCCGGCCGTGTCGCGTCGCCAGAGTCGTCAGCGCCTGCACGATGTCGGCGATGCCGCGATCATCGGCGTAGCGTAAGGGGCCGCCGCGGTGCGGCGCCCAGCCGGTGCCCAACACCATCGCCAGATTGATCGCCGCGGCGTTCGCCGTTAATCCTTCACTCAATCCAAGGGCGGCCTCATTCACCATGAGCAACACCATGCGCTCGCGGCCCTCGCTCACCCGCACCGCGGCCGGCAGTGTCGAGGTTGCCGTGGATACACGTTCGCCGCGCAACAACTCCTGCACTTGCGTGTTGACCTTCGGTTTTTTGCCGTCGTGAAGATAGAAGCCTCGCCCGCTCTTCTGTCCCAGCAAACCACCGGCACGCATCTTCTCGAACGCCGTGTTCGGCTCGAAGCGACCGGCCAGCACCGGTTGCATCGACTGCGCCACATGCGCCGCCACATCCAGCCCAATCTGATCGAGCAATTCCAGTGGTCCCATCGGCATGCCGAAACGCTTCATGACGCGATCCACTTGTTCAATAGCCAACCCCTCGGACACCAGGAGAACGCCCTCGTTCAGATACGGCATCAAGATGCGATTGACCACGAAGCCCGGACTGTCGCGCACTACCACCGGCGTTTTGCCCAGGTTGATCGCCCATTGCGTCAGCGTCGCCAACGATTGGTCATTGCTCGACGGCGTGCGAGCCACCTCGACGAGCGGCATCTTGTGGACCGGGTTGAAAAAGTGCATACCGGCGATGCGCTCCGGATGAGTCGATCCCTCTTGCAGACACTCGACGGGCAGCGAGGAAGTATTCGTCGCCAGCACGGTCGCCGGTCGAGTGCGCGCTTCCAATTCGCGGAAGACGGCACGCTTGGCGTCAATGTCTTCAAGGGCCGCTTCGACCACGACATCGACATTGTCAAAGCCGTCCCATTTCAGCGTGCCCTGAATGGCCGCGAGACGCTCGACCGATTCCGGTTCGGTCAACAGGCGGCGTTCGACGGCTTTGCGAAACAGGCTGGTGATGCGCGTCAAGCCGGCGTCGAGCGCCTCCTGACTGACTTCCTGCACGATCACCTTGCAGCCCTTGAACGCGGCCAATTGCGCGATGCCCGCGCCCATCGTGCCCGCACCCACCACGCCGACGCGCCGCACTTCCGCCGGCGTCGCGCCGCGCACTTCCTCCGGCAATTTGCGAGCTTTTTCGCTCTGGAAGAACAGCGTAATCAGGTTGCGGCAAGCGGTGCTAACGGCCAGCCGGCCTGCCGCCGTGCGCTCATACGTCAACCCTGCCGTCATGCCGTCGCGAATGCCGGCGCGAATCGCCTCCAACGCCTCGAACGGCGCCGGCATGTCATCCCACACACGCCGGCGCATCAGGCGCTCGGTGGCTTTGAAGAGAATGCGTCGGCCAATCGGGTTCGATTCGAGCAATCGCTGCCGCCAGGTGAGGAGGGGCAAACCCGAACGCTGCCGTTTACCCTGGGCGATGGCGCGAGCCGTCAACTGGGCGAACTGCTCGCGCAACTCGGATTCCGTCGAGGCAAGGGCATCCGCCAGCCCCCAGCGAAACGCCTCGGTAGCGCTTAATCGTTTACGGTCGAGAATGACGCGCAGGGTCCGCTCCAAACCGATGACACGCGGCAAACGCTGTGTGCCGCCCCAGCCCGGCAGCAAACCCAGCTCGACTTCGGGCAAACCGAGTTGCGTGTTCGCCTTGTCGAAAACGAGGCGATAATCGCAGGCCAAGGCGAACTCCAGGCCACCGCCCAGACACGCGCCGCTGATGGCGGCGATGCTCGGCATCGGCAGACCGGCGAGCTTGTCGAAGAGCTTCTGTCCTCGGAGCGAAGTCGCCGTCGCGCCGGCGGCGTCCTTGATGGCGAGAAACTCATGCAAGTCCGCGCCGGCGACGAAGCCGCTTTTTTTGCCGCTGCGCACGACGAGCAGGGGCGCAGTCGTGGCGGCGACGGCGTCCAGCGCGGCGTCGAGGTCGGCGACGACTTGACGATTGAAGACGTTGACGCTGCGGCCCGGCACATCGAGGATGAGTGCCACGCTGCCATCGGGGTCGCGTTCCACGACAACCGTTTCGGAGTGGAAGACCTGCATGCGATCACCTTCGGAGTTGGTCGCCGATGCGAGCATGGCCGGCATGCGCCAGCGTTAACGTGTCCATGTCCAGGAAGTACATCAGTCCTCTTCGGCGTCCCGTCGGCCGCGTTGCTTGTGAATCTGCTCAAGCATTTCTCCGAGGTTCGGATCGTCCTTGAAGGCACCGATCTGCATTAGGAGGCCTTCCTTCTTGCTCGGCGGCGCCCGCAACCAATCCTGTAGAGCAATCCTAAGGAGCTGCCATTCATCCCCCAATTTGCGTCCCGGAAGCCCCTGGTCCCGAACGAGTCGCGCGACTTCGTTCTCCGTTACCCGTAGGTATTCCGCTGTCTCAGCCAACGCCAGGACGTCGTCATTAGTGAAAGCTGTTAGCGTTGTCGTGGGTTTGGGATGCGGTCCGCCCTTAACTTTGTTCTTAGGAACTGGCATCTCACCCTCCTCCTGTTCTTGCGATAATGCTTGCTCATTCTACCAACAATCGGGCTTGGCGAGCAGATAAAGAAGGGGAAGCTGGGAGGTAGGGCGAGTGTCCGGGCGGCAAACCCATCGGAGCCGCGACCGTGAGGGAGTGGTAGTTTCCCTCGCTCCCTCACGGTCGCGGCTCCGATGGGTTTCGTTCGCTGGTTATTCCGTCTCCACCAACAAGGCCGCGCCCTGTCCGCCACCGACGCACAATGTCGCCAGGCCACGCCGTAGGTTGCGCCGCCGCAGTTCCTTCAGCAGCGTCAGCACCAACCGCGTACCCGTCGCACCCACCGGATGCCCCAGGGCGATCGCCCCGCCATTGACATTCAGCCGAGAGCCATCTATCTCGCCGATTGCCGTGTCACGGCCAAGGTGTTCGCGTGCGAACTGCTGCGAGGCGAACGCTTTTTCGTTGCTCAGCACCACGGCCGCGAACGCCTCGTTCATCTCAATCAGATCGATGTCGCCCAGACTCAGGCCGGTTTTCTGTAACAGCTTGCTCGTGGCGAACACCGGCCCCATGCCCATGCGCGACGGATCGCAGCCGGCGTAGGCGTAGGCCCGCAGATAGCCCAACGGACGGCGGCCCTCGGCGCGGACCGCCTCGCCCGGCATGACGATCATCGCCGCGGCGCCATCGGTGATCGAGCAGGAATTGCCCACCGTCACCGTGCCGTCTTTCTGGAAGAACGGTTTCAGGCGCGCCAGCGCTTCCATCGTTTGATCCTTGCGTGGACCGACATCCTCGGTGACGGCGCGGCTGGCGACCTCCGCCGGCACCGGCGTAATCTCCTCGGCCAGAACGCCGCGTTTCTGAGCATCGACGGCGCGGCGATGGCTTTCCAACGCGAACGCATCTTGCTCCTGTCGCGTGAGGTGGAAATCGCGTGCGATCAATTCCGCCGTGTCGCCCATGATGAGACCGCACACCGGATCGGTCAAACCGAGCTGCACGCCGATGATCGGCTTGAAGTGTCGCGGCCGAAATTGCAGCAGTGTCCCGAGCCGTTGTCGCCAGTTCTTCGCCTTGCCCAGACGCATGTAGAGATTTGTCGCCTCGCGATTGTAGAGTAAAGGTATCCGGCTCATCGACTCCACACCGCCTGCGACAACCGTACGCGCCTCACCCAGTTGGATAAGCTGGGCGGCTGTCGTGATCGCTTCCATGCCGGAGGCGCAATTGCGCTGCACGCTATGGGCGATGCGATCGCGGGGAATGCCGGACAGCAGCGCGATGACGCGCGCGATGTTGGCCGCGTCGGGCGGCATGGCGACGTTGCCGAAGATAACTTGATCGACTTGATTGGGCCGCAGGCCGGCGCGTTCCAGTACGGCCGTGGTGGCGATACGGCCGAGTTCCTGAGCGGGCACGGAAGCCAGGGGACCATAGGCTTTGGCAAAGGGCGTTCGGATTCCTTCGAGAATGGCGATGTCGAGCATGAGGAGACCTCCCTGGAGGCGAGAAGCTAACCACAGAGGCACAGAGACACAGAGAAGACAGAAAACTATGATCCTGTCTTCTCTGTGTCTCTGTGGTTAGCTCTTTGTTCCGTTACCATTAACCGAGGGGGGCGACTCGCGCAATTTGCGGCGCAGCACTTTGCCGAGGAAATTCTTGGGCAGTTCGCTGACCACTTCGATTCTGCGCGGGCGTTTTTGCTTGCCCAGGTGCAGCTTGCAATGGCTTTCCAGGGCGGCCAAGTCGAGATGGCTGCCGCTGCGCGGTACGATCAACGCTTTGACCACCTCGCCGCGATCGTGGTCCGGCACGCCAATCACTGCTGCTTCGGCCACATCGGGATAGTCCCGCAATACTTCCTCCACCTCCGCCGGAAACACCAAATAACCCGACGTTTTGATAATATCCCTTTTGCGATCCACCAAGGTGTAATAACCCTCTTCGTCACGCCGGGCCATATCGCCGGTGAACAGCCAACCATCCTTGAGTACGGCTTCGGTGGCGTGCGGATTGTTGAAGTAACCCTTCATAATCTGCGGGCCGCGTACCACCAATTCACCCACTTGATCGTCCGCGACTACCTCCGCGCCCGTGTCGGGATCGACCAGCCGCGCCTCGGTGTCCGGCAGCGGTTTGCCGATGGTGCCGGGCCGGTTCGCGTCACCGGCCGGGTTCGCGTGCGTCACCGGACTCGCCTCGGTCAGACCATAGCCTTCGACGATGGCGCCGATGCCGTATTTCTGAAACTCGGTACGTACATTCGATTCCAGCGCCGAAGCGCCGGAGATGACGAAGCGAATGAACGACAAATCGTGGGACTTGCCGCGCATGAGATTGTTGAGAGCGCCGAGCATGGCCGGCACCGCCGGCACGATTTCCGGCCGTTGCGACTCGATCAGCGATAGCACGGCGCGCGTCTCGAAGCGCGGATACAGATGCAGCGTGCTGCACTTGGCCCAGCTGGTCAATAGCGATACGGTCAAGCCGTAAGCGTGGAAGAACGGCAGCACGCCGAGCAGACTTTCGGTGCCGTCTTCGCCGCCGCACCAGTTGCGCAGCTGCAAGGCGTTGGCCACCAGATTGCGATGCGTCAGCATGACAGCCTTGGGCGACGAAGTCGTCCCGCCCGTCGGGGCGAGTACGGCGACATCTTCTTCAGGCCGGATGAGGACCGGCTTGTCGAGCGGTTCCGCTTGCAGCAGATCCTGGAAGCGATGGCGGTGCGTATCGTGCGGCATGCGCAGATAGCCGTTGCGGCGCAGACGCTCGATGCGATAGAGCATGCCACGCCATACGGCGATGCGGCGCGCCAGCGAGGTCAGCACCACATGCTCCAGCGGGCCGCGTTCGAGCGCCCCCATCACGGCGGGAGCCAGCAAATCCAGCGTGATGACAATGTGACAGCCGGTTGCCTCCAACCAGTGGCCGACTTCCTCGGCGACCATGAGCGGACTCAGCTGCAAGGCCGTCGCGCCGGTCAACCAGATCGCTTGCAAAGCAATCAGATATTCGGGGATGTTCGGCAGCAGAACGCCGACGTGCCGGCCCGGCCCTGCTCCTTTGTCGGCCAGAGAGCGAGCCAGTCGCCGTGCCTGCTCGTTGAGCTGCGCGAACGTGGTGGCCCGACCGTAAAGCGTGCAGGCCGCGCGGTTGGGCGTGCGCCGGGCGGCACGTTCCAACAGCGTACTCAGGGGCACGCGCGGATACGGCACTGACGACGGCATGTCACAAGGATATTCGTCCAGCCAGGACTGTTGCCAGGATGAGACACTTAAACCGGAAGATTGGATCGAGGATAGGGACATCACGGCGGCTCTCCTTCCAACGCCATTGCAATGCAATGCGCATACCGCGATCTGGATTTTTTCAATGGAGGGAGGGAGGCGAAAAACGGATACGCGAAAAAACGTGCGACACGGGCCGGGAGGTGGGGCTTCGGGGGCCGTGGCCTCTCTTCTCTTCTCTCCACTTTATTTTACGTTGCTTCCTTCGCGGAAACAACCGGCACTCACGCGATTTGCAGAGGGGACCGTGACGGCAATGCGGATCGTGTCGATCGCGCGCAACCTATGGCCGTTCGGTCAAACCGGCGACAGGGAGGGAGCCAGCTATAAAATACCTTGACGAGTTGTTTTCCGCCCTGGAAGGATGATTGACTCATGGCGACGCTTCTGCGCAGCGATGTTCCCGGCTATCCTTGTCGTCGCGGCAAGGTCCGCGATGTCTACGATCTCGGCGACCGTCTCGTCATCGTCGCCACCGATCGCATCAGCGCTTTCGATTGGGTATTGCCGACCGCCATCCCCAGCAAAGGCCGCGTGTTGACGGCTCTGACCCTATTCTGGCTTGAGCGTGTGGGAGTGCCCCATCATTTGCTGGGCACGAACCTGGGTGACATGGGGCCAGCCTTCACCGAACGCGCCGCCGAGCTATCCGGCCGCACTTGCCTGGTGCGCAAAGCGTCGGTCGTGCCGATCGAGTGTGTCGTGCGTGGCTATCTCGCCGGCTCCGGCTGGAAGGAGTACGGTCAGCACGGCACCGTTTGCGGCATTCCCTTGCCGGCTGGATTGAGCCAGAGCGCTCGTCTGCCCGAACCGATCTTCACGCCCGCCACCAAGGAGGAGAGCGGCCACGATCAAAACATCTCGTTCGACGAAATGGCCGCGCGCGTTGGCGCGGAGTTGGCCGCGAAGCTGCGCGAACACAGTCTCCTCGTGTATCGCGCGGCCGCTGAATACACCTTGTCGCGCGGTCTCATTCTCGCCGACACCAAGTTCGAGTGGGGGCTTCTTCCGGACGGGCAAATCATTCTTATCGACGAAGTGCTAACGCCGGATAGCTCGCGCTTCTGGCCGGCCGATCAATACCGCGAGGGCATCAGTCCGCCATCGTTCGATAAGCAATTCGTGCGCGATTGGTTGGAGACGACCGGCTGGGACAAACAAAGTCCGCCGCCGGAATTGCCTCCGTATGTGGTCGAGCGCACGGCGGCGAAATACCGCGAGGCGTACGAGCGTCTGACGGGACAATCGTTTTGACAAGCCCAGAGCGCAAGCGACGGGCGGACCCGTCGCTTGCGCTCTGGGCTTGTCGATACTTCTCCGCGATGAGTTGAAACTCTCTTGACATCCTAGACGGATTGACTAATATTGCGTTTAGTCATTTTGTCTAACAGCGAGGTTCGATGTGGCGCGTACCCCCCAAGATGTCACCGATACCGAACTGGCAGTCCTGCAAGTGTTGTGGGATCGCGGCGGCGCGACGCGCCGGCAGATCACCGATGTTCTCTATCCCGGCGGTGGGCCGGCTCACTTCACGACGGTGCAGAAACTGCTCGAACGCCTGGAAGACAAAGGATACGTTCGCCGCGCTTCCGGCGACGGCCCCGTGACCTTCACTGCGACCATCGACCGCGAGCAACTCATCAGCCGTCGTTTGCTGGACGTGGCCGACAAGCTATGCGGCGGTTCGCTGACGCCGCTGTTGATGAACCTCGTCCGCAGCAAACCGCTGACCGCGCGCGAACTGCGCGAACTGCAAGACATCCTTCAGGAACTGAATAAGCAAGGTCGATCCCGCAACAAGCCGCGCTGAGAGGTGCCGCCGTGGAATCGCTCCTATCTCTCGCTCTGAGCAACGCCGTTGTCGCAATGCTGCTGGCCGTGCTGGTGACGGCAATCGCGCGGCTCATCCGCCGTCCGGCCGTGGTTCACGGCCTATGGTTGTTGGTCTTGCTGAAACTGCTCACGCCGCCGCTGATCCCGCTGTCGGTCACCTGGCCTCGGGCGACCGACCCCACGCCGCCGACCTCGTTCGGCGAGCCAGCGGAACCGGCGACTCCGCTTGATGTGGCTGACGAGGAACCCGTATCAACGGAGCCTGATCTTTCCTCGCCCCTGCCTTCCACAAGCACCTTTTGGGAGACCGTCATCCTAGCGCTGTGGTTGTCCGGCTCAGTCGCCTGGTGGACGATGGCCGGGGTGCGGTTGTTTCGCTTCCAGCGGCTGTTGCGTGAGGCGAAGGCGACGCCCGATGGCGTGCAAGAACAAGGCCGGCGGCTGGCCGCATTGCTGGGCGTGCGCCGCTGTCCGCCGATCGTGTTCCTGGCGGCGCCACTCTCGCCGATGCTGTGGGCGTTGGGGTTGTCGCCGCGTCTGCTGGTGCCGGCGGATTTGTGGACGCGCCTCAGCGCGGAGCAACGCGATACGCTGCTGGCCCATGAGCTGGCTCATCTGCACCGCGGCGACCACTGGATACGCCGACTCGAATTCATCGTGCTGGGGCTGTACTGGTGGTATCCCGTCGTTTGGTGGGCGCGGCGGCGCTTGCAAGAAGCCGAGGAAGAATGCTGCGATGCCCGCGTCGTCGCCGTCCTGCCGGACGCCGCATCCGCTTACGCCGCCGTGTTGGTTGAGACGATGGCATTCCTTTCGCAAACGCGCGTCGCCGCGCTTCTCGGAGGCAGCGGCGCGGGACAGGTTCCCCTTTTGAAAAGGAGATTGACCATGATTTTGACCGAGAATCCCTCGCGCAATTCGTCGCGCGCCGGCTTCTGGGCCGTACTTGGTCTGGGTGCGTTGTTGTTGCCGTTCACGCCCGGCGCAGGCAAGACGGAACCGCCTGCTACTGCCGAGCAGCCAGCACATGGCGAGTCGAAAAGCCAGCCGGCTGCCAGCGATAATAAGACAAAAGACCTCTCTTCCAACGGCGATTGGTCTGTCGGGCTTCGATTGGCGAATTGCGCCAGTTGTCATCAAGCGCCGGTGCATTCTCGGGATTTACAGCGGAAGCCGCAAACCTGGCGAGAGGCTCACGACGAAGCCATCCGCTTGATGGATGTAGCTCGTCGCAAACAAGCTCAGCTGCGCGAGACTGGCAATCGGTTGCCCGTGGCGACGGAACGCGAACGGGCCGAACAGATCGAAAAACTGCAAGACGAAATTGAATTACTCAAGGTACAAGTGCGGCTGAAAGAAGCTCATGTGCGCGCTCCGAAGGCCTTGCTGGATGAGTTTCGCAGACGTGTGGCCATGATGACAGAGGCAAATCGTCTCGCGCCAGGCAGCATCAGTAAAGAGGAGCGCCAAAACGCGATTCTGGCTGTAACGACTCATACGGGCCAGCTCCGGGTGAGTGAGGCGGAGTTAGAAGAAGCCGCTATCCGTCTCAAGCAAGCGGAGCGCCGCCTCGCTCGCCTCCAGCGCCCGGCCGAACGCTCTGCCGTCCGTGACCCCAAGCAGCAGGCCCAGCGATTGCAGGAGTTGGAGAAGAAGGTCAACCAGATCCTCCAAGAAATGAAGACCCTGCAAGACGAATTGCGCCGGCACAAGCCCAGTGATCGTCTGCATGGAGGAGGGGCGAAACCGTAAAGCTACCGGACAAAACCCTTGCTTGCCAGCCCGCAGCGCCAGCAAGGGTAAGTCCTTCCCTTGCTGGCGCTGCGGGCTGGCAAGCAAGCTAACGCCGGCCGTTCGCCAAACACATCGCCTTACTTCAAGTCCACGGCATGCTCAGCCGATAACTAATGCTGTCAACCGGACGAAACCTCCTGAAACTCGCCTGCCGCCTGAATGCCGCGGCCGTCAGGAAACGTCGGACTCGGACTCACCACAGGCTGCCGGGATCGCTGATTCGGGACGCCGATGCCGAGATCGACTCAGACCTCCGTACCACCATGCCCCCGACCCCCAGCGGAGGTCTGTTCCTGCGGCCGACCCGCCGCCGCTGCTCTTACTCGTCTCGACGAGGAGGGCAGCGGCGCTCCCTCCACGAGAGGACTGCCGGTAACCCGCCGTTGTCACCACGACCGCTTCGACTCGCGTTCTCCCCCTACGTGTCCCCCACCCGCGAAGCGGTCTCACCCTGAACCTGCCGGCAGTCCTCTTCTGGTTCTCTTCGGAATCCATCTCGCCGAAATAGTCCCTAGTCCGTAGTCAGTCAGTAGTAAAAAGATGTTCGCCTTTGCTACTGACTACGGACTATTGACGAATGAGCAGTATCGAGAGCATTCACGCCCGCGAAATCCTGGACAGCCGAGGCAACCCGACCATTGAGGTCGAGGTGATTCTGCAAGACGGCTCAGTCGGCCGAGCCGCCGTGCCCAGCGGCGCCAGCACCGGCGCGCACGAAGCGCTGGAGATGCGCGACGGCGATAAGGCGCGCTATCTCGGCAAGGGCACCTTGAAGGCTGTCTCCAAAGTCAACGATACCATTGGGCCGCGCTTGCACGGTCACGATGCGTTGGAACAGATCGCTCTCGATCAGACGCTGCTCGAACTTGATGGTACGCCGAACAAGGCGACGCTGGGCGCCAACGCCATGCTCGGCGTGTCATTGGCCACCGCCCACGCCGCCGCCGTCTCGGTCGGTCTTCCGCTGTACCGCTATCTCGGCGGTACCAACGCGCGCTATTTGCCGGTGCCGATGATGAACGTCCTCAACGGCGGCAAGCACGCCGACAACAACGTCGATTTCCAGGAATTCATGATTATGCCGCTGGGCGCGCCGACCTTCCACGACGCCTTGCGCATGGGAGCCGAGGTATTTCATCACCTCAAGAATGTTTTACACGATCGCCATTTGAGTACCGCCGTCGGCGACGAGGGCGGCTTCGCGCCCAACGTCAAGAGCAGCGATGAAGCCCTGGAATTGCTATCGAAAGCCGTCGAGCAAGCCGGCTACAAGCTCGGCGAACACATCGTCTTCGCGCTCGATCCGGCGACGACGGAACTGTACGACGAAGCAAAGAAGAAGGGCAAGACCGGCTATTGCTTCTTCAAGAGCCAGCCCGATCGTATCGCCTCCTCCGATGAGATGATTGACCTGTGGGAGAAGCTGTGCCAGAAATGGCCGATCCGCTCGATTGAGGACGGCCTGGCCGAAGATGATTGGGAGGGCTGGCAAAAGCTAACCCGCAAACTCGGCGGCAAAGTGCAGCTGGTCGGCGATGATCTGTTTGTCACGAACACGAAGCGCTTGCAAGAGGGCATCAGCAAGGGGGCCGGTAACAGTATCCTCATCAAGGTGAACCAGATTGGCACCTTGACGGAGACGCTCAACGCCATCGAGTTGGCCCGCCTCAATGGGTTCACGACGATCATCAGCCACCGCAGCGGCGAGACGGAAGATACGACGATTGCCGACATCGCCGTGGCGACCAACGCCGGCCAGATCAAAACCGGCTCGGCCAGCCGCACGGACCGCGTGGCCAAGTACAATCAACTGTTGCGCATCGAGGAAGATTTGCAAGAAGCCGCCCAATACGGCTCCGCATTGTGGCCGTCCTCACGCCGCTGAGCCGAACTCCGTTTCGATGATGGGTGTCGATTGGAGGGACGATTAAGCGGCCTTGTCGCCGGTGACAAATGCGGTAAAGTGGCTTCAGACGAAGCGCAAATGCGCCCGTAGCTCAACTGGATAGAGCATCGGCCTTCGAAGCCGAGGGTTGGGGGTTCGAACCCCTCCGGGCGTAATTCCCTTTCTCGATAGATCGTCCGCCGCTTGTAATACATCCGTGGATGGGCTATTCTCCTTCCTTCACCCATCCCGGAGGACGATCTACTCATGACACGCTCGACCGACGATGGCCCGTCTCACCACGCCTCGCTCGGCATGTGGGACGTGGTCAGCATTATGATCGGCATCGTCGTCGGCGTGAGCATCTACGAGACGCCGCCCTTCATGCTGCAAAACGTCTCCGGGCCGTGGATAGCGTTGGCGCTCTGGGCCTTGTGCGGAGTGCTGTCGCTCATCGGCGCGCTATGCTTCGCGGAGTTGGCCAGCACCTATCCGCATTCCGGCGGCGATTATGTCTATTTGAGTCGGGCGTTCGGACCCTGGCTCGGCTTTCAGTTCGGCTGGTTTCAGTTGGCCGCCATTCGCACGGCCAATATCGCCATGATGGGGTTCGTTTTCGCCGACTATGCCGCTCCGTTATGGGGTGTACCCGAAGGGCGGCGCTGGATATGGACGGCTGGCGCGGTGGTAGCTCTATCGCTGCTCAATGTCCTGGGCATCGTGTTCGGCAAGGGCACGCAAAACGCCCTGACGCTGGCCAAGGTGATCGGACTGGCCGGTATCCTCATCGCCGGGTTTGGTTGGCCGCAACCTCTGGCAACGGTCGAGCCTTCTGTCTCGACGAGAACGCCATCGCTGGCCAATGCGCTGGTGGTCGTCTTTTTGGCCTACGGCGGATGGAACGATGCGGCGTTCGTCGCCGCCGAAGTGCGCGGCGGTCCCCGCGCCATCGCGCGGGCGCTGATCCTCGGCACGGCGGCCATCACGCTGATTTATGTGTTCATCAATGCCGCCTTCCTGTGGGGATTGGGCTTCGAGAGCGCGAGTCAGTCGAAGGCGATCGCGTCCGATTTGCTGGCGCGTCCGCTGGGCGATTGGGGCAAGCGAGCCATGTCGGTATTGGTGATGATCTCGGCTCTCGGAGCGATCAACGGCATGCTCTTCTCCGGTTCGCGCATGTACGCGACGATGGGGCGGGATCATCCCGTGTTCGCCTGGCTGGGACGCTCGCATGGTCGAACGCGAACGCCGTGGGCCGCCTTGCTCGCTCAGACGGCCATCAGTCTCATCATGATCGGCATGGTCGGCACCCAGGCCGGCCGCACGCTCGTCAATTACTGGCTTGCCTCCGCCGGTTTACCGCTGGTGAAATGGCAGGGACACGGCGGTTTCGAGATCCTCATGGTCTTCACGACGCCTGTGTTTTGGCTGTTCTTTTTCCTGGCCGCGCTGTCCTTGTTCGCCCTGCGCCGGCGCGATCCGAACCTCCCTCGCCCCTTTTCGGTTCCCCTTTATCCGCTGCTGCCCCTTATCTTTTGCGGCATCTGCGCCTACATGATCTATGCGGGCATTACGTATGCCCATAAGATCGATCTGCTCGGCGGCTTGCTCGCCGTGGTCGGTTTCCTGGCGGTCGCCGGCCTGGTACTGTATCGGCTTTCGCTGCGGATGGTCCGTTTGCGGACGCCGGCCGGGAAGTCCGTGTTTCGTCCCGATTGATGCGGAGGTACATCCATGTCACGCAACTTGCATCGCGCTCGGTTCGCCTTTGTGGGAGTTTGTCTCATGCTGACGGCCGCGCCCGCCGCGGGGCAAGAGGACGCGCAGAGCGCGACGCTGCGCGTCCGCCTGCCCGCCGCCGCTCGCCTGGTTATTGACGGCAAGGAAACGAAGCAAACCGGAGAGGCGCGGCGTTTCTATTCGCCACCGCTGGAAGCGGGTAAAAGCTATCATTACACTCTCGAATGGACTTACGAGAAGGACGGTAAACGACTCAAGGGCAAGAAGGTCGTTCACGTCCACGCCGGCGATAACAAGTCGGTGGATCTGCGCAACGAAGATGTCAAAGAGGAGTCGAAACCACCTGTCCGCAAGGACGGTGAGCCGGACAAGAAGAAGGACGAGACGAAGCAGCCGGTGCGCAAACCGGATGTAGATTTCTTCCGGACGCCGCCGGAAGCGGTGGACAAGATGCTGGAGTTGGCCGCCGTCAAGAAAGACGATGTGGTTTACGATCCCGGCTGCGGCGATGGCGGGATTGTCGTCGCGGCGGCCAAGAAGTACGGCTGCAAGGCCGTCGGGATCGATATCAATCCCCAGCGCGTCAAGGAGGCGAAAGCCAAGGCCAAGGCCAACGGCGTGGAAGACCTTGTCACCATCAAGGAGGACGATCTTTTCAAGGTGGACCTCGCGCCGGCCAGCGTGGTGACGCTCTATCTGCTGCCCGACCTCAATGTCAAATTGCTGCCGCAACTCGAAAAGCTGAAAAAGGGAGCGCGCATCGTCTCCTACGAGTTCGCCATCAAAGGCGTGACGCCCAAACAAATGGTGTCCGTGGAGACGCAGGACGGACGCAAGCACAAGATTTATCTATGGGAAACGCCGCTGAAGAAGGAGTGAGCAGCAATCCAGTCGGCAGTAAGTGGCGTTATCCGCCCCGAAGGGGCGTTTCTTCTAGCCCAGGGCGCAGCCCTGGGCTGGGGTAACGTCCCACGACGACGCCCAACGCCCCACGACAATGTTCAACGACAACGTCGCGCTCCCCAGGGCTGCGCCCTGGGCTATAAGAAACGCCCCTTCGGGGCGGGTATTGCCGAAGTAGGCAATAGGCAGATGTCTTTAATTCTGCATTCTGCATTCTGACTTCTGCATTGGGTCGCCTTCGCCCGCGACCACGTCGGCGGCGCGCGCGTGCTGGATGGCCTCGTCCGTACTGGTCGGATCGACCTCGCGGCAACTCGCTGTCAGTCGTTCGCTCAGTTCACGCAGATCGGCTTGCCATTCTTCCGGCGTCGTCTCCGGTGGACATACCTGCGCGAACTCGCCGCAGAGCAGAATCAGCCGCAGCAAGTGGCGAAAGACGATGCCTTCTTGCTTGATTAAATCGCGCGTCTGCACATACAGATTGAAATTGCCATTGAAACGCAGCAACTCGCCCGCCGCCCATACCGACTGCGTCGAGACATCGAGTACGGCGGGATGCGTGGCATCGAACAACAGCCGCAGTTTCTCGGCCAGCGTCGGCGGATGCTCCTCTTCTTCCTCCTCGTCGTCTTCGTCCTCGTCCTCGCTTTTCGGCACCGGAGCGATCATCAGACCGCGACGGATTAGCTCGGAATCAAGGCGATTCATGGCCAGCGGTCCCGGTGGCAGCTGATCGGGACGCGGCACACGCAAATGACGCAACAGCGGTCGCGGCACTTCCAGCACGCTCTCCATCGCTTGCAGGCGTTCATTGCGGTCGGCGATGCCAAGCTGCTCGATGAGAAACGCGCCGTAGAGCGGATGCACACTGCGAAAAACCAGCAGCGTATCGAGCGCCGACGTCGGCAGAGCGCGGACGATTTGGTAGCCTTCGGGAATCTCGACCGGCGAGCCGGCGGCATCTGCCTCCGGTGGCGGTAGTGGGGGATCGAGCGTGACGAAGCCGCGTTCGGCCAGCGTCAGCACCATGCGATCCAGCGCCTTCTCGCTGGCCTTGACGCGCGATTCATCCATCAATCGTTTACGCAAGACAGTGCGCACGCGCGCGACTTCCGGCGACAGTTTCAGCAGATAAGCCAGTAGTCGCCACGGCATCGGCCCTTTACTGTACAATTTGCCCGGCGGCGCTGCCTGCAACTGCTGAAACTGTGCCTCACTCCAGTAAACAGCATTATCGCGGCGCGAAGGTTTCTTCTTTTTGAGAGCTTTTTTAGCTTTTATTAGCCCCGGATCGCGCGTGTCTTCGGGAATCCGATCGTATTTTTCCTTCCAGCGCAGAATGCGCACATCATCTTCGTGAGCCAGCGCGAACACGAAGCCGCGATCGTCGAACTGCGGCCGGCCGGCGCGGCCGAAAATCTGATGGGCCGTGCTGGCATCAACCAGTTTCTCCTTGCCGTGCGGCCCCTTGACGAGTGTGGTCAGCACGACGGAGCGCGCCGGTAGATTGATGCCCGCCGCCAGCGTCTCGGTGCAGACAGCGACGGCCAACAGTTTCTTGACGAACAAATCCTCGACGACGCGGCGATACTTAGGCAGCAAGCCGGCGTGATGGACACCGACGCCGCGACGCAGCATTTGCTTGAGCTTGGGGCCGACGCCCTTGGTCCAGTCGAGTTTGTCCACCTCATCGTTGAGGGGGCCGCGCGTGCCGGGAGCGAACAAATCCAGTCCCTTGAGCATCTCCGCCACACTCCAACATTCATCGCGGTTGAAGCAGAAGACCAACGCCGGCGTCGTACGGTTTTCGTCTTGCCCCTTGGCCATGTGAACCAGTTGTTCGCCGAGAAATTCATCGGGCACCCAGCGAAAAGTCAGCGGCACCTTGCGCTCTTTGCCCTCGACCAATTCGAGTTTGCGATGATGACAGCGTTCGAGCCAGTTCAGAAACTCCACGGCATTACCGACCGTTGCAGACAGCAAAAGGAGGCGAATATGTGCCGGCAACAAGGCAAGGGCCAACTCCCAAACGATGCCGCGCTGCGGATCGGCGAAGTTGTGAAATTCGTCCATGACCACGGCGGAGACGAGCGTGAAGTCGAACGCTTCGGGGCCGAGCGGCACATCATCGGGCAGATCCGGCTCGCGGTGTGCGTGCAGCAATCGATTGAGCAAAATCTCGGCGACAACGACGAGGATGCGGGCGTTAGGATTGACGCGGCGATTGCCGGTGACGAGTCCAACATCGTCGGGTGAAAAGCCCCAGCGCACGGCCGATGCCTGCATCTCGTAAAACTTTTGCTCGGTCAGGGCGATGAGCGGCGTCGTGTAATAGGCGACGGTGCCGGTGTGCAACGCCTCGAAAAGAGCGGCCTGGGCGATGAGGGTCTTGCCGGTGCCGGTTGGAGCGCAGACGAGGACGCCTTGTTCGGCGGTGAACCAAGCGAGGAGAGCGTCCTCTTGCACCGGGTAAGGTGCATACGGCAACTGAGCCAGGTAACGCTCGGTCAGTTCATCGCGTGTCGGCACATCGGCGGACATTGCGGTACATCCCTTCCACGATAATCGTTGGAAATCCTCAATCGAATAATGGCGCGGGGGGAGTTGACCCCTGATCGGGGCGGGCGAATGCGGGATCATTGATGCGAATGTCGTCGAAGAAATGTTCCGGCCAGTGCATCGGCTTGATAGGCTCCAAAATCACGGCGGTACCTTCGCGGCGAATGGATACCGTGGGAATTTCAAAACGAAATTCCTCCGGCAGGGGGACAGTCTGACCATTACCTGTTTCCACAATGCCCACAATTTTCATAGTGTTCGCCCAGAAAATGCGCGAACGGTTTCGACCCGGTCACGCCTCGATCCCCTGATCATAGCTGTCTCCACGATCATGTTTGCCTTCCCATGCAATCTACCACAACTGGACGTTTCCGAACAGAAGCGTACCGCACCAAGGCCAATATCGAGAATGGACCGGCGAATTCCCCTTGCATTCCTCATTCAACTGCTCTAGTGTACTGTATATGTGTTACACTTTGGGCACGGGATGAAGAATGTGGTTTGACATCCAACCGGACTCCGCGATTCCGATTTTCGAGCAAATCGTCTCGCAGGTCATTTTCAATATCGCGTCGGGCGGTCTGGAAGTGGGCGCCCTGATTCCGAGTGTGCGCGAACTGGGCATGCAGTTGACGGTTCATCCCAATACCGTGGCAAAGGCGTTTCAGGCGCTGGAACGGCTCGGCGTGCTGACGGCGCGGCGCGGCCGCGGCATGGAAGTGACGGTGGACGCTCCCAAGATTTGCCGGGCGGAGCGACAGAAAAGGATCGGCGAACGTATCCACGAGGCGCTGCGCGAGGCAGTCGCCAGCGGTTTGTCCGCCGAGGAAATCCGCCGACTCGTTGAAGAAGTAATAGGCCGGGGCAAAAAAGCGTAAGGGGCGAACGGCCGGCGTAAGCCGGCTGGTATAGCCTTCATCAGTCTATACCAGCCGGCTCACGCCGGCCGTTCGCCTGGCAACGCAGGAGAACAATCGCGATGGACACCATCATCGCCACGCACGGGTTAACCAAGTGCTTCGGCGGTAAGATCGTCGTTAATCGGCTCGACCTGACCGTGCCGCAAGGGGCCATCTTCGCCCTCTTGGGCGGTAACGGAGCGGGTAAGTCCACGACCATTCGTATGCTGACTGGCCTGCTCCAGCCGGATGCCGGCTCGGCCAACATTCTCGGTGAGGATTGCTGGTCGGCCGCCATCCCTCTACGCCATCGCGTCGGCTACGTGCCGGAAAAACCGCGTTTCTACGACTGGATGACCGTCCGCGAGATTGGTTGGTTCACGGCCGGCTTTCATAAGGCCGGCTTCTTCGCGCGCTACGTCGAGTTGGTGCAGCGCTTCCGGCTCGATCCGGCGGTTCGGCTCAAGACGCTGTCCAAGGGCGGGTATGCCAAGGTCGGTCTGGCATTGGCGCTAGCGCCGGACCCGGAGGTGTTGATTCTCGATGAACCAACCTCCGGCCTCGATCTATTTATCCGTCGTGAATTTCTGGCCAGCATGGTCGAATTGGCCGGCGCGGGGCGGACAATCTTGTTGTCCAGCCACGGCATCGCCGAGGTGGAGCGCGTGGCCAGTCACGCCGGGTTCATGGCCGAGGGCCGGCTGCTGTTGGCGGCGTCAATCGAGGAACTGCGTAAGCGTATCGTCCGTGTTCGGCTGCGCTTCGAGGGACTGCCGCCCGATGCGGCGAGACTCGGCATCGTGCTGGAGTGCGAGAGTTCCGGCCGACTCTGGCAGGCGGTGTTGCAAGATCCCGATCGCCCTGCCTTGGAGGATCTGCGGGAGCAAGAAGACATCCTCGATATGGAGGAAACGCCCCTAAGCCTCGAAGACATGTACACGGCGTTGCTGGCTCGCTTTCATCGACCCGCTGAGGCACGTTCAACCAATGCAGAAGTCAGAATGCAGAATGCAGAATGAAAGGCGCGTTGTCTTTCATTCTGCATTCTGCATTGAGAAGGAGGACGCGCGGCCATGATTCAGGCTCTGCTGTGGAAGGAATATCGAGAGCATCGCGCCATCTGGTTGACGTTGACAGTCGGTGGCGGCACCTGCCTGTTTGGGCTGGCGCGTCTGATGGAGTCGGACAGCCTCATGACGTATCACGATGGCGTCCGCGAGCCGCTTCAAGGATTGGCTGTGCTGCTCACCTGGACGTATGGCCTCGTCTGCGGATCGATCCTGCTGGCCGGCGAACGCGAGGAAGGAACGATGACCTTCCTCGATATGCTACCGATCCGTCGCCTTCAACTCTGGCTGCTGAAGTGTCTGATTGGTGTAGTGCTTTTCCTGGGACAAGTCGCTGTGTTGACGGGCTTCCTGATTGGACTGGGCGTCGGCGCGGACGTGTGGCAGACGGCGCTGGTTGTGCTATGGATGGTCCTGGCCGGGCTGATCGGCATGTCCTGGGGGCTGCTGTTCTCGGCACGCGGCGAAAGCGTGATCGGCACGATCGGCCTGGCCCTCGGCGGATATATCCTCAGTGGGTTCGTTCTGGGAATTCTCTCCGTGCCGTGTGTGGCCGTGCTGGCCATTCTTTTGCCGGAGAACCCTTACGCGCCCGTCGTCCTCGGCTGTCTGGCCGGGATCATCTGGTTGGCGTCTCCCATTGTCGGCTCCGCGCGCATCTTCAGCCGGACAGATCGTCTGCGCCAAGCTGGAGCGAAGGGAGTGCGTGGGCGACCAGACAAGGATGTATGGGTGAGTTGGCTTCGGTTGCTGTGGTTGAATTACGTGCAGATGCGCCGGCTCATCATTGGACTGACGATCTTCTCTCTGGCATTGGGCTTTCTTTTGCCGGTGGCCGGACCAGTTGTATGGCCGATCGTCACGCTGTTCATCGGCGTGCTGTGTGGTGTCACCATTTGCGACGACGAGCAGGCGCACGGTTCGTTTCGCTTTCTCGGCGATCAGCGTTTTCCGCTGGGCCGCGTGTGGATCACCAAGCTCGGTATGCGCTTCGCGTTGGCTGTGTTCGCCACGTTCCTGCTCATGCTGCCGAGTCTGATTCTCACGATCTACTATCGGATAGAATCGCCGTCGATGAGCGAGAGGCGGGTGCCGTTTTTCGGCGAGGTGTTGCATTCGTGCTTGGTCGGGCCGGTGGTGCCGACGGCCGTACATCTAACGATATGGCTGCTGTATGGCTTCAGCGTGGGGCAGATGAGTGGCTTGTTGTTCCGCAAAAGCGTGGTGGCGGCGTTCGCGGCGCTGGGCGTGTCGGCGATGTTGGTGAGTTTGTGGGTGCCATCGCTGCTGGGCATCGGCCTGCATTTCTGGCAGATTGCGGGCGTGCCGTTGGTTCTGCTGCTGACGGCCTGGGCGCTGGTGCCGGCGTGGGCAGCCAATCGTCTGCTGGCGCGCGGGACGTTCCTGCGTCTGGGTGCCGCCTTCGTGGCGGTCGGCTTGTGGATCGCGGTCGGCTTGTGGTATCGCGTGGCCGAGATTCCGGATGTGCCCGATCAGTTGGACATGCCGGCGTTCGTGGCCGGTATACCGTCGCTGGACGAGGACAAGGCCGGTCAACTTATTCGCTCCGCATGCGCCAAAGTGGAATCTCGGGAACGCGCTTTGCGCCCACCTCAACCGAACGTGCCGAACCAACAGCGCGACGATTTTTGGGCGCAAGCGTCGGAAGTGATTGAACGCGGTTGGCCGGACAAAAAGCCGAAGCTGGCCGCGTGGCTGGATGCGATACTTCAGGATAACTGGACGGCGGAACTGAGGGAAGTTCCCGACTTGCCCTTGGGAGTCGTCGCCGATCCGCGGCGACTGACCATCGGCAGCCTACTGCCCCAGATGCAAGCGAGTCGCCTCCTCGCCGTCGTGCTGGCGGTGCGCGGGCTGCAAATGCAGGCGGCCGGTCACGATGAGATTTTCGCCGACAACCTCGGAATCGGCCTGGCCGTATCGCGGACCTTGCAACATGACTCGGTCCTCATTTCGGCTCTCGTCGGGCGAGCGACGGAGAGCGTCTGGCTATCCGGTCTCGATCGCTGGCTGGAGAAACTGCGCGGGCATCCCGAACTCCTCAAGCGCGTGCTGCGAACCTTGTTGCGGTACGAGGCCGAGTTGCCGGATGAACGTCAGCCTCTGAAGGGCGAATACCTCATGGCCCTGAACACCTTGGAAGAAACGCCCGCGCAGCTGCTGGAGATGAGCATCGAGAATCGCGGGAAAAGGGACGACCCTATGCGACAAGCCGAGATCCAGGGCGCTGTCCTGGCCTGGCTATTCCCGTGGGAACACGAACGGCATCGCCGCATCCTGCGCGTGATGTTCCAGGGCGATCCGCACCAACGTCTCAACGTCCGCGAATGGGGTGGTGCCTTGGTCGTTTTCGGCGTCCCTTCGGATCGCCTGACTCGCCGCAAGCGAGGGGTGGCTCGCTTGCGCGCCAGTCAACTCCAGGTAGCGCTGCGGCTGTATCAGGCGGAAACCGGCAAGCCGGCGGCGACGCTTGATGTGCTGGTGCCGCGCTATCTGTCGGCTATCCCAGTCGATCCCTTCGATGGTCGGCCGTTCCGCTATCGTCTGTCGAAGGGCGAACATATTGGTTGGCCCGCTCCGGACGCAGTTGATGCCCCTGGCGCAAATGCGGCGGCTGGCGCACCGCCCGCGCCCGGCGTGGGAATGGCCGGTGGGATGCCCTTCGTCCCCGCGCCTCCGCCGACGCGCTGGGTGCCCGAAGGACAGGGCATTCTTTGGGCAATCGGCGAGGATGGCCGCGATGATGGCGGCGTGCAGCAAAGTACAGCGCCATTCGGTTCGCGGTTTGGCGAGGACATTATTTATTTGGTGCCGCTGCCTGCTGAATAACCGTCTGCTGACCTTGGGAGGCGCGGTTGCTGATTGGTATAATTAAAGAGGGAAATACGAAGAGACTGCTCTTGAGACAGAGGCCATGCGACCGACTTCTTCTGTGCCAAACCGCTTGCTCGCCGCCGGGGTGATATTCGCTTCCTTGCCGGGACCAACGCGCAAACGCGCGCCCAGCGCCTATTGTTATCGCCTTACCTATCGCAACCCCGATCCCGCCGAACCAGGCTGCGTCCTGCTCTGGGACGTTGACGGCGGCCGGCAGTCCTATCAGATTGCCCTCGAACGAGAATCCGCCGGGACGCTGCGCTGGCACTGCACCTGCGCCGACGCCGTCTATCGAGGCGAGGATGCACCCCACGTCTGCAAGCATGTCCGTGGATTGCAAGCGCTAGGTCGCCAACCAATCACCAACAGCGTTCCATCCGAGCCATGCAGCGGCGCGGCGTGAACGCGGAGAGTTTCATGCGCATTGCCATCACGGGAGCAACGGGTTTTCTCGGCCGCTATCTGGTTCATCATCTGGCGCAGGCCGGCCATCAACTACGCTGCTGGTATCGCCCCAGCAGTGATCGCAGTGGTTTCGACGATGTCGCGCACGCCATCGAATGGCTGCCCGGTAGTCTCGACGACCGGGCGGCGACGGCTTCGCTGGTTCGCGGTGTCGATGCCGTGGTTCATGCCGCCCTGCAATGGCAGGGACGCGGCAGCTTTCGTATCAGTGGCAACGACGATCTCGAAGCATTCCTCGAAGCCAATCTCATGGGTTCGCTGCGGTTGTTTCAGGCGGCGCACACGGCGGGCGTGGCTCGATTCGTTTTCATTTCCAGCTGCGCCGTCCACGAGGTCATCCTCGGTGATCGACCGCTGGACGAAGCGCATCCTCTGTGGGCGAAGAGCCACTATGGGGCACACAAGGGCGCGCTGGAAAAGTTCGTGCATAGTTTCGGACTCGGCGAAGGGTGGCCGATCTGCGCTTTGCGGCCGACCGGCATCTATGGTCTGGCGCGTCCGGCCGGCAAGAGTCGCTGGTTCGATCTCGTCGGCCAGGTGCTGCGCGGCGAAGCAATCGAGACGGCGCGCGGCGGCAAAGAAGTGCATGCGGCCGATGTCGCCAAGGCCATCGGCATCCTTTTGAATGCCGAGGCCAAGGCTATCAGCGGCCAGGCGTTCAATTGTTACGATCGCTATATCGCCGAGCAAGAAGTGGCCCGGATCGCCAAGGAATTGACAGGAAGCAAAAGCACCGTCGCGGATCTTAATAAGGGGCCGAAAAACCAGATTGTGACGGAGAAACTCCGCGCTCTCGGTATGACGTTCGGTGGCGAACCACTTCTGCGCCAGACTATCGCAGAAGTGGTTCAGGCACACCGCGTGGGGGCCGAAGCGAGCTAGGCTCTACTTGCTGACGACCGAGTCGAAGACGCGCACCTTCTTCCAGTTGTCCTTGTTTTCCTCGATGAATTGCTTGTGGCGCTCGGCGTTCTGATACGCGTCGTGCGCGGCCTTGTCCTTGAAGACGATGTGCAGGGCGACATCGAAAGCGCGATCGTTGACCTCGCGGTTCAAATCCTCGGCGATCGTGCCGGCCGCGAAGAAGACCTCGCCGGGGTGCTTGGACAGGTATTTCTTGCAAGCATCCACCAACTTCTTCTTCGCCGCCGCTGAATTGTCCTTGAGGGCGAAGTAGACATCGTGGGACACCATCCCTTTCGTTTCCTCCGCCGCTTCCGTGCGCTCGATTCCGCTGAGCGTGAAGAACGCCGCGACGACCACACTCAGGACGATACCGCACGCCAATTGCTTTCGCATAACCATCTCCTTCCATCAGGGTGTTGGGCTAGTTGTTTCTTGATGTAGGCGTGAGCGCGGCATCGACAAGACGAGAATCTTTCAGGCAGCGCGGTTCAGGATCGTCTCCTTCCGCGTTACTCGCGGCTGTGTTAATAATTTTACAAAAACGATCTCATAACTCATCGATAACAACAAGGCTCCCAGCGGTTGAAAGCCTAGGGCGTGAACGCGCGCCGTTCCTGGAAACGCTCCCGCCAGGACAGCGCCGAGGAGCAACCCAAACGCCAGCCTTGGCAGCAGACGAAGCGCAGCCGCGCCGGGTTGAAGAGAGGCAGCCAGAACCGCCCAGGCCAGGGCCGGCGACAGCAGCACGTAGGTACACGATTCCGTGGCCGGACCGCACAGGATCATCCAACAACTGCCCAGGGCGAACACCATCAGCAGCACATGCGTTCGCGGCAAATCGCGCAGGCGGCCGGCCACGCAGAGGACGGCGCATCCGGCCGCCGTCAGGAGTTGTATTCCCAGATAGGCCCGGGGAGTGATGGGTAGATGCGTCACGCGGCAGAGCAGCCATAGATCGCGATAGGCTGCCTCCAACGGCCAAAACTTGCGATCGTTATGGCCCAGACGCGCAAACCAATGGACATATTGATCGGCGACGTAATCGGGGTTTTGCAGGAAGAACGGCAACACGGCCAGGAAGCCGAGTACGAGTAGGAGACGGAGCGCGAAGCGGCGCGGATAAACGGCCGCGAGCAGCAAACCCACTGCGATGGGGTACATTTTCAATGCGGTGGCCAAGCCGATGCAGAAGGCCGCCAGGGTCCAGCGTTCGCGCGCGGAAGCGGCCATAGCCGCCAGCAGCAGCCCAATCACGAGCGGGTTCGGCTGCCCATTACTTAGACTGCTCAGCGCCAGCGGGGCGGCGAGAAGAAACAGAATCGCGCGATGCCGAGCGGTAAGCGGAACCGCGAGCGAAGGAGCCGCGACACGCAGCCACCAGGCGAGAGCGCCCAGGAAGACGCCAGCATTGAGTAAACGCCACAGGACACTACCCAGGCTCATCGGCAGGACGCTCAACGGAGCAAGAAACGCCGTCACGAGCGGACTGTAGCGATACTGATCGAAGGGCGCGGTCCAGTGGTCGTGGTAGACGATTCCTCTCGTCAACCACTCGGCGCCGACGCGGGCGTAGGTGGGGTACAGCGTGTGCGACGTTGGCTGGACGACGCCGCGGATGCACACCACCAGGACAATTGCGCCCCAGACGGCGACCGCAATCTTCGTCCACCGATCCCACTCGCGCGGCATGGCACAATCTCCCTTCGATTGCCAGCCCGCAGCGCCAGCAAGGGAAGGACTTACCCCTTGCTGGCGCTGCGGGCTGGCAGGGCTTTGTCTCGCTATTTTTTGCGGATCATGAGGCGGATGCCGGAGAACCAATTGCAGTTCCAGCAATGGAGCAGCGTGCGCAGCAAGGCAGCCTTGCAAGGGAACAGCCAGCCACCCGCTCGTCCTTGTTGCCGGCGCACCGCGGAGTAATGGTCCATTCCCGCATAACCGCGATAGCGCGACAAAATCTCGAACTGCCCAAAACCGCCGAGAAGGCGCTGCAAGCCGAAATAGCTCAGATAGTAATGCAGGTAGACCGGCTGATTGCCGAACGCCGGTTCGCCGCCGGGAACCGCTCGGCCTAACATTTTCGCCAGCGGCACTTTCAACGCACGCGGCAACCAGTGGATCAACGGCAAGCCGGTGTCGTGATGATCGCGCAACGCCAGCTGGTTCGGCGTATCGAGCCAGAACAGCCCGCCCGGTTTGCACAGTCGCCATATCTCGGCCAGAACGCGCGGCTGCATTTCCGGCGGAAGATGTTCCAACACCTGGGCGCAGCTGATGTAGTCGAAGGAGGCATCCGGGAATGAGGTGTGGGCGGCGTCGGAGGCGAATAATTGAAGCGAGACGCCGTGCTGCTGCGCCAGTTTCCGCGACAGGTTCAAGGCGTCCTCGTCGAGATCGATGCCGACGACTTCGGCCCCGCGCAGCGCGTAGGCGATGGCCTCCGATCCCAGGTAACTGCCAATGACGAGAACACGCGCTCCCTTCAAATCCATCCAGTGACTTACCAGATCGGCCATCTCCGACTCTTGACGCACGCCGCGCTGAAATTTGGCCCAGGCTTTGGAAAAATTGAATGCCCAATAATTTCCATCGCCCCGTCTAGCGTAGTAATGGCGCAGCTGTTCGCGCCACTCATCGTTGTAGATCGCCCCCGAACCGGCCGGCAGGAACCCCAAACCAGACGTGGACATGAATGTCTCCTCTGTTCTGAATTCTGTCCCCAAGAGGCACTAACATTTTGCCGACAAGCCCGAAGCGTTAGCGACGGGTTATCGAGAACCCGTCGCTAACGCTTCGGGCTTGTGAGTCATTCGAGGCTGCGGGATTCAGAGGTGGTAGGGACCGCGTGAGGGCGGCGAGTTTGGGATCCAGACGGACTCCCCAAAACTCGTTATCGGCAGGTGGGGAAAGGGAGATGACAGGAACTCGACGTAATCGCGCGAGAAAGCGGGGGCGGAGAGAAGATGTTCACAAAGGGCGATCCTGGACGAAGCCGGGAAATCGCCTTTGCTTGCGCCGCGAGTCAGGCCAATGTCGATATGACTCAGGCGATCAACTACCTGACAGGTTAATCACATCAATCATCTGCCGCAGGCGGCCGAGATTGCGGCGGTCGAAGCGGAAACGCAGACGCGGCAGCGTGGCAATGTGCGTATCATTGGCCTCCTCCGGCAGTGCCTCGGTCTGCTCGAAGGTGCCGGCCACGAGAATATCCGCGAAGTCGTCGCGGAGGCGTTCCATCATCGTATCGGACAGCCGGTGTTGCAGCCGCAGCAACAAATCGCCGTGAACGTAGCGCATGCTATGGTAGACGCGGTAGAAGTTGAACACCTCGGCGACCGCCTCATCCATCGAATCCGTGACCTTGAACAGCGACATATCGGCCGGCGAGATCAACTCGCGCTCCAGCAATTCGTCGGTGATGTACTCGCGCCAGCGCGCCCAGTAGTCGCCTCCGGGTTCGTCTACCATGACGATCGGAAATATCTGGCTCTTGCCCGTCTGCACCAGCGTCAACACTTCAAAACATTCGTCCTGCGTGCCGAAACCGCCGGGGAACAGGGCGACGGCATCGGATTCCTTCACGAACAACAGCTTGCGCGTGAAGAAGTATTTCAGGTGCATCAGTTTCAAATCGCCGCGGATGATCGGATTGGCCTCCTGCTCGAAGGGCAAGAGGATGTTGACACCGATACTCTTCTCGCGTCCGGCACCGACATGACCGGCTTCCATGATGCCGCTGGCCGCTCCGGTGATGACCATCCAGCCGGCCTCGGCCACGCGCTTGCTGAACTCGACGGCCTGGGTGTAAGCCGGATTGCTCGCCGGCAGACGCGCCGAGCCGAACACCGTCACTTTGCGCAAATGGCGATAGGGCGTGAGGATTTTCAAGGCGTAACGCAGTTCCTTCAGCGCGGTGCTGAGCAGCTTGACATCGCCGCGCGTGGCACCGTCGCGGACCAGTTTGTCGGCCGTCTCGCGGATTTGCTGCGCCAGTTGCTCAATGCCGATCTGCTGGCGATCATCGGTCGTCGAATCCTCGTGAACGTGCTGAAACGAGCCGTGAAAGGAAGGTCGGCCGGAGCCGAGGGGTGGTTTGTGCATTGGCTTCCAACTCAGTTCGGAGAACCAGTTTTGCCAGCCCGCAGCGCCAGCAAGGGAATCCAGTAGATCCAAGTTGCAGCTGATGAGACAAGACAAACGCATGTTCCCTCCAGAGAATAACTTCTGTCACGATTTCATTCCTGGAGGGAAGCATG
>Ga0134126_10000085_pt1 | contig 114372 bp, 112 predicted proteins | sample KB31752_FD_96881 | JGI IMG/M metagenome (GOLD analysis project Ga0134126, IMG submission 96881) | Terrestrial soil microbial communities with excess Nitrogen fertilizer from Kellogg Biological Station, Michigan, USA - KB3-175-2 | ecosystem: Environmental > Terrestrial > Soil > Unclassified ... | reverse complement strand
TGATCTGCGGCGAACCGCCGGCTTTGTCCGAGACGAGCCCGAACCCGCCGCTCGCGCCGAGCGCCATCAACCGGTGGGCGGCCGGGATGAGGTAGGGGCGGACCCAGAAGGAGACGGCCAGCCGGGCGACGATGAAGGCGACGATCGTCGCGGCCATCGCCGGCACCGTCCGGCGGAGGAGGGTGCCGGCGGCCAGTCCGAAGGCGAAGGCGAAGACGGCGTAACCGATCGGGACCACGCCGAACGACCCGAACAGCCCCGGGGTGAACCGGTTCGGCTGGGCCAGGTCGACCGAGCTCCACCACCACATCGTCATGAGGCTGAACAGCCCTTCGACGAGGACGGTGGCTCCGCCGACCACCAGCAGTTTCGCCCCCAGCCACTGCCGCCGGGTCCGGCCCTGGGTCCACGCCAGCCGGTACGTCCCGGTCTCCAGCTCCCGGGCGATCAGCGGCGCCCCCCAGAACATGCCAAGGACCACGGGGACCACGTCGGTGACCACCGGGAGGGCGATCTGGAGGAAGTGGTCGTGGTTGAGGAACCGGCTCAGCGCCACTGTGCAGTCACCGTGCGCGCCGCAGTGGGCCACTGTCGCCTGGTAGAGGTGGGCCAGCCCCGGACCGGTGATCCCCAGGACGACGGCTACGGCGGCCAGGGTGATCCCGGCGACCACCATGGACGGTCGGAACTGCCGCAGGGTGAACCGGATCACCGGACCACCGCCAGTCCGGTGCCCCGGGCGTCCCGGGCCATGTAGGCCAGGACCAGGTCCTCCAGGCCGATCGGCTCCACCGTCCATGCCGGATCGAGGACGGGGCCGTCGGTCCTTACGACGAGCGTCGACTGGACGTCGGTGTGCCGTTCCTCGACCACCTCCTGGCCGGAGGGGAGCGAGCCGGCGGACCGACGCGGCCCGGTCAGCCGGCGGTGGGTGGCCAGGAGGTCGTCCACCGGTCCGGCCACCTGGACGCGGGAGCCGACCAGGACGACCAGGTAGTCGCAGACCCGCTCCAGGTCGGCGACGAGATGGGAGGAGAGGACGACCGACAGCTCGTGCTCCACCGTCGCCTCCATCAGGTGCTGGAGGAACTCCCGGCGGGCCAGGGGGTCCAGACTGGCCACCGGCTCGTCCAGGACGATCACCTCCGGCCGCTTCGCCAGGGCCAGGGTCAGGGCCAGCTGGGCCCGCTGGCCGCCCGACAGCTTCCCGGCCGGCTGCGCCGGGTCGAGGCCGAGGGCGTCCACCCGGCGTCGGGCCCCCTCGGTGTCGAAGGCGTCGTTGCACCACGCCCCGAACCGGAGGTGGTCCGCCACCGACAGGCCCCCGTAGGTCGGCGCGTCCTGGGCGACGAACCCGACCCGGGTCGACCCGTCGTGGGCCGGTTGCCCCAGCACCGCCACCGACCCGGTGGTCGGCGACAGGAGGCCGACTGCCAGCTGGAGGAGGGTGGACTTCCCCGCCCCGTTCGGCCCCACCAGGCCGACGACGTGGCCGCCGGGGATCGACAGGGTGCAGTCCTGCAGCGCCCACCGGCGCCCGTACCGCTTACCGAGCCCCGTCGCCTCCAGGACCGTCCCGGCTTCCGGACCCTCGGCCGTCCCCAGGACCGTCGGGCCGCCGCCCACCGGGCCGCCGCTCACTGGGCCGCCGCTCACTGGGCCGCCGCCCACCGCGCCGGTCACGCCACCCCCGCTTCCCCGGCCGCCCGAAAGCAGTCCTGGAACAGCGCCTCGATGCTCTCGTCGTCGAGCCCCGCCCGCCGGGCCTTGGTCAGCCACCGATCCAGGTCCCGTCGCAGCGGTCCGTGGGCCGCCAGCGACGCCTCTGGCACGGTCGCCGTCACGAACGTCCCCACCCCCTGGCGGGCCTCCACCAGGCCGAAGTGCTCCAGCTCCTTGTACGCCTTCAACACCGTGTTGGGGTTGATGGCCAGGTGGCCCACCACCTCCTTCACCGTCGGCAGCCGGTCCCCTTCGCGGACCAACCCGAGCCGGAGGGCCTGGCGGACCTGCTGGACGATCTGCTGGTAGGGGGGGACCCCGGAGTGCTGGTCGAGGTGGAACTCGATCATCACGGACTCCAATCATCTAGGTAACTAGATGATTGATACTCTGTGGCGCGGCGCGAAACAAGTCACCGGCGGCGCAGCGGTGACGCCCCGGAGGGCCGGGGGGTGGTCGGGCTCAGGCCTGCTCGGGAGCCGGTTCGATGCCGGTTGGCCTAAGCCCGGGCGGTTCGACGGTGGCCCGGCCAGTGTCGGCCGAGGTGGTGGTGGCTGGGGCAATGCCGGCCATGGTGGGCGACCGCTGGATGTCGGGGCGGGCGATGGCCAGGTAGGTGACTAGGACAAAGACGGCGACGGCGAAGACGACGGCGGTGGGGCCGTCCCCGAAGCCGATGCCGCTCAGGTTCTTCGGCTTGCTGATGTAGTCGGCGAACGACGCCCCGAGGGGTCGGGTGATGACGTAGGACATCCAGAAGGCGGCGATGCCGTTGAGGCCGAACCGCCACCAGGCCAGGGCGGGCAGGAGGATGACGACGCCGAAGAGGATGCCCGACCCGAGGTAGCCGAGGTTGAGGGACATGGCGGTGAAGTCACCCAGCGCGGTGCCGAGGGCGAAGGTGGCGAACACCGTCGCCCAGTAGAACCCCTCCCGCCGCTGGGTGGTGATGCTGTGGATGGACAGGGTGCCCTCGCTGCGGTTCCAGAGCCAGAAGACGGCGGCCAGGATGACGGCCCACAAGATGGTGGTGCCCGCGTAGGGGATGTGGACGTCGAGGTGGAGGAAGTCCGATACCCCGCAGCCGATGATGGCGATGGCGAAGGCGAGGAACCAGTAGGCGAACGCCCGGTACCGACGGGTGTAGAACTGCACGAGTAAGGCTACGACGAACAGGACCACCTCCAGTCCCCCGCCCTTGATGTTCCCGAGGGTCTTGAAGTAGTCCGACGTGGCCTCCCCGCCGGCCGTGGTCAGGATCTTGACCACCCAGAACACGACGATGACCTCGGGGACCTTGGCGGCCACCGGTGCCGGGAACACCCGGCCGACCAACGGCAGCTGACCGCTGGACGACCGCTGAGTGCTGGTACGGGAGCGACGGTGGGCAGGCATGGTCAGGCGGTGACGTCCCGGCGGGAGAACCAGATCGTGGCGGCGACCACGGCGGCGACGACGTAGGCGGCGGACACGGCCAGGGCGGCTCCGTAACCGTAGCCCGGAGCACCCCCCTCGGCGACGAGTTGGAGGGTCGACCCGGGAAGCCAGGCCTGGGCGCTGGGGACGATGCGGACCACCACGGCTTCGACCGGCAGCAGCCAGGCGAACCCGATGATGACGGCGAAGACCGACGACCGCACGAAGAGGCCGACGGCCAGGCCGAGGAGGCTGAACCCGACGACGGCCAGGGCCAGGTCGCCGAGGGACCGGAACAGGTCGCCGATGCCGGTGGCGGTGAACCATGTGCCGACCGGGACGTGCCGGGCGTGGGCGGCCACGACGGCGACGACCATGGAGACGGCGGCGGCGACGGCCAGGGCGACCAGCATGAAGGTGACGACGCCGGCCAGCTTGCCGGCCAGCAAGACGACCCGGCGGGGCTGGCGGACGAGGAGCTGCCGGAGGGTGCCGAGGCTGTACTCCGAGGCCATCTGGGAGGCGGCGATGCCGAAGGCGACTACGCCGAGGAGGACGGCGGCCCGGTTCAAGCCGTGGACCAGGCCGCCGGGCTCGGCCAGCTGGGCCAGGCTGGGCAGCCCGTCGCCACCGCCGCCGTCGGGCCGGGCCTGGGTGAACAGCAGGATCACGAACAGGGAGGCGGCCGCGGCGAGGCCGCCGAGCGTGGACAGGAAGAGGGTGGGCCGGCGGAGCTTGACCCACTCGCTGCGGAACGCCGCCCAGGTCATGCCAGTCACGCCACCGCTCCAGTCACGCCACGGCCCCCAGGTCGTCACCGGTGACGACGGCACCGGTGAGGGCGAAGAAGGCGTCTTCGAGGCTGCGCTGCCGTTCGGTGAGATGGACGAGGACGATGCCGTGGTCCATGGCCAGCCGGTTGACCCGGGCGGCCCCACCGGCGCCGACGTCGATGACCACCTCGTCGCCGATCAGCCGGGCCGGGAACCCGTCGGCTTGGACGACGGCGAGCAGCGCCGCCGTGTCGGTGCCGTGCTCGGGCCGCACGGCCAGCTCGGTGCCGCCGTCGGCGCGCAGCTCGTCGGCCGGCCCCTGGTGGACGAGTCGACCGTCGTCGATGACGACGACGTGGTCGCAGAGGTGCTCGATCTCGGCGATGAGGTGGCTGGACACCAGGACGGTGATGCCGTCGCCGGCCAACGAACGGATGAGGCCGCGCATCTCGACGATGCCGGCCGGGTCCAGGCCGTTGGTGGGCTCGTCGAGGACCAGCAGCTCGGGGTTCGGCAGCAGGGCGGCGGCGATGCCGAGGCGTTGCTTCATCCCGAGGGAGTACGTCCGGTAGCGGTCGTCGGCCCGGCCACCCAGCCCCACCCGATCGAGGACCGGGTCGAGGGTGGTCATCGGCAGGCCGCCCAGACGGGCCAGGCAGCGGAGGTTGTCGCGGCCAGTCAGCTGGGGGTAGAACGCCGGGGCCTCGATGAGGGCGCCGACCCGGCCGAGGTAGCTGGCCGGGTCCGACAGGTCCCCGCCGAGCACCTGACCGGTCCCCGACGTCGGGTCAACCAGGCCGAGGAGCATCCGGATGGTGGTGGTCTTGCCGGCTCCGTTGGGGCCGACGAAGCCGCAGACCGCACCGGCGGGGATGGCCAGGGACAAGTCGGCCACGACGGTCCGGTCCCCGAACCGCTTGGTGAGCCCCTGGGTGGCGACCGCCAACATGGGCTCCATGGTGATCGAACCGGCCGCCGACGGCCACCGCCGTGAGGATGATTCAGTTCCCCTGCCGGTTCATCCCTCCGACCGAGGATCGGGGCGCCGAACTGGGATTATCGTAGAGCGTGGCCATCATCACCGGGGCGCATCGGGCCGAGCCCGACGACGGGGGCCGTGACGGGGGCCGGCGCGGGCGCCTCTGGGACCGGCACGGTTGGGACGGGCACGGCTGGGAGTGGGGCCGGACCGCCTTCGCCACCACCCGGGCCCTCCTGAACGGACGACCGTTCCTGGCCGACGCCGTCCTCGCCGCCGGCCTGCTGGTGGCCTGCTCGGTCTGGCTGGTCCATTCCGGCCAGGACGCCGCCGCCGGGCTGCTGCAGGTGGGCCTCGTCGTCCCCCTCGCCTGGCGCCGGGTCAACCCCACGGCGGTGATGGCCGTCGTCGCCCTGGTGGCCCTGGTGCAGTGGGCGGTCGACTACCGGCTGGCCGCCGACGCCGCCCTGCTGATCGCCCTCTACACGGTGGCCGTCCACGAGTCGCTGACCCGGGTGGTGCTGTCCGCCGTCGTGGTGGAGGCCGGGGCGATCATGGCCAGCCTCCGTTGGTCGCTGGCCGGGACCGAGCCCCGCTCCGCCGTGTTCCTCACCGGCCTGGTGGTGGCCGCCGTCTGCGCCGGGCTCACCGTCCGGGCCGGCAGCGAGTACCTGTCGTGGATGGACGAGCGGGCGGCCCGCCTGGAGCTGGAGCGGGACCAACAGGCGGCGATCAGCACCGCCGAGGAGCGAGCCCGGATCGCCCGGGAGATGCACGACATCGTGGCCCACAGCCTGTCGGTCGTCGTCACCCTGGCCGACGCCGCCGCCGTCGCCGGGCGGACCGATCCGGACCGGGCGGCGGCCACGATGCAGCAGGTCTCCGACGTCGGCCGCCAGGCCCTCACCGACATGCGGGCCATGCTGTCGGCCCTGCGCACCGCCGAAGCCGACGCCGACCTGGGACCTCAACCGGGGCTGGCCGACCTGGACGCCCTCTACCGGCAGGTCGGACGGACCGGCCTGGACGTGCGGGCCACGACCACCGGCGAGGCGCCATCCCTGCCTCCCGCCCTCGAGCTGTCGGTGTACCGCATCGTCCAGGAGGCCCTGACCAACACCCTCAAGCACGCCTCGGCGTCGTCGGTCGACGTCCGCCTCCACTTCACCCCGGGGGCCATCGGCATCCGGGTGCAGGACAACGGCGCGGCCGACCCGACTGCCAGGGGTTCGGGTGGTCATGGCCTCACCGGGATGACCGAGCGGGCGGCGGTGTACGGCGGGTCGTTGTCGGCGGGGCCGGCCCCCGACGGCGGCTGGTTGGTGGTGGCCTCCCTGCCGGTCGGCGACCGATGACGATCCGGGTGGTCCTGGTGGACGACCAGCCGTTGCTCCGGCAGGGGTTCCGGATGATCCTGGAGGCCGAGCCGGACATCGAAGTGCTGGCCGAGGCCGGCGACGGGGCCGCGGCAGCCGAGCTCGCCGCCACCTACCGGCCGGAGGTGGTGCTGATGGACATCCGGATGCCGGGGGTCGACGGCATCGAAGGCACCCGCCGGATCGTGGCGGCCACCCCGGAGGTGCGGGTGCTGGTGCTCACCACCTTCGACCTCGACGCCTACGTGTTCGGGGCCATCCGGGCGGGGGCCAGCGGGTTCTTGTTGAAGGACGTCCGTCCGGCCGACCTGGTCCACGCCGTCCACCGCGTGGCGGCCGGCGACGCCGTGGTCTCCCCCCAGGTCACCCGGCGACTGCTCGAAGAGGTGGCCCCCCTGCTCCCGGACCCCGACCGGCCGCCGGACCCGGGGTTGGACCTGCTGACCGGCCGCGAGCGGGAGGTCCTGGTGGCGGTGTCCGAGGGGTTGTCGAACCAGGAGATCGCCGAACGGCTGTTCCTGTCGGAGGCCACCGTGAAGTCCCACGTCAGCCGGGTCTTGTCCAAGCTGGGGCTCCGTGACCGGGTGCAGGCGGTGATCTTCGCCTACGAGTCCGGCCTGATCCGCCCCAACCGCGACTAGACGGCTTGGTTTAGACGGCTTGGTTTAGACGGTTGTGCGGACGGGTCGGCCGCGGCCGGCGGCCATTTCCGCCTTCTCGGCCCGGACCGCCCGGAGGCGGTGGGCGATGGCCACGGCGACGGCCAGCACGACGAGGACCGCGACGACGTAGCCGGCGTAGCTGAAGTCCTTGAGGACGTGGTGCCAGCTAGTCCCCAGGGCGTAGCCGATGCTCGACAGCAGGGCGGCCCACACGGCGCAGCCCACCACGGTGAAGGCCAGGAACTTGCCCAGGGCCATCTCGCCGAGGCCGGCGGCCAGGGACACGAACGACCGCAGCAGCGGGATGAACCGGCCGAACAGGACGAACGGCTCCCCCCGCCGGGCGAACCAGGCTTCGGCCCGGTCGAGGTCACGGTGGGTGAGCAGGATGTACTTGCCCACCCGGTCCACCACCGGCCGGCCGCCGTACCGGCCGATGGCGTACCCGGCCAACGACCCGACGACCTCCCCGGCGGTGGCCACGATGATCACCAGGGGCAGGTTGAGGTGGTCGCCGGTGGTCAGCTGCCCGCTGGCCAACGCTCCCGAATACCCGATGGCGACCTCGGCGCCAACCGGTATGCACATCGACGAGATGAACGTGGCAGCGAAGAGGGCGAGGTAGCCCCAGGTGGCGAGGAAGTGCTCCATCCCAGAGTTGTACGCCGCCGGCCGCCCGAACGTCGTCGGCCGGGGGGATGAACCGTCAGGTGGTCGGAATCATCCCCCCGGCCGAGTATCAGAGCGTCACCTGAGGATGGGCCGCTCTCAGTCGGCGTCCCCGGACAACCGGCGCCGGCGACGGGCCTGGAGACCGACCACCCCGATGGCGCCGACCACCAGCACGCCTCCGAGAAGGGCAAGTAGCCAGCCGCCGGGGCCACCCGGTGACCACCAGCCGTGGCCGGTGGGGATGCTGGCCAGCGGCACGACATGGGACGACGCCGGACCGGCCGGCGTGGTTGGCGGCGCGGTGGTTGGCGTCGCAGGTGAGGCCGGGTCCGGCTTGGTCGGGGTGGTCACCGTCGAGGCGGCCGAGGTCACCACCGTGCCCTGGGGATCGGTCCCGGTGGCGGTGGCGGTGTTGGCCACCGATCCGGCCGTCACGTCGGCAGCCGTGATGACATAGGGACTGGAGGTGGCGCATGTCTCGGTTTCCGTCGGCAACAGGGTGGACTGTGGGCAGCTCACCGCCCCGACCTTGGAGTCGTTCACCGCCACCTTCATCATCGGGACGTTGCCGGTGTCGGTGACGGTGAAGGTGTAGGCGATGGTGTCACCGGCGTCGCCGATCACCCCGTCGTGGTTGGCGTCGAGGGGCGTTCCGGCGTGCTTGGCCACCGAGAGGCCCGGTTGAGGGGTGATGGGTGGGTTTGTGTTGGTGGCCGAGCAGTTCGGTGTGCACCCTGTGTCACTGACCCCGGGGGAAGGGGTGACCGTCACCGTGTTGGCCAAGGTGGCGGTGGTGGTCAGCGGCACGGTCCCGGTGACCGTGTAGGTCACCTGAGCCCCGGCGGCGATGGTGACGGTGTCGGTGATGTTCCCCACCCCCTTGGCCGCACAGGTGGCTCCAGTGGACGGGGTACAGGTCCAGGTGAACCCCGCTCCGGCAAGAGCACTCGGGAGCGGGTCTGTGACCTTGGCCCCTGTGGCCTGGGAGGGTCCTGTGTTCTTGACGATGACCGTGTAGGTCAACGGCTCCCCCTGGACGTAGGGGTTGGGGGTGGAGGTCTTGGTGACCGAGAGCTTGACCAACGGCGGGTTGAGGTTGGTTGTCGAGCAGTTCGGTGTGCAGGCCGGGTCCACGTAGCCGGGCGGCGGGGTGACGGTCACCGTGTTGTTCAAGGCCCCCTTCTGTCCGGTCGGCACCGTCCCGGTGACGGCATAGACCAGGTGGCCCCCCGAGGGGATGGTGACGGTGTCGGTGACGTTCCCCGAGCCCGTCGCCGTGCATGTCGCCCCAGTGGATGGCGTGCAGGTCCAGGTGAACCCGGCCGCTGTCAGGCCGCCCGGCAAGGGGTCGGAGACCGTGGCCCCGGTGGCGGTGTTCGGGCCACCGTTGGTGACGGTGATGGTCCAAGTGAGCACTTGACCGGCCACATAGGGGTCAGGGGTCGAGGTCTTGACCACCTTCAGGTCGACCGTGGCCGGCGGGTCGTGGTTGGTCCCCGAGCAGTTCGGTGTGCACCCTGTGTCGCTCGACCCCGGCGGCGGGGTGACCGTGGCCGTGTTTGTGAGGGTGGCCGTGGTCCCCGGTGGCACCGTGCCAGTGATCGTGTAGACCAGCTGGCCACCGACCGGGATGGTAACGGTGTCGCTGATGTTCCCCGACCCGGTGGTGGCACAGCTAGCCCCGGCCGAGGGGGCACAGGCCCAGGTGAACCCGGCCCCTTGGAGCGCAGCCGGCAGCGGGTCGGAGACACTGGCCCCGATGGCCTCGGACGGCCCCCCGTTGGTCACCGTCACCATGTAGGTGAGCGGCTGGCCGGCCACGTAGGGATCGGGGGTGGCGGTCTTGGTGACCGCCAGGTCCACTGTTGGCTTCGGGGGATCTGTCACCGTCGAGGAGCAGTTCGGGGTGCACCCCGGGTCGTTGTCCCCCGACGGCGGGGTCACCGTCGCCGTGTTGGCCAGCGTCCCCTGCACGTCGGGTGGCACGGTGCCGGTGACGGTGTACGTGACGTGGCCGCCCGAGGGGATGGTGACGGTGTCGGTGATGTTCCCCGACCCCGAGGCCGCACACGTCGATCCGGCCGAAGCGGTACAGGTCCAGGTGAACCCGGCCCCGGCCAATGTGGCCGGCAAGGGGTCGGACACGGTGGCCCCGGTGGCCGTGTCCGGCCCGGCGTTGGTGACCGTCACCGTGTAGGTCAGCGGCGTCCCCGGCACGTAGGGATTCGGGGTGGCCGCCTTCTTCACTGTCAGGTCCACCGTCTGCGGTGGGTTCTGGTTGGTGGCCGAGCACGACGGCGTGCACCCGGGGTCCGGCTGGTGCGGGTTGGGGGTGACCGTGGCCGTGTTGGTCAGTCCGGCCGTCGTCCCCAACGGGACGGTCCCGGTCACCGTGTAGGTCAGCTGACCGTTGGCCGGGATGGTGACGGTGTCGGTGATGTTGCCGATCCCCGAGGCGGCACAGGTGGTCCCGGCGGTGCCGGTGCAGCTCCAGGTGAACCCAGCCCCTTGGAGAGGAGCAGGGAGCGGGTCGGACACCGTGGCGTTCACCGCCGTCGCGGGCCCGGCGTTGGTCACCGTGACGGTGTAGGTCAACGATGTCCCGGCCACATAGGGATTGGGCGACGACGTCTTGGTCACCGCCAGGCCCACCGGGGCCGGGGTGTTGGTGACCACACAGCGCAGGGCGTCGGTGGTGGTGACCGGCACCGTCCAGTTCGGCGCCGACCCGCCCGCCGTCACCGGCGCCCCGGTGGTGGTGTCGGTGCAGGCGATGGTCGAGGCGTAGTCCGAAAGCGGGTCTGCGGACCCACCGGCCATGGCGTCGGTGATGGTGTAGGTGGCGCTCTGGGCCACCGGCCAGTTGGTGGTGGTGGCCGTCGTGGCCGTCCCGGCCGTGGTGGCTGTGGTCACCGTGGTCCCGCCGCTGTTCTTCAGCCCGACGGTGAACTGGTCGGCCGTCTGCACCCGGCCGCCGACTGTCTTGGCCACGGTGATGGTCGGGATGGGGGCCGAGGCGCACCGGGCGCCGTCGTTGAACGCCGACGGGGGGCCGGGCGAGGCGGCGATCGACGTCTTGGCGGCCACGTTGACCCGGTAGATCTCACCGGTGGTGTTATTCGACACCCACAGGTAGCCACCGGGCGAGGCGTAGGCGGCGCCGTAGATGGCGCTTCCGGGGACACCCGTCACGGCGCCGAGGTTGGTCACCGTGCCCGTTGTCGGGTTGAACTTGATCAGGTCAGCCACATTGCTGGAAATGCCGTAGAAGGTGCCTGTGACGTACGCCCAGTCCGACGGTATGACTGCTGGGAAGAGGCTGCCGGTGATATGCCCACCCTTGACGACATGGTCGTATGTAGGAGACCCGGGCACCAGGTCGATCTCGTAGTACGTAGCGTTTGTCGAACTGGCCATGACCAGGTCCCCGGCGCTGTTGAAGTCGCCGATGTTGAACCCGATGGTGAGCTGAGTGGTCGGCATCCCGACCGGTACACCCAACCCGACGAGCGACCCGTCGCTGCCCATCCGTACGAGCTGCTCGGTCGTGAAGTCCCAGGCGTACATGTAGTTGTCCAGGGGGTTGTAGCCCACTGCGTTCACGTACGCCGGGACTGATCCGTCGGTGGTGTGGGTCCCAGTGGCCAGTGTCACCTGGTAGATCGTCGACGGTGTCGTGGTGGCCGGGCTCTGGAAGAGGTAGCCAAAGCCGCTGCAGGTCCAGGGCACCTGCGGGTTGACGGTGAGGGTGGTTGTGCCCGGCGGGTTGACCCCGGTCTCGGTGACGTTGCCCGGCCCGTTGGTGTAGGTGCCGGTGGTCGAGGCGATCACGTGGACGGTGACCGTGCAGGAAGCCTCCCCGGCGTTCAGGTCGCCACCGGTGATGCCCACCGTGGTCGACCCGGCCACCGCACTGACCGTGCCGGCCGGGCAGGTGGTGGCGGCTCCCGAGGGGGAAGCCACCGTCAGGCCGGCCGGCAGGCTGTCACTGAACCCCCACCCGTCCTTGGCCGCGAGTTCGCTGGTGTTGGTCACGGTGAACGTCAGCGTCGACGTGTGGCCCAGGTTGATGGTCGACGGAGAAAACGACTTGTCGAGCTGGGGGGTGACGTCGATGATCTCGATGTCGTCGAAGGCCGCGTCGTTGCCTCCACCCGAACCGTTGGCGTTGACCATGGTGATCCCCACCGACGATCCGCTGAATAGGACCGAGCCTGTCGAGGTGTAGTGGCCGACCTTGACCGGCTGGGCCGCTACGCCACCGCCCGCGGGGACTGTCTCGGACTGGGTGGAGGTACAGGCATTGACCGTTCCCCCGACCGGCGTGGACGTGGCCCCGTTGGTGAGGGAGAACTTGTACAAGGGCGCCGAGGCAAAGCAGTTGACGGCGGCGGTATCGACGCCGAACGTCAGGAACCGGCCGCTCTGCTGGGGAAGGGGTACGGGCGTGACCGTCTCGAACTCGACCTGTGTCGCCCCGGGTGTGTTCTCCGTGTACGCCGACACCACGTGGTTCGTCCCCGGCGTGGCCGCACCCTGGAAGGCGCCCAACCCGTAGGCCAGTGCCCTGAGCTCGGCGAAGTCGCCTCCGGCGGAGCAGTTCGACTTGGTGATGTCTGAACTGGGCGTGTCGTACTCGACGATCTCGCCGTTGCAGGCCGTAAGCCAGGGTGCTGCTGCGGTGTAGGTCTGCCCGGTGGCGCCGGTGTAGCCGGTCAACAGCACGGGTGTGGTGCCGACCCCGTTTGTGAAGTTCTCGGTGTAGAGCGCCGTGGGTGTCTGGGGGGTGCCCGGGTGGCCGGGCGTGGTGGCCCCGGCCGACGTGGCGGTCACCGCGCCGAAGGTGACGGCGCTGAGCGCGCCGGCCAGGACGGCCACCGCCATGGCGGCTCGCCGGAGGAGACGGCCTGGCCGGGTGGTACCCAGAAAGCGGAAATGCTTTTTCCGGTGCATCGCTCGGCGCATCTCTTCCCTCTCGATCTGCTATGCGAAAAGTCTGATCGGTCAATTGGGAACGGAGCTGAAGCCCAATATGCTCACTGCCTTAACGCACGACAAGCGGGTTCCTTACGGTTACAGTTTCATGACGAACGAGCTAGCCGGCGCAGTACCGGCCAGTCCTACCGGGGCGAGCCAGTCAAAAAGGTCGTTGGCGTCGAGGCAGGCCGGACGATCCGCGAGGGTTCCCGACACTCTGTTCCCCATCTCAGCGATGGAGTCGTTCTTCAGCTTGGCCGAGATTTCATAACACATGCACGACTAACGTTGCAATTGGATTTTGACGGATGATCGCATTGGGCATTCAGCGCCGGTAGGGGCCAGTGGTTTAGGTGACCTCTAGGCCTTTGAACGAGGGGACTCTCATTCCTACACGGCGGCTGCAGCCAGGCCCCCGCCACCGGACTCCGCCCGGGCCTGCGTGACGGACCCACCGGATGGGCAAAGAGAAGGGGAGATGACCACCACCGTCCGGGTCACACCGGCCCCCGATCCTGCCGCCGGCCCGCCCGAGCGCCGGTCGACGTCGGCCAGCCCGTGGCGCCTGGTCGGGTTGAGCGGCCTCACCCTCTTCGTCGAGCTGGCGCTCATCCGTTGGACGGCGGCCAACGACGTCCAGCTCGCCACCGTGACCAATTACGTGCTGCTGGCCAGCTTCCTCGGCATCGGCCTCGGGTTCCTCCATGCGTCTCGCCGGCCCGACCTCTTCCTCCAGGCGCCGATCTGGTTGACGTTGCTGGTGGCGTTCCTGCTCCTCTTCCCCGTCAAGTTGGTCTCCCTGAGGGGGACCCACCAGTTCGACGGGCTCCCCGGGCACGGCGCGCTGTCGGTGTGGATCGGCCTGCCCGTCGTCTTCGTGCTGGTCGTCCTGGTGATGGCCGGGCTCGGGCAGGGGATGGCCCGGAGCTTCGCCCAGTTCGAGCCCCTCGACGCCTACCGCTTCGACATCATCGGGAGCATCGGCGGCATCGCCCTGTTCTCGTTGCTGTCGCTGGCCGGCCTGCCGCCGATCGCTTGGGGCGCGGTGGTGGCGGTGTTGCTGGTGCTGCTCTCGGGACTACGGCGCCGCTGGCTCCAGTGGGGCGCCCTCGCCGTACTGGTGGTCATGCTGGCGTTCGAGTCGGCCTCCAGCGTCGACGTCTGGTCCCCCTATTACAAGGTCACCACCGCCCACGTCACCACGACGGTGGACGGCCACCGCTACCGCGGACTGGGGGTGTGGGGGAACAACATCCCCTACCAGACCCTCTACCCGGTGGCCACCCTCCACGCCATCGAGCGGTTCTACTTCTTTCCGTACCAGCACCTCACGCAGCCGTCCCCGGGCAACGTCCTGGTGGTCGGCGCCGGGACGGGCAACGACGTGGCGGTGGCCGTGTCGGAGGGCGCCCACCACGTCGACGCCGTCGAGATCGATCCCGATCTGGTGCAGATCGGCCGGACCCACGACCCGGACCACGCCTACGAGAACCGCCGGGTGACCGTCCACGTCGACGACGGCCGGGCCTACCTGCAGGACACCGACCAGCGCTTCAACCTCATCCTGTACGCCCTGCCGGACTCCCTCACCGCGTTGACCGGGCAGTCCGCCCCGGTGGGGCTGGAGAACTATCTGCTCACCACCCAGGCCATCAGTGAGGCCCGGCAGCACCTGGCGCCGGGGGGCACGTTCGCCATGTACAACTACTACCAGCCGTTCCTCCTCGACCGGTATGCCACCACGCTCGACCAGGTGTTCGGGTCGGCGCCGTGCGTGCAGGTCGGTGATTCGCTCGCTGGGCGGCGCCAGGCGGTCCTCACCGTCATCGACGGCGGCGCGACGCCCCACTGTGCCAGCACTAGCGCTGGGGCCAGCCACGGGGTCAGCCTCTGGCGGGGCCACGCCTATGCGCCGGTCTCCGACGACCGGCCGTTCCCGTACCTGCCCACGCCGTCGATCCCGACCTTCTACCTGGTGGTGCTCGCGCTGGTCCTGGTGGCGTCGCTGGTGCTGGTCCGGGTGGCCGGTGGGGCACTTCGGCCGATGGTCCGATTCCTGGACCTGTTCTTCATGGGAGCGGCCTTCATGCTGCTCGAGTCGAAGAACATCGTGCAGTTCGCCCTGCTGTTCGGCACGACCTGGTACGTGAACTCACTGGTGTTCGCCGGGGTGCTGGTCGTCGTGTACGCCGCCGTCGAGACCGCCCGCCACGTCCGGTTGCCCCGCCCGGCCGTGCTGTACGGGCTGTTGCTGGCGGCGCTGGCGGTGGCGGCCGTCGTCCCCCAGGACGCCCTCCTCGGCCTCCCGGTGGTCCCGCGGTTCGTGGCTGCGGTGGCGCTCGCCTTCGCCCCCATCTACTGCGCCAACCTCATGTTCGCCCGCCGCTTCCGCAACGTCGGGTCGTCCACCACGGCCTTCGGCGCCAACCTGCTGGGGGCGATGCTCGGCGGTGTCCTCGAGTACCTGTCGCTGATCACCGGGTTCCGGGCGCTCCTGCTCCTGGTGGCCGCGCTGTACGGGGTGGCGTTCGTCCTCGGTCGTTCGCACCTGGTCCGGGCCACCTGACCGGGCGGCGGCCGGCAGTAGGGTTCGTGCCCCGTGGACGTTGCCGGCAGCGAGCCGGTAGGGAGAAGGAGTGCGACGTTGACCAGGGCGGCGGCAGGGTTGACGTCGGAGCAGCTGGGTGCGGCCATCGCCAGCCTGTCGACGCCCGACCGGGTGGACTCCCCATTCGGCCCCCTCGACCTCTTCGACGGCGTGCCGAACCCCGACACGGTGAAGACCGTCTACGACGCGCTCGACCTGATGCGCGGGATCGAGGTGTTCCTCAACGCGGTGCCCGGTGCGTCGCTGGTCGGGTTCCGGAACGGATTGCGGTCGGTCGGCGTCGACTCGCCGCGCCGGATCGGCTTCACGGACCCGCGGGCGAGCTCCGGTGCACTGTTCCTGACCCCGAACACCGAGACCACCTACGGGATCACCATGCTCGACCTCCGCCTGGGGCCCGACGGTGATCGAGGCGCCGCCGGAATCGCTCTGCGTGGTCGACGACTTCTGGTTCCGTTACGTGGCCGACATGGGCATTGCCGGGCCCGACCGGGGTCGTGGCGGCAAGTTCCTCTACCTCCCGCCCGGCTACGACGGCGAGGTTCCGGACGGCTACTTCACCTTCAGCTCGCCGACCTTCACGAACTTCGTCGTCCTGCGGGCGCTCGGCGGGGTACCGGCGCTCAAGCAGACGCGGATCTACCGCCTGGCCGAGGCAGGTGACCCGCCGGAGAACGAGTGGATCAACCTCGCCGAGTCCGCCTTCAACACCATCCACGCCAACGACTACTCGTTCTACGAGGAGGTCGACGTGCTCGTCCAGGAGGAGCCGGTGGAGGCACTGGACCCGGAGCGCACCGGTCAGCTCGCCGCCATCGGCATCGTCAAGGGGCGGCCGTTCGCACCCGATGCCCGGATGCGGGCGATCCTCGAAAAGGCCGCGCCGATCGCCGCCGCTATGGCCCGGGCCATCGCCTACGCGCCCCGCGATCCCGAGGCCGAGCTGTACGGCACCTGGAAGAACGCCTTCGTCGGCGGCAGTCACGAGTTCCTGCGTGACGGCGCCCGCCTCCTCGACGCCCGGACGCAGTTCCACTACCTCGCCACCGTGATCACGCCGGCGATGGCGCACCCGATGGTCGGCGCCGGGTCGGCCTACGCCTACACCGTCCACGACGCGGCCGGCGACGTCCTGGACGGTGGGCGCACCTACCGGCTGCACGTCGACCCGGAACCACCGGCCAAGAACTTCTGGGCCGTCGACGTCTACGACACCCAGACCCGTTCGCTGTTGCAGGTCGACTCCACCCCGTGGCCGGCGCTCGCCAGCAACACCGGTGGGCTGCAACAGAACGCCGACGGCTCGTACGACCTCTACTTCGGCCCCACCGCTCCGGAGGGGAAGGAGAGCAACTGGGTGGAGACGCGGCCCGGCAAGTCGTGGTTCCCGATCGTCCGCCTCTATGGGCCGTTGGAGCCGTGGTTCGACCAGACGTGGCGGCTCAACGAGCTGGAGCCCATCGGCTGACCGGGCGTGATCCTTCCCAAGGACCGCGACCCTCGCTTGGTGACGATCCGCCGGGGTGGGACCCTCACCGATTCGGATCACCAGCTGCTGGCCCGGTGGGCGGCTGCCTGTGCCGAGCACCTGCTGGGCCACTTCGAGCGGGCATGCCCGGGAGACGACCGCCCGCGGCGGGCGATCGAGCTCGGGCGGTCGTGGGCCCGCGGTGAGGTCACGATGACCCAGGCCCGTACCGCGGGCGGCCACGCCAACGGCGCGGCCAGGGACCTGCGTGGGGCACCGCGGTATGCCGCCTACGCGGCCGCCCAGGCGGCGTGCGTCGCCCACGTCGCCGCGCACGACCTCGGTGCGGCTGCCTACGCCATCAAGGCCGCACGCGCCGCAGCGCCGGAAGGACGGGGCGACCACGCAGGGCGACTCGAATGCCGGTGGCAGCGCGACCAGCTTCCCGAGCCGATCCGTGCCCTCGTGCTCGACGACCAGCGGCGGCGGAACGACATCTGCTGGTCGGTGTTCGACTGCTGATCAGCACCCTGTCACCTGGAGCGGCCCCGGCACCCGGGGATGGGTCACCTGGAGATGGACGTGTACTTGAACTCGTTGATCTCCGGGCGGGCCACCATCAGCTCGACCACCGTGTCCACCGTCTGGCGGGCCGACGCCCCGTCGTCGCCCGGCCGGGTCATCAGGCGCACGAACACCGCCTTGTCGTCGACCACGAACGTCGGCACCCCGAACACCCCGTGGTCCTTCACCGACGCCTCGTGGGCCAGCCGGACCTGCTCCAGCGGCCAGCCCTCGGCGATCTCGGCCAGCACCTCGGCCGCCGGTACCCCGGCGGCGTCCAGGACGGCGCTGACCACCGCCGGGTCCTCGAGGTGCTGGCTCCGGTCGTGGCGGGCGGCGAACAGCCCCCGGTGCACCGCCGGGAACCGGTCGGCGAACCGGTCCCGGACCACCACCCCCGCCTGCAGCGCCAGCAGGCCCTTCACCTTGGTCGCGTGGTCCTCGGCCTCCCAGACCGGTGGCTCCCCTTCGGCCACGTGGTTCTGCATCAGCGAGAACGGGGTGAACGTCACCTCCCAGGGAGCCCCGGCGTCGAGGCCGGTCAGCAGGTGCTCGTGGGCGTTGCGGGCGAACGGGCACAGGTAGTCCCAGGTGACCGAGAACGGCGGCAGTGTCATGGTTGTGCCAACCGCCGGTTCCGCCGCCCCATTCCCCGGTCGGCGGGCATCCGCTTGAGCACCAGCCGGCCGACCAGGCCGATCGTGCCGCCGATGGCCGCCCCGGCCAGGACGTCGCTGGCGTGGTGGTGCCGCAGGTACACCCGGCTGGTCGCCACCGAGCCGGCGAACGCCAGGCAGGCGGCGGTACCGGCCGGCGTCGTCGGCAGCATGACCGCGGTGGAGAACGCCGCCAGGGTGTGCCCGCTCGGGAAGCTGCTGCTGTTCGGCGTCCTCACCGGTACGTTCCCGATCTCGAGGGCCGCCGTCGGCCGCTCCCGTTTCACCACCGCCTTCACGGCCTTGTTCACCCCGTACGACAGCGCCCCCGACAGGGACAGCGCCCGCGCCGCCCGCCGTCGGGCCGGTCCCCGACGCCGGCCCATCCCACCGGCCAGCACCACCCACACCACCCCGTAGTCGGCCAGGTTGGACAGCACCGCCGCCACCTCGTCAAGGCGTCCGCGGCCCCGGACCCGGTCCAGGACGGCGTCGGCCCGGTCGTCGATCGTCTTCAGCAGGTCGTCCATGGCGGCCCGAGCCTACGTGACCCCGAGCCTGCGTGACCCAGTCACGAGGCCTTCTGTGGCACCTCTCCGCCGTACGCCGGGCAGACCGACTGGAAGTGGCAGAACCGGCACAACCCGGAGGGCCGCGGCCGGAAGTCGTCCTTCAGGCAGGCCCGCTCGATGGCCTGCCACACCGCAGCCGTCCGCTGCCGCTGTCCCCGGATCGACTGTTCGCTGGGCACGGCCGTGATGGTCAGCCGGTCACGCAGGTACAGCAACCGCACCTCCGCCGGTGCCTGCCCCAGCACCCGCTCGCAGAGCAGGGCGTAGGTGTGCACCCCGGCCATCTTCCCCCGCTCGAACCCCTCCGACGGCGCCCGGCCGGTCTTGTAGTCCACCACCACCAGCCGGCCGTCGTCGTCCAGGTCCAGCCGGTCGATGATCCCCCGGAGCCGCATTTCGCCCACGTCGGTCTCCAGCCCCACCTCCACCCCGACCGCCCGGACCCGGTCCGGGTCCTCGACGTCGAAGTAGTTGCCGACCAGCACTTCGGCGTCGGCCCGGAACGCCTCGGCCGCCGCCTCGTCCAGGTCCAGGCCGACGAACTCGGGGTCGTCCTGGAGGGCCGCCCACGCCGCCGCCAGCTCCGCCTGGGCGGCCGCCCGGTCGCGTTCCCCCGGCGGGTGGTTCCAGATCAGCCCCTCCAGGGCCGAGTGGACCAGCGTCCCCTTCACCGCCGGCCCCGACGGTGGCTCCGGCAGCCGGTCGATGATGGTCAGCCGGAACGCCAGCGGGCACGACGTGAACGACGACACTTTCGACGGCGACAGCGACCGGGGTGGGGCGAGGGACATCGTCGCCAAGGTTATGGCGGGGCTGTAATCATCGGGGGCATGCCCCGACGCCGTAAGGAACCCCAGCCGGAACCCACCGGCCACCTCGCCCGGTCCCCGGCGTGGGCCGGACTCCGGGCCGGCGACCCCGTCGCCGTCACCGGCACCAGGCTGCGGTCGGCGACCTGGTCGTTCGTGGCCCACGTCCGCAACACCCAGACCGGGGACGAGTGGGTGGAGGTCGTCGGCGGCAAGCCCGGCGACCGCAAGCTCCGGTCGTTCCGGCCCGAGCAGGTGTTCCCACCGTCGGCCAGCCCGGGGCCGACCGGCAAGGGCCCGGCCTCGTTGGCCGACGCTCCCCAGCTCCCGCTGGGCTGACCGGGACCCCCGTCGCCGCCCCATCGCCGATCCGGTCGCTGACCCCGGCCGGCCGGGTCTGGGAAAATCGGCGGATGGCCGACGGGGACCGCGACGACCTGCCCGGGGTGGCGCGGTTGCTGAGCCTTTCGGACGGGGTCGTGGCCATTGCCCTCACCCTGTTGGTGTTGCAGCTGGCGGTCCCGCACACGCCGGCGCTCAAACAGCACCCGAACTCGGCCAGCGCCCTGGCCACAGCCCTGTCCAACGGCGGCGAGCAGTTCGTCAGCTATGTCATCTCGTTCTACGTCATCGCCCAGTTCTGGCTGGCCCACCACCGCGTGTTCCGGCACGTCGCCGGCCACAGTGAGGGGTTGGCCTGGTGGAACTTCGCCTTCTTGTTCAGCATCACCATCATGCCGTTCTCGTCCAACCTCCTCGGCGACTACGCCTCGAACCCGCTGGCCGTGGTCATCTTCAGCATCAACCTGCTGCTGACCAGCCTGTCGACCCAGGCCGTCGCCATCTTCGGCAGCCGACGCGGCCTGCTCGTCGACGGGACCCCCGACGACGCGATGCGGGCCGGCCGGGCCCGGGCCGTCGCCGTGATCATCGCCGTGTCCCTGTCAGCGGGGCTGGCCTGGGTGAACACCACAGTGGCCAAGTACTGCTGGCTCCTCATCGCCATCCTGCCCGTCCTCGCCTCCCGCTGGATCCGGCACCGGGAGGCCGCCCAGGAGGCAGCGTCGGAGCCGGCCCCCAGGGCGGGGCAGACCGACGAAGTAGGCCCCGAGAGGATGGCCGGCACCGCCAGCGCGCCCGGGGGTCCCCCGGCCGGGCCGGGGGAGGTCGACTGATGGGGGACCTGCCCGACGGCCGGTCGCTGGTCCTGGTGGACCGGTCGGGCCCGGTGACCACGGTGACGCTGGACTCGCCGGGGAACCGCAACGCCCTGTCCTCCTCCCTCCTCGCCCAACTGCTGGCCGCCCTGCGGGACGCCCAGGCCGACCCGGAGGTCCGAGTGGTCGTCCTCACCGGGTCGGGGTCCACGTTCTGCTCAGGGGTCGACCTGGACGAGCGGCTGCACCCGTCGCCGGTGGCGGAGCCGCCGGACCCCGACACCGAGCCGCCGCCGACGCTGCCGGAGGTCCTCACCTGTCTGGTGGGGTTGCCCCAGCCGGTGGTGGCACTGGTGAACGGCCACGTCCGGGCCGGCGGGATGGGACTGGTGGCCGCCGCCGACCTGGCCGTCGCCGGGCCGACGGCCACCTTCGCCTTCACCGAGGTCAGGGTCGGGGTGGCGCCCGCCGTCATCGCCGTCCCGGCGCTGCGGGTGATGGACCGCCGGGCGTTCGCCCGATACGCGCTCACCGGCGAGACCTTCGGGGCCGATGACGCCGCCGCGGCCGGCCTGCTGACGGCGGTGGACGACCGGCCGGGGGAGTGGGTGGACCGGGCCGTCGGGGCGTTCCTCCGGGCGTCGCCGCCGGCGGTGGCCGCCACCAAGGGACTCCTGGCCGACCACGGGTGGGACGACGCCCTGGCGTCGGCCGAGGCGCTGTCCGACGAGCTGTTCGCCTCCGACGACGGTGCCGAGGGAATGGCGGCGTTCTTGGACAGGCGGCCGCCACGGTGGGTGGTCGACCGGCCGTCGCCGGGCGGCCCACCGCCTCCGTCGGGCGACCAGCCTCCTCCGTCGGGCGACCAGCCTCCCCCGGCCCCAGGCTGAGCCCCGGCTGAGCCCGGGGGACCGTCCGTTACCCGCTGTTACAACTGCAGTAGGTTCGCCTTAGTGGGGGATCAGTTTCTGTCGACGAGGCCAAATTGGGGGACAGAAGATGACCACGCAGACCATCAGCGCCCCCGGCGATCGGGGTAGCCGCGGGCCGGCGTACCGGTTCCTGCTCGGGCACCAGATCGACCGGTACCCGTCCACCGGAAGGCGTACGGGCTACCTGGCCGTGGCCGTCCTGGCCACGATCGTCCTCTACTACACCTACTACACCCAGACCGGGGTCACCCCGAACATCCTCCGGTCGTACCACATGTCGTTCTCGTTCTACGTGTGGGTGGTCATCGTCTCGAACCTGCTCGGCGCGTTCGCCTCGCTGCCGGCCAGCAAGACCGACAAGCTCGGTCGGTCCAACGTCATCATCTACGGCCTGTTGATCGTCGGCCTGTTGGTCACCTTCGGGGTCCCCAACGCCGGCAGCGAGTGGGCGTTCGCCATCGTCATCTCGGCCATCGGCCTGGTCGAGGGGGCCATCCTGGTGGCCACCCCGGCGATGGTCCGTGACTACAGCCCGCAGCTCGGCCGGGCGTCGGCCATGGGGTTCTGGACCGTCGGGCCGGTGGCCGGGTCCCTGATCACCGCCATCGTCGCCAACCGGACCCTCAGCCACTTCGTGGACTGGCAGAGCCAGTTCTACATCTCGGGCATCACGGCCCTCGTCACCTTCGCCATCTGCCTGTTCTTCATGAAGGACCTGTCCCCGAAGCTCCGCGACCAGCTCATGGTGACCGCCCGCGACCAGGCCCTCCTCGAGGCCCGGGCCCGGGGGGTGTCGGACACCGAGGTCCGGGCCGCCATGGACCACCCGTGGCGCCAGATCGTCAAGTGGGACCTGGTGGGGTCGTCGTTCGGCATCGCCGTGTTCCTGCTCATCTACTACGCCGCCGCCGCCTTCTTCACGATCTACTACTCGGTCACCTTCGTCAACGCCAACGGCACCCCGCTGACCACGTCCCAGGTCAACGGCGTCAACATCTGGTTCTGGGGCACCGACATCGTCGCCCTCATCGTCGTCGGCATCCTCTCCGACCTGGTCCGGGTGCGAAAGCCGTTCATGCTGGTCGGCGCCATCGGCTCCATCGTCACCCTGATCGTCTTCCTCGGGTACGCCACCAAGCCCCACACCAGCACCGGCACCCTGTCGCTCACCACCGCCATCCTGGCCGTCTTCCTGTCGCTGGCCTACGCCCCGTGGATGGCCAGCTACACCGAGACCGTCGAGGCCAAGAACCCCGCCCTGGTGGCCACCGGCCTGGCCCTGTGGGGCTGGATCCTCCGCCTGGTGGTCGGCATCTCGTTCATCTTCCTGCCCGTGGTCATCAACAGCGTCGACCACGTCGTGGACAACCAGCCGCTGGCCACCACGGTCATCGACGGCCAGTCGATGCAGGACTTCGTCGTCGTCCACAAGGACTCGGTGGCCTTCGCCCAGACCCACGCCGCCCTGCTGGCGAAGATCCGGCCGTACAGCGCCACACTGGCCAAGGCGGCCAACGGCACACTGGCGGTCGTCGGCAAGCTGTCCGCCGCCCTCGGCCCGACAACGCTGGCCCAGGTGATCAAGCTCGAGAAGACACTGACCTCCCTCGTGCAGCCGTACCAGGCCCAGCTGAACTACCTCGCCGCCCACCAGGCCGCCTTCGAGGCCCTCACAGCGGGGGTCAAGCAGTCCCCGACCCAGTGGCAGCACTGGTTCTGGGTGGACCTCGCCGGCATCGCCGTGTTCATCCCCACCATCTGGCTGACCAAGGGCCGGTGGAGCCCGAAGCGGGCCCGGCAGGACGAGCGGGACCACGAGCAGGCCGTGGCCGAGGAGCTGGCCCGGTTGGCCCAGTCGGGGGCGACCACCGCCTGACGGCCAGGGCCGGGTCGGCGCAGCCGCCACATCCGGCGGGCCGCGGCCACCACCCAATTGTCGTCCGCATCGGTGGTCATGGCGCCGACGCTACGGCACCGACCATCATCTGGGGATGCGAACGGTCGGCCTCGTCCTCGGGTTGGTGATCGTCCTCGGCACGCTCGGGAGCGTCTTCACCACCCTGGTGGTGCCGCGGATGACGTCGTCCCGGCTCCTCCGGGCGATCGCCAAGGTGCTCGGTAAGTCGGCGCGGCCGGTGGTCCGCCAGCTGACGGAGTACTCGGCCCAGGATCGGCTGATGGGGCTCATCGGGCCGCTGGCCATGATGTTGTTGTTCCTGGTCTGGCTGGCCCTGCTCACCCTCGGCTACGGCCTGCTGGCCTGGTGGGTGGGCGGCGCCACCTTCCTGCACAGCCTGGCGGTGTCGGCGTCGTCGATCACCACCCTGGGGGTGTTGGCCCTGCGACGGGAGGCCGCCGAGGGGGTCGAGTTCGTAGCGGCCGCCACCGGGCTGCTGGTGGTGGCGTTGGAGATCGCCTACCTGCCGACCCTCTACTCGGCGTTCTCCACCCGGGAGACCGAGGTCACCCTGCTGGCCTCCCGGGCCGGCATTCCGGCCTGGGGGCCCGAGCTGCTGTCACGGCACCACCGGTTCGGGACCATGGCCGAGCTGCCGGACCTCTACCGGACCTGGGAGCGGTGGGCGGCCGGGGTGGCGGAGACCCACACCAACTACCCCGCCCTGCTGTGGCTGCGGTCGCCGGTGCCCTGGCGGTCGTGGCTGACCGCCCTGGTGGCCATGATGGACGCCGCCGCCCTCCACGACGCCGTCAGCCCGGGCGCCGCCCCCCGGCAGGGTCGGATCTGCCTGCAGGCCGGAACCGGCTGCCTGCGGGCCATCGCCGGGGCCCTCCATATCGACTTCGATCCCGACCCCCTGCCGACCAACGGCATCCGGTTGACCTACGAGGAGTTCCTCCAGGGGATCGACCGGCTGGAACGGGCGGAGTTCCCGTTCGAACGCACCCCCGAGGACGCCTGGCGGCACTTCGTCGGGTGGCGGGTGAACTACGAGGCCATCGCCGACGTGCTCACCACCCTGGTGATGCCACCCCCGGCGCCGTGGTTCCCGGTCCGGCCGGCACTGGGGGAGCTCCAGTTCCCCCGGGTCCTCGACCGCACCCCCGACGACCCGGAGGCCACCCGGCCGCGGACGTAGCTGCGCTGACGTAGCCGACTCTCGACCCGGGACGAACCGCGGCTAGCCAGCGCGGTGGCTATGTGGTCAACGAGAAGACGGCTGTGCCCGCCGGCTTTGTGCCGCAACCACCGGGGACGCCTGTGGTGTAGTCCGCGGCCAGGATGGTGGTGGTGCCCGTATAGGTATTCGCCCCGCTCTTCGTCAGTGTGAGGAGGCCGACGGCAATGGTGCAGATGGTTCCAACCTTCACCGTGATTGTGCCGAGCACCCACTTGGCGGCTGTTGTCGGTGTTTTCGTCGCCGACGACTTCATCGTAACGATGAATGTTCCTGGAACCAGCGTCCCTTTGGCTGTGAATCCAGCTGTGGACAATGTCCACTTGTTGATGACCACGTTGTCACCCGCCAAGGCGGCGCTTCCATGGGTACCGGTCGCCGCACCGGCAACCCCGGAATACCCGGCGATGCCAACGACTGCAATGGTGGCCAGGGCACCGGTGGCCACCGTTGCCCGGATTTTCGATGGTCGCATGGCTGCTCCGTTCTCCGGGGCGCGATCGCCCGTTTTGCCTCCAATTCGATCACGACTCATGGGCATGTCAATCCCATATTGGGAAAACCCTGTTACCTTGGATTGTGGGATCATGATTGGCTATGGCGGCGAGGTATCGCCAGATGGACCGCCGGCCAGCCGGGCCTCCAGGTCGGCCCGCACCCCCGGCCACTCGGCGGCGGTGATGGAGAACATGGCGGTGTCCCGCACGGTGCCGTCGGACGCCGGCATGTGGGCCCGGAGGACACCCTCGAAGGTGGCACCGAGCCGGGCGATGGCCGTGCGGGACCGGTCGTTGCGGGCGTCGGTCTTCAGCCGCACGGCGTGCACCCCCCAGACGTCGAAGGCGTGCCCGAGCATCAGCAACTTGGCCTCGGTGTTCACCGCGCTCCGCTGGGCCGAAGCGGCCAGCCAGGTGCTCCCGATCTCCACCGTGTCCGGCACCCCCACCCGCTGCCGGCCGGCCCCTTCGGGCCCCCATCGCCACGGGGCGGTGTCCATGAACCGGGTGGTCCCCACCACCGTGCCGCCAACGACTGTGCCGCCAACGACTGTGCCGCCGGCGCCGTCGAGCCGGATGGTGGCGAACGGGAGCTGCCGGCCCGCCGCCTCCTCGGCCAGGGCGTCGCCGATGTACTGCTCCGCCCCGGCCAGCCCGTCGGGCACCCAGGTGTAGGCGTAGGTGGACCGTTCGGTCGCCGCCGCCGCCAGACCGGCGGCGTGGGCCATAGTCAGCGGCTCCAGCCTCACGAACCGGCCGGTCAGGGTCACCCGTTCCGTCATGCCGCCGATGGTAGGGGCGCCGACCGTGGGGGAGGGGCTGGTAGGGGAGACGGCTGGTAGGGGAAGGGTGCGGTCTCCACCGCCGGGGCCGGCCGCTGACCTACCGACGCCGGGTCCGGGCGTCGCTGCGTGGCCATCGCCCCGGCGGTGGAGCCCCCCGCACCCCACATTCTATACAACGCGTTTTACAAAAGGAAGGGGCTATCGCCGAACCGGGGCGGCGTCGAGGTGTTCGACCAGCTGGCAGGGGCTGTCCACCGGGTCGGCGGCATTGGCCCGGGTGGCCAGCAGGCGGAGGTGGGCCCGGAACGACTCCCGTTCGGGCGGCGCCAGCGGTGCCAGGAGGTGGGCCTCGGCGGCTTCGAGCCGCCGGTCCAACGTGGCCAGCAACGCCGTACCGGCCGCCGTGGCCACCACCCGGCGGGCCCGGCGGTCGGCCGGGTCCGGCTGCCGCTCGAGGAGGCCGGCGCCTTCGAGGTCGTCCAACAGGTAGGTCATCACCGTCCGGTCGACGCCGAGGTGCTGGGCCAGGGCCAGCTGGCTGTTCACCGTCCCCCGGGCGGCCGACGCCAGTACCTGGTACCCCCGCGGCCCACCCGGCAGGTCGGCGACGGCCTGCGCCGCCGCAGTGACGTAGGCCCGGAACACCACCCCCAGGCCCCAGCCGAGGTCGTCCAGGAGGGTGTCCTCGCAGCCCGTCGCCCCGCACGGGCCCCCAGCGTTCACCGGTCCCATGGCCGAACTCTACCGGCCGGTCGGCCGGAAGGTGATCATGGACAAAGATCATCTGGTACACATATGATCTGTGACGCAGCGAGAGCGGGACAGCACGAGACCGGCCAGAACGAGACCGGCCAGAACGAAACCGGACAGCACGAGACCAGACAGCACGAGATGGGACAGGAGGAGCAATGAGCGAACGACCGACGGTGGCCGTCATCGGCGGCGGGTACGGCGGGGCGACCGTGGCCAAGGCCCTGGACGAGGTGGCCGACGTGGTGCTGGTGGAGCCGAAGGAGGCCTTCCTGCACAACGTGGCCGCCCTCCGGGCCCTGGTGGACCCGTCCTGGCTGGACCAGGTGTTCCTGCCCTACCACGCCCTGCTCGCCAACGGCCGGGTGGTCAGGGACCGGGCCGTCCGGGTGGACCCCGGTCGGGTGGAGACGGCGTCGGGGGAGAAGATCGACGCCGACTACGTCGTGTTGGCCTCCGGGTCGACCTACCCGTTCCCGGCCAAGACCGACCTGGAGGACACCGACGCCGCCCACCGCCAGTTCCGGACCGCCCACCACGCCCTCGCCGGCGCCGACCGGGTCCTCCTGGTGGGGGCCGGCCCGGTCGGCGTCGAGCTGGCCGGCGAGATCCGCCACGTCTGGCCCGACAAGTCGGTCACCCTCCTCGACGTCGCCGGCCGGGTCCTCGAGGGGCCGTTCCGCGACGACCTGAAGGCCGAACTGCAGCGGCAGCTGCTGGCCCTGGACGTCCGGTTGGTGCTGGGCAGCCCGTTGCAGGCGCTGCCGCCCACCGAGCCGGGGGAGCCGGGGACGTTCACGGTGGTCACCGACGACGGTGAGGAGATCACCGCCGACCTGTGGTTCCTCTGCTTCGGCGTGGTCCCCAACGGCGACTACCTCGGCGACCAGCTGGCCGCCGCCCGGCAACCGGACGGCTTCGTCGAGGTCGGCCCCACCCTGCAGGTGGCCGGCCACCCCACCGTGTTCGCCCTCGGCGACCTGTCCACCGCCGACGCCAAGATGGCCGGGTACGCCCGGCGGCAGGCCGAGGTGGTGGCGGCCAACATCACCGCCCTGGCCGCCGGCGCCACCGCCAACGGGGAGGGCCTGACCGAGTACCAGCCGATGGGTCGCACCGTCATCGTCGTCCCCCTCGGTCCGGAGGGCGGCAGTGGTCAGTTCCCCGGCCAGGACGACCTGGTGCCGGTGGAGACCGTCGCCGAGCTGAAGGGCCGGGACCTCATGGTCGGCGCCTTCGCCCAGCTGTTCGGCGCCGCCGCGCCGGCCGACGCCGACGGCTGAGCCCCCGGCGGGCCACCGCCCCGCCGACCGGCAGGTGGCTCCGGCGGCGGGGCGGGTGGCGATCGGGACGGGGCAACCGACGAGGCCGGTCAGCCGGTGGTGCGGCGCCGGTAGAGGAAGGCGGCCAGCGGAGCGAACACCGCCAGGATGGCCACCGACCAGATCAACGCCGCCTCGATCGGGTGCTGCATCGGCCAGGCGTGGAGGGTCGCCGACGGGTTCGGATTGCCGAACAGTGTCCGCACCGCCGCGGTCACCGCGCTCACCGGGTTCCAGTCGGCGATGGCCTGCATCCAGCCGGGCATGTGGGCGGTCGGCACCAGGGCGTTCGACACGATGGCCAGCGGGAACAGGATGATCAGGCCCATGCCCTGGGCCGACTCCGGCCCCTTCGACACGATGCCCAGGCAGCCGCACGCCCAGGACAGGGCGTAGGCGAAGAACAGGGCGATGGCCATACCGGCGACCACGCCGCCGACGCCGACGCCCGCCCCGGGCCGCCAGCCGATGGCCAGACCGGTCAACAGGACGATCACCACGCAGAGGGTGGCGGAGAGGACGTCGGCCACCGATCGGCCGACCAGCACCGCCGACCGCCACATCGGCAGCGTCCGGAACCGGTCGATGGCGCCGCTGTTCAGGTCGGTGGACAGGCCCACCGCCGTCCCCATGGCCGACGTCGTCAGGTTCAACAGCATCAGCCCGGCGATGGCGAAGTCCTTGTAGCTCCCACCGGAGATGGGCACCCCGGAGCCGAACACGTAGATGAACAGCAGGGTGAACAGCACCGGCTGCACCGTCACGTCCGACAGCTGCAGCGGTTCCCGGGCGATGTGGACGAGGTTCCGGCGGGTGAGCACGACCATGTCGTGCCACTTGGCGCCGAGCCAGTGCCGGTTGGCCGGGGCCCGGGTGGTGGCCGGGGCCAGGGTTGCCGTGGCGGTCATGCCGACGCTCCTTCCAGTTCGAGCTCGTGTTCGGGGACCAGGGCGGGTGCCTCGGTGGGATGGCCGGTGAGGGCGAAGAAGACGTCGTCCAGTGACGGCTGGTGCACCTCGACGTCGTCCACTAGGGCGCCAGCTCGGTCCAGGGCGCGGACCACCGTGGTGGCCACCCCCGAGCCGCTGCGGACCGCCGCCCGGAGCTGCCGGCCGTCGTGGCTGACGTGGACGTCGCCGTCGACCAATGGCCGCAGGGCGGCCACCGCCTCGGGGTGGGGCTCCGTCAAGGTCACCTCCAGGCGGGCCCCGCCGGTGGCCGTCTTCAGCTCCGCCGACGTGCCCCCGGCGATGATCCGGCCGTGGTCCACCACCACGATCCGGTCGGCCAGCTCGTCGGCCTCCTCTAGGTACTGGGTCGTCAGCAGCAGGGTCGCCCCGTCGGCCACCAGGCCCCGGATGACGTCCCACATCCGGGCCCGGCTGCTCGGGTCGAGACCGGTGGTCGGCTCGTCGAGGAACAGTACCGGCGGCCTGGTCACCAGGCCGGCGGCCAGGTCGAGGCGCCGGCGCATCCCGCCGGAGTACCCCTTCATCACCCGGTCGGCGGCGTCCGTCAGGGTGAACCGGTCCAGCAGTTCCCCCGCCCGGGCCTTGGCGTCCTTCCGGCGCAACCCGCTGAGCTCGCCGACCATCACCAGGTTCTGCCGGCCGGTCAACGCCTCGTCGAGGGTGGCGTCCTGAGCCGTCACCCCGATGCTCCGGCGCACCGCCTGGGCGTCGTGCACCACGTCGTGGCCGGCCACCCGGGCCCATCCGCCGTCGGGGACCGCCAGGGTGGTGAGGATGCGCACCGCCGTCGACTTCCCGGCCCCGTTCGGGCCGAGCACCCCCAGGATGGTGCCGGTGGGCACCTGCACGTCGATGCCGGCCAGGGCCTGGGTGTCCCCGTACCGCTTGGTCAGGCCCTCGGCCTCGATCATCAGCTGTTCCGTCACGCTGCCACCTGCCGATCGGCTGGCCGGGTCCGGATCGACCCGGCGAGGACTTACTTGCCGCATGGTAAGTGATCTACTTACCGGCCGTCAAGTAGCGTCATCAACTTACCGGCCGTCAAGTAGCATGAGGGACATGCCAGCACGAAAGGGCGCCGCGAACCAGGTCACCACCAACGGCGCCGTGGCGGCGGTCGACGAGGCCTCGGAGCGGTCCACCCGGGACCGCATCCTCGACGTGGCGCTCGACCTGTTCATCGAGAAGGGCTTCGACAAGACCTCGCTGCGGGAGATCGCCGAACGGCTCGGCTTCTCGAAGGCGGCGCTGTACTACCACTTCGCCAGCAAGGACGACATCCTGATGGCCCTCCACCTCCGGCTCCACGACCTCGGCGCTGTCGCCATCGAGCGGCTCGGGTCCCAGCCGGCCGGCATCGACTCCTGGCGGGCACTGCTCACCAGCCTCGTCGACGACATGATGGCCAACCGCAAGATCTTCGTCATGCACCAGCGCAACCAGGCCGCCTTCGAGCACCTCCACCAAGAGGCCCACCACGACGAGGCCCACCAGGACATGGAGGACCTGTTCCGCCAGGCCCTGGCCGACCCTTCAGTGCCAGTGGCCGACCGGGTCCGACTGTCCTGCGCCCTCGGCTCGGTGGTCACCAGCCTGGTGCTGTCCGGCGCCATGTTCGACGACGTCCCCTCCGACGTCCTCGGCGACCTCCTCCGGGGGGTCGTCAACGACATCCTCACCCCGGCGGGTGACGACCGATCGGCGGCTAGGGGGGCCCGCAAGGCCACGACGACCACCGCCCGCAAGCCGTCCAATGCCCGGTCCGCCAAGACCGCCAAGGCCGCCGGCAATGGCGCCAGAAGCGGGAACGGAACCGGCTCGAGCGGGCGCCAGGCGGCCGCCCGGACCTAACCCCTAAGGGAACCTCGCCCCTAAGGGAGCAGCACCAGCCGGGATCAGCTCCGGCCGGCCGCCGCCCGGACGGTGGCCACCACCTCGTCGTTGGACGCCCCCGGCCCCAGCACCGCGGCCACCCCGGCGTCGTGGAGCCGGGCGACGTCGACGTCGGGGACGATCCCGCCGACCACCACCGGGGTGTTCAGCCCGACCTCCCGGAGGGCCGCCACCACCGCCGGCGCCAGGGTCAGGTGGGCCCCGTTGTGCATCGACACCCCCACCACGTCGACGTCCTCTTGGACCACCGCCGCCCGGATCATCTCCGGCGTCTGCCGGAGCCCGGCGAAGATCACCTCGAACCCGTTGTCCCGGAGGATCCGGGCCACCACCCGCAGCCCCCGGTCGTGCCCGTCGAGGCCCACCTTCCCCATCAGCACCCGGATGGGGTGGGTTGTCTCCTCGGGGCCGGCGACGTCCGTCGCCCCCTCGTGGTGGGTGGTGGCCGCCGGCGGGGTCGCCATGGGGGTCATACGAAGGCCGGCTCGATCCAGGTCCCGAACACCGACTCAAGCGCCGCCATCACCTCGCCGACGGTGGCGTAGGCGGCCGAGGCCTCGATGAAGGCCGGCATGAGGTTCACCGTCGGATCGGCCGCCTCGGTGCGGACCCGGGTCAACGCCCGTCGAACGGCGTCGTCGTCCCGCCGTTGCTTCACCGCCTTCAACGTCGCCAGTTGCTTCTCCTCCACCGCCGGGTCGATGTAGAGGGTGGGGGTCCCCCCGTCGTCGCCCTCCGTGTACCCGTTCACTCCCACCAGGACGAACTCGCCCTTGGCGATCTTCGACTGGAACCGGTAGGCGGCGTCGGCGATCTCGACGCCGAACCAGCCGTCGTCGATGCAGCTGAGGACCCCTTCCAGCATCGACCCCGACCCCACCTCCTTCAGGTGGTCGAAGACCGCCTCGGCCTGCCGCTCCAGCTCGTCGGTGAGCGATTCCACGAACCACGACCCGCCCAACGGGTCGGCCACGTGGACCACGCCGGTCTCCTCGGCGATCACCTGCTGGGTCCGCAGCGCCAGGCGGGCCGCCTTCTCCGTCGGCAGCGCCAGGGCCTCGTCGTAGGAGTCGGTGTGCAGGCTCTGCGTACCGCCGAGCACCCCCGCCAGGGCTTCGATGGCCACCCGGGCCAGGTTCACCTCTGGCTGCTGCGCCGTCAGCGACACCCCGGCGGTCTGGGTGTGGAACCGCAGCTGCGTCGACTTGCCGTCGGTGGCCCCGTAGTGGTCCCGCAGCCACCGCGCCCAGATCCGCCGAGCCGCCCGGTACTTGGCGATCTCCTCGAAGAAGTCGATGTGGGCGTTGAAGAAGAAGCTCAGCCGAGGGGCGAAGGCGTCCACCGAGAGTCCGGCGCCCATCGCCGACTCCACGTAGGCGAACCCGTTCGCCAGCGTGAACGCCAGCTCCTGGGCCGCCGTCGATCCGGCTTCGCGGATGTGGTAGCCCGAGATCGACACCGGGTTCCACTTCGGCAGCTCCGCCGTGGCGAACCGGATGACGTCCGTCACCAGCCGCACACTCGGCCGCGGCGGGAACACGTACTCCTTCTGCGCCTGGTACTCCTTCAAGATGTCGTTCTGGATCGTCCCGCCCAGCGCCTGGCGGGCCACCCCCGTCTTGTCCCCCACACCGATGAACATCGCCATGACGATGGGGGCCGCCGAGTTGATCGTCATCGACGTCGTCACCCCGCCCAGGTCGATGCCGTCGAACAGCACCTCCATGTCCGCCTGGGTGTCCACCGCCACCCCCGCCCGGCCCACCTCCCCCTTCGACAGCGGGTCGTCCGAGTCCCGACCCAGCAGCGTCGGCATGTCGAACGCCGTCGACAGGCCGTTCCCGCCCGACCGCAGCAGCTCCTTGAACCGCTGGTTGGTGTCCTCGGCCGTCCCGAACCCGGCGAACTGCCGCATCGTCCACAGCCGCGACCGGTACATCGAGGCGTGCGGCCCCCGGGTGTACGGGAACTGCCCCGGCAGCTCCGCCCCGTCGGGGTCAGCCGAATCGGCGTCGAGGGGGCCGTACACGGGGTCGAGGGGCACCCCGGACATGGTCTCGAACGGCACCTTCCGGCGGGGGGCCCGGTCGTACGCCTCCTGCCACGCCTGCCACGCCGGTCGCGCCTGTGCCTGTGCCTGTGGGTCGGCCATGCCCCAACTTTAGTTGGTCGTCAAAGTAATTCAAGCAGGGCTGGTGGCGGCCATGGCCACCACCGGCTCGGCCAGCGGCCGGCCGCCCATCGACCCGTCGAACCCGGCGTCGCCGAAGGCGAAGATGCCGCCGTCGGCCGCCACCAGCCAGTACCCACCACCGTCGGTGGTGGCGGCCATGGCCACCACCGGCTCGGCCAGCGGCCGGCCGCCCATCGACCCGTCGAACCCGGCGTCGCCGAAGGCGAAGATGCCCCCGTCGGCGGCCACCAGCCAGTACCCGCCGCCGTTGGTCGTGGCGGCCATCCCGACCACCGGCTGCCGCAGGGCGGTCCCCCCCATCGACCCGTCGAACCCGGCGTCGCCGAAGGCGAAGATGCCCCCGTCGGCGGCCACCAGCCAGTACCCACCACCGTCGGCGGTCGCCGCCAGGCCGACGATCGGCTGGTTCAGCGGCCGTCCTCCCATGGACCCGTGGAACGTGGCGTCCCCGAAGGCGAACACCCCACCGTCTCGGGCTACTTCCCAGTACCCTTTCCCGTCGGCGGTCGGGGCGATGGACACGACGGGGGCGACGAGCGGCCGGCCGCCCATCGACCCGTAGAACCCGGCGTCGCCGAAGGCGAAGATGCCGCCGTCGCTGGCCACCTCCCAGTACCCGCCGCCGTCAGGGGTGGCGGCCAGGCCCACCACCGGCCGGTTGAGCGGCTTCCCTCCCATCGAGCCGAAGAACTGGGCATTCCCGAAGCTGAAGATCCCGCCGTCCGAGGCTGCCTCCCAGTACGAGGACAGCGGCGGGGCCGGAGGAGGGGGAGACGGCCCACCCGGGACTCCGCCCGATCCGCTGAAGGCCAGCACCCGGTCGGAGGAGGGGGCCAGGAGTAGGCCGTCACCGACCGACGGCGTCGGGAAGTGGTTCGCCTCCCCACCCAGCGGGAGCTGCTGCACGGTGGCGCCGGTCGCCGGGTCGATGCTGTAAAGGGTGGACCCCCCGATCGACCACACCAGGCCCCCGGCGACGATCGGCGGCCCGGTGGCCCCGCTGGCCGCCGTCCACTGCTTCGTGATCGACGGCGGCGACGGGCTCGTCTGCAGGGCCTCCAGGCCGCTGCGGCACGGGCTGTACACCACGGTGCCCACCACCGCGTCGCCGCCGTCGGTGGTGCTCCCGCACACCGACGCCTCGGCCATCTGCCCACCCACCCCTCCGAGATTGGACTGGTTCACGAGATAGGCCGTCGGGGACTTCCCGATCTGCACCGCCGTCCCGTTGCCGAGGAGCGCCGGCGCCGTCGACCCCAGATCGAGGTCGCTGTCGTTGTCGGCCTTCCACGTCGACGGGGCGAAGTACTGCACCACCTGAAGTTGCGGCGACAGCTCGATCACCGAGTCGCCACCCTCCGGTGTCGCCGTCCCGTTGGTGCCGTTGCCGGCCGCCACCCAGAGGTGGCCGGAACCGTCCACCTCGGGAGCCGCTCCACCCATCCACACCGCGCCCCGCTCCCCGCCGGCGTCGACCTCGTAGGTCCCGATCGGCCCACCGCCTTCGGGCACCGACACCACCCAACCGTGGTACGTCGAGCAGTCCCCGTCGTTGCCGCCGTACCCGAACACCACGCTGCCGTCGTCCAGGGCCAGCCCGGTCCGCTGCAGGATCGCCGACGTCAGTGCGCCCGGGGGGTCGACCGGTTGGGTGAGGATGACGGCCCCGGTGTACAGGTTGAGGCCGGCCAGGACGTGCTCGGGGGAGCCGTTCACCAGCTCGTCGGCCACCACGAACACCTCGCCACGACCGGCGTCGACCACCGGCGTCCCGGTGATCCCGACGGTGGGGGAGATGTCCCCGCACGGCAGGTCGCCCGACGGAACCGGCGCTCCCAGGTGCGTCGACCACAACACCGCCCCCGTCTGGGCGGCCAGGGCGTACACCGTGTCGTTCTCCGTGGCGGCGAACACCCGGCCGGTCGCCTCCAGGGGTTCGCCGTACAGCTGCCCGTCGAGGCTCGGCGACGTCCACGCCGCCGACGCCGGGGAGAACGTCGTGCCGGAGGTGTCGACCCCGGTACCGGCGGCCGAACCGTGGTAGACGGTCCAGTCCGATGGGCTGGTCGTCGCGGCCCCGGTTGCGGTCGCCGTGAAGCCGGCCCCGAAGGGGGCAACGACGACCGCAACGGCGACCGAAGCCGAGCGCCACCGCCGGCCGAACCGTCCCGCTCCGAAGGGCCTCGGCGGGCGGCGCGGCGTTCTACCCCCGGTACCTGACACCGAGCCGGCTACTACCCGGGAACGCCCATCGCCACACCACAGGCAAGGCACCATCGACAAACCGTACCGGCCAACAGCGTTCGCCGACGGCTTGCTGGCGGTCGGCGTGCGAGCGGTCGACGGTGCGAGTGCGGGCGGTCGACGGTGAGAGCGGTCGACGGGGATCGAACCCGCATCATCAGCTTGGAAGGCTGAGGTTCTGCCATTGAACTACGACCGCGTGGGCCAGAGACGCTAGCAGCCGGGTGTCCAATGGCCCGGAGCTTGTGGCCTACCCGGTCGACCGACATCATGGGGCCGGTGCTGTACCAGGACCGCCAGCGAGCCGAGTCCTTCGGCGACGACGCCGACCGCTACGACCGGGCCCGCCCGAGCTACCCGTCCGCTCTCGTCGATGACCTTCTGTCCGGGCTGCCTGGCGCGGTCGGCCAGCTGGGGCAAATCGACCAGGGCGGTAGCGGGTCCCGGCCAGCCCGGGTGCTGGACGTCGGTTGCGGCACCGGGAAGGCGTCCCGACTGTTCGCCGACCGCGGCTGCCAGGTGGTCGGCGTGGAACCGGACCCCCGGATGGCCGCCGTCGCCCGGTCCCACGGGATCACCGTCGAGGACGGGTCACTCGAGCGGTTGGACCCGAAGGGGCGGGTGTTCGACCTGGTGGTGTCGGCCCAGGCCTGGCACTGGGTGGACCCGGTGGCCGGGCCGGCGAAGGCGGCGTCGGTGCTGGTGCCCGGCGGCCGCATCGGGCTGTTCTGGAACGTCGCCGCCCTGCCCGCCGACCTCAAGGCGGCGATGGACGCCGTCTACCGCCAGCTGGCCCCGGGGCTCGACGAGTACTCGGTGGTCCTCGGCAACGCCGGTCCCGACCGCTACGACCCCGGGGCCGACTCGTTGCGGGACAGTGGACGGTTCACCGCCGTGACCATCCGTCCGTACACCCACGACCGGACGTACACCACCGAGAGCTGGACCGACCACCTGCTGACCCACAGCGACCACGCCGCCCTGGACCCCGCCGCCAGAGCTCGGCTGCTCGACGCCATCGCCGAGCAGATCGACCGGGCTGGTGGCCGGTTCGTCGTCCACTACGACACCTGGCTGGTGTCCGGCACGGTCGCCGGTTCAGCGCTTCCCACGTCCGGCGCCAGCCGGCGGCGCTGACGACAGCAGCCCAGGCGGTACGTTGCGGAGGACGTCGGCCAGTCGCGGGAGGAACTCCCGGTAGGCGCTGGTTCGGCGCCAGTACATGGCGATCTCCCGGCTGGGGACCGGATCGGCGAACCGCAGGATGCGGATGTTGGGGGAGGTGGGCACCGGCGGCTCGACGGAAAGCTGGGGGAGGAGGGTGACGCCCACGCCGGCGGCCACCATCTGGCGCAACGTCTCCAAGCTGGTGGCCCGGAACCCGGTCCGCTCGGAGGCGCCGGCGAGATGGCACACTGCCAACGCCTGGTCCCGGAGGCAGTGCCCTTCTTCAAGCAGGAGGACCGGCTGGTTGGCCAGCACCGAGGGGTCGACGGGCTCGGTCTCCTCGGCCAGGGGATGGTCGGCGGGGACGGCCAGGACGAAGTCCTCCCGGAACAGCACCTCCTCGTGCAGCAGGTCGTCGTGGACCGGGCGGGCGAGGACGCCGGCGTCGAACTTCCCCTCCCGCAGCCGGTCGACGACCACCTCGGTCTTCTCCTCGAAGAGCAGCAGCTCCAGCCGGGGGAAGCGGCGGCGGACCTTCGGGACGACGTGGGGAAGGAGGTAGGGGGCGAGCGTCGGGAACAGGCCGAGCCGGACGGCGCCGGACTCGGGGTCCTTGGCTGCCCGGGCGATGGACTCGATGGTCTCGATCCGGGCGAGGACGCTCCGGGCTTCGTCGACGATCCGGTTACCGGCGTCGGTGAGGGTGATGTGGCGGGGGTTCCGCTCGATGAGCTCCACGCCGAGCTCGGCCTCGAGCTTCTTCAGCTGCGTCGACAGGGTGGGTTGGCTGACGAAGCAGGCGGCGGCGGCCTCACCGAAGTGCCGGTGGTCGGCCACCGCCACGAGGTACTGCAGGTCCCGCAGGTTCACGGCTTATCCTGCCACCGCCTCGGCCACCCCCGCCGGCACCGCCCCGGCCACCCCCGCCGGCACCGCCTCCGGCGCGGTGCTGCGGATGAGGTAGTCGAAGGCGCTCAGCGCCGCCGTCGACCCCGCCCCCACGGCGATGACGATCTGCTTGAACGGCACCGTGGTGCAGTCCCCGGCGGCGAACACGCCGGGGACCGACGTCGCACCCCGGTGGTCCACCACCACTTCGCCACGGGCGGTCAGCTCGACGGCTCCTTCGAGCCACTCCGAGTTGGGGACCAGGCCGATCTGGACGAAGACGCCGTCGACGTCGAGGCGGTGGGGCTCCCCGGTGCCCCGGTCGTCGTAGGCCAGGCCGGTCACCCGGGTGTCGCCGAGCACCTCGGTGGTGGCGGCGTTGAGGACCACGTCGGCGTTCGGCAGGCTGTGCAGCTTGCGCTGGAGGACGGCGTCGGCGCGAAGCGAACCGTCGAACTCGACCAGGGTGACGTGGGCGGCGAGCCCGGCGAGGTCGATGGCGGCTTCCACGCCGGAGTTCCCCCCGCCGACCACCGCCACCCGCTTGCCGGCGAACAGCGGGCCGTCGCAGTGCGGGCAGAAGGTGACCCCACGGTTCCGCAACCGGTCCTCACCGGGGACTCCCAACCGCCGCCACCGGGCCCCGGTGGAGAGGACCACCGTCGTGGCCCGCAGGGTGGTCCCACTGGCCAGCTCGACGCCCACCAGGCCGTCGGCGGGGGACCGGGGGAGGAGGCGCACGGCCCGGTCGGCGCCGATGAGGTCGACGTCGTGGCCGCGGACGTGGCCTTCCAGGGCGGCGGCCAGCTTGGGGCCCTCGGTGGCCGGCACCGAGATGAAGTTCTCGATGGCCACGGTGTCGAGGACCTGGCCGCCGAAGCGCTCGGCGACCACGCCGGTGCGGATGCCCTTGCGGGCGGCGTAGACGGCCGCCGACGCGCCGGCCGGTCCACCGCCGACGACGAGGACGTCGAACGGATCCCTGGGTGCGGGGTCTTTGGAGGCGGGGTCGTTGGAGGCCGCGTCTTTGGGATGGGCGGCCGGACGATCGTCTCCACCCTGGCGGTCCTCCAGGGCGGTGACGATGTCGTCCAGGGTGGCCCGTCCCTGGAGGAACGGCTCGCCGTTCAAGAAGACGCTGGGGACGGCCATCACGTCGCGGGCCTCGGCTTCCTGGCGGAAGGTAGTCCCGTCGACGGCGACGTGCCGGACGTTCGGGTTGACCACGCTCAGCAGGTTGAGGGCCTGCACCACGTCGGGACAGTTCTGGCAGGTCACCGAGAAGAACGTCTCGAAGGCGAGGTCGCCGTCGAGGCGCCGGGCCCGTTCGAGGAGGTCCGCCGGCACCGTGGACGGATGGCCGCCGACGTGGAGGACGGCCAGGACCAGTGAGCTGAGCTCGTGGCCGCCGGGGACGCCGGCGAAGCGCACCCGGTCGCCGGTGGCTTCGCTCGACACGGCGAACGACGGCCGCCGGGCGTCGCCGTCGCCGCGGACGACGGAGATGGCGTCGGACAGGCCGGCGACGTCGTCGAGGAACCGGCTCAGCCGGGCGGACTCGTCCCCGTCGTCGAGGGAGGCGACCAGCTCGACGGGACGGCTGATGCGGGAGAAGTGGGATCGGAGCTGGTCGGCCAGGGTGGCGTCGAGCACGTCGGCCTCCTCAGATCTTGCCGACGAGGTCGAGGGACGGCGCCAAGGTCTGGTCGCCCTCGTCCCACTTGGCCGGGCACACCTCGCCGGGGTGCTGGCGGACGTGCTGGGCGGCCCGGATCTTGCGGAGGAGCTCGCCGGCGTTCCGGCCGATGCCCTCGGCGGTCATCTCCACGGCCTGGATCACACCGTCGGGGTCGACGAGGAAGGTGGCCCGGTCGGCCAGCCCCTCGTCGTCACGGAGGACCCCGAAGTTGCGGGTGATCCGGCCAGTGGGGTCGCCCACCATCGGGTACTCGATCTTCTCGATGGTCGCCGAGGTGTCGTGCCAGGCCTTGTGGGTGAAGTGGGTGTCGGTGGACACGCTGAAGACCTCCACCCCCAGCCGCTGGAACTCGGCGTAGTGGTCGGCCAGGTCGCCGAGCTCGGTCGGGCAGACGAAGGTGAAGTCGGCCGGGTAGAAGAAGACGACCGACCACCGGCCGCGCAGGTCGGCGTCGCCGACCGGGACGAAGGCGCCCTGGTGGTAGGCGGTGGCTTCGAACGGTTGGATCTCGGTGCCGATGATGCCCATGACGGGTCCTCCTGTTGCGGTTGCGGTTCACGTCGGCTGCGCCTCACGCTCAGCTTTCGATAGACATTGTATGGGTGAGGGTGAGAGATCGATAGGTGTTGTCAATCGATTGTGGCTATCGGGTCGATTGAGGGCGCCGATGGCCGAGGGCCGGCCGGGTAGAACGGCCCCGTAGAGCAGGCATCGCGCCGCGCCATCCGAGGAGGACCGCATGATCGACGTTCCCGCTTCCCACGCCGACCTGCTCGACGCCAGGTTCGCCACCCTGGCCACCGTCGGGCCGGACGGCCGCCCGCAGCTGAGCGAGGTGTGGTTCCTCCACGACGACGGCCAACTGAAGGTGTCGTTGAACCGGACCCGGCAGAAGACCAAGAACCTGGCCGCCCGGCCGGCGGTCAATCTGTTCATCCTCGACGTCGCCAATCCGTTCCGTTACCTCGAGGTCCGCGGCGACGCCGACCTGGCGCCGGACGACGACTACGCCTTCGCCGACCGGGTCGGCGCCAAGTACGACGCCGACCTCCGCGTCCACGACGGACCCGGGGACGGGCGGGTGGTGGTCACGGTCCGGCCGACCCGGGTCCACGCGGTGGACATGAGCCGCTGATCGGCGCGACCAGGGGTCGGCCCATGCCCAGGTCCCGTTGGTTGGTGGTGGCCGGACCGGTGCTGATCGCTGCCTCCCTCGCCGCCTGCGGAGGGCCGTCGGCGGAGGTCGGGTCGGGGGAGATCGAACGGGCGCCGGTAGGGCCGGCCCGCACGGTGGCGTACTGCCACAACGGCGGTGCCACCCAGACGATGGTGGTGTGGGGTCCGGCGACGGCGCCTGACCGCCGCCTCCCGGCGGTCGTCGACGTCCACGGCGGGGGGTGGGTGTCCGGCGACGCCACCCTGGCCTTGGGCAGCTTGGACGAGCGGGTGGCGGCGGCGGTGGTGGCCCGGGAATGGGTGTTCGCGTCCATCAATTACCGGCTGGCCCCGGCCTCCCCCTGGCCGGCGCAGATCGAGGACGCCAAGTGCGCCGTCCGGTTCCTCCGGGCCCACGCCGCGTCCTGGCACATCGATCCTCACCGGATCGGGGCCATGGGGGCCAGTGCCGGAGGCCAGCTGGTCAGCCTGCTCGGGTTGACCGGGCCCGGGGCCGGCTTCGATGAGGGAGCCAACCTGAACCGGTCGAGCGCCGTCGAGGCGGTGGTCGATGAGTACGGACCGACGGACCTGAACGCCGTCGACTGGTCGACGACGCCGCTGGCCCGGCAGGTGACGCCGGAGGTGTTCGGGGTGCCGTCCACCCTGCCGTCGGCCGTGTTGGCCGCGGCCAGCCCGGTGACCTACGTGGCCTCGGGCGCTCCGCCGTTCCTGGTGGTCCAGGGGGCCGAGGACACGCTGGTGGTGCCCGACCAGTCCCGGGAGCTGGTGCACCGGCTGCAGGCCGCCAGCGACGACGCCCGGCTGGTGATGGTGGAGGGGGCGATCCACGGGCTCTATCCGGCCGGGGCCCGCCCGATCAGCCCGAGCCTGCCGGCCCTGGCCCAGGAGGTGGTCGCCTTCTTCGAGCGGCAGCTGGGTCCGGGGTCCTGATCCGGCATGTTCGGGTCACGCCGACGGCGCCGCCGACCGGGACCGACCTCGGGATCGTCTACCGTCGATCCGGTGGACACGCTGTACAAGCGGGCCGGCGGCCAACCGTTCTTCGTCGACCTGGTCGACCGGTTCTACGACGGGGTGGCCGGCGATCCGGTGCTGCGGCCGCTGTACCCCGACGACCTCACCGAGCCCCGGGCCCATCTGGCGCTGTTCCTGATGCAGTACTGGGGCGGGCCGACCACCTACAACGAGCAGCGCGGCCACCCCCGACTGCGGATGCGCCATGTCCCCTTCGTCATCGGGAAGTTGGAGCGGGACGCCTGGCTCCGGCACATGAAGGCCGCCGTCCATGGCTCGGTGGCTGCCGCCGGACTCGGGGCCGACGACGAGGCGGAGCTGCTGGCCTACTTCGACATGGCCGCCCACCAGCTGATGAACGCCCGCTGATCATGTAAGGGACACCGGCACCGTGGATCCACCACGGTGGCTACGTCCCAGGGTTGCATAGGCATACCCGGCTGGTCCGGGAGGTGGCGTCGAAAGCTGATCTGGGGGAGGTCCTTGAGGCTTCGCCCCGTTGGACTGATTGCCATACTCGGCCCGGCCACGGATGCCCCGCTTGAGGGAAGTGGGCCGGCCCATGAGAGGCCGGGCCCGTTTGCAGCACATGAGTGGGAGCCGAGGTCGGCCTTCTCGCCTTGGGACCGTGGCCACCAGTGGCGTCGCCTTGCGGGCGAGCCGGTAACGGCAACGACCCCGAGGAGGGACCACGATGAACCATCGGCGCCTGGTCGGCATCGACCTGGGGATCGCCAGCGCCCACACTGTGCGCATCTTGGACGGCGAGGGGACGACCATCGCCAAGCGCAAGTGCTGGCCGACCAAAGAGAGCCTGGCTGAGATCGAACAGGCCGCACTGGAGGGCTGCCCGCCCGGCACCATGCTGGAGGTGGTGGTAGAGCCCACCGGCCCGGCATGGCTTCCTTTGGCGGCCTTCTTCACTGGACGAGGGCACCGGGTCTTCCGGGTCAGCTCCCAGAAGGCGGCCGACCTGCGGCGGTTCTTGTCCCGGCATACCAAGACCAACGGCATCGACGCCGACACTCTGGCCCGTCTGCCCTTGTTCGACCCCGATGGGCTGCGACCCTTGGTATTGCCCGACGCCGACGCCGCCGCACTCGACCGCCGGGTGCGGGCCGCGGACCGGCTGACCAAGGAGACCTCCCTCCACAAGATCCGCATCAAGGATCTGGTCCGCCAGTTGCTGCCCATGACCCCTCTCACCGGCGAACTGGGGCTGGCCGATCTGGCGGTGCTGGAGCGCTGGGGCAACCCACGAGAGCTGGTCAAAGCGGGCGAGACACGCCTGTGCGCGTTGATCGCCAAGGTCTCCCACGGCCACCAAGGACTGGACCGGGCCCGCCAGTGGATCGAGTCGGCCCAGGCCTCTTTGGCCCTCTATGGCGACTCGCCGGCTGTGGCCTTCAGCGACCTGGCCGCCGAGGTGGCGACCGAGGTGCGGATCATCCGGATGCTGCAGTCCGAGCTCGCCCGTCACGAGCCCGAGCGCGAGCGCCGCTATATGGTTGTCGACCCGGACCAGCTCGCCCGATCGCTGCCCGGTGTCGCCACCGTCGGGGCCCCAGCCCTGGTCGCCTGCCTAGGCGACCCCGCCCGGTTCACCTCGGCCAAGGCGTTCCGGTCTTTCACCGGCCTCACCCCGAAGGCCTCCGAGACCGGGGAGACCGACCGCAAGGGCCAGCCCATGTCCAAGGCCGGCTCGTCGCTCCTGCGCACCACCTTGGTCCGGGCCGCCGACAACGCCCGGCGTGTCGATCCCCAGCTCGCCCGGATCTACCACCAGCAGATGACCGAGCGGGGCAAAGACCACCTGGGCGCACTGTGCGTGGTGGCCGCCAACCTCGCCGAGCGGGCATGGGTGGTCCTTCGGCGCCGATCCCCTTATGTCCTGCGGGACACCGACGGCACGCCCGTCACCCATGAAGAGGCCAAGGCGATCATCGCTGAGCGCTTCACGGTCAGCGCCGATGTCCGTGCCCGCCGGCGCAGCAAGAAGGTGGGGAAGGCCCCCCAAAAAGTCCCCACGGGACATTTGGAGTCACACGCTCGAGGCGTGGACAAACGGGGCGACCTTCCCCGCCAGTCATCCTCGGTCCAAGGACACGCCACGGTCAAGCAACTTGTCGAAGCTGCACCTTGACGGGCGATCTTCCTTAGGGAATCAGTCCTGGAAGTCGGGGGGCCGCTTCTCCCGGCGGGCCTTAATGGCCTCCTCGAAGTTCCGGGTGGTGATCCGGACGAACAGCTGGGCGGTGCCCTCGGCGTCCATGTGGGTCTCCAGGCTGGAGGCGTCGAGGCCGTTCCACAGCATCCGCTTCGTCAGCTCGACCCCCGGCCGGCTCCAGCCGATGATCCGCTCGGCCACCCCGTAGGCGGTGTCGAGGAGGTCGCCGCCCTGGACGACCTGGGACACCAGGCCGATGCGGGCGGCTTCGTCAGCGTCGACGTCCCGACCGGTCAACATGATCTCGGCGGCCCTCGATGAACCGATGGCCCGGGGCAGCAGGTAGCTCAATCCCAGCTCGGCGGCGGTGAGGCCGTTGTTGATGCCGGCGGCCCGGAAGTAGGCGGTGTCGGCAGCGAGCCGGATGTCGGTGGCCAGCGACAGGCAGAACCCGCCGCCGATGGCCGGGCCGTTGACGGCGGCGATCACCGGTTGGTGCAGCTTCCGTACCGTCCGGATGACGTCGTCCAGGAGCTCCATCGAGCGGAGCGCCATGGTCGGCAAGGTGAGGCCGTCGATGTGGGGGACCACGCCGGGGTCCTCCAGGTCGGCGCCGGAGCAGAACCCGTGGCCGGCCCCGGTGAGGACGACCACCCGGGTGTCGTTGTCCCGACCGACATCGGTCAGGGCTTCCCTAAGAGGGATCATGACGTCGAAGGCCATGGCGTTCATCCGCTCCGGCCGGTTCAGGGTGACCAGGGTCACGAACGGCCGCGGCTTCTCGATGAGGACGAAGGGCGCAGTTCCGGTTGCCATTGCCGCGACAGCGTAGGCGGGTCCCGCCCGAAGGGAAAACTGATTGCCGCCAGCGTTGCCTCGGGTCGGCGGCTCAGTGCCGGCGGCTCAGCGCTGGCGGCTCACCGCTGGCGGCCACTCCGGAGCTTGCGGACGTCGAACTCCCGGACCCGTTCGTCCAGGGATACCACCATGTCCGGCCGGAGGGTCCGGTGGGCGTGGTCACGCAATCGGACGCCGGTGCCGAAGGCGACGAATTGGATGACGCGGGCGTTGTGGCCGAGGGGTCCCTCCCGGAGCTTGACGTCGACGACCCCCTCGGCGTCCATGTCCAGCCCGCTCCGCTGCATGTCCTCCATGGCGTTCTCCCGGGCCAGGTACAGGGCGTTGGTCAGGTTGGGCAGCTCGGTGTTCTGGCCCTGCTGGGCCGCCCACTCCTTGGCGGTGCGGCGGGGGGCGATGACGAAGCTGGCCCCGGCGGCCAGCCCCACCGGCCACCAGCCGGCCCGGGTGAGGAGGACGAAGTCGCGGGCGGACAGGTCGGAAATGAAGTCGAACCCGCCGGCGGGCCGGCCGATCTGGCGCACGGCCGTTCCGGTGAGGGTCAGGTCGATGTGGTGGGAGGCCACCCGGAACTCGATCTCCACCCCGACCACCCCGGAGCCGCCGACGTGGGCGCACTCCTCCCGCAGGAGGCCACTGGCTTCCCGCATGGCCCCGTCGAACGCCTTGGCGGCCTCTCGGACCTCCCCGGTCTGCCACTGCCACGTCCCCCAGGGGATCGACCACCACGACACCCCGAACACCAGGTCCACCGGCTCCCAGCCGGCGGAGTGGAGCAGGAGGACCTCGTCGATGGACAGGTCGGACGTACTGCCCCGCCCGGCCGCCGGGGCGGGGTGGTCGTCGGCCAGCACCGCCATTGCCTGCTGCAGGTCCACCGACTCGGTCATGCCAGCCGGACCACCGGCTCCGGGGCGCCGAGGGGGTCGAAGTCCTTGTACCGGCGGACCCGGTTCCCCTTGAGGCGGCACTGCACGGTCATGTCGCCCTCCCCGGCCTCCCGCTCGAACTGCTCGAGGACGGCCCCGTGCAGGGAGTCGCCGGCCAGCTGGTGGCGGAGCCGCTGGCGGGCGAGGTGGCGGGCGGCCCGTTGGGCCTTGTTCACCTGCTGGATCGACCCGACGCCGACCACTGTGCCGCCCCACCTCGTGCCGCCGGCGCTACCGCTCATCTGGTACTGGGTGATGCAGTAGCCGAACATCTGGACGGCGGCGAGGGTGCCGACGACCGACACCGGGACGTAGCCGGCTTCGAGCAGCTTGGCCAGCCGCTGCCCGGCCAGGTAGGTGGTGAAGGGTTGCCGGGGGAACTTGACGCCGGGCACCCTGACGGCGGTGCCGGTGATGCGGAACTCGACGGTGTACCCACCGGCGAGATACTGCATGTCGTCCACCACCCCGACCACACCGTGGGCCCCGGCGGACACCGCTTCCTCGACCATCCGCTGGTAGGCCTTCCCCCACCCTTCGGCCCAGGCGTCCTGCACCCAGGGGACCTCGGCGTTGTACCCCCACGACCGGTGCTCGGCGCCGACGAACCCGTGCGGGCACTGGTACTGCTCGGCGTACTGCCCCGGGGCGGCCCGGCCCTGCCAGGCCAGTGTGCTCCGGTACATCGACCCGGAGTACCACGTCCACTGCATGACGGCGTACCCCTGCACCACCGAGGCCGGCTCCAAGCCGAGGGCGGCGCAGGCGCCGAAGTCGGCCATCGACAGCCCCGACGACCACGCCGAGTCGCCGAGGCGGCGGCCGGCGGCTTCGGGAAGGTCGCCGTCGGCGGCGGTCCAGTCGGCGGCGGTGAGCCCCGCCGGGTCTACCTCACCCGGTACCGGGTCCGGGGCACCGTCGGGGCCATTCATGGGGATCCAACCATCGGCCCTCAGCCGTCCAGGGAGATGATCGTGCGGGGTGGCGGGATGGTGTGGTCGCCGTCGACCTTGGCGACGGCGGTGCCGAGGGACAGGAACTCGATGGTGTGGTCCCCCCACATGTGGGTCTTCTCCTCGAGGCGGACCCCGACGATGCCGGTGGCGCCGAGGTGGTCGGCCTCGTCCTGCATCCGGGTCATCGCCAGCTCCCGGGCCTCGTAGAGGGCCTGGGTGAAGTTGGGGAGCTCGGTGTTCTGGCCGGCCGACCGGAGGGTCTGGCCGAGGCTGCGGTGGGCGATGTGGTAGACGCAGGTCCCCATGACCAGGCCGAGGGGGACGTGGCCGGTCTGCATGAGGGTCCAGAAGTCCTGGCCGGACAGGTCGGAGGTGAACGGCTTGCCCTGGTTGTTGCGGTACGACCGGCCGTCCTCGGCCTTCACGGCGGTGCCGACGGCGATGAACTCGGCGGTGTCGGACCCCCACTCGTAGTAGTTGACGTCCAGCCGGACCCCGACGACGCCGTCGGCGCCCAGCTCGGTGGCCTCGGCGTCCATGCGGTTCATCGCCAGCTCCCGGGCGTTGTACATCGCCTCGGTCAGCTTGGCCAGCTCCTGGCTCTGCGACCAACGACGGGTCTGGATGCCGAGGTGGTAGATGGAGCTGCCCATCACGAACCCGAGGGGGTGGAACCCCACCTCCTTGATGAGGAGGAACTCGTTCACCGACAGGTCGGAGGTGAACATCCCCTTGTGCCCCGGGCGGTCCTCCAGCTCGGCCAGCCGCCGACCGGCGTCGGGTGGCAGTCCCTCGGGGACCGGCACCTCCTGGAGGGGTGCCTCCTGCATTGGGTCGTCGGCGTTTGGTTCGGTCATGGCGTGCCTCCGTCGCCGAGTGCTTCAGGATTGCCGCCGACCGGCCCCCCGGCGACCGGCCCCCCGCCGGGCGGGTCGGCCAGCCGGTTGCTGACCACCAGGGCCTCGAGGGCCAGCCGGGTGGACTGGCTGGTGGCCGCCTCGCCCTGCAGGGTGGCGAGGAGCTGCCGGAGCCACTGGTCGAGGGTGACGGTGGTGGACCGGATGCGGATGCCGCCGCTGCTGCGGGCGACGGTGCACACCAGCCGGCCGTGGTCGACGGCGGCGTCGAGCTGGTCGTCGCCGAGGTGCACCGACACCCGCCGGATGTCGTCGGACTTGCGGAACCGCCCGCCGGCCCGCTCGATGTCCATCCGGTCGCCCAGGGCACCGGCCAACCGGTTGACCAGGGCTTTGAGGAGCACCCGGACGTCGTCGCCGTCGGCTCGGAGGGAGGAGGCCAGCAGGTCGAGGTCGAACGCGCCGCCGTCCAGCGAGCCACCATCTGGCAAGCCGTCTGGGAAATTGTCGGCTCCGGCGTCCACGGGAGGCCAGGCTAGTGCTGCGTGGTGGGGTCCTTGCGGGCGAGCCACCGCAGTCGGGCGGCCCGGGCGTCCCAGGAGTAGACGACGGCGGTGTGGGCGGCCAGGTCGTGGAGGGCGCGGCGCTGCCGCTGGACGAGGATCATGAAGAAGCCGATGCCGGCCAGGGCGATGCTGACCGGGAGGACGAGGGTGCGCAGGACGGCCTGCCGGGCGCTGGCCGGTCGCCCGTCTGTGCTGACGACCTGCAGTCCGAACAGGGCCATGCCGATGGTCTTGCCGCTGAGCGACCACTGGTAGGCGAAGTACACGAAGCCCCAGCACACCAAGACGACGATGGCCACCACCTGGTGGTGGGCGAGGGTGACCGGGTGGCCGACGATGAGCTGGGCCGCCAGCGACACCGCGGCGGCCCCGAGGGTGTACAGCAACCAGATCGCCCCGAGGTCCAGGGCGAAGGCCACCAGGCGGCTGGCGGCGCCGGCGTAGTGGCCCTGGCGACCTTCGGTCCTTTCGGCCGGCGGCGGTGCCATCGGGGTCACTTCGGTGCCGCCTGGGTCGCCCCTGTACGGACTGGCTCAGTACGGACCAACTCGGTGGCCACCAGCGACGGCGGCCCGAGTGGCAGGGTGGACGGGTCACGACGCAGGAGGCGGTTGGTCCACCGGGCGAGGAAGTCGTCGAGGCCGACCCCCTGGCTGCGGAGGAGGTCGAGGGCCTCGGTGAGGACCCCGCTGGTGGACTTGGCGATGATGGCCCCGAGCTCGGTCTGCTCGACCAGGGCGTCGATGTCCAGCTGGCTGACCACCCGGTCGATGTCCACCCGGGCCACCAGGGCGTTGACGTCGATGCGCTCGACGATCCGGTCGACGTCGATGCGCTCGAGGACCGCCTCAACGTCCACCCGGTCGACCAGCCGGTCGACGTCCACCCGGTCGATGATGGCGTCGACGTCCACCCGGGACACCAGGCCGTCGACGTCGATGCGGGACACCACGGCGTTGACGTCGATGGCCTCCACCACCAGGTTCACCACGCGCTCCGCCACCGCCTGGGCCAGCCGTTCGACGCCGTCCGTCAAAGGGTTCGACATGGCGACATCATTCCATCGAGCGGCCGATCCGGCTGGCCGAACGCCCGGTCGGCGTCACGGGGCGTTCACGAGCACGGAGGCCGGGTCAGGACTACCGTCGCGATGGAGGACCGAATCCACAAAGGGGGTCGGATCATGCAGATCGACACGTACGAGCACGGGGTGCCGTCCTGGGTGGACCTGAGCACCGACGAACTGCCGGCGGCCAGGACGTTCTATGCGGGATTGTTCGGGTGGGACGCCCCCGAAGGCCCGCCGGAGATGGGCGGGTACACGGTGGCCACCATCGGTGGCCGGGCCGTGGCCGGCCTGGGGCCGAAGATGAACCCGAACATGCCGACGGTGTGGATGACCTACGTCAACGTCGACGACGCCGACGCCGTGGTGGCCAAGGTGGCCGACGCCGGCGGGCAGGTGTGGATGCAGCCGATGGACGTCATGGACGTCGGCCGGATGGCCGTCATCGCCGACCCGGCCGGGGCGGTCATCGGCCTGTGGCAGCCCGCCGCCCACAAGGGGGCCGGGCTCGTCAACGAGCCGAACACCTACGGCTGGAGCGAGCTGGTCACCACCGATGTCGACGCGGCGAAGCCGTTCTACGCCGCCGTCCTCGGGTGGGGGGCCGACACGCAGGAGGTCGACGGGATGGCCTACACGGAGTGGAAAGTGGGCGACCGATCGGTGGGCGGGATGATGCTGAAGCCGCCCGACATGCCGGCCGAGGTGCCCCCGCACTGGGGGGTGTACTTCGTGGTGTCCGACACCGACCAGACGGTGGACCGGATCAAGGAGCTGGGGGGCACCGTGTTGATGGGCCCGATGGACATCCAGCCGGGCCGGTTCGCCGTGGCCGTCGACCCGACCGGGGCCCCGTTCAACGTCTTGGCCCTCAACGCCGAAGTGGCCGGGTGACCGACGGGGGGCCGATCGGCCGGGGCCTGAGTGACCAGGACTCCGCCGCCTGGGACCCGGCCGACCGGGAGTCGGCTGGCCCGAGGCTGGTCGACGGGGAACTGACCGAAGAGGAGCTGACGGCCCTGGCCCTGGCGGCCGATCCGGCTCAGCCACTGGCCGACGATGCAGTGCCGGTCGACCTGTACCTGTCCCAGTTCCCGAGCCCCAACCCGGGACCGCTGCCGTCGTGGTACATGCCGGCGGCCCGGGCCCGGAACCACCCGTGGTGGCGACCGGTGGTGCTGGTGCTGATCTTCGGGTTCCTACTGGTGGACGCCTACGGGCTGTGCGCCACCTACGGTCCCCTGGTGGTGGCCTGACCGCCGGTTGCCCCTGACCGCCGGTTGCCGCCTGGCTACCGGTCCGGTCGCCGCCAGTCGGGATGGAGACCGAGGTCCAGGGCCACCTTCTGAGCCCGAACGGTCTCGCCGTTCCGGGCGGCTCCCTCAGGGGTGGTGGCCAGCCAGGCGACGACGGCGCCGGGCACCGACGGAGGGGCGCCCCGGTAGTGGCCCTCCAGGCCGTTGGCGGCGGCGTTGACCAGCTGCCGCTCGGTGTCGACGTAGCCCGGCTCGACGTTGACGGCCACTATGCCCTGCGGGCCGAGCTCGACGGCCAGGATGCCGGCCATGCGGTGGAAGGCCCCCTTGGAGGCGGCGTAGCCGAACCCCCACCCGCCATGCCCGACCGGGCCGGGGGGATCGGTGAAGGCGACGGCGGAGGTGACGTTGACGATGGTGCCGCCACCGGCGGCCAGCATGGCGGGGAGCACCGCCTGGGTGACGACGACCTGGGACACCACGTTGGCGTCCAGCCGGGCCCGGAGCTGGTCGACGGTGAGGTCCATGAACGGCACCATGCCGCCCGGTCGGGTGGTGATGGCGTTGTTGACCAGTACGTCGATGCGGCCCCACTGGTCGAGGGTGGTGGCCACGGCGTCACGGAACGATTGGTGGTCGAAGAGGTCGGCGACCAGTGGGAGGGCGCGGACGCCGCAGGCCTCGATGGCCTCGGCGGTCTCGTCGAGGCTGCCCGGCACCGGCCGGTGGTCGCCGACGTCGGAGTCGTCCCGGCCGTCACCGGGGTGGAGGGTGCGGGCGGTGATGGCGACGTCCAGGCCGGCTTCCGCGAGGGCGATGGCCGCCGCCTTGCCGATGCCCCGACTGGCTCCGGTGACGAGCGCCGTCCGCCGGGTGTCCCTGTTGCCGGCCCGGTCGACCATGCCGCTCCCAGTGCCGCCAGCGCCCGCGCCGCTTTGGCCGTTCCCCCCGTTGGTACTCATGGGCTCGTGTCTACACCCGGAATATCCGGCAACGTGTTACACCCTTGAGTGACCATGAAACCGATGCCCACTCTCAGCGGAGCTCAGATTGACAAGTTGGGCAGGCGCCTACGTGACGGGCCGAGAGTGAGCCAAGAAGACCTGACCTTGCTGGCCGGAGTCCTAACCGACCACGCACTGGCGATGGGGGAGGTGGCCGACCGGCTCAAGGCAATCGGCCTGCATCCGACCACCAGGCTCAAGACCTACTCAACGACGATCGACAAGCTCCGCCGCGAACCACGGTTGACGTTGAGGGGCATCGACGATCTTGCTGGTGCTCGGATCGTTCGCGACATGACGCTCGCCGGGCAGGACGCCCTAGTTGCCCAACTCCGGGACCTTTGGCCAACAGCGAAGCTTGTGGACCGCCGAGCCGCACCGATGCACGGGTACCGGGCCGTACATCTCGTGCCCAAGATCGCAGGGTGTCGGGTGGAGGTCCAGGTCCGTACGCATCTTCAGGACCTGTGGGCTCAGGCCATGGAGTCCCTGGGCGATCAGTGGGGCCGTGGTGTTCGCTATGGCCTTGGGCCTCTCGAGCCCGACCGGTTGGTCGCTGGGAAATGGGAACATCGAGCGGCGTTCACGCTGGACCTGATCGAACTGTCGGACGACCTGGCGGGCGTGGAGAACCTGGACAACCTTCCACGGCACAGATGGAACGCTGAGGAGCGTGTCCTGATGGACGAGCTAAAGCTCCGAATGCAGAGGGCGGTGGAGGCCCTGGTCCGCATGATCAAGGCAGGTAGGCTGGAACCGTGACGTACTACCTCTTGGTCTTCAGCCGCCGGCGTGGTGAGTTGGTGCGCGAGATCGAGGAGTTCGCCGACCAGGGGGTCGCCATGGCGGAACGGCTGCGTCTGGAGATCGACAACCGGGACAACCCCGACCTGGAGATTGTGGTCCTCGGCGCCGAGAGCCGGGAAGCGATGGAGAACACTCACTCCCGCTACTTCGGCCTCACCAACCTGCTCAACCGGATCTGATCCCACCCGGGGCGCACTCCGCCGCGCATTGGCCGGCCGGCCTTCGGCCGGAGTGTTCCGGTCGTCACGCCAACGGGAAGTAGCCGGGGACGGCGTCGTGGGGGCTGTCCAGGTACACCTTCGCCTCCGGGAGACCGCCGAACCGGCCGTGGCTCCACCGGACCTCGACGTGTCCGTGCACCGGCACCGTCGTCCCGGTGTGCTGGTCTCTGACCTCCGCCCGCCACCCCACCCGGGGCTGCCCGCCGTCCTGGGCGGTCACCTCGAAGGTGGCCAGCCGGAACTGCTGCCGCCAGTCCCACGGGGTGGCGATCCGCAGCCGCAACGACGTCGTCGGGGTCGACCCCAGCACGAAGTACGGGGCGCTCCCCATCCGGAGCAGCCGCCACAGCATGGCCTCCGCCGCCTCCCGGGTGCCCAACGCCGCCGTCCACCGTGCGGCCGACCCGGCGCCCACGGCGGCGGCCAGCTCCCGGTAGGCCGACGCCGCGCCGTCCGGCCATCCGGGCGCCAACGCCTCGGCCAGTCGCCGCCGGTGGTCCGTCCGGAGGTCGTCCACCCGTCGGGGGAGCCCCACCGGGTCCACCGCCGATCGGACCACGTCGTAGAGGGCGTCGTACTCTCCCGGGGCCGTCCCGCCGTACCAGTCCCCGCTCCTCCGGCCGTGCCGGCCGACCAGCAGGTCGTCGAACAGGTGGGCGGGGGAGGCGTTGAACAGGATCTTCGATCGGTACTTGCAGCTGATCAGGTACACGTGGTCCACCCGCAGGTCGATCGGCGCCACTTCGTCGCCGGGCGCCCGCTGCGACCCCTTCCACTCCACCACCGCCGGCCGCCGGCCCCGCAGGGCCTCGGTGGCCGCCAGGAAGGCGGCGCCGTTGGCGAAGGCGGCGTCGAACTGCCCGTCGTGGGCCCCGCCGGCCCGTAGCGTCCGCAGCTGGTCCCAGGTGGCCGGGGCCATGCTGACCATCTCCGCCGGCCGCCGCTCCAGCGCGTCGTCCACCGTCGGGTCTCCCAGCATCCCCAGCCCGGTGGCCAGCTCGGTCACCGTGGTCAGCGCCGACGGCACCTCAGATGCCCAGCTCCTTGGCCGTCCAGAACCCAGGCAGCGGGTCCTCGACGGTGCCCTCGGCGTACCGGCGGAGCCGCTCCAGGCCGTCGGTCGACAACAGCTCGACGGCGTCGAAGAACGCCCGGGTGCCGGTGGTCCGCAACGCCGCGTCCGCCTCGGTCCGGGCCTTCGGCAGATGGGTGGTCAACAGCACCAACGGCCCCACCCCTTGGTGGGCCAGGGCGTGGGCCCGGCCGACCGTCCGCCAGGCCGTGTCGGTGCGCTGGAGGCCACTCTTGGTGGCGGTGAACGCTCCGGACACGTCGAAGTACCACGACCGCCCCCCGGCATCCCGGGCCACGTACGTCACCGTCACCCCCGTGCCCCGTTGCCGGGCGTTCCGGGCCGTGATGGTGAACCCGGCGGCTTCCAGCAGGTCCTCGGCCAGGGCCACCGCCGCCTTCCCCTCGCGGCGGCCCCGCTCGACGAACGTTTCCGCGGAAACGTTGTCGCCCTTTTTCCGGCCCCGGCCGTTCGGGCTGCGACCGGCCCCCGCTAGTCCGGCCGCCGGCCGGCCGGCCGGCTTGGGCGCCGGGCGGGCCGCCTCCTTCTTGGCCGTCGCCACCCGTCGACGGGCCAAGGTCACGTAGGACCTCTCCAGGTCGTACCCGACGTACCGCCGCCCCAGCCGAGCTGCCGCCACCAGGGTGGACCCCGAACCCATGAACGGGTCCAGCACCAGGTCGTCGCGGTAGGTGTACAGGTCGATGAGCCGGGCCGGCAGTTCCACCGGGAACGGCGCCGGGTGGTTCACCCGCCGGGCGCTTTCGGGGGCGATGTCCCATACGTCCAGGGTCGCCGCCATGAACTCGTCGCTCGTCAGCGTGTCCTGGTGGGGGAGCCCCAGCTCCGCCCGCTTCTTCCGTGTCCCTGCCCGGGCGAACCGCCCCTTGCCGGCGATGACCACCCGCTCGGTGGTGTCCCGGAGCACCGGGTTCGACGCGCTCCGGAACGACCCCCAGGCGCACGACCCGCTGGCCCCGTCGCCCTTCCGCCACACCACCTCTCCCCGCAGCAGCAGGTGCAGCCGGTCCTGCAGGATGGTGGTCACGTCCGCCGCCAGGCTCCGGTAGGGCTTCCGGCCCAGGTTGGCCACGTTCACCGCGATGCGCCCCCCCGGCTCGAGAACCCGGACGCACTCGGCGAACACCTCCTCGAGGAGCTGCAGGTACTCCAGGTACGACCCCGGGATCCCCTCCCGGTCCAGCTCCGCCTCGTACTGCTTCCCGGCGAAGTACGGCGGGGACGTCACCACCAGGGCGACGCTGTTGTCCTCGACGGTGTCCATCTTCCGGGCGTCGCCCACCACGAACGGCTCCGCCACCGGCTTCGGGGTGGCCACCGTCTCGTCCTTGGACAGCTCCGGGGCCTCGAACCGGGCGTAGAACGCCCGCGCGTCGTGGGCTTCCCGGCGGCCGACACCGAAGTTGGAAGTAGAGGTCCGGCGACGTTGGGTCATGACGGCGGCTCTGACGCTAGCGGTCCGCCGACGCCGCCCAAGTGATGGGTGGTGCGCACGCGCCAAACGGTACGGGGCCGCTGTGACAGGCATCCCGAAAGCCCCGATCGGGAGCGTTCATTTCCGTTAACGTAAACGTAGGATGAAGCCGACCACCCGGACCAGCATGGCCACCGCGTCCACCGCGCCCACCAAGGCCACAGGGCTGCTGGCCACCGACCTGGGGCCGCCGCCGGGGGCCGCCGCCCACCCGGGCGGCCACCCTGATGGGTCCAGGCCCGATCGGTACAAGTGGGTGGTCCTGTCCAACACCACCCTCGGCGTGATGATGGCCACCATCGACACGTCGATCATGCTGATCGCCCTCCCCGACGTGTTCCGGGGCATCGGCATCGACCCGCTGTCGCCCGGCAACTCCTTCTACTTGCTCTGGATGATCCTCGGCTTCATGGTGGTCACCAGCGTCCTGGTCGTCGGCCTCGGCCGCCTCGGCGACATGTACGGCCGGGTGAAGATGTACAACCTCGGCTTCGCCGTCTACACCTTCTTCTCCCTGATGCTGTCGGTGACCTGGATGACCGGCACCGCGGCCGGCATCTACCTCATCGTCATGCGCATCTTCCAGGGCGTCGGCGCCGCCTTCCTCGTCGCCAACTCCGCCGCCATCCTCACGGACGCCTTCCCGCCCGGACAGCGCGGCATGGCCCTCGGCGTCAACCAGGTCGCCGGCATCAGCGGGGTGTTCATCGGCCTGGTCCTCGGCGGCGTCCTCGGCCCCATCCAGTGGCGGCTCATCTTCTTGGTCTCCGTCCCCATCGGCCTCTTCGGCACCGTCTGGGCCTACGCCAAGCTCCGGGAGGTCCCGCGGCGGGTCGCCGCCAAGCTCGACTGGGCCGGCAACGTCACCTTCGCCGTCGGCCTCATCCTCCTCATGGTCGGCATCACCTACGGCATCCAGCCCCATGGCGGCCACGCCATGGGATGGACCAGCCCCTTCGTCATCGGCTGCCTCGTCGCCGGCGTCCTCTTCCTGGCCGCCTTCGCCGTCGTCGAGAAGCGGGTCGCCGACCCGATGTTCGAGCTCTCCCTGTTCCGCATCCGGGCGTTCACCGCCGGCAGCCTGTCCACCCTGCTCGCCGCCATCGGCCGCGGCGGCCTCATGTTCACCATGATCATCTGGCTCCAGGGCGTCTGGCTGCCCCTCCACGGCTACGACTTCGCCCGCACCCCGTTGTGGGCCGGCATCTACATGCTCCCCTTGACCGCCGGCTTCCTCATCGCCGGTCCCATCTCCGGCATCCTCTCCGACCGGTTCGGCTCCCGCCCGTTCGCCTGCGGCGGCATGCTCGCCGCCGCCCTCTCCTTCGGCCTCATGGAGTTGCTCCCCGTCGACTTCTCCTACTGGGCCTTCGGCTCCCTCCTCCTCATGAACGGCCTCGCCATGGGGGCCTTCGCCGCCCCCAACCGCGCCGGCGTCATGAACGCCCTGCCGCCCCAGCACCGCGGCGTCGGCTCCGGCATGAACTCCACCTTCCAGAACTCCGGCCAGGTCCTCTCCATCGGCATCTTCTTCACCTTGATGATCGTCGGCCTCTCCTCGTCGCTCCCCGCCGCCCTCTACCACGGCCTCGTCAGCCACGGCGTCCCCACCGCCGCGGCCGCCACCTCCTCCCACCTCCCCCCGGTCTCCACCCTCTTCGCCGCCTTCTTGGGGTACAACCCCATCCAGCATCTCCTCGGCCCCGCCGTCCTCGGCCACCTGCCCCTCGCCACCCAGCACGTCCTCACCGGCCGGGAGTTCTCCCCCCGGCTCATCACCGGCGCCTTCGCCGACGGCCTCCACGCCGCGCTGGACTTCGCCGTCGTCGCCTGTCTCGTCGCCGCCTGGGCGTCGTGGCTGCGGGGTGGCAAGTACGTCCACGTCGACGCGGTCGCCGGGCCCGAGTCGAACGGCGGCGTCGACCGGTCGACGGTTCCGGCTGGTGACGCCGGCGAACCGGCTCGCTGAGTTGCGCCCCATCCGCTCGGTCCAGCCAAGGTCCTTGACTCCGCGAACGTCATCGACCCCGGCAACGTCGACCCGGTGAGGGGACCTTGGCCGTTTGTTCGGGTCCAACTACCGGAGAAAGGCCAAACCCCCAGGTGAGGGCCTCGAGTTTTCTCCGTCAGGTCACACCGTCTCGGCTGGTCAGGGCGATTCTCCCGGGGCTGGGACGGAGCAAAGTACCGAGGCCCTCCCGGTCCCGCCCCGTCCCGCCCCGTCCCTCCCCAACGGCCGGGCCCGGGGTCAGGCGCCGAGCTGGTGGGTTCGGGCGAATCATATCCAAGTGAATATGCTACGGTGACCCCATGTACGGGGAGTTCGGGGAGTTCATCCGGCAGGTCCGCCGGTCCCGCGGCTTGTCACAGCACGAGCTGGCGGTCCTGGTCGGGACCAGTCAACCGACGTTGTCGGCGTACGAGCACGACCGCAAGGTGCCCTCGGCTGACACCCTGAACCGGATCGTGGTGGCCTGCGGGTACCTGCTCACGGCGTCGGCCGGTCCGGCCGAGGTGGTGTGCGGGTTACCCCGGGCGGGGTGGCTCCCCCAGGACGACTGGCCTGAGGGCGACGAGAACAGCCGCCAGGTCGACGAACGGGCGCACGCCGAAAGGGGGGCGGCCGGGCGACGGCACCGAGCCCTCCCTCCGGAGGAGCGCGCGGCCGTCAACGAGCGGTTGCTGCAGGCGGCTGATGCTTTCCGTTCGCCGGCGGCCGCCACGTCGTGAGCCAGGTCGCCGACGCCGTTCTGCGGATGGATGCCGCCCTTCGCCGGGGCGGCATCCGCTACGCCGTCGGTGGCGGGTTGGCCCTCCAGCACTACGCCGAGCCGCGGTTCACGAACGACGTCGACCTGAACCTGTCGGCGCCGTTCTCGTCGGCGGCGGCCGTGGTGGAGGCATTGGCGGCCGTCGGCTACCGGCCGGTGGCCCCCGAGGAGTCGTGGCTGCCGGTCGCTGGCGTCCGGCTGGCCAGGGACGGTGACGACGTGGTCGTCGACCTGTTCTTCGCCTTCGACCCTTATCACGACCTGCTCCTGGAACGGGCCGTCACCTTCCCGATGGCCCACGACGGCATGACCACCCCCATCCCCTTCCTGTCCGCCGACGATCTGGTGGTGGTGAAGCTGTCGTTCAACCGCGGCCGGGACTGGGTCGACGTCGACGCCATGATCGACGCCGGTACGCCACTGGATGCCGAGTACGTCGAGCAGCAGCTGGTGTCGTGGCGCGGCCCGACCATGTACCCGCGAGTGGCCCAGCTCCGGCGGATGCTGAAGGCGGCCGAGCAGCGGTCAGCCGAGTGACGCCGCCCGCTCCAACGACGGGGTCAGGGCGTCCAACATCGCCGGGACGTCGTCGGCGCTGCCGGCGAAGAACAGGGCGGCCACCGCGTCCGCCCCGGCTTCGACGTATCCCTCCACCCGGTCGGGGGTGAGCTCCTGGAAGTACGGGCACACGGTGATCTCGACATCGGCCCGTGACCGGCCGTTCTCGGCGAGGAGCTGGTCCAGCCGGGCCAACGGCTCGGCCAGGTCGTCGGGGGTCCGGTTGAAGGTGTGCCACCCCTGGCCCATCCGGGCCACCCGTCGCAGGGCGGCGTCGGTCTCCCCGCCGACATGGATCGGCGGATGCGGGTCCTGGACCGGCTTCGGGAACATCGAGGCGGGGGGGAGCTGGTAGAAGTCACCGTCGAACGACGACGGATCGTCGCACCACAGGGTCCGGAGGACGTCCAGGTATTCGTCGGTCCGTGCCCCCCGTCGTGGCCACGGGACGTTGACGGCGTCGAACTCCTCTTTCAGCCACCCCACCCCGATGCCGACGTCGACCCGGCCGTCGGAGAGCCAGTCGACCGTGGCCACCTCCTTGGCGGTGTACACCGGGTTCCGCTGCGGCAGCAGCAGCATGGCGGTGCCGAGGCGGACCGTCGACGTGTGGGCGGCCAGGAACGACAGGGTGTTCAGCGGCTCCAGCAGACCCGACCCCGGGGGCGCCGGAATGCGGCCGTCGTCGGCGTACGGGTAGGCCGACTTGTACTGGTCGAACAGCACCACGTGCTCGCCGACCCAGATGCGATGGATGCCACGGGCCTCGGCCTCCCGGCCCAGGGTGGCCAGAAGCTCCGGCGTCGTGAACGGGTTGGCCGTCGGCATCCAGAGGTCGAAGTGCACAGCGTCTCCTCGATTGGGCGGTTTGGTCGGTTGGTCCGGGTGGTCGGTCGGGCGGGGCTTGGTCTATTTGGCAGGCGGTGGCGTGGCCGAAGCCGTGGGGATCACCCGGACGGGACGACCGGGGCGACGAGGCCGTGGAGGACGAAGTCGCAGATGTCGTCGGTGGCCTCGTCGATGGGCAGGGGGCGGGGGTCGCCGGCCCGGACCGACAGGGCCCCGAACACCTGCTGGCCGATCAGGGCGGCCGCCCGGGCGGGGTCGATCTTGCGGAACAGCCCCTGCCCGATGCCGTCGTCGACGAGGTCCTCCAGGATGCGGGCCATGTCCAGGCCGATGAAGGCCAGTTCGGCGTCGACGGCCGCCGCCCCCGGCTTGTTCCCGGTGGCCTGGGTGGCGACGGCCAGCCGGAAGAACGCCGGGTTGTCGTCGATGCGTTCGAGCAGCCCCTTCACGACGGCCCGCAACCGGGCGGCCGGACCAGTTTCGCCCTCCCAAGCGGCCACCAGGGCGTCCTGGAGCTGCTGGTACATCCGCTGCAGGCAGGCCCGGAGCAGGTCGTCGCGGTTGGCGAAGTAGACGTACACCGTCGACCGGGCGACACCGGCCTCGGTGGCGATGTCGTCCATGGCCACTTCGGTGGTGCCCCGCTCGCCGAACAGCCGGCGGGCGACGTCGATGATCTGGTCACGGCGGAAGTCGCGGATGACTTCTTTCAGCTCGTCCGGCGACCGGCGGGGCATCAGCGGCCGGACGTCCGTCCCGCTGGCCGCCGATGCCGGAACAGCGGCCGCCGCGCCAAGCCCGTCATGCCGGTGATGACCGCCAACCCCGTCATGCCCCGAGGGGGGCGACCGGGGTGAAGGCCACCGGGAGGTGCTTGACCCCGTTGATGAACTGGGACTGCAGCCGTTGCACGTCTCCATCCTGGTGGATGTCGGGGAGCCGGTCCAACAGGTGGTCGAACATCACCCGGATCTCCATGCGGGCGAGGTTGGCGCCGAGGCAGAAGTGGGGGCCGCCGCCGCCGAAGGCGATGTGGGGGTTCGGGTCGCGGCCGACGTCGAAGCGGTCGCCGTCGGCGAAGACGTCCTCGTCGCGGTTGGCGGAGGTGTGGAAGAAGACGATCTTGTCGTTCTCCTTGATGGCGGTCCCGCCCATCTCCAGGTCGCAGGTGGCGGTTCGCCGGAAGTTCATCACCGGGGTGACGAAGCGGAGCATCTCCTCGACGGCGAGGGGCACCAACGACCGGTCGGCGAGCAGCCGCTGCCACTGGTCGGGGAACTGGAAGAAGGTGTGGAGGGCCCCCGACATCAGGTTCCGGGTGGTCTCGTTGCCGGCGACGGTGAGGAGGAGGAAGAAGAGCTCCAGCTCCATATCGCTGAGCCGCTCGCCGTCGACCTCGACCTGGGTGAGGGCGCTCATCAGGTCGCCGTGGGGGTCGATGCGCTTCTTGCCGAACAGCTCGGAGGCGTACCCGTAGAGCTCCATGGCGGCCTGCAGGGCGTCCTCGGCGGTGAGGCCGTACTCGGGGTCCTCGCTGCCGACCATGCGGTTGGACCAGTCGAACATGTTGTGCCGCTCCTCCTGGGGCACCCCGAGGAGCTCGGCGATGACCTGGAGGGGGAGCTCGGCGGAGATCTCGGTGACGAAGTCGGCGGAGCCCCGCTCGCACACCCCGTCGATGATGCGGTCGGCGGTGCGGTGGATGTTCTCCTCGAGGTCACGCACCATCCGGGGGGTGAACCCCTTGTTGACCAGCCGGCGGTACCGGGTGTGCAGCGGGGGGTCCATGTTCAGCATCATCAGGCCCTGCTGGGCGATCTCGTCGTCGGTGAGCTCGAACGGCATCGTCCCCTTGCGGGCGGACGAGAACCGGTCGTAGTCGCGGTTGACGGTGACGCAGTCGTCGTACTTGGTGACCGCCCAGAACCCGGGGCCGTTGGGTTCGTCCTGCCAGTGCACCGGGTCGTTCCGGCGGAGCCACCCGAGGTACTCGTGGGGGACCCCCGGCACGTAGGTCCGGGAATCGGAAAGGTCGACGGGGGTGATGTCGATGATGGCCATGTCGGACGTCTCCTCTGAACTATCGGACAGAGTGTCTGATAGTTCAGATGGTACGTCGGAGGGGATGGGATGTCAACGAACGTTTGATGACGGTTGTGGGCCGTCGTCACCGACTCGGTCGGCGTCGCCGGACCCGGAGGCGGAGCCGATCTGGGGTGCGGCTCTGGGGGGGGTGGGGCCCCGGGGGTTCGATCCCCGCAGGCGGGCGCCCCTATGGACGGTTCAGTCCTGGTCGCGGCCGTTCCGGCGACCCATGTGCCAGCCGCCGCAGAACTCGCAGCGGTACACCTGCAGGTCGGCCCCGGCCTCCCGGGCCCGGTCCTCGGCGGCCGACAGCGCCTCGCCCTGGCTGCCGTAACGGACCTTTGCCTGCCCGTCGCCCCGCCAGTGGGAGCCGTCGAGGGTGAACGGTCGGCCGGTGGCCGGTCGGTGCGGCTGCCGTCGGCGGGGCACCGGCCGATTCTTACCCCTTTCGATCGGGAAATGGGGTCTCCCCGGTCGCCGATTTCCCGGTGGCGGGCCTCTGGGCGCCGAGTTGGCGGGCCGTGGCCTCGGCCACCCGGAGGCTGAGCCCGGTGGGCCGTTGGCGGCGATCTCGGCGACGGCGGCGTCGACGAGGACCCGCCGGAGGTCGCCGTGGTTCGTGGACGCCGAGGCCGTCACCGTGTTCGAGGCCCGGCACCCGGAGCACGCCACGGCCATTGGCTGACACGGCCATCGCCTGACGCCGAACGGCCCTACCCCTTCGAAGTGGCGTGCGAGGTGGCGTGGTGGAGGGCTTCGGAGGCATGCCCCGCCGCTTCCTTGGCCGCCGCCCGGGCGTGGTCGGCGACCTCCCTGGCGTGATCCTTGGCGTGCCCCGCGGCGGCGGGCGCCTGCACCTTCACCCATTCCGCCGCCGCCGGTGCCTGGTCGTGGACCCGGTCGTGCACGCGGTGGCCGGCCTCCTTGAGCTTGTCCGAGCCGCCGTCGAGGGCGTCGAGGATCACCCCCACCAGTGCGCCGACGAGTGCCCCCAGCACCAACCCTTTCCACACGTTCCTCATGACCTGCTCCCAGTGCTCGTCTCGCGGTGTTCGTCTCACAGTGCTCGTCGAGCCGGTGCCGGTGGCACCCCATCGGGCCCGTCGGCTGGCTCGTCGGTTCCTCTACGCGGTTATGCCCGAGCGCCGGCCGTTCGATACCCGGGGGACCGGCCGCCCGGCCGCCGTTGGGGTGGGCGGGCAGGTGGCAGACTGGGGCCGGACGCAGACCGCAGGGGAGGCAATGGCGTGAGCGACCGGTCCGAACTGGGCTACTTGGCCTTCGACGGCGACAACCACTACTACGAGGCGCTGGACGCCTTCACCCGTCACCTCGACCCGGCGCTGGGGCCCCGGGTGGTCCAGTGGGTGGACATCGGCGGCCGGAAGTACCACGCCGTCGGCGGCCGGGTGTGCCGGGCGGTGACCAACCCGACGTTCGACCCGGTGTCCCCGGCCGGGGCGCTGTCGGCGTACTTCCGGGGGAACCCCGAAGGGAAGTCGCCGCTGGAGCTGTTGGGGCGACCGGAGTCGATCCGACCCGAGTACCGCGACCGGGATGCCCGGCTGGCGGTGATGGACCGGCAGGGGTTGGACCGCATCTGGCTGTTCCCGACCCTCGGGATGCTCTACGAGGAGCTCCTCAAGCACGACCCCCAAGGCGTCGGGCTGATGTTCACGGCGTTCAACCGCTGGCTGGCCGAGGACTGGGGGTTCGCCTACCGGGGCCGCATCTTCGCCGCCCCGTACCTGTCACTGGCCGACCCCGGGTGGGCGGTGGCCGAGCTGGAGTGGGCGTTGGCCGAGGGGGCCCGGCTGGTGGTGATGCGGCCGGCGGCGCCGACGACGCCGACCGGGCCGATGTCGCCGTCGGACCCGGCGTTCGACCCGTTCTGGCAGGCGGTCGACGACGCCGGCATCACGGTGGTGATCCACGCCGGCGACGGCGGGGTGTCGGCCAACGGCTACGCCCCCGACGGCTTCGCCGCCAACTTCGGCGGGCGGATGGGGCCGAGCGTGAAGGTGTTCGCCATCGAGCGGGCCGCCCACGACTTCCTGGCCACGTTGATCTTCGACCGGCTGTTCACACGGTTCCCCAACGTCCGGGTGGCCTCGGTGGAGAACGGCTCGGGGTTCCTGCCGGGGTTGCTCAAGAAGCTGCGGTCGGTGTCCCGGCAGATGCCGGGGTACTTCCCAGAGGACCCCGTCGAGGTGTTCCGCCGGCACGTCTGGATCAACCCGTTCTGGGAGGACGACGTCGACGAGGTGGTCGACCTCATGGGGGAGGACCGGGTGGTGTTCGGCTCCGACTGGCCGCACATCGAGGCCTTGCCGGAGCCCCTGGACTACCTGTCGGAGCTCCGGAAGCTCGACGCCCCGGCGGTGCGGAAGATCATGTGGGACAACGCCGCTGCCCTCACCGAGCCGCCGGCCTCCTAGCGGGGGTCACCGTCCACCGAGGGACACCGGGCGGGAGGACCTCGGGTAGTTGTTCCATTCCAGCTACGGGCGAATCGGCGAACGCCCAGGTCGGCGACGTGCGCTTTCTCCGACTCACCACCGCTTCGTCGCAGGTCAGCGGAATTCTTCGGTAGCTGGAATCGAACAACCTGCCAGGGTTCCTCCTTCCCGGTCTGCTTCCCCGGCCCGGATTGCCTGGTGGGCTCCTACCCCGGAGCCATCGGGTCACCGGCACTAGCCTCGGCCGATGTCCCACGTCGCTCCGTACGGGTCCTGGAAGTCGCCGATCACGGCCGACCTGTTGGTGCAGGACGCGGTGCGGCTGTCGGACCCCCTGGCCGACGGTGACGACCTGTACTGGACCGAGGGGCGGCCCACCGAGGGCGGCCGGCAGGTGGTGGTGCGCCGCCGGCCGGACGGCGCTGCGGAGGACCTGCTGCCCGAGGGGTTCTCGGCGCGGACCCTCGTGCACGAGTACGGCGGGCTGTGCACCGCCGTCCAGGACGGGACCGCCTACTTCGCCAACCTGGCCGACCAACGGCTGTACCGGCTGGACGACGGCGGGGTTCCCGAACCGCTGACCCCCGAGCCGCCGTCCCCGGCGGCGATCCGCTACGCCGGCCCCGTCGTCACGCCCGACGGCCGCTGGCTGGTGTGCGTCAGGGAGGTCCATGCCGACGACGGGGACGTCGTCAACGACCTGGTGGCCGTCCCCACCGACGGCTCCGCCGCTGAGGCCACCGACAGCTCCGCCGGCACCGGCACAGCGGTCAACGGCGTCGCCGGGTCGGTCGATGAGGGAGTCCGCCGGCTGGCCGCCGGTCACGACTTCTACGGCTCCCCGGCGGTGTCGCCCGACGGCCGGCGCCTGGCCTGGTGCACCTGGGACCACCCCCAGATGCCGTGGGACGGCACCGAGTTGTGGGAGGCCGACCTGGCCGACGGCTCCGTGGTCGGTGCCCCTCGACGGGTGGCCGGCGGTGCAGAGGAGTCGGTGACCCAGCCGCGGTACTCGCCGGCCGGGGTGCTGCACCTCGTGTCGGACCGCACCGGGTGGTGGAACCTCTACGCCGCCGACGGCGCTCCGGGGGGCCGGCCGTTGGCTCCGGCGGCCGCTGAGGTCGCCGGCCCCGACTGGGTGTTCGGGTTGGCCTCCTACGCCTTCCGTCCCGACGGGGCGGTGGTGGCCACCTGGACGGCCGACGGCGTCGGCCACCTCGGCATCCTCGCCCCCGGGTCGACAGCGTTCGATCCGCTGCCGGTCCCGTACACGGTGTTCTCGGCAGTGAAGACCACCCCGGACGGGGTGGTGCTGCTGGCCGCTTCCGCCCAGGACGCGCCGGCGTTGGTGACCGTCACGATCCCCACCGGCGACCGACCGGCCGCGGCCACCGGCGGCGACCCGGACGCGGCGCCCACCGCCGACCACCAGGTGGTCCGGACCAGCCGCCCCGCCGGGGTCGACCGGGAGTACCTGTCGGTGCCCGAGCCCTTCGAGTTCCCGACGTCCGGCGGCCTGACCGCCCACGCCCTGGTGTACCCACCGACCAACCCCGACTTCGTCGCCCCCGACGGGGAGCGGCCGCCGCTGGTGGTGGCGGTGCACGGCGGCCCGACGTCGGCGGCGTCGCCGGCCCTCAACTACACCATCCAGTTCTGGACCAGCCGCGGGTTCACGGTGGCCGACGTCGACTACGGCGGCAGCTCCGGCTACGGCCGGGCCTACCGGCAGCGACTGGCCGGGAACTGGGGGGTGGTCGACGTGGCCGACTGCCAGGCCGCCGCCACCGCCCTGGCCGACGCCGGCCGGGTGGACCGGGCCCGGATGGCCATCCACGGCGGCAGCGCCGGCGGCTACACCGTCCTGTGCGCGGTGACGTTCGGCACCGTGTTCGCCACCGGGGCCAGCTACTACGGGGTGGCCGACGTGGGTGCCCTGGCCCGGGACACCCACAAGTTCGAGTCCCGGTACACCGACGGGCTCGTCGGCCCCTGGCCGGAGGCCCGGGCCCGCTACGAGGAGCGGTCACCGATCTTCCACACGGACCGGCTGGCCACCCCCCTCATCATCTTCCAGGGTCTCGACGACCAGGTGGTGCCGCCGAACCAGGCCGAGATGATGGTCGACGCCCTGCGGTCTCGGGGGGTGCCGGTGGCCTACCTGGCCTACGAGGGGGAGCAGCACGGGTTCCGGCGGGCCGAGAACATCGTGCGGACCGCCGAGGCCGAGCTCTACTTCTACGGCCGCATCCTCGGGTTCACCCCCGCCGACCCCATCGACCCGGTGGCCATTCAGAACCTCGACCCCAAGGTCGACGCCGACAACCTCGACCCCAAGGTCGACGCCGACAACTCCGACGCCTAAAAGGCGGGGTGGGGGTCAGCCGCCGGCCAGCAGCGGCGCCATCCAGGCTTCGACCAGGTCCGACCGGGTGGGCAGGGCGGCCGACAGCACCCGGTGGCCGTCGGCGGTGATGAGGACGTCGTCCTCGATGCGGACCCCGATGCCTCGGTAGCGGTCCGGCACCGTGAGGTCGTCGGGTTGGAAGTAGCAACCGGGCTCCACGGTGAGCACCATGCCGGCCGCCAGGTCGAGGTGGCGGTAGTCGTTGCGGGCGTCGGTGCAGTCGTGGACGTCGAGGCCGAGCATGTGGCTGGTGCCGTGGAGGGTGTACCGGGTGTGGAACCGGTGGTCGGGGTCGAGGGCGTCGTCGACGGAGCACTGGAGGATGCCCTCGTCGACCAGCCATTCGGTGATGACCCGCATGGCGGCGTGGTGGGGGGCCATGAACGGGTTGCCGGGCCGGCATTCGGCCAGCCCGGCCTGCTGGGCGGCCCACACCACGTCGTAGACGGCCCGTTGGGCGTCGGAGTACCGGCCGGACACCGGGACGGTCCGGGTGACGTCGGCCGTGTACAGCTCCGGCCCCTCCACCCCGGCGTCGAGCAGCAGGAGGTCCCCCGGTCGGACGGGGCCGTCGTTGCGGATCCAGTGGAGGGTGCAGGCGTGGTGGCCGCAGGCGGCGATGGTGTCGTAGCCGACGTCGTTGCCGTCGGTGCGGGCCTGCCGGTTGAAGGTGCCCTCCACCCACCGCTCCCCGCGGGTCCGGCCGGCGGCGGCCGGGAGGGACCGGACGACGTCGCAGAACCCGACCTCGGTGGCGTCGACGGCCTGCTGCAGGCAGGCCACCTCGTGGTCGTCCTTGACCAGCCGCAGCTCGGCCAGGGCGGACAGCAGGTCGGCGTCGCGGTCGTCGTCGGCCGGTCCGACGGCGGCGTCCACCGCCGGGTCGAACCCGCGGACCACCCGGACGATGGCACCGGAGCCGGTGGCCTCCTTGAGGACGGATGGGAGGTCGTCGAGGGCGGCGGTGTCGACGCCGAGGAGGGTGCGGGTGTCGTCGAGACCCATCCGGGGGCCGACCCACAGCTCGCCGTAGCGGCGGTCGGCGAAGAACTGCGGGGTGGACCGGTCGGCCCGGGGGGCGGTGTACAGCACGCTGCCGCCACCGGGGGCCACCACCAGGACGGCGTCGGCCTCCTGGCAGCCGGTGAGCCAGGCGAAGTCGGTGCCGGCCCGGAACCGGTAGTCGGTGTCGTTGGACCGGACCTTCAGGCCGCCGGTCGGGACCACCAGCCAGTCGTCGGGGAACCGGGCCGACAGATCGGCCCGGCGCCGGGCGTGGTGGGGGGCGGCCGGGGACGGTCCGTCGACCAGGGGTTGCACCGGGGCCCAGTCGGCGGACATGAAGGCGACCAGGGCCGACGGCGTCGCCGGCTTCGGCTCGGGCGTTGGCTGCTCCGGCTCGTCGTCCATCCGTCCAGTGTGGCACCACGTGCCGGTCGACGAAACGGCCGCCGTCGAGCGAACGGGGTTCGACGGCAACGGCTAGACATGTCTGCCGTGGATGGGGAGGGAGGCGAGACGGTGGGGGAGTTGTCGGCGGGAGAGGTGCTGTGGCGGCCGTCGGCCGAGCGGATCGAGAACGCCCAGGTGACGGCCTTCATGCGGTGGCTGGCCGACCAGGGGGAGGTGGACGCGGCCGGCTACCAGGAGCTGTGGGAGTGGTCGGTGGCCGACGTCGGTCGGTTCTGGGACGCCGTCCGCCGGTACTTCGGCGTCGGGCCGGCCGGGCCGGTCGGGTCGGCACTGGTGGCCGGGAACGGCGCCGAGGGGGCCCGGTGGTTCCCGGAGCTGACCCTCAACTACGTCGACCGCATCCTCACCCACCCGGACGATGCGGTGGCCGTCATCGCGGTCACCGAGGACGGGAGCGAGCAGACCCTGACGTTCGGCGAACTGCGGTCCGCCGCCGGGGCGCTGGCGGCGACGCTGGCCGAGCTCGGCGTCGGCGTCGGCGACCGGGTGGGGGCGGTCATGACGAACTCGGCGGAGGCCGTCGTGGCCTTCCTCGCCACCGCGTCCCTCGGCGCCATCTGGTCGAGCTGCCCCCCCGAGTTCGGTGTCGACGGCATCGTCGACCGCTTCGGGCAGATCGGCCCGAAGGTGCTGGTGGCCACCACTGGCTACCGGTACGGGGGGAAGGCCTTCGCCCTCGACGAGAAGCTGGCCGAGGTCGAGACGGCCCTCGGTGGGCTGGTGGCCACGGTGGTGGTGGCCGCCTCCGCCGACCCGGGGGTCTCGGCGGCGGGCATCCGTCGGCTCTCCTGGACCGACGCCGTCGCCGGCCCGGCCCCCCTCGACCCCCGGCCCGTGCCGTTCGAGCACCCACTGTGGATCCTGTACTCGTCGGGCACCACCGGGCTGCCCAAGCCCATCGTCCAGGGCCACGGCGGCATCGTCCTGGAGCACTGCAAGGCGGTGGCCTTCCACTGCGACCTCGGCCCCGGCGACCGGTTCTTCTGGTTCAGCACCACCGGCTGGATGATGTGGAACTTCGTCGTCGGCGGGTTGCTGGTCGGGACCACGGTGGTCTGTTACGACGGCAGCCCCGCCTGGCCGGACAACGGCGCATTGTGGCGCATGGCCGCCCGCCTCGGCGTGGCCTTCTTCGGCACCAGCGCCCCGTTCATCGACGCCTGCCGGCGTGACGGATTGTCACTGCGCGGCGGGTCCGAACCGGCGTCGATCCGCGCCATCGGGTCCACCGGCGCCCCGCTGTCGCTGGAGGGGTTCCAATGGGCCAACACCCAGGTCGTCGACGGCGTCCAGGTGGCGTCGCTGTCGGGGGGGACCGACGTCTGCACCGGCCTGGTCGGATCGATCCCCCTGCTCCCCGTCCGGGCCGGCGAGCTGCAGTGCCGGCAACTCGGCGTCGACGCCCAGGCGTTCGACGACGACGGCCACCCGGTGGTCGACGAGGTGGGGGAGCTGGTGGTGACCCAGCCCATGCCGTCCATGCCGGTGTTCTTCTGGGGCGACGACGACGGCCGGCGGCTGCACGAGTCCTACTTCGACCGGTACCCCGGGATCTGGCGGCACGGCGACTGGATCCGGTTCACCCCCGACGGCGGCTCCGTCATCTACGGCCGTTCCGACGCCACCTTGAACCGCGGTGGCGTCCGCATGGGCACGGCCGAGTACTACCGCGTCGTCGAGGCCTTCCCGGAGGTGGCCGATTCGCTGGTCGTCGACACCACCCGCCTCGGCGAGGACGGGCAGCTGCTCCTCTTCGTCGTCCTCGCCGGGCCTGCCGCCCCGGCCGAGGGAGGCGACGCCGGCGAGCCGCCGGTGCCGCCGGCGCTGGTCGACCAGCTGCGGGCGACCATCCGGGCCCGGCTGTCCCCCCGGCACGTCCCCGACGTCATCCTCGCCGTCCCGGCGCTGCCCCACACCATCAACGGCAAGCGCCTCGAGGTGCCGGTCCGCCGCCTCCTGGAGGGCGAGCCGGTCGACCGGGCCGTGGCCACCGCCGCCCTCGACCGGCCCGCCGCCTTGGCCGGCCTGGTGGACTGCCTCCGGGCCCACGGTCTGCTGCCAGCCGGCTGACCCGCCCGCCGATGCATGGCGGCCCCGGCAACCTGGGTAGGGCCTTTGGGTGCTCGACCTTGGCACCATGGAAGGGCGCGAGCTGGCCGGCCGTTACCGGGTGGCCGGTCGACTGGGCGCCGGCGGGATGGCCGTCGTGTTCGCCGGCCAGGACCTCCGGCTCGACCGGCCGGTGGCCATCAAGGTGCTCCGGCCCGGGCTGGCCGATGACCCCGGGATGCGCCGCCGGTTCGAAGACGAGGCCCGCTCGGCCGCCCGGCTGAGCAGCCCGTTCGTCGTCGCCGTCTTCGACAGCGGCGACGACGGCGACGTGGCCTTCCTCGTCATGGAGCGCCTTCCCGGCGCCACCCTGGGCCACCGGCTGGCCGAGGGGCCGTTGCCGCCGCCGGCCGCCCGGGCGGTGGCCGGCGACGTCCTCGGTGCCCTCGACGCCGCCCACCGGCTCGGCCTGGTCCACCGCGACATCAAGCCCAGCAACATCCTCCTGACCTCCGACGGCCGGGCCAAGGTGGCCGACTTCGGCATCGCCAAGAGCCTCGACCGTGGCTCCGCCGACGACCCACCTGCCGACGCCACCCTCACCGGGGTGGTCCTCGGCACGCCGGCCTACGTCGCCCCCGAGCGCCTCGCCGGCCGGCCGGCCACCGTCCAGTCCGACCTCTACGCCGTCGGGGTGGTCATGCTGGCCGCCCTCACCGGTCGGCCCGCCGGGTCGACCACCCCGGCCGACCCCCGGGTGCCGCCGGCCTACGCCGCCGTCATCGGCCGGGCGATGGCCCCCGATCCCGGTGACCGGTTCGCCTCCGCCGCCGACATGGCCCGGGCCCTCGGCTTCGGCACCGACGTCGCCGCCCGGAGCCGGGCCGGCCTCGGTGCCACCGCGGCCGCCGGCGCCGGCACCTTTGCTGGCGCCGGGACCGGGACGGCCGGCGGCGGCGCTGCTGCTGCCGGCACCGGGAGTGTTGCAGGCGCCGGCGCTGGTGGGGCTGGCGCCGGCAGGGGGGCAGCCCCCAGAGCGGCTGGCATCGACGGGCCGACCGTGGCCCGGGGCGGTACCCAGGCCTGGAACCGCCCGCCGCCCCGGGACGGCCGGCCGCCGACCTCGCCTGGCCGGCGCCGGGCCCTGTGGTGGGCGGCCGCCGCCACCGCGGCGGCCGTGGTGTCCCTGGTAGTGGGGGTGGTCGTCGTCGCCGAGTCCGACTCCCATGGACCGGCCACCGGCGGGGCCGCCACGGTGGCCGATACCGGCGGTCCGGTCGCGCCGGACCGAACGACGACCACGGCCGGTTCATTCACGTCGACCACGGGGACGACGACCAGCTCGACCACCACGACGCCGCCAACGACGACCACCACCACCGCACCGGCAGCCACCACCCAGCCAGGCCCCCAACCGCGGGGGCCCGCCGGTCACGGGCCACCCGGGCAGCAGGGGAACGGGGCCGGGCAGGGGAACGACGACTGAGGGTGTCGGTGGAGCCGCGAGGCCGACAAGCTTGACCGAAGCTTCCCGTAGGCGGATTTAACATCCTCGTCCAAATATGACCAGAGAAAATTATGGCCGGCTTATTCGCTGAAGAATTCTAGCTATGGTGCAGATGAATTTGACATGTGCACGTAATTAGCATAATCGTATTGGATGCCTGGTCCTCCGCCAGGAACATCGTCCTCAGCCTGCTACGTCACCACTGCCAACGGTATCGCCTTCGGCGAGCCATTCGCCCAGATATACAGGCTGAACGGCTTCGGGAGCGTCTGCGAATTGATGATCGCGGTGCTCACATTCCTCATCACAGGGAGTCGGTCCGGTGCCGTTGCCACAGGTGGCCCGAACACCACCTGGACGGCTGCCGGGTGGCCTGGCGGCGATGTGGACCAGTGCTACTACACGGCATATAACGCGTACTTCTACAGCACCCACTGGGAGGCATCGTGGCTGGGCTGAAAGATGAAGAGATGATCGTGGGCCGTGAGCTGCGTCGCTCGCGGAAACGTTGGCTGGCCCTCGGCATCGCCGTTCCCGCCATGGCGATCGCGCTCCCGGTGGGCCTGCTTTCCGCTTCAGGGGCCGGCCAGAGCCCAGGGGCTCGAACGACGTCGACGACCACCACGACAGCGGGTTGGAACCAGGCCGTGCAGAAGGTGGCTGCCCGGGCACCGGAGCCGACACTGCCGCCGGCGCAGCGGCAGCTTTGGATCGCCGACTTCGACGCCCAAGCCACATGTATGCACGCCCACGGCGTACCGGACTTCCCCGAAGCCCCTTCGACCTTCGGCGACGGCAGGACGCCGCCGCCCGTCGTCGGAGGCCCTTCGGGCAGTGGCATGGACCCGCAGTCGGCGACGTTCCAGGCAGCCCAGAAGGCCTGCCCATTCAATACGTCGAACCTGACAGCCGCGGCCTTCGAGGCCGCATGGGGCCAGGTCAACGCCGCCCGAGCGTCGTCGACCTCCACCACCACGCCGGCCACCGGCAACTGAGCGACTGAGGCAGCGACGACCTACCGGTGGCCGGGCCCGGGTCGCTAGCCGATGAGGCGCTGGACGTGGGCGGCCGTCGCCTCGACGTTCTGGCGCTGCTCCGCCCACCAGTCGGCGGCGCCGCGGGAGTTGTTCCGGCCGGTGGCCAGCGTCCAGCACGCCAGCACCAGCGGCCGCAGCGCCACGGCGTCGACCAGCCTGTCCACCTCCTCGGGTTCCAGCGTGACCGACTCCCCGTAGCCGACCACGGCCGCCTCGACGCATCGCCGATCGCCGGCCGCCGCCCACAGCAGGCCGCCCAGCGACGCCACCCGCACCCCCCAGCCGGCGCCGGCCCAGTCGATGACGACCACCTCGCCCCCGGGAGCCCGCAGGGCGTTGCGGGGGACCATGTCGGCGTGGACCACCGCCATCGGGAGAGCCGTGTCCCGTAGAGCCGTGGCGCCAAAGGCCTGGGCGATGGCGTCGGCGGCGGTCACCAGTTCGTCGTAGCCCTCGGCGTCGTCGACCGGCACCAGATGCCGGGCATCGTCGAGCAGGGCTCGGGCGGCGACGATCTCGTCGGTGGCCGTCCCGTCGAGCACCAGATGGTGCCAGCCGCCTCCCGGGCGCCGCAGCACCGGGTCGTCGGCCGGGAGGGCGTGCAGCCGGCCGAGTAGCCGGCCGAGCAGCTCGAACGACGCCGGGGCCTGCGGGAGGGGCCGGCCGGGCGCCCGTTCGGTCACCACCACGGCCTGGCCGTGGTGGACCGACACCGGATCGGCCACCGCCGCCCGTTCGGCCGGGAACCCGGCGGCGCCGAGCCGGTCGAGCAGCGTGGCGTCCTGCCAGGCGGCCTCGGCCGGCCGGCAGGCCGGGAGCACCCGGGCGATCCAGCTGGCGCCGCCGGCCAGGTCGACCCGGTGCACGCCGAGGTCGAGCTCCCGGGTCCGCCGGACCGTCACCCCGTACGTCACCGACAGATGGTCGCCGAGGGTGTCGCCGCCGGTTCTAGCCAGCATCCGCTCGGCGAACTGCGCCAACCGCCCCCGGCTCGGCGGCCGGCCATCGGCGGCCGGGACCCAGTCGGGAGCCAGCATCAAGAACCCGTCCCGGCCGGCCTTCTCCGACAGCTCCACCCGCCGCCACCGGGAGTCGCCGAGCAGTTCGGCCAGGCCCTCCTCGGTGAACGACCCGGTGGCCGGCTCGCCGAGGGCGGCCAGGGCGGCGTGCAACCGGGCCCGTGACGCCTGCCGGGTCGGTGTGGTCGCCTCCAGTGAGGCGGAGAGGGCCAGCCGGGTGGCCGGCGCGGCCAGCGACCGCAGGGCCGCCAGCGTCGTTGCCAGGGCCCCGGCGCTGAGGTACACGGCGACCCCCTCGCACGAGCACAGCGCCGTGGCGTCCGGTTGGAACCCGGCGTCGACCAAGGCGGTGGCCAGGTCCCGGCCCTCGGGGTCACCGACCTCCAGGTTGAAGGGGACGAAGGTCACCTGGTCGTGGTCGAGGCCCAACCGGTCCAGCCGCTCCCGCTTGTCGGCCTGCGTCGCCGGGTGGTCCACCTCCCACCACCGCACCGGCGGCTTGGCGTAGCGGAGGGCCCGGCCGTCGTAGCCGGCACCGACCACCACCATCTGGGTCACTCCACGGGCGAGGGCGTTGACAGTGACCCGGTCGAAGAACGCCGTCCGCGCCCGCAGGTGCCGTTCCATCGTCTCGCTCTGCCCGTCGCCCCGTCCGGCGACCTCGCCGCCGGCGACGTCCCTGCCCAGTGCGTCGTCCGCCGCCGGGTCCCCGTAAGGGGCGTCCAGCCGGTCGAAGCCCAGCCGGTAGCCGGCCACCCGTCGGGCCGTCGCCGACGGCACGCCGTCACGCATCCCGCACCTCCCGGTCGATCAGCGCCCCCAGCACCTGGCGGGCGGCCTGCAGTTGTCGGTCCCCGACGGTCGCCCGCAGGTCGTCCTCGACGGTGTCGACCGCCCCCCGGACCACCGCCGCGGCCGCCGCCCCCCGGTCGGTCAGCCCGACCACCAGCCGACGCCGGTCCGTCGGGTCCACCGACCGGTCCAGGTACCCCCGGACCACCAGGGTGTCCACCAGCTGGCCCCCGGCCTGCTTCGACACCCCCAGCTGTCGGACCACCGACGCCAACGGCGCCGACGTCCGGGCGATGGCCCCGATCACGTAGGGGCCGTTCGGCGGCAGGTCGTCGTAGCCGGCGTCGTCCAGCGCCCGCCGGATCACCGAACCGATAACCGCCCGGGCCCCCCGCAAGAGGGCGGTCAGCGGCCACTCGCTGGCTGGCCATTCCCCGGTGGGCTGTTCATCAGCGGGAGAGGGGGTGACGTCGCCGGCCGCCGAGTCCATGGCCGCAGATTAGTACCAATTATTTACTATCAACAAGTGGAACGGCCTTCGGCCAGGGCGGGACCATTGGGTGGGTGGCCGGGGATCGGTGGCAGGCTGCACCGGTGGCCGACCCGGCGCGGGCCGGCGCCGGGGGGAGGACGCCGATGTACCTGCTGCGTTTCGACATGCGACTGGCCCCCGACGGGCCGTCCGCCCCGACCATGTACCAGGCCGCCCTCGACATGGCCGCCTGGGCCGACGCCACCGGCGGCTGCCTGTCGGTGCTGTTCTCCGAGCACCACGGCTCCCCCGACGGCTACCTCCCGGCCCCCCTGGTGATGGCCGCCGCCGTCGCCGCCCGGACCACCCGGGTCCCCCTCCAGGTGGCCGCCCTCCTCCCCACCCTCCGCAACCCGGTGCAGACCGCCGAGGAGCTCGCCGTCCTCGACATCCTGAGCGGCGGCCGCCTGTCGGTGGTCCTCGGCGCCGGCTACCGCCAGGAGGAGTTCGACCTCTTCGGCATCCCGATGGACGAGCGGGCCGCCCGCCTCGACGCCGCCGTCGACCTGTTCCGGCGAGCCTGGGCCGGCGACCCGGTGGTGGCCCCCGGCGGCCCCGTCTCCGGCAGCCGAGGCCCCGGCACCCCGGTCACCCCAAGGCCCTGCACCCCCGGCGGCCCCCTCCTCCTCATCGGCGGCGGCACCCCGGCCGCCGTCCGCCGGGCCGCCCGGTTGGGCCTCGGCATGATGACCGAACGCGGCGGCGACCTCGAGCGGCTCTACCGCGACGAGTGCGCCGCGCTGGGCCGTGAGCCCGGCCTGTTCTTCAGCGGCGGCGACCACACCTTGACCGCCGCCTTCGTCGACCCCGACCCCGACGCCGCCTGGGACCGCCTCGGCCCCTACCTCCTCCGCGACGCCATCGCCTATGCCGCCTGGAACGCCAACGCCGACAAGCCCCGGCCCGGCACCGTCGTCGACGTCGCCACCGTCGACGACGTCCGGGCCGCCGGTCGCTACCGCATCATGACCCCCGACGACGCCGTCGCCTACATCCGCACCACCGGACCCCTCCTGCTCCACCCCCTCTGCTGCGGCACCCCGCCCGACCTCGGCTGGCCCACCCTGCGGTTGGTGGAGGAGGAGGTTCTTCCCCGAGTTGGTAGGGCATCCGACTAATGTCCAACGCATGGGTCCCGACGCGGCCGCTTCGGGCGGCAACGACCTCCTGGCGTACCGGGCGCCGGTGGCCGACATCCTGACCGCCATGGACGTCGCCGGCCTCGACGACGTGCTCGACCTCAAGACGTTCGCCCACGTCGACCGGTCCGCCGTGGCGGCGGTGGTGGCCGAGTTCGGCCGGTTCGCCGGTGAGGTGGTGGCGCCGACCGACCGCCCCGGGGACCTCGAGGGGGTGCGTTTCGACCCGGGCACCGGGGCGGTTCGCACCCCGGCGCCGTTCGGTCCGGCCTACCGCCAGTACGTGGCCGGTGGCTGGGAGGCCGTCGCCGCCCCCACCGAGTACGGCGGCGGCGGCTTCCCCGCCGTGGTCGGCATGGCCATCGCCGAGATGTTGGCGTCGGCCAACCTGTCGCTGTCCCTCAACCCCGTGCTCACCCAGAGCGCCATCGAGCTGCTCACCGCCCGGGGCACCCCCGAACAGCAGGCCCGGTTCCTCCCCCGGTTGGTCCTCGGGGAGTGGACCGGCACCATGAACCTGACCGAGCCCGAAGCCGGGTCCGACGTGGGCGAGGTCCGGGCCCGGGCCGAGCAGGACGGCGACCGGTGGCGGATCACCGGCACCAAGATCTTCATCACCTGGGGCGACCACGACCTGGCCGACAACGTCGTCCACCTGGTCCTCGCCCGGGCGCCCGGCGCCCCACCCGGGACCCGGGGACTGTCCCTCTTCGTGGTCCCCAAATTCCTCGTCGGCCCCGACGGCGCCCTCGGTGCCCGCAACGCCGTCCACTGCGTCGGCATCGAGGAGAAGCTCGGCCTCCACGGCAGCCCCACCTGCGTCATGTCCTACGAAGCCGCCGAGGGCGAGCTGGTCGGCGACCTCCACGGTGGGATGGCCGCCATGTTCACCATGATGAACGCCGCCCGGCTGGCCATCGGTCTCGAGGGGCCCGCCGTGGCCGAGCGGGCCTTCCAGCACGCCCACCGGTACGCAACCACCCGGCTCCAAGGCCGCGCCCCGGGGGTCGTCCCGCCGGCCCGCTCGCCGATCGTCGACTTCCCCGACGTCCGGCGGTTGCTGCTGTCCATGCGGACCACCACCCTCGCCGGCCGCCTGCTCGTCTACCTCGCCACCGCTCATCGCGACGTCGCCCGGCACCACCCCGACCCCGATCGCCGAGCCGACGCCCAGGCCATGGTCGACCTCCTCACCCCCGTGGCCAAGGCCTGGCCCAGCGACGCCGGCATCGCCGCCGCCTCCGCCGGCTTGCAGGTCCTCGGAGGGGCCGGGTACATCGAGGAGAGCGGCATGGCCCAGCGGCTGCGCGACAGCCGGATCACCGCCATCTACGAGGGCACCAACGGCATCCAGGCCATCGACCTCGTCACCCGGAAACTCGCCGTGCGTGGCGCCGGCGGCGGCCGTGTCGTCACCGACCTGATCGCCGACGTCGCCCGCACCGCCGCCGGGCCGCCCCCCGCCGACGGGTCCCTCGACGCCAGCCACCAGTGCCTCGCCGAGGCCGCCGCCGCCCTCGCCGACGTCACCGACCAGCTCCTCGTCCGTCCCCCCGAGGACGTCCTCGCCGGCGCGTCGGCTTACCTCGAGCTCTTCGGCCTCACCCTCGGCGGGTGGCTCATGCTCCGCCGGGCCCAGCGGGCGGCCGGCGCCGGGTCGACCGGGGCCGGGTCGGCCGGTGACGGGTCGGTCGGGGGCGGGTCAGTCGGGGGCGGGTCGGTCGGTGCCGGGTCGGCCGGTGCCGAGGTGGCGGCGTTGGAGAGCGAGTTCTTCGCCACCGAGCACACCGCCCGGGCCGTCGGGCTCGTCCGGCCGGTCCTGGCCGGCGCCCGCCGGCTGGACGCCCTGGCGGCACGGCCAGGCTGACCGCTAGCACCCAGCGTCCCGGCCGGCCCGACCGCCGGCGGCCACGTCCTGGCCGCGCTGACCGTCACCACCCAGCGTCCCGGCCGGCCCGACCGCTGGCACTAGCGTCAGGCCGGTGGCTGCGGGACCGCTGAATTTCGACCCCATCGACGAGGCACGCCAGCAGTGGTCGACCCGGTGGGAACCGGACGTCGCCGAGGCCATGGCCGCCGCCACGTCGGTGATGCGGGCGCAGCAGGTGGTGCTGGCCGCCGTCGACGGCGCCCTCCGCCCGCTCGGGCTGACGTTCGCCCGCTACGAGGGGCTGATGCTGTTGTACTTCAGCCGCCGCGGCGCCCTCCCCCTCGGGAAGATGGGCCCCCGCCTCATGATCCACCCGACCAGCGTCACCAACATCATCGACCGCCTGGAGCAGCAGGGCCTGGTCCGTCGGGTCCCGCACCCCACCGACGGACGGACCACCCTGGCCGAGCTCACCGATGACGGCCGGGCGCTGGCGCTCCGGGCCACCGAGGCCGTCAACGGGGTGCTGTTCGGGCTCGGCAGCCTCAGCCGTACCGACCTGGCCCACCTCGTCCGGATCGTCCGCAAGCTCCGCCGCAGCATCGGCGACTTCTCCGCCGAGAAGTAGGGCCTCCCCGGGAGACATAGTCACGCCAAACGTTTGGTTGGCAATGTCCGGGGGCGCCGGTATCCTCGGCCCATGCCAGGGGAGCGGCCAGGTGATGAGCGCGACGGGGACCGGAGCGACGGCGGAACAGCGCCCGGGGACGCCCGGCGGTACGACGTGGTGGTCGTCGGGGCGGGACCCGGCGGGATCTACGGCGTCCACCGGTTCCTCCGCCAGGGGCTGACCGTCCTGGGACTGGAGGCCGCCGGCGGGGTGGGCGGGGTGTGGTTCCACAACCGCTACCCCGGAGCCCGGGTGGACCTGTACAGCGTCGACTACAGCTACCACTTCTCCCGGGAGATCCTGGAGAAGTGGTCGTGGTCGGAGCGGTTCGCCAGCCAGGCGGAGCTGCTGGAGTACCTCAACTTCGTGGCCGACCGCCTCGACGTCCGCCGCCACTTCCTCTTCGACACCAAGCTGGTCTCGGCCCGGTGGGACGGTGGCGACGGGCGGTGGCACCTGCGGACCGACACCGGGTTGGACGTGGCCACCCGGTTCCTGGTGATGGCCACCGGCAACCTGTCGGCGCCGCGCCAGCCGCCGTTCCCCGGCCTCGACCGGTTCGGCGGCGACTGGTACCAGACCAGCTACTGGCCCGAGGACCCCGTCGACCTCGACGGGCGGCGGATCGGGGTCATCGGCACCGGCTCCACCGGGGTGCAGGCCGTCACCGCCCTGGCCGGCCGGGCGTCGCGGCTGTACGTCTTCCAGCGGACCGCCAACTATTCGGTGCCGGCCCAGAACCGTCCGTTGGGCCCCGAGGACCAGTGCCCGCCGGAGAAGGTGCTCGACGAGCGCGAACGCCTGCTCACGTTCCCGTCCGGGAGCCAGATCCCCCGGGCCCCCCACCCGCTGGCCCACTACACGACCGAGGAGCAGCAGGCCCTACTCGAGCGGCAGTGGGCCCACGGCGGGCAGGGGATGAACGCCGTCTTCGCCGACCAGGGGGTCGATCCGGCCACCAACTTCGTGGTGGCCGAGTTCGTCCGGCAGAAGATCCGGGACACCGTCGCCGATCCGGCCGTCGCCGAGGCGCTGTGCCCCTACGACTACCCGATCGGCACCCGGCGGCTGTGCCTCGACACCGGCTACTACGAGCAGTTCAACCGCGACCACGTCACCCTGGTCGACGTCCGGGCCGACCCCATCGTCGAGATCACCGAGACCGGGCTGGCCACCGGTTCGGCCCACTACGACCTCGACGTCATCATCTTCGCCCTCGGCTTCCACGCCTTCCGGGGGGCCCTCGACCAGGCCGACATCCGCAACGAAGCCGGCCAGACCCCCGGCGACGCCTGGGCCCGGGGGCCCCGCACCCGGCTCGGCCTGATGACCCGGGGGTTCCCCAACCTGTTCCTACCCACCGGCCCCGGCAGCCCGTCGGTGCTGGCCAACATGATCCTGCTCAACGAGCTCCACATGGACTGGATCGCCGACTGCATCGCCCACGTCGGCGACCTCGGCCTGGCCACCGTCGAGCCGACCGAGGAGGGCGAGGCGTCGTGGACCGCCCATGTCGCCGAGGTGGCCAGCCGGCTGCTGCGGCTGAACGTCGACAACTACATGGTCCACGTCAACGACGACGGCTCCCGGGTGTTCATGCCGTACGCCGGCGGCCTCGACCACTACATGGCCATGGCCCGCGGGATCGCCGCCGACGGCTACGACGGGTTCGCCTTCGCCTGATTTCGGTGGCAGCCTGGCGCCATGGCCTTTGACCTCGTCATCACCGGCGGCACCGTCGTCGACGGTTCCGGAGAGCCCGGCCGCCAGGCCGACGTCGCCGTGGCCGGCGGCCGGATCGTCGAGGTCGGCGACCTCGCCGGCCAACAGGCGGACCGCCGGATCGATGCCGACGGATTGGTGGTCACCCCGGGGTTCATCGACGGCCACACCCACATGGACGCCCAGGTGTGCTGGGACGGCCTCGGGGTCAACTCGTGCTGGCACGGCGTCACCACCGTGGTGATGGGGAACACAGGGTTCACGCTGGCCCCGTCCACCTCGGACGGCCGGGCACTGGTGGTCCGCAACCTGGAGCGGGCCGAGGACATCCCCGGTGACGCCATGGCGGCCGGCATCGACTGGGAATGGGAGACCTTCCCCGACTACCTCGACGCCGTCGACCGGCGGCCGAAGGGCATCAACTACGCCGCCAACGTCGGCCACTCCGCCCTGCGGACCTGGGCGATGGGGGAGCGGGCGTTCGACGAGGTCGCCGGCGACGACGACTTGCGGGCCATGCGGGACCAGGTGGCGGCGTCCATGGCCGCCGGGGCCGTCGGCCTGTCGACGTCGCGGTCGCCCCACCACCTCACCGCCGACGACCGGCCGGTGGCCTCCCGGGTGGCCGCCTGGGACGAGCTCGTCGACCTCGCCGGCATCGTCGGCCAGGCGGGCGGGCTGGTAGAACTGGCCCACGAGGCCGACGCCTCCCACCCCGACCCCGACGTCCGCCGCCGGTACCGCGACCGGCTCAAGTCGTTGGCCGTCGACGCCGGGGCGGCCGTGACCTTCGGCGTGCTGCAGATCGCCGGCTCCACCAGCTGGAGCGAGATGCTCGACCTGTTCGTCGAGACCGAGGACGCCGGCGGGACCATGTTCGGGCAGGCCCACTGCCACGAGATCAACACCCTGATGAGCTTCCGGACCAAGTTGCCGTTCGACCACCTCCCCGAATGGCGGGACGTCCGGGCCGAACCCCTCGACCGACAATTGGCGCTCCTCGGCGATCCGGCGGTGGTGGCCCGGTTGGTGGCGTCGGCCGACGCCGGCCCGTACGGCGCCGGCGTCGGGGCGGAGCTCCGGCCACCGGACTACGACCGGATCCAGGTCCTCCACCAGGCGCTCCCCCCCAACCCCACGGTGGCCGAGGAGGCCGGCCGCCGGCGCTGCCACCCGGTGGACGCCATGATCCAGGTCGCCGTCGAGTCGCAGCTCGACTGCTTCTTCGCCCAGCCGCTGTCCAACGAGGACCCCGACGCCGTCCTGGCCATCCTGGCCCACCCGGGCACGGTCATGACCTTCTCGGACTCCGGCGCCCACGTCAGCCAGATCGTCGACGCCAACATCCACACCCACTTCCTCGGCTGGTGGGTCCGCCAGCGCGGGGCCTTCACCTTCGAGGAAGCCGTCGCCATGATCACCGCCCGCCCGGCCGCCCGCTGGGGGATGGCCGATCGGGGACGGGTGGCCGAAGGGTTCGTCGCCGACCTCAACGTGCTCGACCCCGCCACCGTCGCCCCGGCCCTGCCCACCGTGCAGTGGGACCTCCCCGGCGGGGCCGCCCGGCTCGACCAACGGGCCGAGGGGATCCGGGCCACCGTGGTGGGGGGGCAGGTGCTGGTGGACGACGGCGTCCACACCGGCGCCATGCCCGGCCGGCTGCTCCGACGCCGCAACGCGACCGTGGGGTAGTCCCGTGGCCCGAGTGGGCCAGGTGGTAGGACAACGACCGACACGACAGGAGGGACCCGTGGGAACAGAGCAGTGGATCGACCCGGAGATCGCCGCGGCGCTCGGCACCGCTCCCGTGCCGTTCGACGTGCTGACGGACGACAACGTGGTGGCCGTCCGTCGGGCGCAGCTGGAGGCACTGGCCCTCCTCGAACCGTCGGCGGCGGTGGAACGGACCGATCACGCCGTGCCCGGACCCGACGGGGGTCCCGACGTGGTGTTGCGGGTGCACCGGCCGGTCGGCCTGGAGGGCCCGGCGCCGTGCCTGTACTGGATCCACGGGGGCGGCTACGTCATCGGCACCTACCGGGCCGACGACATCCGGCTCGAGCGCCTCTGCCTCGACCTCGGTTGCGTGGCCACCTCCGTCGAGTACCGGCTGGCCCCCGAGACGCCGTACCCGGGTCCCATGGAGGACTGCTACGCCGGACTGGCCTGGGTGGCCGACCACGCCGACACCCTCGGCGTGGACCTCGACCGCCTCGGCATCGGCGGGGGGAGCGCCGGCGCCGGCCTGGCCGCCGCGGTGGCCCTGGCGGCCCGAGACCGCGGCCGTCCGTCGCTGGCCTTCCAACTGCTGGTGTACCCCATGCTCGACGACCGCAAGACCACCGGGTCGAGCGCCTGGCACCCTCCCATCTGGAACCCGCCGAACAACCGCTACGGCTGGCGGGCGTACCTCGGCGACCGCTACGGCACCGACGACGTCCCGGCGACCGCCGCCCCGGCGCGGGCCGACGACCTCACCGGCCTGCCCCCGGCGTTCGTCGGCGTCGGGTCCGCCGACATGTTCTTGGACGAGGACATCACCTACGCCCAGCGCCTCGTCCACGCCGGGGTGCCCACCGAACTGCACGTCTACCCGGGCGCCGTCCACGGCTTCGAGTCCATCACCCCCGGCGCCGTTCAGGCCGTCCGCATCCGGCGGGACATCACCGAGTGGCTCGGCCGGGCGATGGCCCCCGGTCGTTGACCGTCGGGACATCGCCGGTCGCCGCGGCGGCCGGCCGGGCGGCGGGCGGCGCAGCGGGACGGGCGCCGGGAGGCACAGCGGCGGCAGGACAGGAGTTCTTCGTCTTCCTGCCGCAGATGCGGATGGACCCGACCGCCCTGGTCGACCGGGCCCGGGCGGCCGAGGCCGCCGGGTTCGGCGGGCTGGTCGGTATGGACCACCTGGTGCCCCCCGGGGCCGAGGCCCAGCCGATGTACGAGGCGATGGTCACCAACACCTGGTTGGCCGCCCACACCGACCGGTTGGTGGTCGGGTCGTTGGTGCTGTGCGACTCGTTCCGCCACCCCGCCGTCCTCGCCCGGGAGGCCGTCACCCTCGACCACGCCTCCGGTGGCCGGTTCGAGCTCGGCATCGGCTGGGGTTCGGTCGCCGGCGAGATCGACGCCTTCGGCATCGGCTCGGCGGCCCCGCCGACCGGGTGGCCCGGCTGGGGGAGTCTCTGGCCATCATCACCGCGCTGTGGGCCGGCGAGACCGTCGACCACGACGGCCGGTACTTCCAGCTTCGAGACGCCCGCGAGGCCCCGGCACCCCTCGACCGGATACCCATCGTCATCGGCGGCGCCGGCCGCCGCACCATGGCGCTGGTCGCCGCCTACGCCGACTGGTGGAACGTCCACACCGGCATCGTCGACCGGCTGGACGACGCCCGGGCCCTGGCCGGCGACGCCCGGTGCTCCGTGCAGGTCCAGGTGGCCCTGGTCCCCGACGAGGGCCAGCGGGCCCAGATCACCGAGGTGACCCGTCGCCGCTTCGGGCCCGATCCGGTCATCGGCACCGCGGCGGAACTGGTCGACCACTTCGGTCGTCTGGCCGAGCGAGGGGTGGAGCGTTCGTACGTGTGGTTCTGCGACTTCGCCGCCCCCGACACCCTGGCGGCTTTCGGCGAGGGGGTCATCGCCCAGCTTCGCTGAGCGGACCGGCGAGGAGGCTCTCGGCATAGAGTGCCGGTGGTGCTGGCCGAACAGGTGACCGATGCCCTCACCGAGCACGGTGAGGGGGTGATCTGGGACCACGTCGCCGGGCGGCTGCGCTGGGTGGACATGCTCCGGGGTGACGTCCTCACCATGGACTTCGCCGACGGGGCCGTCGACCGGTTGCACGTCGCCGCGGTGGCCTCCGCCGTCCGCCCCCGACGCACCGGGGGGCTGGTGATCGGCGTCGATCGCGGCTTCGCCCTCCTTCCCCCGGAGTCGACCGAGCCGGATCGGCTGCCCGAGCTGTGGTCGGACCCGTCGGTGCGGATGAACGACGGGGCCTGCGACCCGCAGGGTCGCTTCTACTGCGGGTCCATGGCCTACGACGCGGCGCCCGGTCGGGGCACCCTCCACCGCCTCGACCCCGACGGGACGACCACCCTCGTCCTCTCGGGAGTCACCGTTTCCAACGGCCTGGCCTGGGCGGCCGACGGCGCCCACCTCCTCTACGTCGACTCGCCCACCGGCCGCATCGATCGGTTCGAATTCGATGGGGCCACCGGGACCTTCGACGGGCGCCGGTCGCACGTCGACCTGGACGTCGGCGACGCCGTCCCCGACGGCATCGCCGTCGACGCCGACGGTGGGGTGTGGGTGGCCCTGTGGGGCGGGGGAGCGGTGCACCGCTACGACGCCACCGGGGTCCTCGACGAAGTGATCGAGGTGCCGGCCCGGTGCGTGTCGTCGTGTGCCGTCGTCGGCGGCGCCCTGTTCGTCACCACGTCGACCCAGGAAGATCGGGACAACCCCGCCGCCGGCGCGCTGTTCCGCTGCAACGTCGGGGTGGCCGGCCTGCCGGTCCACACCTTCGCCGGCTGACCGGGCCGGGGGCCGAAGGGTACGTTCGTCGCCGATGGAGTTGGGAGTCCGGATGACCACGACCGATCGCCTCGCCCTTGTCACCGGGGCCAACAGCGGCATCGGCTTCGAGATCGCCAAGCAGCTGCTCGCCGCCGGGCTCGATGTGCTGGTGGGCGCCCGCGACGGGTCCAAGGGTGCCGATGCGGCGACGCGGCTCGGCCGCGGTGCCCGCCCCGTCTTGATCGACGTGACTGACGAAGCGACGATCGCCTCGGCGGCGGCAGCGGTCGACCGGCTCGACGTCCTCGTGAACAACGCCGGGATCAACCCGGGCAGCGAGGACATCGCCGGCACCTCGATGGAGCAGTTCCGTCGGGCCTACGAGACCAACGTCTACGGCCTCGTCGCCGTGACGCAGGCGTTCCTGCCGGCCCTCCGCCGGTCGGCTCATCCGCGCATCGTCAACGTCTCCAGTGGCACCGGCTCGCTCACCTGGAACAGCGGCGACAACCCACAGTTCGACTGGCGGCGGGTCAAGGGTGGCGGCATCGCCTACCGCACCTCGAAGACGGCGGTGAACGCCGTCACCCTCCTCACCGCGCAGGCCCTCGAGGAGGAGGGCGTCCTCGTCAACGCCCTCGCTCCGGGACTGCGGCGGACCAACCTCCTCCCCGGCATGACCGCCGGCGGCGACCCGGCGGAGGCGGCCGCCGGCGCGGTCCGCTTGGCCCTGTTGCCCGACGGGAGTCCCACCGGCCTCCTCTGGTCCTGGGACGGGACCCCCGTGCCGTGGTGATCGGCGTCAGGTTTGGGCGGCGTCAGGTTTGGGCGGCGTCAGGTTTGGGCGGTGGCCGATTGCGATGACGGCCGCTTCCGGTACCGGAGGTGGAACACCCCGTAGGCGATGGGGCCGGCCGCCAGCGGAAGCCAGTACGAGGCGAGCCGGTACGTCAGGGTGGCCAGGACGGCGTTGCCCGAGTCGAGGCCGGCCAGGACGAGGAGCCCGGTGAGGCTGGCCTCGACGACACCCAGCCCACCCGGGGTGATCGGGACCATCCCCACGACGCCAGCGACGGCATAGGCCACCAGGATCAACGCGGCACTGGGGTGACTGCCGGTGGCCCGGACCGCGGCGAGGAGGCACAGGTAGTCGAGGGCGAGACGCCCGGCGGTGAGGAGCACCGCCTGCCACCACTGTCGACCCAGCACCGCTCGGATCTGGTTGCGTTCTTTTAGGAGGGACTCGTCGAGGCCGGTGAGGGGTGGCCGCTTTCGGAGGGCCCAATTCCGCGCTCGCTGGGCCACTCGGCCGCACCAGCGCAGCGGTGCTTCGGTGATCAGGACGACCGCGCAGAACCCGGCGAAGACCACGAACCCGATGGCGCCGAGGATGGCGGCGTTGACCAGGCCCCGGTTGGTGGTCGGGATGCCGATGAGGATGACCGGGAGGGCGAACACCGGCAAGGCCAGGAGGCCTCCGACCCCGAGCAAGGAGAACGCCGCCAGCCCGCCGACCGTCGAGCCGGTCTCCAGTCCGCTGGTGGACAGCATCCGGACCTGTACGGCGGCGCCCATGGGGGCGCCACCGGGCATCACCAGGGTGACGGCGTTGCTGGCCAGCAGGGAGGTGACGACGGGGAACCAGGCCTTGACGCGCAGTGCCAGGCGTTGCAAGCCGAACGTGCAGATGAAATGGCCGACCTGGAAGGCCACGGCCAGGGCAAACCAACTCGGCTCCAGAGTGGACAGCCGGGGCCATGAGGCCAGCACCTCGGTGATCGAGGGGAAGACCAGGTAGAGCCCCACGCCGGCAATGACGATGGGCACCGCCTTCTTGGCGATCGACTTCCAGGGGAGCGGATGCCCCTTCTCCTGGTCGACCTTGGCCTCGAACGACTGATGGTCTGGACTGCCGGAAGGGTCACTCATGGGGTCCCCCAGGCGTTGTGCCGACCACCCATCGGGTCATGATGGCCGCCAGGGAGCACACTGTCGAGTGCCCGCTGGACGGTCGAGTGCCAGCTGTCGCGCGCCCGTGTCCGGCTGAGCGGTCCCTAGGAGGCCCTGGTGGCTGCGGACGCTCGGTCGGAGAGCTCGGCGCCCGAGAGGTCGTCGAGGGAGAGATCGAGGACCCGGGCCAGGGCGGCGACGGTGAAGAAGGCAGGGGTCGGGATCCTGCCGGTCTCGATCTTGCGGAGGGTCTCGACGGAGATGCCAGCGGCGACCGCCACCTCGCCCAGACTGGCCGGCCCGCGCGCCTGGCGCAGGATGGCGCCGAGTTGCCGGCCGCGCTCGATCTCCCACGGCTTCAACGGGTCACGAACCATGCTCGAATAGTAATACCGGTATGATCATTCGATCAAGGCTGGACCTAGCCAGCGACCAGGCGACGGCTGGACATCGGGAGCGACACGTGGTCGAGATCAAGACCTCCAGAGAGATCGATGGGCTACGAGAGGCCGGTCGGGTGGTGGCCGCGGCCCTGGCGGCCGTGCGCGAGCGTGCCACGGTCGGGGTCACGTTGACCGAGCTGGACCAGGTGGCCGCCAAGGTCATCAAGAAGGCCGGCGCGACGCCGGCCTTCTTGGGTTACCACCCGTCATGGGCGCCGACCCCCTTCCCCGGCGTGATCTGTGCCAGCGTCAACGACGCCGTCGTCCATGGGTTGCCCGACCGGACGCGCCTCGCCGACGGCGACCTGGTGAGCATCGACTGCGGAGCGTTCGTCGGGGGCTGGTGCGGCGACGCGGCGACCAGTTTCATCGTGGGCGCGCCCCGCCCGGGCGATGCCGACCTGATCGCCGCCACCGACGCCGCCCTGGTGCGAGGTATCGCCGCTTGCCTACCGGGAAACCAGCTCGGCGACATCGGCGACGCCGTCGGAACCCCGGCGCGGAGATCCGGCTACGGGCTCCTCGAGTCCCACGGTGGTCACGGAGTCGGCCGGGCGATGCACGAGGATCCGTTCGTGCCGAACGAGGGCAGAGCGGGTCGCGGCTACCGGCTCCGGCCGGGTCTGGTCATCGCCATCGAGCCCATGCTGATCGCCGACGGCACCGACGAGTACGTCACCGACGCCGACGGATGGACCCTCCGCACGGCCAGCGGGGCGAGAGCGGCCCACAGCGAGCACACCATCGCCGTCACCGACCGCGGCCCGGTGGTCCTCACGGCGCCCTGAGAAGCCCTACTTCACGAGACGAGGTCGCCGACGCCCGGTCACCGCGCCCTTCGGCGGGAGCGACCGGGCATAGTCGACCCCCCTTCGAGCCCAGGGGGCCAGCTGCCGGGCGGTCCGGAGCCGGTCGGGGCCGACCCTCAGCCACCCTCGCATCGTCCGCCCACCCATCACTGCCAGCTCGGCCCCCGGGCGGGTCGACAGCCCCTCGGCGTCGGCCGGGTCGACACGGACCAGGAGGCCGCCCTGCCCACCGGCGGCCACGGCGAGGTTCCCGTTGACCATGAAGGCGAGGCCCCCGAACATCCGCCGTTCCACGACGGCGGCATCCGGCCCGATCACCTCCCGGATGCGGTGAGCGAGCTCTTCGTCGTAGGGCATCGGTGGCGATCGTAGGTCCCGAGGGGTCTTGGCGGTTTGGTGGCGGTATCCGCGGGTAGCGAACAGCGACTGGTTACGCTGCATTCATAACAAGCGGCACGTCGCCCGGCCTCACCCTTGGGAACGAGGGGACCCCGGGCGGTGTCGCGTCCGGGGCCTGCCGACGAGGTCTCAGCCCAGGCCGATGCTGGACGCCCACCGGATGCTGGATTGGCCGGTGATGGGGCCCAGTGCACCGAGCATCGATGAGTAGCTTGTCGCCGAGCTGTTCCCGGTGGTGCTGTCGGTGAGGACCCCGAAGATGGTCACCGACTGGCCGCGGGTCTTGGCGAACGACACCAGCGACGCCCACTCGTTGACGAACGACGGGTAGTACAGCTGGGGGACCACCACGTTGGGCTTGAAGCCGTCGGCCACCTGCAGCAGCTGTGTCTCGGTCCAGTAGCCCGGCTCGGAGGATCCGTAGTCGACCATCGCCGGCTGGTAGCCGCCGACCGCGGCGGCGTAGCCGGACAGCAGGTTGTAGGTGTTCAGGTAGCCCGGGTCGTAGGCCGGCTCGATGTCGTCCCCGGCCACCACCGTCACCGTGTCCGTGTACGACCACCGCTGCTTCAGTGTCGTCGACCACGCCTGCACCGACTCGACCACCGACGCCAGCGCCGCCCCCCAGGCCGAGTAGCTGGACGGCTCCAGCGAGCAGCCGCAGACGACCCGGCCACAGGGTTGCCCGCTGCCACAGCTGTTGTTGGTGCCGATGGCCACGTACAGGTGCGTGTTGCTGGGGGCCTGCTGGAAGTAGCCGTCGATGTACGACTCCACCGCCGTGGCGATGCCGGCGAAGCTGGCGAAGGTGTTGCTGTGGGTCACCGTGCCCAGTGTCGACCCCTGGGCGGCCGGTCGGCCGAAGTCCAGGATCACCAATCCCTGGGAGCCGATCTGGCCGGCCCAGGCACCTTGGGCGAACAGTGTGGCGGCGTTCGCCCCGGTCTCGTATTGCGACGTCGTCGTGGACGGCAATGTGGCGGCGCCTGCCTGGCCGGTGCCGCCCAGGGCCAGTTGCCCGGTGGCCACCACGGCGGGACAGAGGAGGAGCAGGGCGGCGACCCATCGGCCGGCCCGACCCCGCTCGGGAGCGGATCCATCGGTCATGTGTATTCACCTCTCAGTGAATCCGCCCGTCGGCAGCATAGCCAGGGGGCCCCGGATTACTCAAGAAAAATGCGGCAACGCCCATAGCAATACTGGGGTCCGCGCCGCCGTCGTGGGGCTGCGCTTAGGCCGGGGCGTCCTGCTCGGGCGTTCGGTCGACGTCGCCGAGGTGCTCGATGACTGTGGCGATCCGCTGCAGCACCTTGGTGGCCGCGGCGACCTCACGGGCGGAGATGTCGCCGAGGGTCTCGGCCATGCGGGCCCGCCAGTACCGCTCCTGTTCTTCGACCTCTCGCCGGCCGGCGTCGGTGAGCGAGACCCAGCACTGCCGCCGGTCTTGGGTGTCCCGGCGCCGCTGCACCAGCCCACGGCCTTCGAGCTGGTCGATCATGGCGGTCACCGATGCCGGGTTCAGCTCGGCTTGCTTGGCCAGGGTGCCCGCGGTGGCCTCCTCCTGCTGGGTCAGCAAGAACAGGGCGTGGAGGTGGGAGTGGCTGAGGGTGCCGGCCCGACGGTGCTGCTCCCGACCGCGCAGCCGACGGTCGGCGGCCAGCAGCCGCCGGATGGCTCGCCGAAGCTGGTCGTAGGGTTCGTCGGGGGACAGCGTCATGGCCGTGGTCGGGTGGTCACGGGGCCTCGATCAGGGCCTCTTCGGCTTCGACCAGCGCCAGGTCCATCTCCAAGTCGGTCCCGGCCAGCGGGCTGCCGGCACTGGCGTCGCCGCCGGCGGCGGTGGGGATAGCGGTGGCCTTCGCCCGCCGTTCCAGGCGGATCAGCAGCAGCGTCGGCAGGGTGGCCACGGCGGCGAGGACGAGCACCCAGGCAAAGGTAGCCCCGAAGGCGGCGGCCTGGGCGGTGGCCGAGTTGCCGGCCTGGTTCAGGTGGCTCTGCAGCACCACCGTCAGGATGGCCACCCCGAGGGACCCACCGACCCGCTGCAGCACGTTGAGCTGCGGAGTGCCGTCGTTGACCTGATCGGGGCGGAGCACCCGGAAAGCCGACGTCATCGCCGGCATGACCGAGAGCCCGAGGCCGAACCCCCGGATCGTGCTGGCGAAGCAGAGGAAGACGAATGGCGTGTCGGCCCCGATCATCACGAAGGGGATCGTCGCCACGATGCTGACCAACCCGCCGATCAGGGCGGTGACCCCGCCACCGAACCGCTCGGTGGCCCGGCCGCCGAGCCAGATGGCCAGGGCCGAGCCGACGCCCTGGGGGGCCAGCAGCAGCCCGGTCATCACCGCGCTCTCACCCCGGACCGTCTGGAAGTACAGCGGCATCAGGATCATCCCGCCGTACAGGGCGGCGCCGATGCAGAAGGTGGTGAGCGACGCGGCGCTGAACGCCTTGTTGGCGTACAGCCGGACATCCAGCAGCGGTCGCTCCATCCGCAGGGCCCGCCACACGAAGGCGGCCACCAGGACCAGACCGGCCACCAACGGCAGCAACACCTTGTCGGAGACGAAGCTCGCCGTCCCGATGTCGGCCAGGCCGTAGGTGACCCCCACCAGCCCCGCCCCGATGAGGACCAGCCCGAGCACGTCCAGGCGACCGGCGTCTTCGGGCTTGTCCTTCGGCAGCAGCTTCACGGCGGCGATCACCGCGGCGATCCCGATGGGGACGTTGACGTAGAAGATCCACCGCCATCCGGCGTTGTCGAGCAGCAGCCCTCCGATGGTGGGTCCGATCACCGGCGCCAAGACGATGGGCACGCCGACCGCGCTCATCACCCGGGGCAGCCGAGCGGGGCCGGACTTCTTGACCAGGATCATCGTGCCGATGGGCATGATCAGCCCGCCGCCGATGCCCTGGAGTACCCGGAAGAAGATGAGCTCCGGCACCGACTGGGCCAGCCCGCACAGCGCCGACCCGAGGGTGAACAGGATGATGGACAGGATGAACAGCCGCTTGGCCCCGAACCGGCGGGCCGCCCAGCCGGTGATCGGGATGACGGCGGCCAACGACAGCAAGTAGGCAGTGACCACCCACTGGACCGTGTCGAGGTCGGTGTGGAGGTCCTTCGACAGCGACACCAGCGCAACGTTGACGATGGTGGTGTCCAGCGCCGACATGATCATGCCGAGGATGACCACGATGGCGACCCGCCACACGTCCGCGCCGATCGTGTTGGCACCCCCGCTCGACGAACCAGGAGCCAGCGAAGGAGAGGGGTCGGGTTCTTCCATGCCAAGAGTTTAGGCACAAAAACATTTGGTGTCTAGATATATGGCACCAAAAAGTAAATTGGTTCGGCGAGAACGCTGGCGACCACCCCGGGTGGGCGCCTGTCTCGCGGTGGATATTCTAGGATCACCTAGAGCAATGCCTCGGAAGCTACCCGCCCACCGGGGTGCCGTCGGGGGCCGTCCCGACGGGTGAGCCGAAGGAGGGACGATGCCAGCGGAGACCCATCAGCGTGGTAGCGGCGTCGACCCCGACGAGGTGCTCACCTTGTTGTCGGCGATGCTCGACGACGGGAGCGGTGACGTGCCCGACGACGCCACCCTGGCGTCCATGGGCGTCGACGCGGCGGCCCTCGAGGACTTGTGGGACGCCGTCCGCGGCGAGCTCGGCGAGCGGTCGCTGGGACCCGCCGACGGGTCCGAGGAGCTCGACTGCTCCATGACCGTGGGTGCTGCCGCCGCGGCGATGTGCCGGCTGCTGTCGACGGCGCCGGCGGTCGACCGCGACCGCTGACCGCCGCGACCCGATCAGCGCAGCAGCTCGGCGAGCACCGCGGCCTCGCTGATCTCCGGCCGCTTCGTCGCCGTGAGCAACCGCAGGCGCCCGTCCCGGGCCAGTTGGCGCAGGTGGTCGACGGCGGCCGCCCGGTCGGGGTCCTCCAGCTCCGCCCGGTACCGGTGGGCGAACTCGGCGAACCGATCGGGATCGTGGGCGTACCACTTCCGCAGCTCCGTCGACGGCGACACGTCCCGGCACCATTCGTCCAGGTCGGCCGCGTCCTTACTGAGGCCCCGCGGCCACAGCCGGTCGACCAGGACCCGGGTGCCTCGGGGGCGGTCGACCCGGTCGTACACCCGGCCCACCGTCACCGTCGCCGTCGGACCGGTCATCTCCGGCCCGACGCGGACGGCCGCCGCCTGTCAGCGGTCGGGCGGCGACCCACCGGCGTCCTCTCGGCTTCGATGCCGTCCCTGGTGGTCGGTTCGACGTCGTTCACGGTCGTGCCCCGGTGGTCGTCGGATAGTTCCTTCAGCATAGGCTAGAGAAAGTGGTCGAGGCCGATAGCGAGACCGACGGCGAGACCGGCAAGACGCCGGTGGCGGAGAACCTGGCGACCACCCGGCCCATCACCGGGTTCCACCAGGACGAGCTGGGGGACTGGGTCGCCGAGCTGGGCTGCGGCCACAACCAGCACGTCCGGCACCGCCCACCGTTCCAGGTCCGCCAGTGGGTGGTCGACCCCGCCGGCCGCGACGCCCGGCTCGGCACCCCGCTGCCCTGTCCGCTGTGCGATCGGGCCGAGCTCCCCGACGACCTCCGGTGGGTCCGCAGCACGCCGACGTGGGACGACGGCTCCATGCCCGCCGGCCTCCGCCGCGCCCACCGGGTCGCCGCCGGAACGTGGGGCCGGATCACCGTCCATGCCGGCCGCCTCCGGTTCCGGGCCGCCACCCACCCGGCCACCGAAGTCGACCTCGACACCGGCGCCACCCAGCCGATCCCGCCCGAGATCGACCACGACGTCACCCCCCTCGGCACCGCCTCGTTCTCGGTGGACTTCTTCGCCGTCGACCGTCCTATCCCGGACCCTGCTCCGGCCCCGGTCGACACCGACGCCGGCGACGCCAGCGGCGACCCGGCCTGCTGGGCCGGCCTGCTCTGCCCGGAGTGCGGGGCGGTGACCAGTGACGGGTATCACCGTCCGGGGTGCCCGGCGGCCCCGGCCTGAAGCATCCGGTCGCCGCCTACCTCATCCCGAGGACGGAGACCTCGGCTATCTGCTCGGGACCAACCCCGGGAGAATTGCCGCGACCTGGGCGAACAGCGGACATCGGGGGAGAAAGCTCACCCCGCTGACCTGGACGTTCGGCAATTCGCCCGGTGGTGAACTGCAGCACTTGACCAAGGTCGACCCGGCACAAGGGCTAGATGACTAGGTTGCTAGCATCCGACCTGTGGCAGACGATGAGGTGAAGCAGTTCAACGTGTACCTCCCCGTCGACCTGATCAAGCGGGTGAAGCACCGGGCCATCGAGTCCGAGTCGTCCCTGTCCGCCCTGGTGGCCGACGCCCTGCGGGCCTACCTCGACGACACCGACGACCGGTGACGCGGTCCGAGGACGAACAGAAATAGAAAGGGAAGGAGGGTCGCATGACCACCGAGGGCATCGAGGCGGTGTTCCTGGAAACCCACAACTGGGGGAAGGCCGCCAAATTCTTCCAGGCGCTCGGGTTCGAGTTGGAGTTCGCCACCGACCACGAGTCAGGCCAGCTGCGTAACCGCACCGGCCCGTGGGTGTTCGTGGCCGAGATCCCCGAGGACCGGCCGCCGGGGATGCAGCTGGTCCTCCGGGTGCCCGCCGAGGACGTCGAGCTCGACCCGTCGATGGAGGTGGTGACCCCGTTCGAGGACACCCACTACGGCACCAGGGAGATGACCGTCCGCGACCCCGACGGTCGGCTGTGGACCCTTCAGGCGCCGGTGACGGGTGGAGGCGACCATGCCGACGGATGACGAACGAGCGCCCGCGGCCGCCGATGCCGCCGGTGCAGGCGACGCCGGTGCCGCCGGTGCAGGCGATGGCCGTGATGCCGGCCATGGCGGCGGACAAGCTGGGCCACCGAACCGACTGGTCGGTCCCGAGTCGACGGCGGTCCGGGTGGCGCTGTGGCGGGCGTTGCATCTCGAAGTGGACGCCGCCCCGCCGGTGGTCGAGGACCGCATCGGCCTCGAGCTGGCCGACCCGGACGCCGGCTGGCGCGACCGGGGGGACATGCACACCGAAGGGACCAGCGGGTTCCGGGCGTCCATCGTGTCGCGGGCCAGGTTCGTCGACGACCTGGTGATCGAAGAAGCCGGCCGGGGGGTGGCGCAGTACGTCGTCTTGGGGGCCGGCCTGGACACCTTCGCCCAGCGCCGGCCCGACGTCGCCTCGGGGCTGGTGGTGTTCGAGGTCGACCAGCCAGGCCCCCAGGAGTGGAAGCGCCGGCGCCTGGTCGCCCTCGGTTACGGCGTGCCCGACCGGCTGCGGTTGGTCCCGGTGGACTTCGAGGCCGGCGGTTCGTGGTGGGCGGGGCTGCTGGACGCCGGGTTCGACCCCGACCGGCCAGGGGTGGTGGCGTCCACCGGCGTCGCCATGTACCTCTCCGAGGAGGCCAACGCGGCCACCTTGGCCCAGCTGGCCCAGCTCGCACCGGGTTCCACGGTGGCCATGACGTTCCAGCTCCCCCTCGACCTGATCGCCGAGGCCGACCGGCCGGGCCGGGAGACGGCCGAACGCGGGGCCCGGGCCTCGGGGACGCCGTTCGTCAGCTTCTACGCCCCCGGCCAGATGCTGGCGGCGGCCCGGCGGGCCGGCTTCGCCGACGTCCGGCACGTCGCCGGGCCGACGTTGGCCGAGCGGTACTTCACCGGTCGGCCCGACCAGCTGTGGCCGTCCACCGGAGAGGACTTCCTGGTCGCCGCCACCTGACCGGCCGTCGTGCCGGCAGCCTGCCGTCCGGGCGACGGGCCGGTCCCATCCCCTCGTCCCGGCCCTCCGGCTGCGATCATCTGGCCGTGTCCGCATCCGACGCCGCCCAGCTCGATGCCGCCACGGGCCGGGGTGACCTCAGTCGGGTGTGGCACGGTGTCCTGGCCGCGGTGGTGCTGGCGTCGCTGGTCACCCAGGTCGTCCTGGTCGTCCGGAGCGGCACCGACGTGAACAACAGCACCAGCGACCAGGTGGTCGGGATGGGCGTCCGCCTGGGCCGCCTGTTCAGCTACTTCACCATCCAGAGCAACCTGTTGGTGCTGGTGATGGCCGTCGGCTTGGTGGCCGACCCCCTGCGGGACGGCCGGTTCTGGCGAGTCCTCCACCTCGACGCCCTCCTCGGCATCGTCATCACCGGCGTCGTGTTCGGGGCCGTCCTGGCCGGCCAGGTGCACCAGCAGGGGATTGCCGTCTGGGTCAACGCCGGCCTCCACTACTTCGCCCCGGTGTGGGCGGCGGTCGGCTGGCTTCTCTTCGGGCCGCGTCCCCGTATCGGCTGGGCCACGGTGGGCTGGGCGTTCGTCTGGCCGGTTCTGTGGATCGTCTACACCTTCGTCCACGGCGCCATCACGAACTGGTACCCGTACCCGTTCCTCGACGCCCACACCCACGGGTACGGCGTCGCCGTCCGGAACACTGCGGCCGTCCTGGTCCTCGGGGCGGGGCTGGCCGTGGGCCTCAAGGCGCTGGACGGGCGCCTCCCGAGCATCCGGCGCTGACCGGACACCGGCCCGGCTGGGCGGGCGCGGTCACCCTCGGGCGAGGAAGGCGGCAGCCACCCTGGCGACGCGGTCGGGGTCGCCGATGGCGTCGATCTCGACGACCCGGCCGCCGGCCACCGTGAAGGCCATCACGGTCTGTGGTCGCCCGTCGACGGTGATGACGACGCCGGCGGCGCCGTTGACCAGCGCCGGGTGTAGCTCGGCGGCCGGGTTGGCACCGAGGCGGGCTCGACGGGCGACGGCCTCGGCACCCCGGACGGTGCCCGATCTGTCCGGCTGTCCCGGCAGGCCGTCGAACCGCAGGACCACGTCGGGATCGAGGAGGGTGACCAGCGACTCGAAGTCGCCGCCGCGGGCGGCGGCGAAGAAGGCGTCGACCACCGCCCGCTGCCGACCGACGTCGGGGTCGGGCGTCGGCACCTCCGAGCCCCGCACCCGGCGCCGTGCCCGGCTGGCCAGCTGCCGGGCCGCCTGCGACGATCGGCCGACCATCGGGGCGATCTCGTCGAACGGCAGGTCGAAGAGGTCGTGGAGGACGAAGGCCAGCCGTTCGGCCGGTGGCAACGTGTCGAGCACGATCTGCAAGGCGAGACCGACCGAGTCGGCGAGGATCGCCTCGTCCTCGGGGGCGACGTCGCCTTCCGGGGCCACCACCGGGTCGGGCAGCCGGGACCCCAGATCCTCGGTGCGCCGGGTCGTCCGAGCGCGGAGCATGTTGAGGCACACCCGGGCGACCACGGTGGTCAACCAGGCCCCGACGTTGTCGATCCCGTCGGTGGCCGCCCGGCTGACCCGAACCCGGACCCAGGCGTCCTGCAGGGCGTCGTCGGCGTCGGCCGTCGACCCGAGCATCCGGTAGGCGACGGCCCGGAGGCGGGGACGGTGCTCCTCGAAGCGATCGGCGACCCACTGGCTGTCATCCATGCGGCCCTCCTCGGATCGGCCCTCCATCTGCTCTTCCCCTCTACGACCCTCGACGACCCCCGGGTGTGACGGCCTCCACTGTCACATCTCGGCGTCCCCGGGTGTCATACCTACGACCAAGCCAACAGCGACCAAGTGAACCGCAAGTGGACAGGAGAACCCGATGCAACCTCGGATGACCAACCCCGCGCTCAACATCCCCGGCGCCCTCGAAGCGCTCCAGGCCTTCAGCCAGTCGGCCCAGGAGGCCGCCCGGGAGGCCGGCGTACCCCAGACCACCCTCGACCTGGTCGAGCTGCGGGCCAGCCAGATCAACGGCTGCGCCGTCTGCCTCGACATGCACAGCCGGGGCGGCCGCCGCCGAGGGCTCACCGAGCAGCAGCTGGCCACCGTGGCCGCCTGGCGGGACGCGCCGTACTTCGACGAAGCCGAACGGGCGGTGTTGGCCCTCACCGAAGCCGGCACCCGGCTGGCCGACCGGGGCGAGGCGGTGCCCGACGACGTCTACCAGGCCGCCGCCAAGCACTTCGACGAGCGGGGCTTGGCGTCGATCATCGCCACCATCGCCGGCATCAACACCTGGAACCGGCTCAACGTCATCAGCGGCCAGGTGGCGGGGGAGTGGACGGCCCAATGGGCGTGAGGTGACCGTCCCGGCGGCGGGAGCCCAGATCGTTTTTCTAGCGATACGCGGAGTAACATGACGGGCAGAACTTGTCGAGCTCGTGGAGGAGCCGGATGGACCAACCCGCCGACCGCCGGCGCCAGGTACGAGATCTGGACGATCCGGCCGAGGTGGCCGAGCTCGTTCGCCGCTTCTACGCCAAGGTCGACGTCGACGACCTGCTGGGTCCGATGTTCAACGACGTGGCGCAGGTTGACTGGCCCGAGCACCTGACCAAGCTCACCGCCTTCTGGTGCCGGGCGCTCTTCGGGATCCCCGGCTACCAGGGGAACCCGTTCCGGGCACATGCGCTCGTCCACGGGCGGCGACCGTTCACGGTGGCCCACTTCGCACGGTGGCTGGGCCTCTTCTCCCAGACGCTCGACGAGGGGTGGGAAGGCCCCAAGGCCGACCAGGCGCGGACGTTGGCCCACAAAGTCGCCCAGGTCCACGCCCATCAACTGGTCGGGGAACAGGTGGTGGCCTGACGCCACCCGTCGTCGGCTGGAGGTCAGGTGGTCCCCTCGGTGGCCGTCACTCCTCGATGAAGATGCACTCGCCCGGGCATTCCTCGGCGGCCTCCCTGACCGCGTCCTCCAAGGCCGAAGGCACGAGCGCGACCCCTTCGGCGCCGCCGGGGTCGTTCATCACCCGGTCGCCCTCCTTGACGTAGGCCAACCCGTCGTCGAGCAGGGTGAACACCGCCGGGCAGATCTCCTCGCAGAGCCCGTCGCCGGTGCAGAGATCCTGGTCGATCCATACCTTCACGGTTGCCTGCCCTCCGCCTCGCCGGTCGTCGCCATCACAGGAGGCCGAGCTCGAGGCGGGCGGCCTCGCTCATCCGGTCGATACTCCACGGCGGGTCCCAGACGAGGTCCACCGCGACCTCGGCGACGCCGGGGACGGCTTCGACGACCGCCCGGGCGTCCTCCCGCAGGACGTCCCCCATGCCGCAGCCCGGCGCCGTCATCGACATGTCGATCTCCACCCGGTACCCCCCACGCGGGTGCGGGGAGGCGTCAACACGGTAGATCAGGCCGAGGTCGACCACGTTGACCGGGATCTCCGGGTCGAAGACGCTCCGGAGCCGGTCCAGGACCTGCTCGACGTCGAACGGCCCGGCGGCGGCCGGCGGCGGGGCGCCGACCGGTTGGGCTTCCAACCCCAGCGCATCGAGGTCGGCGTCGCCGATCCGAGCGAGGAACCCCGTTTTCGTCTGCACGGTGACCGACGCCCCGAGGCGCTGGACGACCGTGACCACCTCGCCGCGTTGGAGGATGACCCGCTCCCCGCCGGGGACGAGGACGACCGGGCAGTCCCGGGACACGGCGACCGTGCCCTCGGCAGGTCGAGCGGTCACCAGGGGGCTCCTTCGCCGTCGATGATCCGGTCGAGTCGCCGCCCGACGTCGGCCCGAAAGGCGTCGAGCGGGACGTGTCCGACGATCTGGTCGACCACCGCGTGGATCAAGATGGCCCGGGCCTGCGGGCGCGGGATCCCGCGGGACCGCAGATAGAAGAGGGCGGACTGGTCGAGCCGTCCGACCGTGGCCCCGTGGGTGCAGCGCACGTCGTCGGTGAAGATCTCTAGGCGAGGGCGGGTGTCGATCTCGGCCTGGTCGGAGAGCAGCACGTTCCGGTTGACCTGCCCGGCGTCGGTGCCGTGGGCGTCGGCCGAGACGACGATTCGCCCGTTGAACACCCCATGGCCTCCACCGTCGGCGACGCCCACGTACCACTGGCGGCTGCGGGTATGAGGTGCGAGGTGCTCGACCAGTACGGGATGGTCGTGGAACTGGTCGCCTCGGGGGACGAAGAGCCCCTCGAGGCTGGCCTCGGCCCCCTCGCCGGCCAACCGCACCCGCACCTCGTGCCGAGCGATCGACCCGCCGAGGGCGAACGAGCGGCACGAGAACCGGCTGCCCCGGTCCTGGCGGACGTCGAGTAATGACAGGTGGAAGTCGGCCGGGGCCTCGTCCTGCACGCGGTCGACGTCGACCCTGGCGCCCTCGGCGCAGCGCACCGTCGTGACGGCGTTGGTCATCCCGGCGGCGTCGGGGTGGCCGACGAAGTGCTCGACCAGCCCCACGCTGCTCCCCGGACCGGCCACGACCGTGGACCGGGGGCTCGAGAGCACCGCTTGACCAACGGGGTCGGAAACGGGGTCGGAGAGGTACACCAGCTGGATCGGGTCGCTGACGACCAGGCCAGCGGGGACCCGGATGACGACACCCGTGGCGCCGAGCGCGTCGTTCAGAGCCTCGAAGGCGTGGCGATAGGTCGTCGGTGCCGGCCCGGGTGGGCTCCCGGTCGTGCCTCCTTCACCCCCCGGCCCGCCCGCTCCCTCGACGGTCACCCCTTCGGGGAGCCCGACCAACCGAGAGGCCGCCGGCGCGAAGTGCCCGTTGACGAACACCAACCTCGGGCCACCGAAGCCGGCGGCGACCGAGTCGAGCGCGCCGACGGAGGCTTCCCGGGTGGCCTCGGCATCGGGCAGTCGAAGGGGCCGGTCGAGGACCGGGGCGAGCGGCAGGTAGCGCCAGTCCTCTTCCCGGCGCGTCGGGAACCCGTGGGCGTCGATCCACTGCACCGCCCGGCGTCGGTGCTCAGCCTCTCCCGGCTCCACGCCATCCGCCAGCACCGAGCGCGCCAGTTGTACCAGCCCGTCCCCCCGGTCGATCGTGGCGGTCATGCCGGGACCGTCGCGGTGGCTTCCGCCGGCCTCCCGAGGTCGGCGTAGCCGTCTCGCTCCACCTCGGCGGCCAGCTCGGGGCCACCGGAACGCCAGATACGCCCGCCGGCCATCACGTGGACCCGGTCGGGGACCAGCTCGTCGAGCAGCCGCTGGTGGTGGGTGACGACGATCATGGCGCGTGTGGGATGGCGGAGGGAGCGCACGCCGTCGGCGACGACGCGGAGGGCATCGATGTCGAGGCCGGAGTCCGTTTCGTCCAGGATGGCCAGCCTCGGCTCCAAGATGGCCATCTGAAGGACCTCGTTGCGCTTCTTCTCCCCGCCCGAGAACCCCTCGTTGACCGACCGGCTCATGAACGAGCGGTCCATCCCCACCAGGGTCATCTTCTCCTGGGCCAGGGCCATGAAATCGGCCGCGCCGAGCTCGTCCTGGCCGCCCTGGCGGCGCAGCGCGTTGTAGGCGGCCCGTAGGAAGTAGAGGTTGCCCACCCCGGGGATCTCGGTCGGGTACTGGAAGGCCAGGAACACCCCCAGGGCCGCCCGCTCCTCGGGGGCCAGCCCCAGGAGGTCCTGGCCGCAGAACGTGACGGTGCCGGCGACCTGGTAGCCGTCCCGGCCGGCCAGGACGTGGGCCAGGGTGGACTTCCCCGACCCGTTGGGCCCCATGATGGCGTGCACCTCGCCCGGCGCCACCTCGAGGTCGACCCCGTGCAGGATCTCCCGGTCACCCGCCGAGGCACGGAGGTCGGTGATCGACAGCATCAGCCGACGCTCCCTTCCAGGCTCACGCTCAGGAGGCGTTGGGCCTCCACGGCGAACTCCATGGGGAGCTCCCGGAACACCTCCCGGCAGAACCCGTTCACGATCATGGTCGTCGCCTCCTCCTCGCTGAGCCCACGCTGGCGGCAGTAGAAGAGCTGGTCCTCGTCGACCTTGGAGGTCGACGCCTCGTGCTCCACTTGGGCGTCGGGTTGCTTCACCTCGATGTACGGGAAGGTGTGGGCACCGCAGTCCCCGCCGATGAGCAGCGAGTCGCACCGGGTGTGGTTGCGGGCGCCAGCGGCCGAACGCAGCACCTTGACCAGCCCGCGGTAGGTGCTCTGTCCGCGATCGGCCGAGATGGTCTTGGACACGATGGTGCTCGTGGTGTCCCGGCCGATGTGGACCATCTTGGTCCCCGTGTCCGCCTGCTGAAGGTTGGCGGTGAGCGCCACCGAGTAGAACTCGCCCACCGCCCCGTCGCCTTGGAGGATGACGCTCGGGTATTTCCACGTGATGGCCGACCCGGTCTCGACCTGGGTCCACGAGATCCGGGCCCTTCGTCCCGCCCGGCCCCGTTTGGTCACGAAGTTGTAGACGCCCCCTCGGCCCTCTGCGTCCCCCGGGTACCAGTTCTGGACCGTGGAGTACTTGATCTGGGCGCCGTCCAGGGCGACGAGCTCCACGACGGCGGCGTGGAGCTGGTTCTCGTCCCGGCGCGGCGCGGTGCAGCCTTCCAGGTAGCTGACCGAGGCCCCTTCTTCGGCCACGATGAGGGTTCGCTCGAACTGGCCGGTCCCCGCGGTGTTGATCCGAAAGTAGGTCGACAGCTCCATCGGGCATCGCACGCCCTTGGGCACGAAGCAGAACGACCCGTCGGTGAAGACCGCCGAGTTCAGGGCGGCAAAGAAGTTGTCCAGCTTCGGCACCACCGTCCCCAGGTACCGGCGCACCAGGTCGGGGTGGTCGCGGACGGCATCGGAGAACGAACAGAACACCACCCCCAGCTCGGCCAGCTGGGCTTGGAACGTGGTGGCCACCGAGACCGAGTCCACGATGGCGTCCACCGCCACCCCGCTCAGGCGTTCCTGCTCGGCCAGGGAGATCCCGAGCTTGTCGAACATCGCCCGCACCTCGGGGTCGACCTCGTCGAGGCTCGTGAGCCCGGGCTTCGGCTTGGGGGCGGCGTAGTAGATGATGTCCTGGTAGTCGATCGGCTCGTAGTGGACGTGCTGCCACGACGGCTCTTCCATGGTCCGCCACTGCCGGTACGAGGACAGGCGCCAGTCCAGCAGCCAGTCGGGCTCCCCCTTCTTGGTCGAGATGGCGGCGATGATCTCCTCCGAGAGCCCCCGGTCGACCACCTCCGTGTCGAGGTCGGTGCTGAACCCGTAGCGGTACTCACCGCCGGCGACCCTGGCGATCTCCTCCGAGACGCTCATGCCGCTCGACCCGTCGCCAGGCATTGACGGACCCGACGACCATCCTCGCCACTCGCCATACGTCGCACGGACACCTCCTCTCACCATTGTTCTAGCACACTCTAGAATTACTAGGTCCGCCGTGGCCGTCCAGGGAAGCCGGCGTCGGAGAGGGGTTCCAGCGACCCTGCTCCGACGGAGCCACCGGAGCCACGGGGGCCGTCGGGCCGGCACCGTCGGCCGTAGCGCACACCGCCGTCCGACTACCGGGCCACGGCGGACGGGCGCGTCGAGCGTGTGACCGGTAGGTTTCTTAACTGGTTGCTAGACTAACGGGAGACCTGGACCAACCGGGGACGTCGAAAGAAGGGGTCGTGAAGGCGAACCTCCAGCAGGAAGCCAAGGCGCTCGGCGAACCGACCCGCCATCGGATCTTTCGTTATGTGGCCGACGCGGCGGCCCCCGTAGGGGTGGCCGAGCTCACCGCCTACATGGGGCTGAACCACAACGCCGTTCGGCAGCACCTGGCGATCCTGGTCGACGCCGGGCTGCTCATTGAGGAGGTCGAGGAAAGCGGCCGGCCGGGGCGCCCCCGGCTCCTCTATCGTCTGCACCCCGAAACGGCCGGCACGTGGGACACGGCGGGACCCTACGAGTACCTGGCGTCGCTGCTCGCCGAGGCCCTGGAGGCCCAGATCGGCCCTCGCCAGGTCGGCCAGCGCGCCGGCCGCCGCGCCGCGGGCGAGTCGACGCCCGGCGCCGATCCGGTCGATCTCCTGGAGGCCCAGATGGAGCGCCGCGGCTTTCGTCCGATCCGGGTCGCCAGGGGCTCCAAGCTCGACCTCGTCCTCGGGCGCTGTCCTTTCGAGGACGTGGCGTCGTCGAACCCCGATACGGTGTGCCAGCTCCATCTCGGGCTGGCCGAGGGGATCGCCGAGGGCCTGGGTGGCGTCGAAGTGGTCCGGCTGGTCGCCAAGAACCCGCATCGCTCCGGGTGCCGCGTGGCGTTGCGCCGGACCAAGGACCCGATCAAGAGCGGCCGTTGACCCACCGACCGGAGGGCGGCGGAGCTCAGAGGCGACAGGGCCGAGCGGTGTCGGCACCGTGATCGAACCCACCGCGGCCGTCCACGCCGAGCGCGGCGCCCCGGGACCCCGACCGTTGTGGCGCAGCGTCGCCGTTCCCTCCGAGCACGGTGGATGGGGCCTGACCTTCGAGGCGGTGCTGCTGGGACTGCTCGTTCGGCCGAGTGCCGGTGGCGTGGCGATCGGGGTGGCCGCGTTCGCCGCCTTCCTGGCCCGAACCCCGCTGAAGCTGGCGGTGGTGGACCGCAGGCGGCATCGACGGCTCGCTCGGTCGGCGCTCGCCGAGCGCATCGCCGGCCTCGAACTGGCGGTCCTGTTGGTGGCGATCGCCGTCGCCGCGCTGACGGCCCACCGGTGGTGGTGGGTGCCGTTGACTGCTGCGGTCCCGTTCTTTACCGTCGAACTGGCCTTCGATATCCGAAGCCGCTCCCGACGACTGGTGCCGGAGCTGAGCGGGGCGATGGGGATGGGGGCAGTGGCCTCGGCGATCGCCCTGGCCGGCGGCCTCCGCCCCGCACTGGCGGCCGGCCTGTGGGTGGTACTGGCCGCTCGGGCCATCGGCTCGGTGCCCTTCGCCCGGACCCAGGTCCGTCGGCTCCGGCGCCAGGTCGACCACCGCCGTCTGGCGGACGCCTGTCAGGGTGCGGCCGTGGCCGTCGTCCTGGCCGGCTGGGCACTTGGCTGGGTCTTGTGGTCCGGCGCCGTCGCGGTGGGGGTCCTCGCCGGCTGGAACCTCCTGGCGCTCCGGCTCCGGGTGCACAGTGCGAAGCGCGTGGGGGTGTTGCAGCTCATGGCCGGTCTCACCGTCGTGGCGGCCACGGCGGCCGGGGTGCGCCTCGCCTGAGGCCGCCGGCGCTCATCCGTCGGCGCCCGTCGGGTCATCGGGGCCATGGGTGGTCACCGGTCGGGTGGGCGACGCCACCAGTACTGCGGCCAAGCGGGGACGACGGTCGATGACCCCAGCCGCAGGACCTTGGCCGTCACGCGGACCTCGCGGCCCCAGACCGATCGGAACCGCAGGCGGAACCAGGAGTGCCCGAAGGACGGCTCCACCAGTTCGAGGTAGGTGGTCGACCGGCCGAGCCGGCTGAGCTGCTCGAGCCGCGCCGTGCCGTCGGGCACCCGCAGCACGGCCTGCGTCCCGTCGGCGAACGCCACGGTCGACGAGCAGTACCCCGGTTCGTCGGCGACCGACAGGACCCCGGTGCGACGGCTGGCGAGCCGTTCCAGCCCGAGCGCCACCTCCCGTGGCTGCCGCCGGCGCTCCTGGTGGGCCACCCGGCGAAGTGCCTTGCGCAGGTCACGACGATCGCCTCGTGCGGGGATGGCGCGCCGCAGCTCGACGCCGGTCGACGGGGGGCGGAGGCGCCGCCAATGTCCGAGGTCCTCCCGACCCACGATCAGGTGCTCCGACGATGTCCCGCGGCGCGACGGCCGGGACGTTCGGCCGGCCCTCACCGGCGAGCGGCCTCGCACACCCACTGACTGGGCATGCGGAGCGACTCGAGCTGCGAGCCGAGGTCGTCCTGGGCGGCCGCGGAGAGCGCGTGGTCGGCAGCCGGATAGACGACCGCTTCCTCCTTGGCGTTGTGCGTGTCCAGCTGCGCCCGCAACCGGTCGAGCACCTGGCGTAACGACCCCGGGTCCGCTCCGGGGGCCACACACTCGGCCAGGGCGTCCATGCTGGCCCAGATCTCCCCGTGCTCCCGACGCATGACCACCAGCGGTGGCACGAGGCCGGCCTCTTGCAGCGGCGGGAAGAGCAGCGCCTCCTCCAAGAAGATGTGGCGGCGCAGCTCGTCCAGCGCGTCGGCCAGGACCGCGGTCCGTGGGGCCTCTGTCGCGGCGAGGCCCGACGCGAAGGCCTCGATCCCCCGGTCGATCGCTCGATGCTCCTGCTCCAGGTCTCTGCTCAAGGGCATCTGGGTCTCCTCCTTCGCCAAGGGCTGCCTTGCCAAGGGCTGCCTTGCCAAGGGCTGCCTTCGCCAAGCACTGCACCATATTTCTAGCTGATGCTAGAGAATCTCGCCAGCCGCCTCCCGCCGGCTGGCGATGATCAGCTGAGGAGCAGGACGGCCGGTGGTAGGAGGACCAGGGCCACGGCCGCGAGGTAGACCGCCGTCCGGGCCAGTCGGGGCAACGCCCGGGGCGGGTGGGCCAACCGGCCGAGCCGGGCCGCGACCTGGAGGCCGAGCCGGTGGTCGTCGTCACGGACGGCGGCCAGCCGGACCAGCGCGGCCTTCAGATGGGCGGCCGGACGGTGCCGGCGTGCCGCATCGTCGGCGAGCATCTCCACCAGCAAGTCGACGGCGGCGAGCGCGGTGTCGGCCGCCCGGAGGAACGGGAAGGTCTGCCTCCAGGCGACGAACGGCTGGACGACCAGGTCGTGGTGCCCTCGGGCGTGCGCCCGTTCATGGGCGATCACCGCGGCCAGCTCGTCGGTGTCGAGGGTCTGGAGCACCCCGCGGCTGACCACGATGCGGGGCCGTAGCCCGGGTAGGCAGTACGCCACCGCGGCGGGATGGTCCAGGAGGTGGACGCCGGCCAAGAGGCAGGGGCTGCACGGCGTGGTCTCCCGGCACCGGGTGGCGGTCCGGGTCCCGGTCATCACCGCCGTGCCGCCGGACGGACGGCGATCGTCGAGCGCCGGCATCGGGACGGACCGGGACGGGCCGGCCGGGTCCGCCGGGCAGACGGCGAGCGGGCGGTCGAGGCATTCGGCGACCGCGTCGAGCCGACGGCGGTGGGCCCGGCGGGAGAGGACGACCCGGGTGGTCGACGCCGCCGCCACGGTGACCAGCCACAACCCGGCGGCCAGGGTCAGCGCGGCGCCGGCCCAACCGATCGGTCCGAGCCGGGACCAATGGGCCGGCAGCGAGCCGACGCCACCCAGCCAGCTCCCCGAGAGGCTGGAGGCGGCGAGGGTGACGCCGGCGCCCAAGAGGCTGAGGCCGCCGGCCAGTCCCACGGCCTGCCAGAGCACCAACGCCGCCCGGGGAGCCCGGGGGGCCCAACGGGCCCGGGCCAAGACGACGGGGACGGGGCCGGCGAAGGCCACCGCCAGGGCGACCAGCACTCCGGCCTCGACCCGCAGGGCCATGGGTCAGCTCCCGACGGCGGGCGGACGACGCCGGCGCAGCAGCCGGCGGAGGTGGTCGGTGTCGGCGTCGCTGACCCCCCCGAGAAACCGGGTGAGCGCCGCCCCCCGGTCGGGGGCCTGCCCCAGGGCGTCGAGCATCAGGTCGGCCAGGTAGTCCTCCCGGCGGGCCGTCGGGAAGTACTCGTGCGGCCGGCGGTCGTCCCGGCGTGAGACGAGGCCCTTGCGGCGAAGGCGATCGAGCACCGTCAGCACGGTGGTCGTCGCCAGGTCCCGCCCCTCGAGGGCCGACTGGACGGCGCGGGCGCTCATCCCGTCGGGCTGCCCCCATAGAACCCGGAGCACCGCCTGCTCGAGGTGGGCGTTGCCAGCCATGGAAAGAATTCTACACGAGGTAGAACTTCTACGATTCGTAGAGTAGTGTTCTACATATCGTAGAAACATTGAGGCCGAGAAGGGAGCCGCGATGACCCCGGTGCCGGTGGTGGCCACGTCGAAGGGGGGATCCCGATGACCGTGCTGCTCGACCGCTGGCAGTTCGCGGTGACCATCCTCTACCACTTCCTCTTCGTCCCCCTCACCATCGGCTTGGCCCTACTGGTGGCGGTGATGCAGACCCTCGCCCACCGCCGGGGGGACCCGGAGTGGGACCGGCTGGCCCGGTTCTTCGGCCGGCTGTTCCTGATCAACTTCGCTATGGGGGTCGTCACCGGCATCGTCCAGGAGTTCCAGTTCGGGATGAACTGGAGCAACTACTCGATCTTCGTCGGCGACATCTTCGGCGCCCCCCTCGCCATGGAGGGCCTGCTCGCCTTCTTCGTCGAGTCGACGTTCCTGGGGTTGTGGATCTTCGGCCGGGACCGGCTCTCCCCCCGGCTCCACCTGGCCTGCATCTGGCTGGTGAGCCTGGGCACCATGCTCTCGGCCTTCTTCATCCTGGCCGCCAACTCCTGGATGCAGCATCCCGTGGGCTACCGGATCGTCGGCCACAAGGCGGTGCTGACCGACATCTGGGCCGTCCTCGGCAACTCCACGCTCTGGGTCGAGTTCCCCCACACCCTCTTGGCGGCGTTCGTCACCGGCGGCATGGTCCTGCTCGGCGTGTCGGCCTGGAAGCTCCTCCACCACCAGGACGTCGGCGCCTTCACCCGGGCCGCCAAGCTCGCCGCCGTCTTCAGCCTGGCGGCCGTGACGGCCACCATGGTCACCGGCGACCTCCAGGGGAGGTTGATGGACGAGCAGCAACCGATGAAGATGGCCGCCGCCGAGGCCCTCTACGACACCCAGAACGGCGCCAGCTTCTCCCTGCTGACCGTGGGCAACCTGGCGGGCGACCCGGTCTTCCAGGTCCGCCTGCCCCACCTGCTCAGCCTGATCGCCGACATGTCCTGGAACGGTCGGGTGGAGGGCATCCACCAGGCCCAGGCGGCGGAGGCCCACCGGTACGGACCGGGCAGCTACGTCCCGGTGATCTGGGTCACCTACTGGAGCTTCCGGTTGATGGTCGGGCTCGGGATGGTCATCCTCGTGGTCTCCGGCTGGGCATTGGTGCTGGCCCGGATGAAGCGCCTGGGCACGTCCCGGCTGTTCGGGTGGGTGGCCCTGGTGGCCACGGCGGCCCCCTTCCTCGCCAACTCCTTCGGGTGGATCTTCACCGAGATGGGCCGGCAACCCTGGGTCGTCTACGGCCTGATGAAGACCGACCAGGCCATGTCGCCGACCGTGGGGGCCACGTCGGTGGCGATCACCCTCGGGTGCTTCGTGGCCCTCTACACCGTCCTCGGAGTCGTCGACGTCGTCGTGATGGCCCGCTTCGCCCGGCGGCCCCTCGACGACGGGGCCGCCGCCGGGACAGGGCCGGACCACGAACCGGCCCTGGTGTACTAACCCTCGTCTCGCCGGGAGGCCGCACCGATGCCCGTCGCCAGCTTGAACGTCACCTGGTTCGCCCTCATCGGCCTGCTGTGGGCCGGCTACTTCGTGCTGGAGGGGTTCGACTTCGGGGTCGGGATCCTCCTCCCGCTCGTCTCCCGCGACGACGTGGACCGGCGGCTGTGCATCAACGCCATCGGGCCGGTGTGGGACGGGAACGAGGTGTGGCTCATCGTGGCCGGCGGTGCCACCTTCGCCGCCTTCCCGACCTGGTACGCCACCATGTTCAGCGGGTTCTACCTCCCGCTGTTCCTGGTGCTGGCCGCCCTCATCGTCCGTGGCGTGAGCTTCGAGCTCCGGGCCAAGGGCCGGGGGCCGGCCTGGGTGGCGACCTGGGACCGGGCCCTCTTCTGGGGCAGCCTCATACCGGCCGTGCTGTGGGGCGTCGCCTTCACCGACCTGGTGGTCGGTCTCCCCATCGCCCCCGGCCCCCGCTACGTCGGCGGCCTCGGCGGCCTGGTCCACCCGATCGCCCTGCTCGGCGGTCTGGCCAGCCTCTCCCTGTTCTGCCTCCACGGGGCGGTGTTCCTCTCGGCCAAGACCACCGGGGAGCTGGCCGAAAGGGCCCGCCGGGTGGTCCGCTGGCTGGCCGGACCGGTCATCGTCATCGTCGGCTGCCTGGTCGGCTGGGCGTCGGCGTCGGCGACGGCGGCGCATCCCCCCGCCGGCCTGCCCGCCGGGGTGCCTCTCGCCCTGGCGGCGCTGGTCCTCGTGGCGGTGGCGACGGCGTGGGCGGCCAGTGCCCGGGGCCACGACGGCCGGGCCTTCGCCGCGACGGCCGTCGCCATCCTGTCGCTGCTCGCCGCCGCCTTCTGCGCCCTGTTCCCCCGGGTGATGGTGTCCACCGTCGCTGGGGGCACCCTGACCATCGGGAACGCGGCGTCGGCCCACCAGACGCTGGTGGTGATGACGGTCGTCGCCGCGGTCTTCACCCCCCTCGTCCTCGCCTACCAAGGTTGGAGCTACTGGGTGTTCCGCCAACGGCTCGTCCGGCCGCCGCCGCCGCCGATCCCCGGTCCCGAGGATCCCGGCCCGGCGACCGGCACAGCGACCGGCACAGCGGCCGTGGTGGGGCACCGGTCATGACCCTGACCGCCCCGGCGGCGGGTGCCGCCCGTCCGGACGACGGTGGGCACCGACCGGTCCGGCGCGGGCCGATCGACCGGCGGGTCTGGCACCACGTGCCGGCGTTCCGGTGGTGGTTGGCCGTCTCGGTCGTCATCGGCCTGGCGACGACGGTGGGCCTGGTCGCCCAGGCCACGTTCCTGGCCCGGGCGGTCACCGATGCCGTCCGGCGGCCCGGGGACCACCGGGCGCTGCTCGGGGCGGTCGCCGGCCTCGTGGTCGTCACGCTGGCCCGGGCGGCGTTGGCGTTCTTGGCCGAGCAGGCGGCGACCGGTGCCGCCGGGCGGACCAAGGCCGCGCTGCGCGCCGGCGCAGTGGGCGCATTGGCCGGAACCGGTCGCCATGCCTCGGCCGAGCCGGACACCGGAAGCCTGGCCGTGGCGCTCGGGCACGGCCTCGACGCCCTTGACGGCTACGTCGGGCGGTACCTGCCGCGGGTCGTGCTCGGGGCGGTGGCACCCTTGGTGCTGCTCGCCTGGATCGCCCGGCTCGACCTGCTCTCGGCGGCCGTCCTCCTCGTCACCCTGGCGCTCCTGCCGGTCTTCATGGTCCTCGTCGGCCGCCTAACCGCGACCCGGGTGGCGGCCCGCTGGTCGACGCTGGCCGCGCTCTCCGGCCAGTTCCTGGACGCCGTCGAAGGCCTCGCCACGCTACGGGCCTTCGGGCGGGCCCGAGCCCAGCGGGCCACCATCGCCCAGGCCGGCGAACAGCTCCGCCAAGCCACCCTGGCCACCTTGCGCGTGGCGCTGCTGTCCGCCCTCGTGCTCGAGACCCTGGCCGCCGTCGGCACGGCACTGGTCGCCGTGCCGATCGGTCTCCGGCTTCTCTCCGGCGACATGGCGTTGGCCCCGGCGCTGACCATCCTGCTCCTCACCCCCGAGGTGTACCTGCCGCTGCGCCGGGCGTCGGCCGAATTCCACGCCAGCACCGACGGCACGGCCGCCCTCGACGCCGTCTTCGCCGTCCTCGACCAGCCTCCGACCGGGCAACTGGCCGACCGCCCGCCGGGTTCGGTCGGCCGCGGCGCCGTGGCCCTCTCCCTCGGCACCTCCGCGGGCCACGCGGTCATCGACCTGCGTGGCGTATCGGTCCACTACCCGGGTCGACCCTCACCGGCCTTCGGACCGTTCGACCTCGCCGTGGCTGCGGGCGAGCACCTGGGCGTCGTCGGTCCGAGCGGCGCGGGCAAGACCACGCTGGTCAACGTGGTCGCCGGTCTGGTCCGGCCGACCGGAGGCCGGCTCTGGGGTGGCGGGGCCGAGCTGACGGCGGCCGGGGCCGACGCCTGGGAGCGGTGGCGGACCCGCCTGGCCTGGGTGCCGCAGCGTCCGGGCCTCCTCTCGGGGACGGTGGCCGACAACCTGCGCCTGGGCCAGCCCGACGCCACCGACGCCGAGCTGTGGGCGGCGCTCGAGGCGGCCGGCCTGGCCGGGGTCGTCGCCGCCCTCCCGGACGGCCTCGACGCCCCGATGGCCGAGCACGCCGACAACCTGAGCGCCGGCGAGCGCCAGCGCCTGGGGTTGGCCCGGGCATTGGCCCGTCGGCACGCCGACGTGGTCCTCCTCGACGAGCCCACCGCCCATCTCGACGCCACGACCGAGGCGGAGGTCGTCAGCCGCCTGGGCCCGTTGCTGGCCGACCGGACGCTGGTCGTCGTCACCCACCGCCGCCGCCCGCTCGAGCTGGTCACTCGGACCGTGACGCTTCTGGGCGGCGGACCCCGGACCGTCACGCTGGCCGGCGGACCCCGGGCGGTGGCCCCGCCGGAGGGGGTCCTCGCCTGATGGGTGCCACCGGACCGGCCGGGCCCTCCGGCCCGTCCGCCGCCCGCCCCGGCCAGGCAGAGGAATGCAGCCGCCTGTACCGGTTGCTCGGCCCGGGGGGCCACGAGGGCCGACCGGCCGTCACCGCCGCGGTGGTCGGGGCCGTCGGCCTGCTCGCCGGCGTCGGCCTGCTCGCCAGCTCGGCATGGCTGATCGCCACCGCCTCTCTGCGCCCCCCGGTGCTCACCTTGACCGTCGCCGTCGCCGCGGTGCAGCTGTTCGCCCTGGCCCGGGGCGTCGCCCGCTACGCCGAGCGGCTGGCCGGCCACGACCTGGCCCTCCGGGTCCTCGCTCGGCTGCGGGTCTGGACGTTCGCCCGGATCGAGCCGCTGCTCCCGGCCGGTTGGCCGGGTGTCCGCCGAGGCGACCTCCTGTCCCGGTTCGTCGCCGACGTCGACGGCGTCCAGGACCTCTATGTGCGGTGCCTCCTCCCCCTGGTGGCGGCGGTGGCGGCGGCGTCGGTCACGGCGGTCACGGCCTGGTTCATCGACCCGGCCGCCGGGGTGGTGCTGACCGGCGGGCTTCTGGTGGGAGCGGTCGGGATGCCGGCGCTGGCCGCCGTCCTGGGCGCCCGAGGCGGTGGTGAGCTGGCCGAGCGGCGTGGGCAACGTGACGCGTTGGTCGTCGAGGTCCTCCACGCCGTGGACGACCTCGCCGTCTTCGGCGCCCTCCCCGCCCACCTCGCCAGCATGGACCGGGCCGAACGCTGGGTGGCCCGGGGGGCCCGGCGGACCGCCCTGGCCGCCGGCGTCGGCGCAGCCGGCAGCGTCGGCCTGTCCGGCGGGCTCGCCGCCGCCGTTACCGCCGCCAGCCTGCCCGCCCTTGACCGCGGGGCCGTCTCCGGGGTCACCGTGGCCGTCCTGGCCTTCCTGGGGTTCGCCGGTGGTGAGGTCGTCTCGGGGCTGCCCGAGGCGTTCGCCACCCTGGCCCGCACCCTGGCCGGCGCCCGTCGGGTCATGGCGGTGGCCAACGGCGTGCCGACCCGCCAGGCCGGACCACCCACGGAGGGGCCGCCGGCCGCCGGACGCCGACCACCGGCCGACCGGCCGGTCCGACCGGGCCACCATGTCCGACCGGGCCACTGTGGGCCGACCTTCGAGCTCCGCGACGTCACGGTCCGTTACGCGTCGGGCCGGCACCCGGTCCTCCAGCACGTCGACCTGCGCCTGGATCCCGGTTGCCACCTGGCCGTGGTCGGCCCCAGCGGCGCCGGCAAGACGACCCTGGGGCACCTCCTGCTCCGCTTCGTCGACGCCGAAGCGGGGGAGTGCAGCGTCGACGGCCGCGACGTACGCGGCCTCGACCCCGACGGTGTCCGCCGGCTGGTGGCCTGGGCGCCGCAGGACCCCCATGTGTTCCGGGCGACCGTGGCCGCCAACCTGCGGCTCGCCCGCCCGGACGCCAGCGACGCCGAGCTGGCCGCGGTGCTGGGGCGGCTCGGTCTCGGGACATGGCTCGCCGGCCTTCCGCACGGGCTGGCCACCGTCCTTTGGGAACGAGGGGTCAGCGTCTCCGGAGGGGAGCGCCAACGGCTCGGCGTGGCCCGGGCGCTATTGGCCGACCGGCCGGTCCTGCTTCTCGACGAACCCACCGCCCACCTGGACCCGGCCGGCGCCACGGTCGTGCGCCAGGCGGTCCTGGAGGCTGCCACCGGCAAGACGGTGGTGTGGATCACCCACCGCGACGCCGACCTGGCCGCCTTCGAATGCGTCGTCACTATGGACCGCGGTCGGGTGCTGGCGCCACCTCCCGGAACGTCCGGTGCAACCCGCCTAAGGTTGGTCAGGTGAGCGACGACCCCTGGGCAGGGCTCGCCGGCACGTTCGTCGACGGGGCCTACGCCTCGGTGAAGGGGTACGTGCGGACCCACGTCCTCCACCACCAGCTGTTGGACCACCTTCCACCGCCCCCGGCCGCCGTGCTCGACGTCGGCGGCGGGGCCGGCCACCAGTCGTGGCCCCTGGCCGCGGCCGGCTACGACGTGACGGTGCTGGACTCGTCGCCCGCCATGCTCGACCGGGCCGGTCAGCGCCTCGACCTCCTTCCCGCCGACGCCCGTGGCCGGGTGACCCTCGTCGAAGGCGACGGGGAGGCGGCGCTGGCGGCGGTGGGCGGCCGGCGGTTCGACGCGGTGCTCTGCCACGGCGTCCTCGGCTACCTCGACGACCCGACGCCGACGGTCGACCAGCTGTGCCGGTGCGCCGGCGACGGCGGCGTCGTGTCGATCATGACCGGCAACGCCAACACGACGGCGGTCCGTCCGGCCCTCGAACAACGGTGGGACGACGCGCTGGCGTCGTTCGACCGCCGGACCGGGGTCGGGGTGCTCGGCGTGCAGGGACGGGCCGACACCGTCGAGGAGATCGGCGACCTCATCCGCCGGGGTGGCGTCGAGCCGGAGGCCTGGTACGGGGTCTGGCTGTTCGTCGACTGGCTCGAGTTCGCCGGTGTCGCCCTCGACCCCGGCGACACCGAGCGGGTGGCGGCGACGATGGCCGTGGAGCTCGAGGCCAGCCGCCGCGATCCCTACCGGCAGCTCAGCCGCGTCTTTCACCTCGTCGGCCGCCGGGCTGCCGGCTGACCGGCGGCCGGCTGACCGGGAGGGGCAGTCGCCGCTCAGCCGCCGCGGTAGGCAGCCGCTCAGCTGGCCTTCCAGGTGATCTTCGTCTCGCTGATGTTCTTGGGGAGGGAAGGGGGAGGGCGGTCAGCCGTCGATGGCCGCGTAGGCCGCGGTGAGGAAGTCGAGGGCGACCGGCGGAGGCTGCGGGGATGACCAGGCGGCGTTGGTTAGCAGAATGGTGATCATCTGCTCGGACGGGTCGTTCCTCCAGATCGTGCCCATCCCGCCGTCCCAGCCGTACTGGCCGACCGGCATGGCCGGATGGTCCCGCCGGGTGGCCACCCCGACGCAGAACCCCCAGCCCGTGGCGACGAAGTCCTCGGGGAAGAACCCCGAGACCGCCTTCTGCGCCGGGGTCAGCTGGTCGGTGGTCATGGTCTCGACGCTCGGGCGCGACAGGATCGGCGCCCCGCCCCGCAGGAGCATCTCGGCGAAGGCCAGGTAGTCGGCGGCAGTGGACACGAGGCCGGCGCCGCCGGACGGGAACGCCGGCGGTGCAGCCCACTGCCCGGCCGGCTGGTCGAAGACGGTGAGCGCACCGGTCTCCGGATCGGTGGCGTAGCAGGTCGTGAACCGTCCGAGGTCGTCCGCGGCGACGGCGAACGAGGTGTCGTGCATGCCGAGCGGCTCGAAGACCCGTTCCTGGAGGAAGGTGGCGAAGGGCCGGCCGGAGGCCCGGGCGATGAGGACCCCGAGGACGTCGGCGCCGGTGTGGTACAGCCAGCGCTCGCCGGGCTGGCACATCAGTGGCAGAGTGGAGAACCGGCGCATCCACTCGTCCGGCGGTGGTGGCTCAGCCGGGTTCGGCGGACCGACGGCGACCCCGAGGGCGGCGGCGGCGTCGTTCACCGGAGCCGGCCCGAAGTGGGCGCCGAAGCCCATCCGGAAGGTGAGCAGGTCCCTGACCGTGATGGGCCGGTCCGCCGGGACGGTGTCGTCGACCGGTCCGTCGAGGTGGCGGACGACCCGGCGGTCGGCCAGCTCGGGGAGCCACCGGTCCACCGGGTCGTCGAGGCGGAGGACGCAGTCCTCCAGGAGGATCATCGTGGCCACCCCGGTGACGGGCTTGGTCATCGACGAGATGCGGAAGACGGTGTCCGGGCCAACCTGCGCACCGCCGTCGACGGCGGTTCGGCCGATGGCGTCGAGGTGGACGTCGCCCCGGCGGGCGACGACGGTGACGAGCCCCGGGACGCCCCCGCCGTCCACGTAGCCGGCCATGATCTCGTGCAAGCGGGCGAGGCGTCCTTGGGAGAGCGGTGAAGTGGTCATGTCATAGATGACGA